>JADMIO011197690.1_pt1 | contig 115958 bp, 63 predicted proteins | sample 8958161 | NCBI WGS metagenome assembly JADMIO01 (sample SAMN16585339, study PRJNA669376) | soil metagenome | isolation source: Crop rotation soil | place: USA: Cullars Rotation, Alabama | collected 2011 | reverse complement strand
GCCGCGACTTCAAGTCACGTGAATTCCAAGCTTCGGATCCCACTGTGCTGGAAAGGGCGCGAGCCGTCGTGTGCGTTCGATCCGTCAGGCAGGACCTGTTCGTCGCGTTCGTACTGTTTCACGTAAACCCGATAGAAGCTGTTCTCAGAAATCTGGCCGCCATAACGCGCGCCCGCCACCAGCTTCTCCTCATTGCCCGCGCCCCCAAGCAGCAACGTGCCCTGGGTATCGCGCGCGGATTTCGTGATGAAGTGAATGACGCCATTCACTGCATTCGCACCCCACAACGATGCGCCCGGCCCGCGCACCACTTCGATGCGATCGATGTCCTGGAGCAGCGTGTCCTGGATCTCCCAGAAAACCCCGGAGAGCAACGGCGTATAGAGGCTGCGTCCATCCATCATGACCTGGAGTTTGTTGGCGGCCACGCTGTTGAACCCGCGCGCGCTGATGGCGTAGCTGCTGCCGCTAAACCGGGCAACTTCCACTCCCGTCACGTAACGCAACACCTCGGGCAACCGCTCCACGCCAGTACGGCGAATCTCGTCCTCCGTGAAAACCTCCAATGCGCTGGGCGCGACAAACCACGGTTCGGGCACACGTGAAGCCGAAATAACCGGCGTCTCGACCAGTTCCTCCAGCGTCAGCTTCTTCAGCTCTGGAACGGCTGCGTACTGGGTCGGCTCCGCACCCGTACACGCGCCTGCCAATAACATCCCGCACCCGTATGTGACGACGCGCCTGCAAAGCTTCTGATTCTCCATAAGCGTTACCTCCCGGGGTATGAAGGATGCGTGAGAATGACTGACGCGCCGTCGCGTTGACAAGATTGTTCAAGGAAACCTTCACCTCATCGCGCAGGAAAGAAGGTCAAACGGCCCGGGAAGCGGTTTCGAATACTCGGACGGCAATCGCGGCGGAAGATGTGCCTCCTGCCTTGCCATTCATTGACCGCGCGTCTAACTTGCGACCGTCACAAATCTATGAAGCGAAAATTTTCCTACGGTCTGTTGCTGACTGCCCTCGCTCTCAATCTGCTCATCGGAGCGCAGGTGTACCGTCAGAACGTCAGCGCGGCGGAAAAAGACGACCCATACCCCAACCTCAAACTGTTCTCCACGGTCCTCGAGCGGGTGCGGCAGGATTACGTCGATGGCGACAAGGTGACCTATCAGCAGCTCGTCGAGGGCGCAATGAAAGGCATGCTCAGCACGCTCGATCCGCACAGCGAATTCATGGACGTGTCCAAATACGACGAGTTGAAGAAGGACACGCAGGGCGAATTCGGGGGCGTCGGAATCGTGATTTCAATGAAAGACGGCCATGTGACTGTCGTTTCACCAATGGAAGACACGCCGGGATTCAAAGCGGGAATTCTTTCCGGCGATCGCATCATCAAAATCGACGGGCGCAGCACGGAAAAGTTTTCGATCCAGGACGCAGTGAAGAAGCTGCGCGGTGAGCCCGGCTCAAAAGTGGAGATCAGCATCATTCGGCCTTCCACCGGAATCCTGACGAACTACACGCTGGCTCGTGCCGCGATCAAAGTGGATACCGTCAAGGACATCGATGGCCGCCGCGAATTCCCGCTCAGCGAAAATAAAATTGGATACGTGCGGCTGACGCAATTTGGCGAACAGACGGCGGACGATTTGGAAGACGCTTTGCGCAAATTGGAAAAGAAAGGCATGGAAGCGCTCATCCTCGATTTGCGCGGCAATCCCGGCGGGCTGCTCGATTCCGCGGTGAAGGTTGTGGAGAAGTTTGTGCCGCGGAACACGCTGATTGTTTCGACCGAAGGGCGAACGAGCGCACAGCATTCCGATCACCGTGCCTCCGGGCGCGGCACGCACCTGAATCTTCCATTGGTCGTGCTCGTGAACGGCGGAAGCGCCAGCGCATCAGAAATCGTGTCCGGCGCGTTGCAGGATTTGACGGCCACAGCCAAGTGCAAGGCGGTCGTTCTCGGCGAACAGACCTTTGGCAAGGGCTCCGTGCAAAGCATCCTTCCGCTCAGCGACGGCAACGCGTTGCGGCTTACCACGGCCAAGTACTACACGCCGAGCCACAAGGTAATTCACGAGAAGGGCATAACGCCGGACATCATCGTGCCAATGAGCGAAGAGGAGGAGCGGGATCTGTTTTACAAACGCTCGCCCGGCGGCCTGGAAGCCCTGAGCGATGCCGATCGTGAACGCGTGCAGAACGCGCACGACGTGCAGCTCGATCGCGCGATGGATTTGCTGAAGGGCCTTTCGGTTTACACAAAGCGCAACGGTGAAAAGCTCGCGCCGAAAGGCGGCGACAAAGTCGCGCGTGCGAATTAGCGCCTGAGTTTCCGGTTTCGAGTTTCATGTCTCGCGTTGGGCGCTTCGACCCGGAACAACAAGCGCCAAACCCGAAGCGAAGTTGATACTTCTCGCATTAGAAACATCCTGCGATGAAACCAGCGCCGCAGCCGTGCGGGAAGGTGTTGTGCTCTCGAATGTCGTTTCGTCGCAAATCAAACTTCACTCGGAGTACGGCGGTGTTGTGCCGGAACTCGCCGTTCGTGAGCATTTGAAAAACCTGCAACCCGTCGTCGAGGGGGCGCTGACGGAAGCAAGGATTACGACGCGCGAGTTGGATGCCGTTGCGGCGACGCAAGGTCCCGGCCTGCCCGCCGCGCTGATGGTCGGCTTGAAAGCCGCGGAAGCGATGGCCTTCGTGCTTGAAAAGCCTTTTCTTGGCATCAACCACCACGAAGCGCATCTCTATTCGCCGTGGATTTGGGGTGAACCGCTGCGCGCCCATTTTGAAAAGTTTCAGCCCAACGTTTCCATCATCGTCAGCGGCGGCCACACGCTTCTTGTCTACGTTGAAGCGGAGTTGAAGCATCGCGTCCTCGGCTCGACGATCGATGATGCCGCGGGCGAGTGCTTCGACAAAGTCGCGAAGCTGATTGGCCTGCCCTACCCCGGCGGTCCGCAGATGGACAGACTCGCCGAACACGGCGATGCAAAACGATTTGATTTTCCCCGTCCGAAACTGCGCGACGCGGACGACGATTTCAGCTTCAGCGGATTGAAGACTTCCGTGCGCTATTTCCTGCGCGAGCACGCATCCTTGCTCGAAAATCCACAAGCCATTCGCGACCTTTGTGCCAGCGTCCAGGCGGCCATCGTCGAAGTCCTCGTGGCAAAAACGATGCGCGCCGCCGATCGGCTCGGTGTCCGCTGTGTGACAGCTTCCGGCGGAGTGACCGCGAATCGCACCCTGCGCCGGGAGTTGGCAAACGCCTGCGAACGAAGCGGCCTTGTGCTTCGAATCGCGGAGCAAACACTCTGCACAGACAATGCAGCGATGATCGGCATCCTCGCCGAGCGCAAGCTGATTCATGGAATTCCCCCCACCGGACTGGACGCCGACATTGCGCCGGGCCTGGCTCTCGCATAAGCGCGTTCACCTGCCGCGACCTCGCTGCTACGCTCGGGCCATGCAATGCAAAGCAGCCATCGCGGACGGCTTCGGACGGTTTACGATTGAAAACATCGAAACGGGTTCCCCGGACGCCGGCGAAGTGCTGGTCGAGATCAAGGCGTCTGGCCTTTGCCACACAGACCACGCATCGCTCCACTGGAAGCGCCCGCTCGTCATGGGCCATGAAGGCGCCGGCGTCGTGCGCGAACTCGGCAGCGGCGTAACACACGTGAAGCCCGGTGACCCCGTCGTGTTGAACTGGGCAATCCCATGCGGCCATTGTTTTCAGTGCCAGCGCGGACACGCTGTGCTGTGCGTGGAAAGCAAACCCGCCTATGTGATGGAACGTTCCGCGGGACATGCCCACGCGGAAGGCACGCGGTGGCGCGGAAAACCAATCGATCGCTCATTCAACATTGGCACTCTCGGCGAGCTCGCGCTGGTTCGCGCCGAAGCGGTGACGCCGCTCACAGTTAAAATGCCGTTCAGTTCGGCCTGCATCATTGGCTGCGGCGTGATGACCGGCTTTGGCTCGGCAGTGAACGTGGCCAGAATTCAGCCGGGCAGTTCTGTAGTAGTAATTGGCTGCGGCGGCGTGGGGTTGAACGTGATTCAGGGAGCGCGAATCTGCGGCGCAGGAATGATCGTCGCCGTCGATCTGCACGACCTGAGTCTCGCCAATGCAAAAAAGTTTGGAGCAACGCATGTCATTCGTGTGGGGAAAGAAGACCACGAATGCGCAGCGGCCGTTGAACAGGTGAAGCGGCTCACCGATGGCCGCGGCGCAGATTACGCGTTCGAAGCAACGTCGGTTCCGCACCTCGCGTTTGCGCCGTTGCGGTTCATTCGCAGTGGCGGCGCTGCCTTCCAGGTCAGCGGGATCAACGATCCCGTGACCGTGCCGATGCCGCTCTTCATGTGGAACAAAACTTATATGACGCCACTCTACGGGGACTGCGTCCCGTCGCGCGACTTCCCCAAGATATTTCAACACTACGCCCGGCGCGAACTGCTCCTTGATGAATTGGTCACGCGCACCTACCGGCTCGAACAACTGGACGAGGCATTTGGAGACATGCTCGCTGGAAGACTTGCGAAAGGGGTCATAACTTTTTGAATTTGGAAATCGGGAACTCAGGGAGTGAATCTTTTCCTTCCCGTTTTCCTGATTTCCAAATTCATAACACCCCGAATCTTCGGTGCCGGCGATTGTATTCCTCCAACGCGGCAAAGAATTCAGCTTTACGGAAATCCGGCCAGAGCGTCGAGGTCACGACGAACTCGGCGTAGGAAATCTGCCACAGCAGGAAATTGCTCACGCGCAATTCGCCGCTGGTGCGAATCAGCAGGTCAGGATCGGGGTATTGATGTGTGTAGAGATTCTGCGAAATGACCTGCTCATTGATCTCGGCCGGCTCCAGCTTGGCCGCCCTGGCTTTTGCCGCAATGGCGCGCACCGCTTCCACAATTTCCTGGCGACCACCATAGCTCAGCGCGAGGATCAACGTCAGCCCGTTGTTCCTGGCCAGCGTGGCCTGCGTCTTGCGCAATTGTTCCTGCACGAATTCCGGCAAGCGGTAAATTTGCCCGATGACTTCCAGCCGCACGTTGTTGCGGTTCAATTCACCGATTTCATTTTTCAGAAATCGCGCGAGATATTTCATCAACGTATCCACCTCGTCTTTCGGACGGTTCCAGTTCTCGACCGAGAACGCATAGAGCGTGAGATATTTGATGCCGACTTCGCCCGCCGCACGCACCACCGCGCGCACAGACTCGACACCGTTGCGATGTCCTTCCACGCGCGGCAGTCCGCGCTCCTTCGCCCAACGGCCATTGCCATCCATGATGATGGCGACGTGCGTCGGCAACGTGGCTTTCGCTTGCGCGCTGAGGTGTTGCGGGTGCGCGCTCATTTTCAAGTCAGACAAAAATCGTCTGCTCCCGCGCCGGGCCGACAGACACGATCGAAAGCTTTGCGGCACTCAGTTCAGCGATTGCCTTCAGATAGCTGCGGCAATTCGCGGGCAATTTCTTCCAGTCGCGAACCTTGTGCGTCTCTGTCTTCCACCCGGGAAATTCGGCATAGACCGGTGTGCATTGTCCGAATGATTCGATGTCGTTCGGAACGTAATCATATTTCGTGGAACCAACGCGGTAGCCAATGCACACGCGAATCACGTCGAGCGAATCCAAACCATCGACATTCGTCACCGCGAGCTGATCGATGCCGTTGACCATTTGTGCATGGCGAGTTGCGACGGAATCAAACCAACCGCAGCGCCGCGCACGGCCGGTGGTTGCGCCGAACTCACGGCCCATCGCGTGCAGCATGTCTGCAATCTCGGCGCTTTCGGTCGGCAAAGGCCCTTCACCGACGCGTGTCGTGTAGGCTTTCATCACGCCGACCACCGTGTCCATCAGGTGCGGCGCCACGCCTGATCCAGTGCAGGCGCCGCCTGCGGTGGTGTTGGATGACGTCACGAATGGATACGTGCCGTGGTCGATGTCGAGGAACGTTCCCTGCGCGCCTTCGAAGAGAATGTTGTCCTTGCGCCGGCAAGCCTGGTGGAGCAGCACCACGGTGTTCGTCACGAACGGCTTCAGGTAGTCGCCGGCCGCGTGATACTCGTCATGAACCTTTTTGAACGAAAGCGGTTTCGCACCAAATGCTTTCAGGATTTCGTTGTTCTCCTTGATCTTGAACTGGAGCTTCTCCTTGAAGCGCTCCGGATGGATCAGGTCGATGACGCGCAATCCGGTGCGCGCCGCCTTGTCACCGTAAGCCGGACCAATGCCCCGCTTCGTCGTGCCGATCTTGTTTTTGCCTTTGAGGATCTCCCGCTGCTCATCCAGTTCGCGGTGATACGGGAAAACGAGGTGCGCCGTTTCACTGAGGAACAGATTGCCGTTCACCTTGATGTTCAGCTTGCGCAATCCCTCGATTTCACCAACCAGGCTCACCGGATCGACCACGACGCCGTTGCCAATGACGCACTTCTTGCTCTTGCGCAGGATGCCGGAGGGAATGAGGTGCAGGACGTACTTCTTGTCACCGATGAAAACCGTGTGGCCGGCGTTGTTGCCACCTTGCGTGCGGACAACAATGTCCGCCTGCTCGGTGAGCACATCGATGATTTTACCTTTGCCTTCGTCACCCCATTGGGCGCCGACGAGGATTGTATTCGCCATAGATTCGGGCCGCGCGTCGGCAATAAAAATCCCCGAAGTGCAAATTCGGGGCGACGCGCTCAGTTATTTGCCGCGAGAAAGTAAGGAAGCAGCGGCATCAGTGTCAATGTTCGGAATTGGCGCCATTACCGGCATCCGCAAAACAACCGGCGCTGCGGGTGTTTCCTGACCGGGCGAAGCCAGGAAGTTTCCGAATCGCTTCGACTCGCCCGGCGTCACCAGAAGCTTTGCAACGCGCCGCCAAATCGCATGCGATTCCGTTTCACCTGTGTCACGGCCATCAAGGTCTGCGTGGACCGTCCCGCGAACAAGAGTGACCGCGGCGCGAGGCAGACCGCCGGCCTGACTGTCGCGTGGCACGAGCACGTCGTGATTTCCATTGCCGCCCAAAAGCGAATCGAACGACAGAAAGTATCCCAGTGCGCCGGGAAGCATATCGAGGAGTTCTTCGGTATGCGATCTCGCGGGTGCGATCCCGACAATGGCGTGCGAGGCCACGTCAGTCGTTCCAAGGTGAGCGAGCGCTGCCGTGTTGGTTTGCATCTGCTCGATCGCCGGACCCACCGGGTGTCCGGTCGCGGCGAGGTATTCTTGCAACGTTGCTCCATCAAAAAACTGGGATCGCACCTGCCGGTTCGTGATGAGGAAATTGGCCACGGGCGTTCCAAAATGCGGCGTGCCGATGGTGATGAGTTTATGAAAATCGCCATGCCCAAAATTTTCGCGGCGGCGATAAGCGCGACTGACATCGGGTTGGACCATGCGGGCTCGCGCGATTAATCCACCCAGGCTGTGGGCGACAACATCGACTTGTGTCGCCGCGATCCCCTCCGAGCGCCGGGCGTTCAACGAATTTGTCGTCGCTTGAATCAACTGGTCCACGGCAAAGTGCGCTCCTGCATCCACGGAAAGCGGATCGAACGACGGCGCGGGCTGAACTGGACCGTAGTTCACAATACATTCCGTCTCCTCACAAAAACGAAAACCACGGGCCATGAGGAATTCGCGCAAGCCATTCCAGGTCGAGTCATCGCTCCATACGCCATGCACGAGAATCACCGGCGGAGTTTCGAGACGGAGCGCTGCCGAACCGGTGCGCGTGCCATCCCGTAATGAGATCGTGATTGATTTTCGCAAACTGCCGCCGCGCAAATCATTTGGTGGAATGTAGAGCGCGAATACAAAGGAGCTGCCATCACTTGCGACCTTCGGCGTCACAGTCACGGTGTGTGCGTTTGTGGCGCCGCTTTCGAGCGCTCGCAACGTTCCCAAAGCCGGGCTCAAAGAAAATGTCACCGCGTTGGAAGCTCGCGCTCGCAACAGCAGCACGCTCACGCCATCAACCGCGACGCCAGTGCGCTGTGGCAAAGCACCAGCGAATGCGTCCATGCGCTCCAGCGTTTCCGGCGCCGTCAACTCTCCAGTTTCCGAAAGCAGCGTCGGATTTGGATCCACGATCTCGATTGGAAACGGCTCTGCACCCGCGAAACTGACACCGACCGCCACGCACAAAACCACGGCCCAACTCCAAAAACAGCAACGCACGCCTTGAAGAGAATTCGAAAACCGGGCGAAACACGAGCCGCAACGGTCGATGAGCCTGGCAGTTGAACAACGCTTTGACCGGCTTGTTAACATTTCTGTCATTTTCTTCGTTGCCTTTTTTGTCCTGTCCCGTTCCCATCTGTTCATCCCAAACGAATCTGCGCCCTCAATGCAAACCACGCGCTGGCGTGCCAAGGCGGGCGTAGCTTTTCAAAAGCGAACGTGTATGAAGAGCACGTGGCCAGTGGTCGGCCGACGAGCGACTTGTGGCGCAGGTCGCGAAGGCGTTTCTTTATCTCGCTCAAAGATGGCGGCCCTTTTTATAACATTCCGCTTTCGTTCCAAACCCACGACAGACCTATGAAAAACAAAAACATCCAAGCAACAACACCTAAGCAATGGTTGGCGTTTCTATTAACGCTGGGACTTCCACTCGTCATGTGGTTCCTCACCGCGAGTTCCGCTTCCGCTCAGCGGATTCAACTGGTTCACCAGACGAACACGCTTTGGAAGTACCATCCCAATACTGCAGACCCCGGCTACGTGCCCGCGGATGCCTGGACCGCAATTGGATTCAATGACAGCAGTTGGTCTTCCGGATACGGGTACTTTGGACAGGAAGGCAGCGTAAGCGAGTACAGCGATCCGAATGCGAACTATGTTTCCTGTCTCTGCGGCCAGAATACATTCATCGCGGCGCCTGGCAGCGCCGGCGGCGTTTCCAGCTATTTCCGCACCCATATCAATTGGACGAACGGCAGTCCGGCGGGAGTGAACTTCCTCTTTACCAACTATGTGGACGACTCGATCATAGTTTATCTCAATGGAAACGTCCTCTTCTCTTTCAATGTCACGCCGACGACGCCCTTGCCATTGGCCTGGAACGACGCGAACCCGAGTGGGACTGCGAATCCGTTGGGTGAAGGTGTTCCCTTCGTTACCAACGTTCTGGCAACAGGACTGCAATCCGGTGACAACGTGCTGGCCGTGCAGTTGCAACAGCAAGGCTCCGGCAGCAGCGATGACGTGTTCACAACCATTGTATGGGCGCTCATTCCGCAACCGCTCGTCGTCTCTTCACAGCCGACAAACCAAACTGTTGCAGAGAATCACGCGGCAAGCTTCACCTTCAGCCTCACCGGCACGTCGCCGCAGTACCAATGGTACAAGGGAACTAATCCCGCGGTCGCCGTTCCGGGAGCCACTTCCGCTACGCTCCTTTTCACGAACGCACTCGTAGGTGACACGGGTGACTATTTTGCCATCGCAAACAACGCCGTGAACTCGGTCACGAGCCGCGTTGCGCATCTCAGCGTCGTTACCGACGTCACCGGTCCCGTGTTGCTCCGTATCAACACCGACGCGACATTCCAGAAAATCATTCTCACCTGGGATGAAACTGTCCTCCAGGGTCCGGCCACGGAAAGCGGCAGCTACTATATCCAAGATCCTCAGGGCAATCCCATTGATGTCCAAACCGTTGATTACAATGGCTCAAACGTGGTGTTGCACGTCGCGTCCGCCATGGCGCTCAACACCAATTTCACGATCGAGATTGATTACCAGCAGGATCTGGTCGGGAACGCCACAGCCCCGGTCGGAAACCCACAAATCGATCCGGTCAATGGCGTTGCCACAAGCTTTCACACGTGGACCATCACACCGGGTCTGGCATTGTTTCAGGCTTACTTGGGACTGCCGGCCGGGCAGAACATCGGCGCATTCGTGAGCATGCCGATTTACCCGGACAGTCCGACGTTCAGTTTCTACACCAACGTGTTGTATTGGCCGCAAACGGCCCCGAATGTCGAACAATACGCCATGCGATTCAGCGGGCTTTTCGTGGCAAACGAAAGCGGCACACATCATTTCAATCCTGCACATGATGACGATGTGCGGTTGCGGGTTTATGCCAGCAGCAATCCGAGCGATACCTTTACAGAGCTCGCCGCGGCATGCTGCACCGGGTTGTTGGATGGCCCCACGCTCGATGTAGATTTGACCGCGGGCAACATGTACTACTACGAACTCATCGTCCGGGAATTCGGCGGTGGGGATTACGCAGGTTTCTCCGTCACACTGCCGTCGAGCACGGTTGTTTCGCCGGCCAGCTCAGGCTTTTTGGCGGTTGCCGCTGATCCGGCGACAGCGCCGAATGCCGGCATTTCCGCTCAACCACAGAGTCAGACCGCGGCGGAAAATCATTCGCTCACCTTCTCCGTCACAGTTACCAACGCCGGTGGCGCAGTCGCCTATCAGTGGCAGCGCAAAGCAAGTGGTGGCAGCTTCGCTGACATTCCGGGAGCGAACGCGGCGAGTTACACCACACCGTTGCTGACGGTGGCCAATAACAACGGCGACCAGTACCGGGTTATTGCCAGCGTGCCTGGTCGCAGCATCACCAGCAGCGCCGCCACCGCGACTGTCGTCATAGACACGGTGGCGCCCCAGGTCGTGGCCGTGCACAGCACCCGAAACCTGAATGCGATTCAAGTCACTTACAACGAAGCCATGTCACTGGGTTCTGCGACCGAGGTCGGCAACTACACGTTGACGGACACCAATGGCCTCAATCCGCTTAACCTCTCATCGCCCACTCTCAGCGCAGACCTCCGGACGGTCACAATTCAGACGGATCCGCAAGCGGCTGGTGGGTTCTATCGCCTCCAGATTCAGGACGTGACCGACGTCGCCGGAAACCCGATTGTTCCCACGAACGTCGTCTTCCAGTCGTGGGTGCTCAGCCCTGGCTTCCTCCTGTTCGAGGCATACAACACCGGCGGTGGAAGCACCATGGCCGATCTTCTCGGCAGTCCGCTTTTCCCCAATAGCCCGGACCTCGTGACCTACGTTCCTACACTGGATTCGCGAAACGCGTATCCAACGGACAGCCGCGAAGGCTACGGCGCGCGTATCTCCGGCTTTTTCGTGGCGCCTGCGACATCCAATTACATCTTCTATCTGCGCAGCGATGATGCCGGGCAGTTGTCGATGAACACCAACGCTGTCAACAGCACGGATTCCGCGGGCGCGGTCAAAGTTCAGGAGGAAACGGGATGCTGCAACGCCTTCTCCGCTCACGCCAGTGCTCCGATCTCGCTGACGGGAGGACAGGCCTATTACATCGAACTGCTCTACAAGGAAGGCACGGGCGGCGATTACGGTCAGGGAGCATTCAAGGCCGCCGGCGACCCTCGCAACCCGGATACACTGTCCCCAATCAGCGGAGCGTACCTCGCAACGTTGGCCGATCCGGTCGGCGCTTCCGTGACCATCACCCAGCAGCCGCAGAACCAGACATTTGTCATCGCTTCCGGAGTCACAACATTAGTAAACGAAACATTCAACGCCAACGGCGCCGGATACACGGTCACGACTCCGACCGCATTTGCGGGCGCGTGGGCCTACGATGCGGTCCGTGGCTCGTGGCACGAGGACGGCCAGGACGCGGATGACGGACATCCAAACACCTCCTACCTGGATAGCACACCGTACACAGTTACTGCCTTCGGTAACGTGCTCCTGAACCTCACCCATCGCTGGAGCTTTGAATATGACGGGACAGCGTGGGATGGCGGCCAGATCCAAATCAGTGTGAACGGCGGGGCATTCACGGCCCTGCCGGCGTCAGCGTTCGTCCAGAACGGCTACAACGGTTCGATCGCCGGCAACAGCAGCTCAGACTTACACGGCCAGCCCGGCTATATCGCAGAGTCCAGTGGATACAGCGGCGGCTACCTCGTCAGCATTGCAGGTCTCGGTGTGTTCAATCCGGGTGATACGATTCGTCTTCGTTTCATGGCAGCCAGCGATACGAACACCCGTGGGCAGGTTCCGAACTGGGAAATCGATCAAATCGTTCTTACCCAGGGGAATGGCCAGCCGAATGTCACGTTCTCGGTCGCGACCACCGCGTCGATAAGCTCGTCAACCAATCCGCCGCGTGCCTACCAGTGGTATCGCAACGTCGCCGGAAGCTGGGTCGCCATCGCGGGCGCCAACGCGTCCACCTATTCGTTCGTGCCCGTTCAGGCGGACAACGGCGCGCAGTTCCGCGTGGTTGTTTATGTGCCGGGCGCAAGCGCGACTTCGACGGCAGCGACGTTGACGGTGAACACGGGCGGCACCAGCGGTCCGTCACTCAAAATCGTACGCAACGGCAGCCAGGTCACCATCAGTTGGAGCGGCAGCGGCGTTTTGCAACAAACCAGCACGCTGCCCGCAGCCGGCACCCCGACCTGGAGTGATGTCCCGGGTAATCCGAACCCGTATGTGTTCACGCCAACTGCAGGCCAGAATCGATTCTTCAGCCTCAGACAGTAAGGCCAAATTGACTTCGCGAGGCCGGGCGTAAGCCCGGCCTCTTTTTTCGCCAGCAGTACGCGACCGTGCAAATCGCCACCGGACCGTCGATGGAGGATAAAAACAATCAATGACCATTCGATGAAACTGCCACGCCCCCTGCGCGTCTCTTCACCCGTATGAAAAAATTATTGTTACTCTCAGCAGTCCTTCTCGGAACGGTCGCGGCCTCGCGTGCGGGAGTCGATGTGCATATCGGCTTCCCGTTGCCGCCCCTTCCGCACATCGTCATCGGCGCTCCCGCTCCGCCTGTCATTGTGCAAGAGCCCCGCGTTGTCGTTGCGCCGCCTGTGTGCGCCCCTGCACCCGTCGTCGTGGCGCCGCCCGTCGTTTGCGCTCCACGTCCAGTTGTAGTCGTGCCGCCGCGCCCGGTGATCTATGCGCGCCCTTACGCGCACTATTCGCACCGCTACGAATACCTGCACCATCACAGGTAATCGCTGACGTTCTGACGACTTAAAACACGGGGCCGAAACCGGTTGGTTTCGGCCCCCTTTCCTTTGGCGCAGGTGATGAACAAAAGAACGGCTGCACGTGTCTTTCATTCTATGAAAAAGCTTCGGACTGGTCCGCCCGCTCCTGATGAATTCCAGCGTCAGCTTGCTGAATTCATGCGCAAGCACTTTCCCGGCGTGACCAACCCATCCTTCGCCACGGAAGATGGCAGCGAGGTATCTCGCCCCCGCGCCGAAGCCGCCGCGGAATTCGAATTCACTTACAAGCCGCGCGACGTGAAAGCGCACCTCGATCGCTTCATCATCAGGCAGGACGACGCGAAAAAAGTGCTGAGCGTTGCGCTTTGCGATCACTACAATCATGTGCGGCTCGCCCGCGATGGCAAGGAAACGCCCAACTACGCCAAACAGAACATCATCCTCGTAGGCCCCACCGGCGTCGGAAAAACCTATCTGATTCGCAGCATCGCGGACTTGATCGGCGTACCTTTCGTAAAGGGTGACGCCACAAAGTTTTCGGAAACCGGTTACGTCGGCGCCGATGTGGAAGATCTGGTGCGTGAACTCGTGCGGCGCGCGGACGGTGATGTCGAGCGCGCCCAATACGGCATCATCTACATCGACGAGATCGATAAGATCGCTGCCGCTTCCACCGTCAGTGGCCGTGATGTGAGCGGGCGCGGCGTGCAGACGAATCTTTTGAAATTGATGGAGGAAACAGACGTCGCTGCCCGCGCGCCCAACGACATCGCCGGGCAAATCCAGGCCATGATGGACGTGCAGCGCGGCAGCACGAAGCGGCCGGCTGATGTCATTAACACCAAACACATTCTCTTCATCGTCAGCGGGGCGTTTGACGGCCTGGAAAAAATCGTCCGGCGCCGGGTTCGCGAATCCGTGATCGGTTTTTCCGCGCAGAGCGTCGCCCTGGATGACGATGTTCTGCGCGAGGCGCAAACGCGCGACTTTATCGACTTCGGTTTCGAGCCTGAATTCATCGGGCGCCTTCCCGTGCGGGTGCATTGCCACGCGCTCCATACAGACGACCTGTTCCACATCCTCAAAAACTCGGAGGGCAGCATCATTCGCCAGTACGAGCAGGACTTCGCGGCCTATTCCATCGAAGTGCTCTTCCAGGATGACGGCCTGCATCGCATCGCCGAACTCGCCGCCGAGGAAAAAACCGGCGCGCGCGGACTGATGACCGTCTGCGAACGCGTGTTCCGCGATTTCAAATTCGAACTGCCTTCCACCGTGGTGAAACAGCTCGTGGTCACGCGCGAAGTCGTGGACGAACCGGCCTCGGCGCTCAAGACATTACTCGCGCAGCAGGCGCGTCAGGAGCGCGTCGTGATGGCCAAAGTCGTGCACGAATTCGCACAGCGCTTCAGTGAAAGCTTCGGCCTGACCCTGAAAGTTTCTGAGGACGCCGCGGAATACCTCGTCTCCCTCGCCCTGGAACAGGGCAAGACCGTTCGTGACTTGTGCGCTGAAAAATTCAAAGACTTTCAATTCGGCCTCAAACTCATTGCGCAGAACACCTCGCGCACGGAATTCATCATCGACCGCCAGGTCGTGGATGCGCCGGACAAAGCTCTGAGTGACTGGGTCGTCGCAAGCTACCGCAAATGATAGTCCAGTTCGCTCGGCAGGGACCATTTCCACACGGTCCCAAACTGTCAGATGAGAACGCGATGGAACGCATCCCTGCCGCCGATTGAGAATCAGTGCAAAGCCAGTGCCAACCTTCTTTCCTCTTTGCCTCTGGATCGCAAAATCAATGGGTTGCGCCTGCAGGCTCCGCTCCATTGTCCCGCGCCGGGACACCGGTGCGGCCTGACTGTTCCATTTAGCAAGTTTACAAAGCCATTTTGTTAGTTAACAAAGCCTTTTTGCTTGTAAGCAGAATCATTCCGCTTGTAAGCGCAGCCTTTTTGCTTGTAAGCGGCGTCATTTTGCAGCGCTGCAAAGCCGCTCTGCTTGTAAGCAGAAGGACTTTGTTGGTAAGCGGAATCATTTTGTAGCGCTGCAGAGTCATTTTGCTTGTAAGCAGAATCATTCCGCTTGTAAGCGCAGCCATTTTGCTTGTAAGCGACGTCATTTTGCAGCGCTGCAAAAGCGCTCTGCTTGCAAGCACAGAGGCTTTGCAGGTTTGATTAATCGCTCTGCAAACAAGCGAAGCCTTTCCGCTCGTGGGCAGCCTCCTCCCGCTCGTTGAGCCTCGGTCGTTGTGCTTTGAATGTTGAACGCTGGAAGTTGAACGTTTGACCTTTCATCCCGGCAGGGCCGCCTGGCCGCACGGCCCCGATCCCCGGCGGCGCGGCAGCGCCGCCCTCCCCTTCTAAAATTCAGTTAATCCTGTTCATTCTGTCTATTGATCGAGGGTGCGTGAGGAATTGATGCACCTCCGCATCCCCCATCTCTCGCGGATGCCGCCAGCCCGCGGTCGATCGAGCCTCCCCGCGAGACTCATCTTTGTTTCGATGGAACTGCAAAAACTGCCGGATCCAACCCCAGTACGTTTCTTCCGTTCGAACCGAATAATGCTTGAAACGCATGACCTCCCGGAGCTGCTCGCGCAGGCGCAGTTTAGGGTTGGGCACCAGTAAATCCGGGACGGGACGAGGTGCGGTGTTTTGTTTTGACGATTCCATGGCCGGATGCTTGATTTAAGCCCGTGAACAGGCCTCAGAAAGCACTTCCCCCCTTCCCGAGTCAATATTCATTATATTCATTAGTACCGACTTTTTTCGGCTCACTTAACTGTTAGGCGGCTTTCACGCGTATGGGCATCCTTCTCTTTTTCCTTTCGACTTTGTTCGTCGGTTTCGTCGGATTGGGACTGTACATGCTTCGACGACATCACAAAGATTACCCGTCGTTCCGCGCGGGCGAGAGTCTTTGGGTTTTTCCGGAGCGAGAGGACGACGTCCACGGCAGTAGCAAGCGCAATAAGCGCATGGGTGGACACGACGATGCTCACTGATTTGATCACGCCGCCTCGTAAGGAGCTGGACACGCAAGTGGCTGCAAAATTGACGTTGCGATTTGAGGTCCTTCGGTCATTGCTTCATTTCCGAAGTGGTTGGAGTGCTAACCATGCGCTGCATCTAACCCGGCGGGGGCGTCGCGGTTGCAATCGTTGCGTCCCGTGCGCTGTGCCCGTCCGGAAGGACTCGCTGAGCTTGGGTCGTTAGCCCACTACGCACCCCATGAGAGCATTCATCATATTTGTTTTATCATGCGCATCGGTTCTTGCTGCGGATGGCGACATCCGCGTCGTTACGACTGTTCGCACGAACGATTCTGGCAGTGTGTCCACCAAGGAGGTGTTCACACGAGATGGCCAGACCAATCTCGTGCGCAACACCGCAACCAAAGCAGGAGCTGTCCAGATTCGGATTCACCGGTTTTATCACGGTGGCGCGTTGGTTGGTGACTTTGTTGCCATGCCCGATTCCTCCGGCTCTACAACCGAGGCAGGTTCTCCTTATGCAGTGAGTTTCGAGTTCGACGCATCCCACAAGCCGAAGTCTGCAGTCATCGGCACGAAGGACGGCGTAGTTCTTGATATTTTCAGTTGCACCAACGGCATTTTCTCACCTGTCGAGCGTTCGGTTCTTGAAAAGGCCAACGCTGTCGGCGCGGACATGAGACAGTTGTTTGACCCAGAGCATGTTCGCAAGAGCACGCCGGAGGGATTTGTCCGTGACGCCGAGAAGTTGATTGAGAAGCACAAAGAGAAGTGAGACAAATGATGACGTGGGCTAACCATGCGCGCTGCAGCGAACCCGGCAGGGGCGTTGCGGTTGCAGCCGTTGCCTCCCGTGCGCCGGGTCGCTGAGCTTGGGTCGTTAGACCGCTGCACACTGCATGAGCATCAACACGCAAGGTGAGTTTTGGATCGGTAGTGAAGCCGCCGACATCCACGAGTATTTGCGGGCGTACTCGTTGGACGGATATGCAGTCGATGAGATTCGCATCTGTCGCTGCACTTGTGGCGGTGAATTATTTCAGGTCGAGGCCAGCATTGGTGACGCGGTTGCGCGCCGCACTTGCAGCCGATGCGGTCACGTTCATTTTATGTTTGATTCGGCGAAGATGTGGGATCAGACAGAAGACGATCCTGAGTTGCTGAGATGTGTCGAGTGCGCCGCGACCGATCACAACGTTGGTGTTGGCTTCTCATTGTATCAGGAGGGAGAGGTTCGAGGTGAGATTCATTGGCTTTATGTTGGCCACAGATGTGGGCGGTGCGGCGTATTGGGTTCATTCGCCGACTGGAAGGTGGCACGCGTCGGTGCACACCATTTGTTTGCGAGCGTATGACAACGCGGCCTCCTATGAGGGTTCATCTGGCAAGGATTAAGTTTCTGGTTTCATTGGTCAGCTAAAGCCGGCCTCATAAGTAACAAGAAAATGAATCGCGTGTTTTCAGCCACAATCGACGCGCCTCGTGGCCGCCGTCGCTGAGCTTTTGTCGTCAGGCGGCATCACACCATGTTCACCATTGGTCGCCAAAGAGAGAAGCAGCACGCCGCGAGCTACGTTCGCACGGAGGCGGACAAGGTTGTTGTCGAGCGAGTGATTGATGCTGCGCATGACGTTATCGAGGGTATCGCCTCGCCCGATGCAGTAGCCCCAGTTCTCGCCGAGGCATTTGTCACCGGAGGTAGTGGCGCATGGGAGCAGACTGGTTTGTGGTTACGCAAGCTGGCAGGAAAGCATCCATCACTGGCGCAGCTTTGGTTACAGTTTGCGCCACACAAGTCGGCACGGATTCGGTTTCGAGTCGCCGCCCACCTGAACGAGATGCCCGACGACATGCGGCGGCAGTTGGTCGCCACTTTTCTGACAGACCCGAGTGCCAAGGTGCGCTCCAAGACGGCAGGTGAGATTTCCATGCGGCCCACAGCCGACGTGTTGCCAATTTTGCAGCGCCGAGTTACACAGGAGACAGATCCGGAGGTTGTCAGGTCTATTCAGTATGCACTTGCAGCTTATTCCACAACTGCCGCCTGATAAGAAACTAGCGGTGGAAGTCACGGGGTGATGAGGAGTTGGTAGCCCAGGGCGGTGGCTTGTTGGTGGAGGCGCTGGATTTTCTTCTTCTTGAGTTTTTCTTCAGCGGTGGCCCACACGTTCGCAGCGTAAGGCTCTTTGTGTTTGAGCAGGCGCCAGACGATGCGCGCGAGGTGGACTCGCTCGCTGCTGCTCGCCCCGCCCTGCGGCCTTCACTCCGGTGAATTCCTCTTGCGCCTTCCCGAGCCGCTCAAGTGTGGGCCTTGGCCGTGATAATGGCTGTGCTTGACGACAGCCACTTTGCATTACAAAGTCAACGTATGATGAGTTCGCCGCTAAGGATCACGAACAGCTATAAACGCATCCTTGCCCTCCTATCGCTCAGGTTCCCGACGAAATTTCTTCAAATAGTCACGGTGCTCATCGGCATCGCCGCTCTTGCTTTCCTGCTTTGGGAGCCTCACGTCGAGGGGAGAAACGCGCACGCCACCCTCTTTGAAATTTATTTTAAAGATCCCTTTCTGGCGTATGCGTATCTGGCGTCGATTCCGTTTTTCATGGCGCTCTACCAGGCGTTCAAGGTTTTGGGAGACGCCGGACAAAACAAGGTGTTCTCGCCAGCGGCGGTGAAATCTCTGCGAACAATAAAACGGTGCGCGATGTCCATCATTGGTTTTGTGATCGCAGGAGAGATTTTCATTGGCTTGGGCGACAGTGATGATCGTGCAGGCGGAGTTTTTATTGGCATCCTCATCAGCTTCGGCTCGATCGTAATCGCCAGCGCGGCGGCCATGTTTGAACGGATTCTGCAGAACGCCGTGGATATGAAATCAAGAACGACTTGATCGGGTATCGGAGCCGCTTCGCACATGTATGGCACTTCGAGAAAGGAGCGGGCGCGGTGATGGAGTGTGGACATCCCAACCAACGTAGAGGATAACGTTCATGTGTCTGCATTCCTTTCTGTGTTGAGTTAACCGACCGACATTGTGGCTCGACACGGCGGCCCACGCCGGCGCGTAACCGACGTTCAGGAAGAGCAGGCACTTTTGCTTTCACCATCACGAGCCATAGTGGCCATGGCTGACTACACATATGGAGCTCGCGATCATATTTTGCGTTCATGCTGCGGTCGCACTGGTCTGGTTTGCAGCGGGACCGAAAACAGATCGTTCCCGTCGTTCCTCTCAAACGCCGCGGATTTGGGACAGCGCACCGGGTTCAGAGTCACGGTCGTGGTTCGGCTGGCTTGGCGGCGGCGGTTCTGGCTCATCACACCACATTTCAGATTCGTCTCATCACAGCGCACACCATGATGGCGGCTCTCATGGCAGCACCAACTCGCCATTAAATGGCGGACATTTCGGCGGCGACAGCGGCGGTTTTGACGGTGGTGGAGGACACCATTGATTTATGGGTGCACGAGACGTCAGCCCCTATGAGGGTTCATTTGGCAAGAGCTAAGTTTCTGGTTTCATTTGCCAGCTAAAGCAGCAAGCCGGCGGTGTTCGCACCAGCGCGCACGTCTCCGTCCGCATTTCTCTCAGCCACTCGGCGCAGGACAGAAATTTTCTAACGGCCGCGCGGCTCGGGAATGGTGGCGAGATAGGCCATGAGCCACGTTCCGTTCGGCAGCAGCGCGCAGCCGTTGTCTGGCGCGACCTGGGATTCGAGGCGATAACGCGAACCATCAAGGGAAAGCCTGATGCCCGGCTCACGTTTCCAATCGTGGTTGTTGCGCGAGAACACGGAGGAGACGCCGCCGCTCCATTCGCCCGGCCCGATGAAGTTCCCGAAAAGCCGGCAGCCATCACCGTTCGGCAACGCCACCGCCGACCACGGCATGAAGCGCACCCCGTCAACACGGAATTCATGGGCCGACTCAAAGCGGAGCCCATCGGTTGAACGCGCGGCGAATTTTCCGTCCGGCCCACACCACAAAAGCCATTCGTCCTTTGTCCTGACAACTGTCGGATCGAAACACGGCAGCGGCGCAGCCGCGAAACGCTCGCCCGGTTCCTTCACGAAGTCGAATCCGTTGCTGGAGATTGCCGAGTAGAGCGATGGCAATGGCGCGGACTGTATGTAATAGAGGCGACACCGTCCCTCGCCATCGAGCACGACGCAGGGATCGACGGGCGCACTGGCCTGTTGTTCCGGCAGCCCGGCAATTCGAACGCGGCGATAAGTCCAGTTCGTGAGATTGCCGGATTCCTTTTGCACGGCGCACGCGAGCACGTTGCCGTTGCCGAAATCCACGTAATAGATTCGCGCGCGCCGCTCACCATCGGAAAGGACGTTCGGCACGCCCGCCTGATCGGACAGCACAAAGTGCACGCGCGCGAAGTCGAGTCCGTTGGAGGAGATCGCGAGCATGATGCGTGTCGCCCATGGACCGTTGCCACGCGCGTTGCGCGGAGCTGCGCCGCGACCGCTCTTTGGAATCAACTCTTGGGTTTGTGCAGCATCACCTCGAACAGCGGCAATAAACAGGAGCGAGGCAGCGACGAATCGCGCCAGCGAAAACGGTTTGAGTCGGGTGATGCCACGCGGCCACGCGGCTATGGATGAGAGGCAGTTCATGCGCAACGCCCGGAGGCGCCCGGTCTCGGCGGGTTGCCTGAACAAAAAGGTGTCATGCGAGCTTCGCCCCAAAACCGCGCATCGCGCGCACCGAGCCGTCTCCGAACAGTGAGGCATTGAGTTCGATTGTGTCGCGCTTGAGGCACAGCGGAACGTCCGGCGCCAAATCCGGTTGCGCAAGCAAGCGCCGGGCGTTCAACGAAGCTTTCACAAGCTCCTCTTCATCGAAAACGTGACGGAAGGCATGCCACACCAGTTGCGCCGAATCGCCCAGGCTTCCTTTGGCCGCGAGATGCTGTAGCGCATCGACCAGCGCACCCGCGGCAAAAAGATCTTCAAACGCGGCGGCCTCAAAAGTGCCGGCGCAAACCAACAGCAGACGGCGCGGACGCATCTGATCGAGAATGTCCGCGAGCGGCCGCATGTTCGCCATCGCGCCCAGCAGAATCATCTCGGCCTTGGCGCAGGCGCGGAGCGCCCGCGTGCCGTTCGTGGTCGTCCAGGCGATGGTCCTGCCGCGAACCTTGCCGGGTTCGAAGTCGCGCGGCGAATTGCCAAAATTGAAATCAACGCTGCCGGTCAGTTCCTTGCCAATCCGCAGTCCATCCCGTTCACCAGCGAGCAACACCGCCGGCTCGCGCTTCTGAATGGCCAACGCTTCCGAAATTTCGATCACCGGAATAATCGCCTCCGCGCCGTTGTTCAGCGCGGTGAGCATCGAGGAAGTGGCGCGCAGCACATCGAACACAACACACGTTGTTGCGCCCAAGTCCCGCGCGGCGAGCGCCGGGAATTCCGCAGGGGTGAGAACCACGTCGATGTCCATGCGTCGAGAGTTGAAGTTTAAGAATAAAGAGTCAAATGAGTTGAGAATTTCGAGTGATAATGTCCCGCACTCACTCGAACGATCAGCGCTTCGTTCTCATGTAATGAAAGAGGTATTGCTGGGCATAGCCCGCATTAGGGCCGAAATGAGTCGCTGTGAATCGCGCCAGCCGGCGTGGATGGACGCGCCGTTTGGGAAAATAAAGCTGGCGCAGCGCTTTCATCACCCACACATCGACCGGGAACGCCTGTTGAAAGCCGTACGCGAAGAGCAACACGCAGTTGGCAATCTTGTTTCCGACGCCCGGCAATTTCAGGAGTTCCGCCCGCGCTTCGTCCACCGTCCGCGTGCCCAGACTCGGCAAATGAATTTCGCCCGCCGAAACCATCTTGGCGGTGCGCAGGAGGTTGGGCGCGCGAAATCCCATTTTGCAGCCGCGCAAATCACTTTCCGCGCAGGCGGCCAGACGATCCGCAGTTGGAAATGCGAACACCGGCTGGTGACCTTCAGGAACGAGAACCGGCGTCCCGAAACGTTCGCAGAGCAACGAGACGATTTGTTGAATCTGCACAATCTGCTTCGTCGAGGAGAGAATGAACGACGCGAGACATTCCCACGGATCCTGCCGCAGGAGCCGCAGCCCACGACAGGCGGTCACCGCCACGCGCATTGGTTCGTCGTCGGGAAAACTCAACAGCACCGAGGCAAGATCGAGATCGGTTTGCAAATAGTGCGCGAGCCACCACCACTCATCGGCAGCAACGGCGCAGCGCGCGGCAATTCCGTCATCACGTTGCTCGAGGCGAACCCAGCGCCGGTCCACGACGCCCTCCCATCCGCCACCGCGTTCACGCCAGCGAAAGGCCTGTCCCGAACTCAGCGTCGCCGCGAGGTCGTAATCACGAACCGGAAAGAGATGCTGGCACGGCGGATTGTGCATCAGCGCTGCAGGTCCCGGCACGCAAAGACCTGGACGTGGTGCAGCACGCGCGTGCGGTAAACCACTGGAAAGTTTCCCACCTGCGTTACCGACGCGAACTGTTTCACGATGTCAGGCGGCGCGGGCGCGGGTTTGTCTTTTTCCTGAACGTAGATCGCGTTTTGCCCGCGGCGCTGACCCATGTAGCCGGGCCAGAAATAGAATTGGTTCTGTGGGTGCGCCACGTAGCGATAGTAAACCAGCGGCTCCTCGTTTTTCACCGTGGCTTTGGCTTCCGGCATGTAAAACGAAAGCAGACTTGAGGTTCCATAATGTCCGCCGATCACAAAAACCGGTTTCCCTTCCGCAGCAAGCCTGTTGCGCTCTCGTGTAACGACATGGGCCATCTGGGTCCAGCCGCGCACGCGGCGAAGCGGGTCCATTTTTGGGGAAAGGCGGATACCCGCGATTTTTTTGGTGAGGTCCGTTTCGTGCAACACGCCAACGGCGAATGCGCCAACGAGCACGGCGATGCTGAGAAACGCCCGCACGTGCCGCGCGCCGGCATTGAAACGACGTTCCCAGAAAATAACCATGAGGCAAAACAGCGGAATGATGGAGGCCGCAATCCAGTTCAGCAGGATCGATGAGTGCAGCGTGTAAACGGCATAAACGAAGAACAGCGGCACACCCATGGCGAAAAAAAATTGAAGCAATGCATCTGCGGCGGAGTTCTTCCACATGGCGATGGCGGCCCAGACGGTGGCAATGAAGAAAATGGGATGCATCAAACCCATCGCGCCGCCGAAAAATTCCAGCGGCGAGCGCCAGTCGAAGCGCCATCCGTGACCGGCCTTCGCATCATTTGCGACGTGCGCCACGGTGATCCAATCGTGCTGCACGTTCCAGACGAGGACCGGCAACGCGCAGAGGAGATTAATTCCCAGTGCGACGTATGGGCCGGCCCGGCGCAAATGAATGCGCGCCGGCTTCCAGAGAACAAAGAAAACCGCCCAACAGAGCCATTGCAGCAGCGCCGTGTACTTGCTCAGAAATCCAAAACCCATCCACAGTCCCACGACGGCCCAATCGCGCGTGCCACCGTCGCGCTGCACGGCGCGCCAACCGGCAAACATGGCAAGCGTCCAGAAAAGCACGAGCAACGGATCAACCGTCATCAAGGTCGAGCCAACGGCGAGCAGCGGCGTGACACACACGATCGCGATCAGCCAGAAACCCGCCCGCGCACTGACGTATTTCGCGAAGAAACGGAGAGCCACGACACTGCCCATCGCGGCGCACACGGGGGAAAAAAAACGCACGCCGAACGCATTGTCGCCGAACAAGTGAGTGCCGAGCCATTGCACATAAGCGATGAGGGGCGGTTTGCTGAAATAAGAAAGCGCCAGGTGTTTGGACCAAAGCCACTGATAGGCTTCATCCTCGCTGAGCTCGATCCTCCCGCTGGCGATATATCCGAGCCGGCCGGCCAACGTGAGAAAGATCAGGAAATAACCGAGCCGCAGCCAGTGCTTCGCGCGTTCGCTCTCGAGAAATAATTCCTCGAAGTGAACTGGTGGCGCCGAGGCTCTCACGAGCAAGAGCGATGGAAGAGCATTCCACCACAGAGGAAACCATCGCCGCGCGATCAAACGCCAGAGCGCATCGATGGCCACAACAAACGAGGCGCCGCTGCCCGCGCCGATGACGGCGCCGCCAAGCACATCCGATGGATAGTGCACCCCGTTGTAAACGCGGGAAAACGCAACGAGGCATGCCATCGGCACTGTAAAGCGCCAGGTTCGGCGATAAAAAATCCAGGCGATCATGGCTGCGGCAAACCAATTCGTGGCGTGCGCCGACGGCATGCTTCCGGAATCACTGCAGCCGCGATGAAAATCGTTGTCGTCGTCCACGGACGGTTTTTCGAGCCGCATCGGGAGATTTACATTCTCGAGAACGAGACAGGGCCGTTGCCGATCCACGGTGTGCTTGATCGTATTGCTAATCCATCCATCCGCAAATGGCAGGATGATTGCGACCATCAGCACGCAGAGGCGTCCGCGCATGCCGCCTCTCCAGATCAGGATCACTCCCGCTGTGATGACAATGGGGAGAAACCACCAGCCGCCAGCGAGGATTGGCATCAGGAAATCGAAAAAGCGATTCTGCAAAGTTCCGTTGATGAAACGGAACAGGGCTACATCAATCGACTGCACCGCGGACACGGCGGGACGTTAAGCGGTGGAGCGCGGAAGGTGCAACGTTGCGGTTCGATTCCTCAATAACCGACAGCGGCGCTCATTCGAGCCATCGGCCTCAAAAGCGGACGATGGAACGCACGGGCGCGCTCTTGAGCCGCTCGCGGCCTTTCAGGAATTCCAACTCGATGAGAAACGCGACTTCCAGCAGCTTGCCACCAACCTTTCGAACGAGCGACGCAGCAGCGCTCGCGGTGCCGCCGGTCGCGAGCAGATCATCGACGAGCACTACGCGGCTGCCCGGCTTAATGGCATCGACGTGGATGGCCAGCACGTTCGAGCCATATTCCAGGTCGTAACTTTCTTCGTGCGTGTTGAAGGGAAGCTTCCCTTTTTTTCGAATCGGAACCAGCCCCGCGCCCCATTTCAGAGCAGCACCGCTGGCGAAAATGAAACCTCGCGCATCGATGCCGATCACAAAGTCCACTTCGCCCGGTTTAAAGCTGCTGGTCAGCAGATCGATGCTGGCCGCGAAAAGCCTTGGATCGCCCAGCACGGGCGTGATGTCTTTGAATTGAATTCCCGGCTTGGGGAAATCAGGGATGTTCCGAATGGCCTTCTCGATGTCACCGGCCGTAACCGACCCGCTTGTTTTGCTCATGTTGATTGAATCCGCGTAGCCCGGGGGTGTCGCGCTGCGCGAACCAAGCCACTCCACGGGAACGGGCACAGATTATTTTTGCTGTGCCTCGAGCTTTTCAATCATTTTGCGAAGCTTATTGAGCGCAATGTTTTGAATCTGCCGAACCCGCTCACGGGTCACGCCGAACTTCTGCCCAACCTCTTCGAGCGTTTTCTCCGGACCGCCATCGAGGCCAAACCGGTAGCGCAGAATCGTCGCTTCACGCTGATCGAGTGTCTTTACCATCTCCTGCAACATGCCCGTGACGGTTTTGTCCTCGAGTTGCTCGTAGGGCGTGTCGGCGTTTTCATCCTGAACGACTTCGGAAAAGTTATTGGAATCGTCGTCGCCAATTGGCGCATCGAGAGAAGCGGGGCGAATCGCCGCCGTGCGCATCTGCCCAACGCGCGAGGCCGAAATCCCAAGCTCTTCACCGAGTTCCTCGTCAGTCGGTTCACGGCCCAGCTCCTCCTGCAACTTCATGGCCACGCGGCGCATCTTGGAAATTTTGTCCACGAGATGCACCGGCAGCCGGATCGTCTTCGACTGGTTGGCCAGCGCGCGCTTAATCGATTGTTTGATCCACCATGAACCGTAAGTGGAAAGTTTGCCCCCCTTCGCCGGATCAAAGCGCTCGACCGCCTTCATCAACCCGATGTTGCCTTCGCTGATCAGGTCCAGCAGCGGCAGCCCGAAGCCTTCGTAGTCGTGCGCGATTTTCACCACAAGGCGCAGGTTCGCCTTGATCATCTGCTCGCGCGCTTTCTTGTCGCCTTTCTTAATCCGCGCGGCCAATTCGATTTCCTGCTGAGGCGTGAGCAACGCGACCTGGCCGATTTCACGTAAATAAAGTTTGATCGCCGTATCGCCATCGTAACCGCCGCGCTCCGCCTGTGGCACCGTCTCGCCCTGCTGTGTCTCGCGGGGCACCAGTGGCACTTCAGCGATTTCTATTTGCTTCGATATCTGGACGCCGTTGGGGGTGGCGACAGCGACCGGAGCCTGCTGGTTGGAGCCGTCAAATTTCGCGGAAGCAATTTGCCGTCGCGCGGGTGCGATGCGCGATTTGTCCCGAGGACCCGGTTGTCCTTTCTTCGGTTTGCCCGCCATAAGATCAGATAAAAGTTTCAAGTTGTACCTCCCTTTGCGCAAGAAATTACTGGCCGGGAGGCCCTTGTGTTAATCAGGCGGCCAACCGAATCACTGCCCGGAAAATCCCCGCAAAAGCGCCGCGTAAATGTCGGAATCTTCGCGCCTGAAACACACGAAGACGACGCGCCGGGGAATGGATTGCCGCCTGATGAATTCACGCGCGGTGCGCAGTGCGATGCGGGCCGCGCGTTCAAAAGGAAACCCATACGCGCCGGTGCTGATGCACGGAAAAGCAATCGAATCCAGTTTGTTCGCCGCGGCGAGGGCGAGCGACTTCCGATAGCAACTCGCCAGCAGATCATCTTCTCCCTGTCCGCCGTCGTGCCATACCGGTCCGACGGTGTGAATGACAAACTTCGCGGGAAGCTTGTAACCTTTCGTGATCTTCGCCTCGCCGGTCGCGCAACCGCGCAGCGCGCGGCATTCTTCGAGAAGCCTGGGTCCGGCCGCGCGGTGAATGGCTCCATCCACGCCGCCGCCGCCCAGCAACGTGGTGTTCGCGGCATTCACGATGGCGTCAACGCGCTGCTGCGTGATATCGCCCTGCGCGATCTCGATCCGTTGTGCCGGCTCTTTCACGGCGATGTCGGCTCCGTCCAGTTCAAGTGCTCGCGCAAAAACCTGAACGTGCCGACGCCATGGATTGTGTGTGGACCGTTGAAGAATTCGATCTCAGTCCGATCGCTCAGGCCAAGTTTGTCGTACATACGCCGGATCTTCGCATATTCGTAGGCGACCCAGGTGTCGGGCGCGACGCCGTCATCGTGACCGCGCTCGACCATGAACGGGCGCGGTGCGATAAGACTCGCCATTTCCGCGTAGTTGAACGTGTGGCCGAGGTTCCACTCCGGCATCTCGTATTCGCCGCTGAACATGTAACTATAGGGCGACTCGGTCGTGGCGCACTTCTGCACCCATTCATTGAAATCCGCCGAGCAAATCGAGAGGCAATAACGCTCCACAACCGCAGGCACGCGCATTGCCGTTTTTCCGCCATAGCTCAGTCCGTAAAACGCGATGCGCTGTGGATCGACAAAGGGCAGCGACGCCAGCCAGTCGGTTGCAACTTCGTGTTGCGCGATGAGGAATGAGAACAGCGAAAGCCCAAGCGGATTGGCCTTCCGCTGCAGCACTCGAAACTTGTCTTGCCCGCGATACGGATTATGCGGCGCATAGACAACGAACCCGCGCTCAGCCAGCCGAGCAGCGAACGCTTTGTAGTATGGGTAACCGCGGGATTTCGGATCGCTCGTAACGGTATCTTCCGGCAAACCTTCCAGGCCGTGCTGACACACCACAACGGGCCGCCGCTCGCCAGCTTTCAGATCCCGGGGCACTAAAAGGTAACCCCACGCGAATACATCCGGAAACACGTCCAACATCACCTCGTAGCCAGTCCACTTCGGCTGGTCGTAGATTTGCCGGGAGCGCGGATTCGGAGGGAGTTTCGGCGCGTCAACCTTGCCCATCACCTTCCGCCAGAAAAACTGCCGGTTTGTTTTTGCCGATGCCAAAAAAGCATTCGTGTCGCCCAGCAACTTCCATATCTGTTCGTCACGCACGCGCTCTGAGCGGCGGAACAACGATTGCGTGAATGTTTCCCACGCCCGCACCACGCGCTCCTGCCGGTTGGAAATCCCGGTCAGAGACACGGCAGCGGTGCCGCGGGCGGCGGTATCAAAAACAATTTCATTCCTGGCCCGCACGGAATCCGAAAGCGCCGCGAGCGCCTTGCGCGAACCGAACTTCACCGTGGTTCCTTCGCTGCCATTAATCAGTTCAACGAAGGGACTGCCGGCCTGCCTGGCCGTAAGCTCAGTGGCTCGCTCGAATTCGCTCTCCACTTCGCCAAATTCCGGCGTGGTAATGCGTCCCGGCGCGGCCCCGGCGCGGCCCACTCGTGGCGCTGGTGGTCCCTTCACGTCAGGCGCGGCGGCGTATTCGACAATCACCTTGCGCGGAGCGATGAGAGCGGTCAGTTCCGCATCGCCGAATTCACGCAAGTAGCCGAAGAGGTTATGATAGATCGGCTCGGCCCAGAGTCCTTCCCGCGGACCGAAGCTGCCGCTCAGCAGCACTGCCGTAATCCGTGTGTCGAGGGCGGCGGCGTGCAGAGCGATCCATCCGCCTTCACCATACCCGGCAACGGCCACATCCTCCGAGTGCGGCACGGCATTCAAGGCCGCGCTCACCATCTGCACTTCGTATCCCAGAATGTGCCGGCCCAGTTCATACGCCTGACGATAAATCCATTCGCGGTGGGGTTGGTTCGTGAAGCGGTTCAGGCGCGGATTGCCAGAGAACGAATCGTCCCGACTGACCAGCGCCGGCACAAGCACGCGCCAGCCGCTCTCGACGAGGTGGCGGGCAAATTGTGAAACAGGAGCGATTCCAGGGCGCAACCCAGCCGCCATTTCGGGCGATTGATCCGCATCAGGAATGGCGATGACGAAGGGCGTCGCTGTTTTGGGCTTCGGCTTGCCGTTTTCATCCAGCGGTTCAAGCAGCAATCCTTCCCCGAAAACGCCGTCGAAAACGGGCCAACGCACGTGGCTCGCCGCGAAAGAATGCGGCCCGGTTGAACGAAAGGCTTCTGAACCAGGATCGTCACCGATAAATTCGAGCCGGCCATTTTGAACGAGCGGATCCACAGCGCCGATGATCTCACGCAATCGCCCGCGCATGGATTGCTTGAACGCGCCGCTCGCGTTTGTCGTGGAGAAGTCAGTCACCCAAAACTTCGCGCGGTTCGCGGCGATACGTTCTGTTTCCCTGATCAGCCATCGGTCGATGCCCTCGACCATTTGCGCCGAGAAGTCGCCCTGGTTCGTCAGCAGCGCTGTTTGTGGCAGCGCCAGATCTCCCGCAACGATGCGGCAGGCGAGCAAAAGCAGGCCGAACGACAAACATTTCGCAGCCATATTGCCGCCCATCGTTTGCACCACGCCAAGAACTGTCGAGTCAAACTCGCGAAGGATTCGGCAACAGTTCGCCGCAGAGATCACTCGCGCCAGTCATGCGCTCCATAAAAAGGATTCTGGCCCTGCAATTGTTCGCAGTAAGGCGGCGTGTCCACCGTCGGCACCTGGCACACGCCCCAATAGCGCAGGACAGTCTCCAGCATGGTACAAAGAGTTTCAAAATTGCTTGGCTTCTGCAGATAGCCATTCGCGCCCAGGCAATAGGCACGCTTCACGTCGCGCACGTCCACCGAACTGCTCCACACCAGCGTGGGAATAACCATCAACTCAACGTGCTTTTGAAGAAACTCCAACACCTGAAACCCATCCACTCGAGGCATTTTTAAATCGACGATGACGTAGTTCGCCGCCGGATGAATCGAGCGATCCGTGAAGGCGCCCTGGCCGGAAAGATAGTCGATTGCGTTGGCGCCATCGTGAACGATGTGCAACGGCCGCATGATGCCGAGCGAATGAAACGCGCGCTGCATCAGGAACGCGTCGTTCTCGTCATCTTCCGCCAGCAGAACGTTGAGACTTGGATCCATGTGCTTCTCCTCGGCAACCATCGTCGCACCTGTCCGACGCAGCGCAAATAACTTCTCTGTGTTCCAGATAAAAACTCGTTCAAGCGCACAAAGGAAAAGACCGGGAATGCTCCCGGTCTTTTCGTGTCGTAAATTTCGGACTGCTTGGCCTACGGTGAAATCAGCCGGTAGTAACGCTGGCCCGCCTCCACCTGCCCACGGATTTCTCCGCCCGGGAAGGTGGTCGAGTGAACGTTCAGATACCACAGGCTCTTTCGCATATCATCCACCTGCGCGGCAATGGTTTTGCCGCCGTATTGTCCGTTCACCAGCGGAACGCTGCCCTTGATAGTACCCGACGTGGTACCCGTACTGATTGCGGCGAGATCGTAGGCCGGGCTCGCATTCGCGCCGCGCGCCGCCGGGGCGTGGAAGTGATCGTTGTTTCGGTTGCCCGACATACCCGAGTACACGACGTCCACGAGCAGCACGTTGTTGGACAAGGTAATGGCACCGCTGCCCGTTCCCGTCCGCCCGGCCGGCGGATTCGCTTCCTGGATCGGATCGAGATTCACCGTGAATTCATTCGAGAGAACAACCGCGAACGTCGTCGCGCCGCCGGTATCCACATCCCGCCAATCGATGGGTGAATTCAGACTCGTGGCAAACTGCAACCGCGCCGGCGCATCCCAGGAGAGCGTCAATGTGCCGTTCGCATACGACTGCCGCAACGTTGGCTGGCCTCCGCCCGGCTGATCTGCTCCCGCAACGAACGTGACGACTGCCGGATTCGGAACGATCGTGTTCGCTGCCAAGTCCTGCAAATCGAACATCTGGATCTGGTACGACGTTCCCTGCGTTAACGCCGTTTGGAGCACCAGCGTCACCGAACTGCCATTGGCGTCCAGCGTGGCCTGCAAGACCGAGTTGTTGTCGATTTGATAATTCCCGGGTTCCTGGACCAGCGTCGGCTCCATGATTTCGTTAAAACGAACGACGACCGTGGTCAGGTTCGTGTAACTGCTGCTTGCGCTCACCACTGCGGGGCCCGTCGTATCGGGAACAACTGTCAACGTGGCGGTGCGGCTGTTTGTCACCGAGCCGATTTTCGCGATTTGCACACTAAAGGTGCCGCTGGAATCGCTGGTCACCTGGAACGAATAACTCGGGCCGGTTGCCCCCGAAATCGCCACGCTGTTGCTGAACCATTGAAAACTGAGTGGCAGACCGCTGGGATTGCCAACCTGTGGAGCGAATGTGGCGAAGTGATTTTCCTGCACGGAGATGTTCTGCAAGTCCTGCACTATCGTCAAAGCGCCGCCCAGATCACGCGGCGCAAGAGGAGCCGCGATGAATCCGCCCGCAAGCGAGTTCGTGTCAGGCGCGAGCGTGTCCGCCGTATCCACTGGAGTTGGGGTACCATAACCGGCGAGGCGCGCCGCTACTTTGAAATAGTCCGCCCCGGTGGGCGCTTTGTACAATCCTTCAAAATAATAGGCATGGCCGGCGCGCAAGGAAACGAGCGACGATTGGAGCCTGTCCCAATTATAGGGCGCGTTTTGGGTGCTCTGTCGGAGGATTTCCTCTTTGCCCGCTTCATCCATCCCATTGGGATTGATATAGACCACGCCAAAAATCGGCATGCGGGCGAAGAACCTCCAATCGCCCGACACCGGCGGAATGAACAGGCCGCGAATGCGCGACCCGTATCCCTCCTGAGTATCGTCCGGGAAGACAAGCCGCGAATCGAATGCACGCAACGTGTCGCGGCGGAAAGGATTATTCGGATAATCCGGGTCGGCGAGGACCGTGTCCGGATCGAGCGATGGATCCTCCACGTTGTAGGATTCCATCAACAAGCCGTTGCCAATGCCGGAAACCCACGAATGAAACGGCGCGGAACTGGAACCGGCCACGTTGCCTGCGATGTCTGCAGCACCGTTCAACGTGACGGAATAGTCGGTGTTCTCCGCCAGTGGCGAGCTCAGCTTCAGCACGACGGAGCGCTCGTTCGTCACAATCACCGAAACAGGGTTCCCGCCGCCCGGCACAATGTAGTTGGCCGTTGAGCCAACGCTTGCGGCAGTGACCGGTTCACTGAATTCGATGATGATTTGATCCATCGTTGCGACGCCAAAGTAGTCCACGGTCGGGAACGAGAAGATGCTCTCCACGGTGGGCGCCGTTGTGTCCGCGAAGACCGTCACCTGGGAAGGTGGCGCGCTGGTTTTGCTATCCAACGAATTGTAAACCACCACATAGTACGTTCCTGAATCACTCACCTGCGCCTGTGGCACGGAGTAAGTGGCGAACGTGGCTCCTGGAATCGCGCCCAGGCCCTGCTTGTACCACTGATAGTTCAACGGCGCGCCGGTGGCTGAAACAGCCAGGGTCAGCGGTCGATTTTGCTCGACCGTCACGGTGGCTGAAGGACTGGAGACAATGGTAGGTGCTACAACCTCCACTTCTGCGAGCATCAAGGCGCCGAAGGAATAGCCATACGGACCGTTCGCCGTCCCGCCAGGAATCGCGCCAGTATATTGTTGGTTGGTGATGGAAAATGTTCCATCGGGGAACGGAGCAATATCATTCCACCCCACGACGGCGCCTTCGTTGTTGGCGCCGCTGTTCCAGGCGGCTTGCCCCTGGTTGAGAGCTGAGGATGGGAAATTGTTGACGGTCAAAACTCCGGGGCCGCCGTTGCCATTGATATGCGCGTCCGTCCATCCGGCTGCGGAAATGGAAGCCACGGACCATCGAGTTCCATAGCCGCCGTTGCGCGCCACGCTGCCTCGGAAGACGTAGCGCTTGGATGGATCAAGACCGCCGAAGGTCATCACGACGTAACTTTCTGCGGTATTCGGTGGAACCGCGCGCACGCCGACCAGGCCGTCGTTTGAGAGATCGCAGATTCCGTAAAAAAGGTGAGCCATCGGAGTATTGGTCGCGAGCGGACGTCCAGTGGTGCCGAAATCATCCGGAGCACCCGTCCGCGTAAAACTCACGGTGGCGGCGAGAGGAGCCCCATTGAAATGGTTGGTTAATGGGCTCGGAGTTAGATCCGCGGGCGCTCCCATGTTATAGCCGCTCACGTTGGTACCGGTCTTTGCCCAACCGCTGGCCACTGGCGTGGCCGAAGGCCGGTGGTCGTTATAGGCAATCCAGTTTGTGAGTTGTCCGCTGGACCGATGCGAACTGACGAGCAGTGCGGCCAGTAGAACGAGCGCATGGATGGGTTGAGGAACTGATTTTAGCTTCATACGTGTTGGCTCCTGTTGATTCATGGGACCGGCATGGAAATGATGCGATGCAGTAAAACCGCGAAGGAAATTTTTGAGCGCGTATCTGTGACAACGCGTGAAAGCCGGCGCAACCGCCATGGCATTCTTCGAACAACCGCTATCTGGTTGGAAGCATGCATATCCGCTCTTGAATTGCAGGCTGCGCCGTCCGTACAGGCAGACACAGCGGGCTTAATTCACGGCATCATTTGACTTGCGACGGCACGCGAACAGATAAAACACGTCCGGGTGCGCAACGCGATCGTTTGGATTGGAAATGGGTATGCGAAAAACAGGAGCGAATGACAAGCTCTTAATCACCAGCAGGAGATTTTTGTCATGCGCCGCGCAGTTCTCTTGAAGACTGCGCCCTCAAGGCAGCGGAGGCACGAACGCTGTCCCGGTGGACGTCAACGTGGCGACGTGGTAATCCGCGTAAAGCGCATTCACGCTTCGGCCGTCATTGTGAAAGTTCTCATAATCATACATGAGCGTGGCTTCACTGATGGGATTCTGGCTGGTGCGCGGATTGTCCACCGGCCGGCCATTGTAATGGGCATACCACTCATAGCTTGAACCTTCGCTTCCGAAGCGACCGGCGCGATCGTCCGGGCAGCGAAACACTGTGATCGCCGTTGGCAGGTGATTGGTGTCATAGCCCAGTTCAGGCGCGAGCAGGTCACAAATGCGAGGCAGCGGTGGATTCGTCGCGGGCATGGACGGCAACTGCTCCGCGATTGGCAGCATCCCGTCATGTCCGTCCGCATACATGCGTACCGCAATGCCCAGTTGTTTGAGATTGCTGAGGCAGGCGATGCTCCTGGCTTTCTCCTTTGACTTCGCGGCCGCGGGCAAGAGCAACGAGGCAAGGATTGCGATGATGGCGATAACGACGAGCAGTTCGATAAGGGTGAAGGCGCTCGGCGCCAGGCGTGAATATCGTAAAGGGGTTTTCATTCGTTTCAGCAAATCAAATTTGATCACCACGCATCACCGAGGAGGGCCGCCCGGGCCGCGATTCCCCATCTGACCCATCCGTCGATTCATTTCCGCCCGCTGTTCGGGAGTGCTGTTGAGAATTCGGTTTCTGTTCATCTGCTCCATGTTGGGGCGCATTTTCATCATTTGTTCGCGGCGTTCTTCCGGAGTCATGCTGGCAAATTCCTGCATTTGCTTCTCACGCTCCTGCTGCGCCTGTTCGAGCCTGGCGCGTTCATCAGCCGGCAAGCTTTGTTTGAGATCTGCTTCCAGCTTCTCGCGTTGAGCGCGCAACTCATCTCGTTTCTCTTCGCTCATTTCTCCGCCGGGAAAACGCGGCCGGTCATCTCGTGAAAGCGAGGGCGGCCCGTCGGGCCCGCCAAAGCCACCGGGTCCACGTGGATCGAACATCGGCTGCAACGCGTAAAGCTTCGTCCATTTCCGTTGCGCGGCTTTCGCGAGCTTCGCTACCGCACTCCGGGGCGTCGCTTTCTCCAGCGACAGAGTCACGGTTGCAGTCGTGCCGTCCTCAGGAACGACGCGCACTTGCGCAAACCGGTTGAACGCCAGCGTGGCGAACGTCAGATCTTTGCCGACGATGTTCAATGAAAGGCGCGGGGCCGCCGTTGGCGGATTCTGCATTGGCGCTCCCATCATCATCATGGGACCACCAAAGCCGGGACCTCCGAAACCCGGTCCTCCAAATCCACGAGACTGGAGATTTGTCCAGCCGTGCGTCGCGGGATCCACTTCGCCGCGCAAGGCTTCCAGCAACGTATTGAGGGAGGCCCTGCTGGAATAAAGTGGATACAACGATGAAGGCCGTGAGCCTGTTTGCGCCGCAATCATCCCGAGCACTTCATTGAGCGGCGCGCGCCGCACCTTCAACGTGACTTTGCCCTGGATTCCCCGATCCACCGAAATGCTTTCCCAAGTCTGATGCTCGATTTTTTTCACGACCTCGCGAACATCGGCATTGCGGACATCGAGCGTCACCAGGTCGAAGTAAGCGAGATAAGCCAGCCACGCGCAATATGCGGCGGGCAGACAAGCCAGCAACGCGACCATCCTAATTCGTTTGTAAGGTTTCATTGGCCGAATCCGGGAACTGACCCGGCTTGGATCGTTCATTCCCGTCAACCATACATGCGCGGTGTCGCCGAAAAATCCGCCAGAATTCACGGCCCGGCTCACAAACAATGCCGCCGCCGCGCTTTCTGAAATGAAAAGAGGGCGAATCTCCTTCAAGAGATTCGCCCTCGCGTCTATCGCCCTGGTTTTGGCTACAGAGAAGTGCTCGCCGAAGTCTGAAGATTCTTTGCGGCATCATAGGTATAGCCGTTCTTCGCGAGACCCGTGATTGTAAACGTCACCGTCCCGTTTTTCTTGGACCTTCGCGACACTAACACCGTATCACCATTCGCATCCGTTATGGCCGTGGCACTTCCTGCAACCATGCCACTGAAACTGCCATTCACGGTCACACCGCTTATCGGAACGCCGTTCGTATCGGTGACCTTCACGGTTGCACGAACTGAGTCGCCGGAGTTCTGTTTGACGACAGCAAGTGAAATCGCCGCGGCCCGAACATAGGTGACAGCGCCTTGCGTCACTTGCACGAGCATGGTCGTGCTTGCATTCGCGCCGGCGTTATCCGTGACGGTCAGTGTCGCCGTGTAATTGCCGGCGCTTTGATAACTGTGTTGGATTGTAGAACCGACGCCCGTCGCGCCGTCGCCGAAATTCCACTGATAGGAGACAATCGAGCCGTCGGAGTCCGAGGAAGTTGTGCCATCAAACGTCACGTTCAAAGGCGCGCTGCCGGAAACGGGCGTTGCAGTAATGCGCGCGATCGGAGCCGCATTCACCGTGGGACTCTGCACCTGAATCGCCGCGGACTGCGAGCCGGTCAAACCGGTGTTGTCGGTCACGATCAATGTCGCAGTGTACGTGCCCGGAATGACATAAGCATGACTTGCGATCGCGCCGGTCGTTGTCGCGCCGTCTCCGAAATTCCATGCATAGCTTACGATCGTCCCATCCTGATCGAAAGAAGTGGAACCGTTGAACTGAACTGCGAGCGGTGCCGTGCCGGACGTCGGTGTGGCCGTCACATTCGCGACGGGAGCCACGGCTCCCGAAGGATTGATGACGGTTCCCGAAATAAAATACTGGCCGAGAGAAGCATAGCTTGAATACCCGGTCGTAAGCGGATCGCCAAATCCGGTTCCGCGAACGAATAGGAAATAAGTTCCTGCCGGAACGGAGTAATCAAATGAGGCATAGAGCTGATCGACCGGGTTGCTCGAAGCCAACACGCTGCCGTTCGCATCGCGCAGTTCCGCATAGATGTCCAGGTTGGCGCCGAGCGCGCTTGGAGTGATTGAAATGTGGATCGCACCGGCACCCGTCGTGAAGGCAAACACGTCCACATCTGTGTTGCGCTCGATCACGCCCGAAGCGGAAATTTCCGCGCCCGCCGGGAAATAACTGGCTGTGGCAATGGTGTTGCCGTGATCGTCCGCGCGATAACTCAAGCCGTAGGATTGCATCACAACCAGATCGTCCTGCTTGTTGTTGGCATCAGCGTACTCACCTTTGCTCCACTGGGTGACTTCTTCGTAGTACCCGGCGCCCATGATTGGAGCCCAACCGACCGCGCCCGCGCCCTGCCCTGTGTAATAGCCGGTCGTGGACGTTCCATCGTGGCTCAGACCCAGGTTGTGTCCGGCTTCATGCGATGCAGCTTCCGCGACGTACTTCTCGCCGTTCGGTCCAAGGTTTTCTGGAAATACGAGTGCAGGTTTGTAGGTGTCGCCCACGTCGTCAAACGCGCCGACGTAGGCGATGCCGCCGTACTGCCCAAAGTAGCTGCTGATCGGACTAATCAAAACTCGTGTGCCGTAATACTCGTCGCTCGTGCTGCTGCGGGTGAGCAACGATTCGCTCACCAGTTCTGTCGTCACGTCCACATCGAAGGGCGCATAATCTTCTGCTACGCGCTGCCAGATTTGTTGGATACGCGTGAGCTCAGTGTCGCTGAATGAGGCCGGATTTCCATCGATGTCCCATGCAGGAGCAATGATGTCACGGCCTCCATTGTACGAAGTATTCCAACCGGTGCCGGAAATCACGTGGCCATCGAAATCCAGGTAGATGATGCGCTTTGCGCCCGGACGGCTGTGCAGCTTGAACGTGTTGGGGAGCGGCGCGAGCGCAGCTTCAGGTACGGTGGCATCCACCGTCAACGTGGCGGCGTCGGGAGCGGGATCGGTGAAGTGCAATCGCCCTTTGTGATCGACGGCCAGGCTCCCGTCTGCGAGCAACAACGACTCAAGGTCTTCACGCTGCAATCCGTAGGCGCGCGCGACATCGGGCAGATGCGCGCCCAGTACGCGCACTGCATTCTGGCCGCGAGTGATCTCAGCATTGTTGACCGGAGGAAAGTTGACGTTCCCGGCGCCTTTCTGAGGGCCGGCGTGAATGGCGAGTTGCGAAACGAGCAATGCAGTCGCTTGAACGAAGAGGCGCGCCACTCGGGCGCGTAGAGGTTTTTTCATTATCGATTTCAAAGTTTTGAGTACGCCTTTTCTCCGAAGCAGAGCCGCGGGAAAAAAGGACGGGAAGGAATCACGAAACCGGGGGAAGTCAACGGACGCAGGTTGAAGAAGAGAAAAAGTTGCTGCCCAAACCAGTGCAACACGCAACGGTTTTGCCGAACGTCAGTTCAAATTCGTGGCACTGATGCAAAACGGCAAGCCGGGAAACTCCAGCACGCCGCCACACTCGAATTCGTCTGTGCCCATTGGTCCCAACCCAAAGGTCGCGCCGCTTTGCATCGAAAACATCACTGCGCTGAACCGGTAGTTCACGATCTTGCGTCCGCGAAAATCCGCGACCGTGATGAGATCAACATCAATGCCGTGGGTGTCGGCCACTTCCACGGCTACGGGATCGATGAGCCGCGCATCACGAAGACGTCGAACAATCTGCAACGATGTTCCATCATCTTTAATCCACGCCAGTTCCCGATCGCCGCGCGAAACAGCGATGAATGTGTCGCGGGTCCGTTTCTGGCAGGCCAGGCAGGTCGGATTGCGACCCATGGAAGCCTGACTAACCTGCACAATTTCTTCGCGGTTCGCGAGAGCATCGGTGGCGAGTCCACCGACTTTATAGGAGCGAACCGTGCCATCCATTGAGGTAATGTACGCACGTGCCCTTTCACCGCGCGACAGGCTCGCCAACGCAGCAGTCGGTTCCGGCACATCGATCACAGTTACAATGCGCGGCTTTGAACGCGGTTCCGCAGCAAACGTGTACGGCCATTGTCCGGCAGCCGGACCGAGGTTGCGCGTCTTGCGAAAATTTTCCGCCGTCGTGAAGTAAAGCTCGTGCACGCGCGCGAACAGCGGCTGCAAATCAATGAACGCGGCTTTGTTCTCGTGACGCGAGATGACAACCGCAAATCCAGCGGTGCTCGCGTAGCCACGGTTTTGTCCGCGTTGGAAAGAATCGCGACTTTGCTGTCGCGACAAGTCCCACATGCCGAGCATCCCCACGTTGCCGTCCAGGCCGAAAACCCACGGGTTCTCATCATTGCCTGTCGCCGTAACGCCGCTCGGAAATTCCATGCCGGGTAACGCAATGTAGCCAAGCAGCTTCATCCCGGAGAGCCACGCCGTGCTCGGCAAACACGGATACTTGTCGCGCCAATCGTGAACGAACGATTGGTCGCCACCGCCCTGCAATGCGAACACCGCAAGTTGCCCTCGCCGGGCACGCACATCACAAACCGTGACGAGTGCGAACTCGTTTTTGGAAGTGACGGCGACAGCCGTGATAATTTTGTTTTTTGGAAATTGCCACTTCGGGTTCGTGCCCAGAGCCGTGGCCGTTCCCGCTGTACCCAACAATCCGGAGGAAAAGGCGATCACGCCGCAGTTGGCCCAGCCGCCCATGCCGCGCGCCATCGCGAGCGGAACTCCCAAGCCGCCTTTCGCCTGGGAACTCCACTTCTCTGAGATCGGATCGGGACTGAATCCTCCCCACCACGGCGATTCAGGGCGCTCGCTAAAACAGCCGTTCGACCACTCGAGCACATTCACGCGATCGACCCCGAGCGCGCCCGAATCTGGCGCGAACAAAACCTGCCCTTGCGTGCTGCTGTATGCGCCCGGATCCGTCGTCCATGGACCACCGATCTGGTATCGGCGTCCGCCGGGATCCTGCCGGCTCGGAGCGATCCAGATTTCAGGGAACGCGCCGGTGTTATTGGTGTGAAATGCGGCGTAACCCGGGCCGAGGCGTCGATCGAATCCTTCTACCGAAAAGTCCTGCAACTGCTGGCGCAATGTCGCTCGATCCAATTGCGGCAACGCATCGGGCTCAAAAAGGAGCGTTCCCGAGAAAACAAAAGACGCGATAACACCGCACCTTGAAGAAACGGGACTTGATTGCCTCCTCCGGAAAAGTGCCATTGTCGGTACATAGCACATGACTGGCGAGTTTCCACTGGCCGCCAACCGCAGCCGGCTCAAGTGCTCCAAACGTGACTCTATTTTCGTCCAAACGCCCAAAGATGTTTGGCGCTGCGCACGTAGAGTTTGTCGTCAGCGATTGCTGGCGTGGCCATGACGGATTCCTTAAGTTCGTTGCGCGCTTTCACTTCAAACGAATCACCAGCCTGAACAACGGCAATGGCTCCGCGCGACGACGCGAGGTAAACGCGGCCATCCGCGGCAATCGGTGACGCGTAATATTCACCCGGCGCATCGAGTCGTTCCTGTTCGTAAAGCACCTTTCCACTCTTCGCGCTCCAGCAACTCAATCGCCCGCCATCCTGCACGACGTAAATGCGCCCATCATAAAATAACGGCGACGAGATGCCCGCCACGCCTTTGGTTTGTTTCCACGCGACATGCGTGCTCGTGATGTCGCCCGTGCCAGGCTCCCGGATCGCAAACAGGCCACTGTCGCCCTTGACAAACAGTTCGGTCATCAATTTCCAATCCTTGTCCGTCACAAAACCGTCCTTGTCCTGATCCAGCATGCGGAACACGCCGCCGTCAAAACCGCGCGGCGCTTCGGTCAACGAAATCTTCCCATCGGCGTTCTTGTCGTTCTTGCTGACGAAGTCCTCGAACGTCCCCATCGCATTCGCCGGTACGCCGCGAGACATGACGTAAAGTTGTCCATCACCGATGGCAGGCGATGGCGCGACGCTGACCGATGTGAGCACACGCGCCACCCAATTCTCTTTGCCGTCGCGCAAGTCGTAACCCGCGGCGCGCAGGCTTCCGCATACCACGACCTCCTCGCGACCTCCATGTTTCCAGGCGGTCGGCGTGGAGTAACTGCTGGCGAGAGTATCGCGCGAAGTTTGCCAGCGCGTTTTCCCGGTGCGCGCATCCACGGCCAACAGGAATGAGCCGCCTTCGTCCTGGTCGCAGTTCAATACCAGTGCATCGCCTGCAATAATCGGCGAAGTGCCGCTGCCATTCATCACGTAGCCGCCAGGCACGGCATGGCGCCATTGTTCTTTGCCGTCGAAGTCGTAAGCGATCAATCCGAAGGGCACGAAATAGAAGAACACACGGCGACCATCTGTTGCGGCCGTGGCAACAGCCGGGCTGCTCACCTGATGGACTTCCTGCGCCTTTCCGTCCGGCGCTTGTCGTCGCCAGAGCTCCTTGCCACTGCGCCGATCGACACAAAGCGCGAATAACTTTCCGTTATCGAATCCCGTCAGGAAAATGCGACTCCCCACGATGCACGGGCAGGAGAGACCCGAAGGCAACCCGGTTTTCCACAGCAGGTTGCTTTCGGCGTTGAAATGGACGGGAGGCTTTTCCTTCATGGCGGTGCCGGAGCTCGCGGGTCCGCGAAACTGCGGCCACGACGGAGCGGCCGACGCCATTCCAATACTCACGGCGAGAGCAATGAATTGAAGTTTCATGGGTGGTGCCGCGGATTGGAAACGAAACGGTTGAACTCTGCGAGTAAAAATCATTTGGCGATCCCGCGTCACTTGCGGAGTTGCCCGCCTCATTCTCTGTTGGCGGGATGCACCAGCGTCTCGCTACTGATTTGCCCTGAACGCAATTACGCTCTGCGGCGGCAACGTGAATTCCGCCGAGAAAGGCTGGCCGTGAACCTGGTATGCTTCCGCCGTCACTCCACCGAGGTTGCCCATGTTGCTGCCGCCGTACACCTCGGCGTCGCTGTTCAGCACTTCACTCCAGTGTCCAGGCGACGGCAGGCCAATGCGGTAAGCCATTCGCGGAACCGGCGTGAGATTCAGCACAACGAGCAGTTGACTCCGCCGGTCGCGGCTTTGCCGCACAAATGAAAGAATGCTCTGCTCGGAATTTGAACAATCCACCCAGAAGAAGCCCTCGTAATCGTAATCCGCATCCCACAGCGCGGGCTCGCGTTGATAAAGTTTGTTCAGATCCTCGACGAACCGCTGCATGCCGAGATGAAACGGCCCTTCCTTCAACACCCACCATTCAAGCTCGCCGTTCTCATTCCACTCGGATCGCTGTCCAATTTCTCCGCCCATGAAGAGCAGCTTCTTGCCGGGAAAGAGCCACTGATAACCAAGCAACGTCCGCAGATTCGCGAATCCCTGCCAGTCGTCTCCGGGCATTCGCCCGCGCAGCGAACCCTTACCATGCACGACTTCATCGTGTGACAGCGGCAGGATGAAGTTCTCGTGATAATGATAAATCATCGCGAAGGTGAGATCGTTCTGATGGTATTTGCGATGGACGGGCTCGCGTTTGAAGTAGCCCAGCGTGTCGTGCATCCAGCCCATGTTCCACTTGAACGAAAAACCGAGCCCACCGAGATAGGGCGGCCGGGTCACCTGCGGCCATGCCGTCGATTCCTCGGCAATCGTCATCACGCCGGGCTGCTCGGTGTGAACCACGTGGTTGAATTTTTTGAGAAACTCCACCGCCTCGATGTTTTCGCGTCCGCCGTACTGGTTGGGAATCCACTCGCCCTCCTTGCGCGAGTAATCGAGGTAAAGCATCGACGCGACGGCATCCACGCGCAGCCCGTCAATGTGAAAGCGGTCGCACCAGAAAAGGGCGTTGGCGACCAGGAAGTTGTTCACTTCATGCCGGCCGAAATTGAAAATAAGCGTGCCCCAGTCCTGGTGCGCGCCTTTGCGGGGATCCTCGTGTTCGTAAAGCGCGGTGCCATCGAAACGCGCCAGTGCCCACTCATCGCGCGGAAAATGCGCCGGCACCCAGTCAACAATCACTCCGATGCCGGCATCGTGCAGCGTCTCAACCAGAAATTGAAAATCGTCGGGGGTTCCGTAGCGGCTGGTCGGCGCGTAAAAACCGGTTACCTGATAGCCCCATGACGGGTAATACGCATGTTCCGCGACCGGCAGGAACTCGACATGAGTGAAGCCCATCTTGCGCACGTAATCCACGAGCTTCGGCGCCAGTTCGCGGTATCCTGGCGATTCGAACGCGCCTTTTTTGCGCCATGAGCCAAGGTGCACCTCGTAAATACTGATTGGGCTGCGCAGCGGATCGCGCTCTCGCCGCAACTTCAACCACGCATTATCACTCCAGCGATGCTTCTGGTTGTTCCAAACGACCGCCGCCTGCTTGGGCGGCAGCTCAAAAAGAAAACCGAACGGATCCGTCTTCACCAGAATGTTCCCGTGCGCGTCGCGGATCTCGAATTTGTAAAGCGCGCCCTCACCAATGCCCGGAATAAAAATCTCCCACACTCCGGAAGGTCCGAGGTTTCGCATCGGGTGAAAGCGCCCGTCCCAATTGTTGAAATTGCCGATGACGCTCACACGCTGGGCATTGGGCGCCCAGACAGCGAAGCTCGTTCCCGCCACGCCATCGATGATACGAAGTTGCGCGCCGAGCTTGTCGTAAATGCGACGCTCGTCGCCCTTGCCGAACAGATACAAGTCCTGCTCCCCGAGAGTCGGGAGGAATGAATAAGGATCGCGCGACGAGCGCTTGCGTCCCGCGCCGTCACTCACGGTCAAGTCATAGGCATAGACGTGATTCGTGTCCTTGCTGATGCCTTCAAATACGCCGGCATCGTGGATGCGTTTGAGTTGTATGCGCGGTTTGTTCTTCTCGTGTGTCGGATGAATCTCCACGTTGGCAGCACCCGGCGCGAATGCGCGAACAACCACACCCGTGCCGTCTCCAAGCGGATGCATTCCCAGAAGTGTGTGTGGCGAGCGGTGCCTGACCTCGACCAGACTTTCCAATTCCCCGTGCGTCAGAATCATGCCGCGCCCACCATGCCACAGTCGAGCCAGCGAAACACCGAAAAGTTCCTGACATTGTGAAACGCCGTGAATTGCTTACAGTTGTTGCCATGAACCGCCAGGAACCATCGGCTGCGCCGCCCGCGATCCCGGTCCGGCTTCAGAGATATGAAGAATCCACTGCTCCGCCCCGCCGGACGTACTGGTTCCATCCCGCGAGCGGACTGCTGATTCTCGCCGTGGATTGGCTGTTCTTCGCCCCGGAGGCGGTGACTCTTGAAGCCGCGGCCATTTTCACCTCGCCGCTCGCGTTTCTGATTACCGGCCTGGGAGTGTTCTGGATCCAGCGCCGAAAGAATGCGGACTCCCTCGGAGCGGCGGCGCTCAAAGCATTCATCGGAGGTTTTGTGGCGGGGATTCCAACCAGCATCGGCGGCACGGTGCTGGGGACCTTTGTTCTGATCCTGTCCGGCCTGTCGAAATGGAATCAGCCGGGGCCACTGAAATAGCGGCCGCAGATCAGCTCAAGCTGCCGTTCGTGCGACGAAAGATCACCTTCCGTCCACACGATGAAATGGGACGCAGCGATTTTCTTTTCGATCGGCCATTGCGCCCCGATGCGACGCTCCATCTGATTCTCTGTCCAGCCGCGCGCGCGCAGGCGCTCGAGTTGCGTGGGAGCTGAGCATGCCGTACACAAAATCGTGTCGAAGCACGATCGCGCGCCGGTCTCGAACAAAAGCGGGATAACAACCGCACCTGCTGCCCTGCCCTCGCGCCGCCACGCTTCTGCGCCAGCCAGCCATCGTTCGCGAATCCGCGGGTGCAGGATGGATTCAAGCAGGCTGCGTTTTTCAGGTGAGGCAAAAACAATTTCCGCCAGCGCATGTCGGCGAAGATTTCCCTGTTCGTCCAACACTCCACGGCCAAAGCTCGTTTTGATTTCAGCAAGGGCGGGCTGGCCGGGTTCGACGATTTCGCGCGCAATGACATCCGTGTCGATCACCGGCACCCCCCGGCGCGAAAGGATTTCGGCGGAGGTGGACTTGCCCATGCCAATCCCGCCCGTGACGCCAAATAGTTTCATGGCGTGGCCTGCGCGGCCATCACTTGCGCAGACGGTAGAACTTCGTTCCCGTGGCAGGCGTCACTACCTGGTTCGTGCCGTTGATGCTCGTCACGCTTAATCCGGCACTGGTGAACGGACCGGAGGCCTCGCCGCTGGACTCGAGAACAAACCCCGCCGCCGATGACGGCCACGTGATGAGCGCGCTTCCCGCCGAAAGACGAATGTTCAAGCGCGGTGCACTCACCGTTGTGACAGAGGTCGCTGAATTGTTTGCTGAGTTCGGATCGACCTGGGCGGCGGAAACAGCGACCACGTTCGTCAACGCTGCCGCGCCGGAGCCTGTAATCGTCATGTTGGCGCTCGCGCCAACGTTCAGTGTGCCAAGGTTGGCTGTCACGGAGCCGGACGAAGTCGTGAAGCCGCCCTGACTCACGCTGACGTTTCCAAGAGTAAAGTTGGCGGGCAACAGATCGGTTAGCGTCACGCCAGTCGCCGGCGCCGGGCCATAGTTCACGACCGTGGCGACATAGCTGAATGGCACGCCGGCTTCAACCGCTGCGGGTGCTGTGACCGACACAGCAACGTCGGCGGCATTCGCAACCGCCGTGCCGGTCTGGATGTTCAGCGACCATCCACCATCAATCCGCCCGGCGTCACCGTTTGCGTCATCAAGAACGTAGAGCGACCATGTGCCGTTTGGACTGGTTCCGTTGAACACGGAGAGGTTCGTTCCATAAGGACCGGCCGGAGCTGGAGACGTCATGGTCTCGCCCGGCTGATAGTCTGTCGGATGAAACGTCCCGCTCGAAATCGCCGACGTGAATGGCACCGCGGCAGCCGAATCATCAAAGGTAAGTGTCACGCCCGTGACCGCCGATCCGGCGCCGGCATCGGACATCAACATTACCTTCTGGCCAGCCGGACCAACCAACAGCATGTCAATGTCCTCGGGGAATGAATGCGTCAGTTGACGCACCGTCACCGTCACCTGGCTCACCGAGCCGGTCACTCCCGAGACAACGGTCGTGGAAGGGTACGTGCCTGCGACGCCGTGATCCGGAATCAGAATTACGTTGCCATTGGTAAACGAACGGTTCTCCGAGATCGCGAATGAAAACGCGACTGTGCCAAAGCTCTGCGCGCCGTCGTGCAATTGCAGAGTCGCCGTCAACGTGCCGCCCGACGCGCCATTCACAACAAAGCTGAACGGTCGCGCGACTGTCGCTCCATTCGCCACCATTGCGCCATAGGATTGCGGGCTGGAAGGCGAAGAGACGCCGCCGCTGGCGAGCAGCGTAGCCTGAAGATCGGTGGTATCCGCAGTCCCAATGTTGCGCAATCCGAAGTTGAATGTGACCGTCTCGCCGGCATCGAGCGAACCGTTCGCGGGCGGCGGATTCTCAGCCGTCAACGCCGAACCCGAAGCGACAATCAGGGGAGCAAGCGGATTGATCGTGATGACGACGTTCGTGGCATTGTTCGCGGAAACTGGATCGCTTGCGGCCGAGGTGAGCGTGAACACATTGGATGCGACCCCCGCATTCAGCAAGTTGGCCGTCAGGATCACGCTCGCACTGCCATTTACCGGCAGGCTGCCCAGGTCGCTGGTAACTGTTCCGGCACCGGCAACAGACGTTCCCTGTGAATTGGTTGCGGAAACGAAACTCAATAATGGCGAAAGCACGCTGCTCAATTGCACGCCCGCCGCCGGGTTCGGTCCCTGATTCGTGATCGTTACTGTGAATGCGACGTTGCTCGAAACGAAAACCGAAGAAGGCGCGGCGCTCACGAGCACCGCAAGATCGGCCACTGCACTGCCGACATTCACGGTGGTCGTCACCGAGTTATTGCTCAAATCCAGATCGGAACTGACGGCACTGACAGTGGCCATATTAACAACAGATCCGCTGCCCGCAGGCGTAACCCGGACATGAACGGTGGCGGCGCCGCCACTGGCGATCGTACCGAGGTTGGCACTCAGTACTCCGGCGGCAAAACTCACGGTGCCTTGCGTCGCGTCCGCCGAAACATACGCGCTGTTCGCCGGGATCACATCAGTCAACACGACGGAAGCGGCATTGCTCGGGCCGAGGTTCGCAACGTTCAAGGTATAGGTGAGTACCTGGCCCACAGTAGCTGGATTCGGTGCTGCGTTTGCGGTCACCGCCAGGTTCGCCGCGGAGTTCACCGGCACCACAGCGTTAAACGCTATCGACCAGCCACCGGCTATCAAGCCGGAGTCACCGCCCCCATCATCATTGATGAACAGCGACCAGGTGCCGTTCGGATCCGTTGAGTTGAAGGCCTGCAGCGAAGACGAAAACGCGCCCGCGGGAGCAGGGCTCGGGAAAAGATCCCCGCCCGGTTCCGTGCCCGAATCGTAATTGGTCGGGAAATACGTGCCTGCGCTGATGCTCGATTCGTTCGGCAATGCGGTCGGCGCGGATGCGTCGAACGTAATCGTGCGATTGTTGATCGCGCTGCCGCCGCCTGCATCCGACATGAGCACCAGCTTCTGGCCGCGCGGTCCGACGAGCAGTGCGTCAATGTCGTCGGGATAACTGTGGGACAGCTTCGTGAAGGTGACGCGCAAATCGCTGACGACACCCGCCACGCCACTGACATTGAGCGTGGCCGGGTACGGCGACGCAGCGCCGAGCGCGTTGATGGTGATCGGTGCGCCATTTTCGACCGTGACTTCGCCGCCCACCGTGAAGTGGAACGTCACCGTGCCAAGGTTTTGAATGCCGTCCTGCAATTGCAACACCGCGTCAACCGCGCTGCCGACAGCGCCGGGCGCGGTAAAGCTGAACGCCGCTGTCCCGGTGTTGCCGGGCGCAATCGAACCATAGGACTGCGGCGCGCTCGGCGCTGAAACGCCATTCGCTTCCTGAAGCGTCGCGACCAGGTTCCCGCTGGCCACAGGGCCGCTGTTTCGCAACGTAAGATTCGCCGTAACCGTTTCTCCTGACTCAATCCCACCCGTCGCCGGCGCCAGGCTTTCCGCCGTCAATTGCGCACTCACAGCGACAAAGGAGGCGCTTGGATTGCTGATACTGGACAGGACCGTCACAGAATTGTTCGCCGGAGTCGCATCCACAACCGATGAGCCAACCGCGAACGTGCTGCTCAACGAACCGGGCGCCGTCGGACGCACCGCGATTGTGGCGCTCGCCGTCGAATTCCCGCTCATCGACCCCAATCCGCAAACGATGGTTCCTCCGGTCAAAGCGCAAGCTCCTTGCGATGAAGACGCCGATATGAACGTGACGTTTGCCGGCAGTACATTTGTAAGCAGGACACCCGTCGCGGTGAACGGACGCCCGTTCGTCACGGCGATGCTGTAAGTGAGATCGAGGCCCACGAAACCGGGCTGCGGTGAGACGACCGCACTGACGCCGATGTCGCTGGAGCAAGGACCAGTGCCCTCTGTGCAAACGGTTGGATAAAGCGCCAGGGTCCAGCATTGAAGTGTTCCAACATCCTGCGGCCCTCCATCCGCTACATGCAACCGCCAAGTACCGTTCACGGCAGCGCCCGACAGTCCTGAGAATACGGCCAGAGGTTGCTCGGGACGGAACGTCCCGACGTAAGGCGGGGAGGCAAAATCGAGGGAAACCGTCGCATTGTCATCGAATGTTGTTCGCGAGGAAAAAGGAGAGCATGAGGTTCCGTAGTCGTCTCCGGAACCGCCCTGCCCTCTGGCCAGCGGCACCGTCGTGCCATCAGGGCCGACGAGTTCCAGAAGCAAGTCGCCATCGAATGGGTGCGTGATATGCACCGAAACCGACACTTTACCAATTGCCCCTTCGAAACCTGAGACATTGACACTCGAGCGGATGCCGTTCGTGTTCGCATCGGGGATGTTTACCGAACTGGAATTGTTGTAGAGGTTCGGAGTCAGGCTCACGAACCCGCTGCGCAAGTTGTAAGTATTTGTCGCCGTCTTTTGCTCGGTCGTGAAGCTCGTGACCACCAGGTTCAACTGGATGGGAGTGCCACAGACGAAACCCGGCGAAGTGTAAAGCCGGAACGGCGTGGAACCAGCCGCCGTGCCCCCGGGTGTTATGTTCGGATAACTGGAGAAACCCTGAACAATCGTAACACCTGGCGTCGTTGTGGAAAGCGTCGCGGAGACAGCAACCGCGCTCACGAGCGAGTTATTTTTCAGCCGGATGATCAGGTCCGCGCACTCGTTCACATCAATCGTGCCGTTGCCGTTGCCCGTAAGACTGTCGTTCACAATCACGCTGTAAAGCGAGAGGCCCGGGAAATCGAACGACTCCACCACGCCACGTGTCGTCGAACTGTCTGGAGAAGTCGCGCTGGCTCCCATGCCGCGTTTGGCAAATGCCATCCAGATTTCAGCGTAGTTCGCCCCGCCATTATTTACTTTGTCCGCGAGCAGAATGGCGTCACGCGATTGCAGGAAATTGGGATCGACGGGGCAAAGCTTCATCGCGTCGGTAACCAACTGGAGCGCGATCCGGTTTCCGGAGGCTCCGTATTTCGAAATCAAATTCGCGCGCATTTCCCAAAGTGTTACGCACCAGACTTCCCCCTGCGCATGAACTTCTGACGCACTCGCAGCATCGAATGGTGAATACACCAAACTGAGCGGCACGCCGGCATGCGCGCTCGCTTGTCTAGGATCTATGTCCTTAAATGTTAATGGGTTGTTTGCCAGCTTCGTTGTGTAGGGATACCGCCGAATGCCGAAGTAGTAGTTTTCCTCGAAAGGAAGGCCAGCAAGTTGAAAGCTGGCATAACCACCCGCGGCGTAATTGCCATTCACCGCATCATTTGCCGGATCCGAGAGGAGACTGAGCGAATAAAAGTCAGACCATCCCTCCCCCATTCCGGCCGTCTGCAATTGGGATATTCCAACACCCCCGCCGACCAATCGTGTGCTCAACCCGTGCGTGTACTCGTGACACATGACTTCGGAATCATAGTCACCGTCACGATCCGGATTGGGTCCACCAAAGATATACATTTGCATTCGCGGCGAGAACCCGTCCGGTGGCGTCGCCATGTTTGCATTATCCATGTGGAAGAAATCATTAAGGGCAGCCCCATCCTGCGCATCCGCCATGACAGGATCACCACCAATACCCGCCCCGGTGAAATTAGTTACCTGAAAATTCCCTGCTGCTTCCGTAAAACCCAGCTCCCATAGCTTGTCGTGCATGAAATTGTTCCAGTAGAACAAGTTCACCACGGCTGCGCTCGTGTAGTTCGTCGGGTTCATCGTTAGATCCAACGGAAAATCGAAGACGCGATTCGGATTCCCTTGGGGTCGCGGCAAGTCCACCTGGTTGTCGTCGTTCAAATCGGTATGGGCATCCACGTTGTTGCCGCGTGTCTCGTTGTCGAGATCCTCGATCCAGCCGCTCGGGGAAGCGTTCGTGTTCAGCGCGGTAAGCGTCACCTGCGTGCGCGATACCAAAGGCGGCTGCACATTGTTCGGCGATGGGTAGCCGGGCGAGAACGGCGATGGACTGTCGCTCGTGTAAACATTATAGGTCACGTTCGTGAGGTACTCCGTCAGGCACCGCCGCAGCACAACTTCACCCGTTTCCGCATCGACCAGCGCCATGAACATTTCACCTCGCGTGCGGCTGGAGAAAATCACACGCCAGCAAAGGCGGAGTGAATTGATGTTTTCAGGCAACCAGAACAATTCAGCGTGTTGATCGCCATTGAGCACGCCGGTGCCGAGATACGTTTGCTTTTTAGAAGCGCCCCGCGGCTGCTCCTTGAGCGCCAGCGTCTCGCGCGCGACCTGGTCACCGATCGTGTTCGCCCCAGCAACCAGCGCATCCAACGCGGTGATTCCGGGGGCGGCCGCTGCGGCCGCCGCGTCGCGACCCTTCATCCCGCCGAGCGCGGCCACGGTCGGGCTCGGAACGAAATGCGTATAGAGATTCACCAGTTCGCCATTGCGAGTGATGTGCCCCATCGTGATGCCTTCGAAGACGGAAATCCCGTTCAACTCCTGCTCCCAGACAACCGTGCGCAGTCCATTGTGCGCAGTGACGTAATCGCGCGCGACACGGGCACCATCCAGCGCGGTCGAGTCGTAGCCCACGAGCGCCGAGTGTTCGTTCAAAAACGCCTTGATGGCCCGATGCGGATCATTGGCCGGAATTGCTTGCGCGCTCGCGGGCAGCACTGCATTTCCTTCCGCACTTGGCCCCGTGAGAAAACCGGAGCGTGAAGAGAAAAACACCGGTTTGTTGAGGACTTTGCTGCGCGTGACCTGGAGATCAGAAACGCGGGCTTTCAATGCATCGACCGCCGCCTGGTGCTCCGGAGCGAACCGGTCGGCGATCGGAACCGCGTTCGCCGTTCTCCGATCGAAATCGGGCAACGGCGCCCGGCGTGGCGGTTGAAAAGCAACTGCTGAGATGGCGCCGAGAACGAGCAAGGCAACAAAAGTGCGTTTCATATCAATCATCACAAAACAGACGCAGCCGATGCGACAGCGCTCCCATCCCTGCCCGGTGACTTGCGCTTTCGATCAGAATCCTACTGGCCACGACCCAGGCGGAAGAACTTGGTTCCGCTGCCCATCGGCAATGTCACGGTGCTAACGCCGTTTGAAACCGAAGGCGTCACTGCCACCGTGCTCCAACCGCCGGAATTCACCAGCGAGACCGATTGCAAAACAACGTTGGTGTCTGTTCCCTGCCAGCTCAGCACCAGAGCACCGTTCTTGCGCGCCGCAAAGAGCGACGGCAGCGGCGCCGGCACGCTGACGGTTGTTTTGACCGAGGCAAAGTTGTTGCCGCTGTTCAGGTCGGCCTGGCCCGCGCCCACGACTGAATCAAATGTCAACAGGCCTGGGGAGAGCGGGGCCAACATCGTGATAGTTGCAGCCACACCCGAATCCATTGGAATTGTCCCGAGATTCCCGATGAGCACGTTGCCGTTGATTGTGTAGGTTCCCGGTCCTGAGACACCGACGAAGGCGGCTTGAATCGGCAGGATGTTTGTGACCATGACCGAGCTGGCCGTTGCGGGACCATGATTCACGACAGAAACCGTATAGGTCAGCGGAGCGCCAACCGTAACCGGATCGGGTGAATCCACGACCGCAATTGAAAGATCGGCGCCGGGGATGACTGGATCCGACGTCGCAATGTTCAGGCTCCAGCCATTTGCAATGACGCCGCTCTGGCCGGTCGCGTCATCAACAACGTAGAGCGACCAAACACCGTTGGGGTTTATGCCGTTGAAAACCGCCAGTGACGTGTTGCTCCAGACGGTGTTGTTTGGGAATGGCGGAATTGGATCGACCTGCGTGAAGTGGTTGGCCGCGCGATAAGTACCGTTCGTAATGAGGCCGGAATCAGGAATGACATTCGCCGCATTGTCATCAAACGTAATCGTCACGTTCGTCAGCGAATTGGCCAGGCCACCACCCGCATCAGACATCAACATGACCGCGGCGCCATTCGGGCCAACGAGCAGGATGTCTATGTCATCCGGGAACGTGTGCGACAAGCCGTGCAAGGTGACGGTCAGGTGGTTGACCGGCCCGGAAACGCCGGACACGGTAAGCGTTGCCGGATAGGGCGTGGCGTTGGTGTTGTCGTTGATCGTGATCGCATTCGCGTTCTGGAACGGAATGTTCTGCCGTCCGAGCACGAAGTCGAAGCTGACCGTTCCAAGGAACAGGCCGTTGTTGGTAATCATCAGTGTTGCGGTAATGCGTGAACCGTTCGTTCCCAACGCGGTGAACGTAAATGGCCGCGAAACAGAATTGCCGCCCGCGACGAGCGCGCCGTAGTTCTGCACCTGGGCCGTGGTGTTCGTCACGCCGTTCGAGTAAACCAGAAACGCCGTCACATTGTCCGCGTTCACAATCCCCGCGTTGCGCAACGCCAGGAGGACCGTCACGGTTTCACCGGGCTCGATAATGTTGTTCGTGGGCGTGAAGCTCTCGAAAATAAGAGCGGAGCCGGCGGCCACAATCACACCCGCGTCATTGTCAATGATCGAGAGCACCGCATTGCGCGGGTTGCCTAATTCACCGCCACCGGCAACACTCGAGAGAGCCAGGTTAACTGTCTCGACGCCCTCGACGATCGGATCATCGCCAATCGGGAAGATGATCGGTTTGCTCGTTTCTCCGTCGGCAAAGACCACCGTGCCCGAGGTTCCGAAATAATCCTGCCCGGGCGTCGCGCTGCCACCAGTCACATTCCATTGGACGCTGACGGCGCCACTGGAGCCACCGGACCGAACGAGATTCAGGACCGCATTCCCGCTTCCCTCGACCACGCTGTAACTCGCGGAAGCGAAGGCGATCAGCCCGGCATTGTCCACGATGTTGAGCACACTCGCGCCTGCCAGTGGATCAATCGTGGCATTGACCGGATTCGACAGTTGGAGGTTCACCGTCTCGGAACCTTCCGAAATCGCATCGGCGACAATCGGAATCGCCACGGTCTTGGGTGTCACATCGTTCGCCGCCCACGAAACCACCGTGGAAACAGCCGTGTAATCATTGGGCGCGAACGCCGTACCGTTTGCGGTGCTGAATGTCACGGAAACCGGCTGACCGACCGCGCCGCTCCGCACAAGGGTAATGAAGGCATTGGTAGCCCGCTCGTTCACGACGTAACTGGTCTGCGCAAAACCGACGCTGGTGTCATTGTCGAGAATTGTAATGACCGCCGTCGCCTGCGGGCCAAGGAACGTATTCGTGGATGGATTTGAGAGCACCAGGTTGATCGTCTCGTTGTTCTCCACCGTCGTGTCCCCAAGGATTGTCACCGTGAAAGTGGCGCTGGTTTGGCCGATGGCGAACGCAAGGGTGCCGGTGGCGCTCAGGTAATCGATTCCAAAGAACGTGCCGCCCGTCGCCGTTCCATCGAAGGTGGCGTAATCCACCGTGGAGGTGGCGTTGACGAAACCGGTCCGGTTCACCGTGATCGTCACGTTCACGTTGCCGAAGTCAGGCTCGATCACCGAGTAGGTCGCAGCGCTGAAATTATATCCGATGTCGTCATCGAGGATATTCAGACGCGCCGTCGCAATCGGGCCGATGGCAACGCCGCCGGACGCGCTGGAGAGCACAAGGTTCAGGAACTCGTCACCTTCCGGCAGCTGATCCCCAATCACTGCCACCGTGAACGCCTGGGTGACAACGCCAGGCGCGAAGAACAACGTGGTCGTGGTTGAGATGTAATCCGCTGGCGCCACCGCCGAGCCATCGCTCGTGTTCGCTGTCACGGAGAAGCTGTTGTTGGTATCGCCGGTGCGGATGACAGTGATGGTCACATTCGTGAGGCTCTCCGTGACTGAGTAGTTCGCGGATGCGAAGCCGACGGAAACCTCATCATCGATGATTGACAGAAGCGCAGTTCCGGGAGCAGTCGGAGTTCCGATACTCGTGCCGCCCGTCGGATTAGACAGAAGCAATCCGACGGTTTCGGTGCCTTCCACAATCGTGTCCTGCAAAATCGGGATGTTAATCGTGCGCACGGTTTCGCGATCCGCGAAAGCGAGCACGTTGGAAACCGCGCCATAGTCGAGCGACGGCGTGGCAGACCCCCCGCTCGTCTGCACCGTCACAGTCGCAGCGCCGATGTTGCCATTGGTGCGCAGCACGGTGATGGTCACAAACGCATTGCTCTCGCTTACGGTGTAAGCGGGCGAGCTGAACACAAAGGAGCCCGGAGCATCGTTGTCAGCAATGGTCACGTTGGCATTGGCCAACCCTATCGCCGCGCCGCCGCTCGCGCCGAATAATTGCACCGGGATCGTTTCAGGTCCTTCGGTGAGAGCATCGTCGAGCACGCGAATCGTCAGAAACGCATTCGTCTGGCCATCGGCGAAATTAAGAATTCCATTCGTGGACGCGTAATCAATATTGGGCGAAGCCGTGCCAGAATTCAGAGTCTGGTAGCCAACCGTGACCGTTCCGGAAAAGCCATTCGTGCGCAGCACTTCAATGGTGATGAACCCGGCATCTTCGCTGACAAAATACTGGTTCGTGCCGAACGTAATTGTACCCGGAGAAGAATCATTCTCCACAATCGTCAGCGTCGCGGCCGAGAGCCCCAGCCCGGCACCTGACGCGTTCAACAACGCGAGCGGCACCGTTTCATTGAACTCATTCAGCGTGTCGTCCGTGATTGGCACGTCAAACGTCTGCACGCGCACGCCAGGGCCAAAGGTCAGCGTCCCGCCGACCGGCGTGAAATCCGTCCCGGGCGTCGCACTGCCACCGGTTCCAGTCGCAAACTCCACAGTTGCCACGTCGGTCGCTCCGCCCGTTCGAACGACTGTGATGCGCGCCACCCCGCCATTTTCTGTGACTGAATACGCCGCGGCACTGAAGGCGATAACGCTGTCGTTATCCAAAATCGTTACCGTCGCAACACTGGGGGAATCAATGCCGGCACCCGCGCTTGGATTGAAGAGCGACACTGTGAAACTGCGACTTCCATTGACGGCGTTGTCATTGTTGATCGGGACAGCGATGTATTTCACCGTCTCGGCGTCGGCGAAGTTGAGCGTGCCGCTGACGGCGGTGAAATCAGCCGGTGAAGTCGCTGTGCCGCTGGCCGTGCTGAAGCTTACTGATGCGACACCCGATGCGCCGCCGGTGCGGACGACCGCCAGCAACGCCGTCCCGGCGTTTTCATTCACGGTGAATTCCGCAGCGCCGAAATGGAATGTGCTCGGACCGGAATTCGTGCCGCCGAAGAGACGTGCAATCGCCACCCGGGTCAGACCGTCCACCTCCGTGAACGTGCCGCCAATGACAATCTTGCCGTCATAGGGCTGCAAAGTGATGGTATTCACCACGTCGTTGGCGCCGGTTCCGAAACTGATCGTCGGATCGAGTGAACCGTCGCTGTTGAGCCGCGCGATCCGATTCCGTACCTGCCCATTTACGGTTGTGAAGTTGCCGCCCACCACGACGCGGCCATCGTTCTGAATGCGCAGGGAAGTCACCAGATCGTTCGGGCCTGCGTGCACGTTGAACGATGGGTTCACCGATCCGTTGCTGCTGAGCAGCGCGAGACGCGGTGCAGCGACGCCGTTCATGGTCGTGAACGCGCCACCAACCAGGATGTCCCCTGAAGCAGTAATCGCGATCGCATTCACCACGCCGTTCGCCCCGGCGCCCGGATTGAAGGTCGTATCGACGCTGCCGTTCGCGTTGAGCCGCGCGATATGGAAGCGGGAAACGCCATTGACGACCGTGAAGTCACCGCCGATCAAAACCTTTCCATCGCCTTGCAATGCGACCGCTCGCACCGCGCCATTCGCACCTGATCCGGGATTGAACGACACATCGATCGCGCCGAGGGCATTTACCCGTGCGATTGAATTGCGAGGCGTGCCATACACTTCGGTAAATGTGCCGCCAATGATCGTGCGGCCGTCCGGCTGCAAGGCCAGCGCGAGCACGGCGTTGTTCAAGCCGGCCCCGAAGTTGAACGTGTTGTCGAGCGTGCCGTCCGGATTGACGCGCGCGAGGTAGGCACGCGGAATCAGGTCGTAGCTCGTGAAGAAGCCGCCGAAGATCACCTTGCCATCGGGTTGGGCCGCAACGGCTCTCACCGGGCCATCCGCTCCGAGACCACTGTGGAATGCCGTATCAAGCGTGCCGTCGATGTTAAGGCGGGCGATGCGGTTGATGCCGTCAACACCTACGATGGCGGTGAAATCGCCGCCCACGACAATCTTGCCCACGAGCGACGGCTGAAGTTCGTTGGTGAAGATGTCCGTGGCGTAAACCGAGCGCGTGGAAATGTTGCGCGGATCGAACGGTCGGTAAGCGGAGCCGCTAATCGTCAGCGCGGCTACACCGCCGCGTTGCACGTTGTCGAATTTCTCGAAGTCGCCGCCGATGGCGAAGAACGATGTCGCGAATGCATCCGACCCAACGGCGACTGAAATGTTGTCGATGATTAGAGTATCGCTAACGTCGATACGCACCCACGACACCCCGGAGAACGATGCGTCAAACAGGAAGACGCCACTCGCCGTCACGAATGCCTGGCCACCACTGGAAGAGGTAACGATGATCGGGTTCGTCACGTTTGCAAAATTGATGCTTTGCAGTGAGAACGAGTATCCACCCGTGAGTGAGATTTCCTGAGGCGATCCTGGGTTCAACTGGGCGCCCGTGCCAAGCGGCGCATTGCTGACGGCGAGGAAGCTGCCGCCTGTCAAACCATGGATCCGAACAAAGTTCTCTGTGTAATCAACGTAAGGGCTCGAATCAGGCGCGAGCGGGTCGAATGTCAGGACGGCCTGCGAAGGCAGCACGGCGTGCGGCACGAGGCTCAACGAATTCACCTGACTGTCAGCGCCCGCGCCAATGACGAACGTCGGATCGATCGAACCATCCGCGTTGAGACGCACCACACCGCGGAATGGGTTGCTGTTGAAATTGGTGAATGCGCCCGCCGCAAGAATCCTCCCGTTCAGTTCCACGAGCACCGCGCGCACCGGCGCATCGGCGCCATCGCCGACGAAGAAACTCGTATCCACTGTTCCATTCGCATTGAGCCGCGCGATGCGATTGCGCGGGACGCCGTTGATGGTCACAAATTCGCCGCCAATCACGATCCTGCCGTCGAGTCCGACTGAAACGCTGTTCACCGTGCCATCCGCGCCCGCGCCTACCGCAAACGACGTATCGACGGATCCGTCCACGTTCAGCCGGGCGATCCGGTTGATCAGGAACCCGTTCACGGATGTGAATTCGCCGGCAATAATAACCTGCCCGTTCGTCTGCACGGCGAGCGCACGCACGCGGGCATTTGGCCCAAGGCCGACGTTGAAGGCCGGGTCAAAGCTGCCATCCGCATTCAACCGCGCCACGCGTACCGCAGAATTTCCGGCGTAGTTCGCGAATTCGCCGCCGATGAAGACCTGCGTTCCGGAAGTTGCGACCGCGCGCACCGGAGCGTCCGCCGCCGCGCCCGCGGCAAAAGCTGTATCCACTGAGCCGTCCGGGAGCAGCCGCGCGATGCGATTGCGCGTCACGCCATTCACGCGCGTGAACGCGCCCGCCACGTAAACCTGATTGGTGCTCGCGGCAATTGAATACACTATTCCGTTGGCCCCGTTGCCGGCATCGAAGCTGGTGTCCACCGCGCCATTGGTCGTCAGGCGGGTGATGCGGTTCACGGCCAGGCCGTGGAACTGAGTGAAGTCACCGCCGACGTAAAGCCGCTGCTGTTCGTCATAGGCAACGCTCCTGACCGAGGCGTTCGCGCCGAAATTTCCGTTGAACTTCGGGTCCACCGGGCCAGCGATTGGGCTTTGGATCTCATCATCTGTGATGGTGAGGATCGCCGACGCAGTGCCGGAAGCGTTGGACAGCGTCAGCGTCGCTGATTTCGGCGGGTTGACGACTGAGTTGTCAATAATCGGCACGGAAAAAGTCCGCACCGAAATGTCTCCAGCCGGCCACGTCAGCGTGCCATTCACCGGGGTGTAATCGAGCCCACCCACGGCGGTGCCGCCAGGCAGCGTTCGATAATCCACCGAGAGCGCCCCATTGTTTGGCCCGACTCGCGTCACAGTAATGATCGCCGAGCCTGCATTTTCGCTAAAGGTGTACGTTGGAGAGGAGAATTGAACTGGTAACGGGCTGTCGACGATTGTCAGCACGGCATTGGATAAGCCAAGGAACCCGCCGCTCACGTTGGACAGATGGAGATTGACGGTTTCAGCCGACTCAAAGAGTCCGTCGTTTACAATCGGAATGGTAAACGTCTTGGAAACTTCATTATCGGCAAAGGACAACGTGCCATTGGTCGCGAAATAATCGGCGCTATTCGCTGTACCGTTATCCATCGAGAAGTCCACTGAGAGCGCGCCCCGCCGGCTGTTGGTCCGGGTGACCGTCACGTAAGCAACGCCATCGAGTTCCGTCACGAAGAACTGATTGGTAGAGAACCCAACGTAGCTCGGGGCAAATTCGTCATCGATAATCGACACCGTGGCATTCCCAAGAAGGATCGATGTACCGGCTGAAGGCTGCGTCAGAGCAAGGTTGAATTGCTCCTGCGGTTCGAGGACCGCATCGTCACGAATCCCAATAGCAATCGTCCGAAACGTTTCGCCATCGCCAAAGGTCAGAACCAGATTCGTTGCGGTGTAATCCTGGCCGGCCGTAGCCGTAACGTCGCTGCTCTGCAGCCGTACGGAAACAATGCCGCTGCTTCCGTTGGTGCGAAGGACCGTGACGATGACGCTGCCACCAAATTCATCGACGAAATAACTGTTCGTGGAGAAAAGGAACTGGCCCGGGCCAAAGTCATTATCGACGATCACCAAAGTGGCATTCGAAATCGCGAGCGCCGCGTTTCCGGTCGGGTCCGTCAGGTGCAACGAGAGCGGCTCGTTGCCTTCGATCAAAGCATCATCAATGATGCCAACGTTAAAGTTCTTGAAGGTCTGGCCAGGCAGAAACACCAGAGTGCCATTCGTTCCGACATAATCGAACCCATTGAGCGCCGAACCATCACTCGTGTTGAAATTGACAGCCACCGTCGTGTTGGTGCCGCCCGACCGCGTCACGCCGATGGTCGCGTTTCCACTGAGGGTGTTCTCGTTCACGCTGTAATCGGTAGTCGTGAAGCTGATCACGCTTTCGTCGTCCAGGATTTGCAGCGACGCGAACCACTGCGCTCCCTGCACGGCGTTTGTAAATTCACTCAACAATAAATACGCCGCGCGATCGCCCTGCGCCGTGTCGTTGGGCAGCACCGGCACGATGAAGAAACGGCGCGTCTCGCCCTCCGGGAAATCGAGGATATCCGAAACGCTCGTGTAATCGATGCCGGCAAAGGCTGTGTTATCAATCGTTGAATACCGGGCCGACACGGCGCCCGTTGTGCCGCCACGACGGGTTACAGTGATGAACGCATTGGTATCGGACTCACTGACGATGTAGATGGGCTGTCCAAACTCAATGCTTCCCGAGCCCGAGATGGAACCGCCATAAATGCGCGCAATACCCAGCCGTGGCTGGTTATCATATTCGGTGAAGCTGCCACCCAGCAGAATCCTGCGGTCGGGCTGAATCGCCAGCGTCGCCACAAATCCATTGGCGCCGTTGCCGAAATTGATGGTCGGATCCGTTGTGCCATCTTCATTCAACCGCGTCAGTCCATTGCGCGTCACGCCGTTGAACGTGTGGAAATCGCCGGCCACAATCAGCTTTCCATCGATCTGCTGTTTGATCGCATAGACCGTGTTGTCCGCTCCGGTTGCGCCGCCGGGCAAAAATGAAGAGTCGAGCGCACCGTTGACTTCGAGCCGCGCAAGGTATCGCCGCGTGGCGCCGTCAATGTTCGTGAAGGAACCGCCGATCACGATGCGTCCGTCGGGTTCAACCTGAATGGCGCGCACCGGCGCGTCGATCGCAAGCGCCGGATCGAAACTCATGTCCAGCGTGCCGTCTGAATTGAGCCGGGCTAAATTGGTTCGGGCCACGCCGTTGAAAGTGATGAATTCCCCACCAACAAGGATCTTCCCGTCATCCTGCAAGCCCAGGGCATACACGGCTCCATTGAAGCCAGCCCCCACATTGAAAGTTGTATCCAAGGTTCCATTGGTATTCATCCGCACCAGGCCGGGAGTGCTTCCACCATTGAACATACTGAATGATCCGCCTGCCAATACCTTGTCGTCGGGTTGCACGAGGACGGCAAAGACCGGATTGTCCATGCCCGCGCCCGGATCAAACGCGATGTCCACCTTGCCGTCCGTTGATAACCGCGCGATACGGTTCCGGTTGGTCGTGTTAATGGTCGTAAAAACGCCGCCGACCAGCATGCGGCCATCACTCTGGAGGGCCAGCGCCCGAATCGAGTCATTCGCTCCTGGACCGATATCGAAACTGTTGTCCAGCGTGCCGTCTGGGTAAAGGCGGGCCAGACGATTCCGCGGCGTGGCTTTGACCTGAGTGAAATCACCCGCAATGACAATGGAGCCATTGGTTTGCAACTGAATGGCGTAAACCGTTCCGTTCACGGCAGCGTCCGTGCTGAACGTCGTATCCAGCGAACCGGCCGCGATGTTGATCGACTCGTCGTCAACGAGCTTCAGGACTGCATTGGAGAGACCAAGCGTCGCGTTGAGCGGTCCGAACAAAACCAGGTTTACCGTCTTGTCACCGTCCTGATCGGGATCATTCAGAATCGGCACGCGGAACGATTTGCTCACTTCGCCGGGAAGGAACGTCAGCACTCCGTTCGTATCGGTGTAGTCGAAGCCGTTTGTCGCTGTTCCTGCCGCAGTGGCGAAATTGACGGAAACGGTGCCACTGACTCCAGCCCGCCGAACGACGGTAATGATCGGAGCGCCGCCATTTTCTTCGGACTCGTAGTAAGGCTGGCTGAATGAGAGCACACCAAAGGCATCCGCATCCACAATGGTCACAGTCCCCGTGCTCTGTGGTCCCAATGCTCCGGCCACCGACGGATTGAACAACCGAACCATGAATGTCTCGTCACCTTCGACAATGCCATCGCGAGCTAGGGGCACTACGAAGCTTTTGGCCGAACCATCTCCGCTGTTCCACGACAACGTGCCACTGCGCGAAGAATAATCAGCGGGTGCGGTGGCCGTGGCATCGAGCGTTTCGTAATCCACTGTCATGGCGCCCAAAGCCCCTCCGGTGCGCGTCACGATGACGGTGGCAAACCCGGCGTTTTCATTGGTTACGATGTTCGCGGTCGAAAAGTTCAAATGTCCGAACGCGAAGTCATTATCAATGATCGTCAGCGTTGCGGAAGCGACGTTTGTTGGAGAGCCGCCCGGCAAAGTCGCGCCACCGGTTGCGTTCGTCATTACGAGCAGCACGGTTTCGTCCGGCTCGACATTCGGATTATCCAGGAGCGTGACAGTGAAGCTGTTGCTGGTCTGGCCTGCGGAGAAACTGAGTGTCTGCGGTCCAATTACTCCCACATAGTCTTGTCCGGGAGTTGCTGTTCCCGGCAGGACGAGATAATCGACGGACACGGCGCCAGAACTGCCGTTCGTGCGAATAACGCTGATGCGTGCAAGTCCGGCGTTCTCATTCGTGATGTAGTTGCTGATCGTGAAATTGAATTCGCCATGATCGAAATCATTGTCCGCGATCGAAACTGTCGTGGAATCGTTGTATCCAGCCGATGCCCACGTTGGGATGTATTCGCCACCCAGCGTAATGCTGTTCGAGATGCTGCGCGAAAACAGCCCGAAGATTTCGTCCCCTTCCCGTTTCGTATCATCGAGTATCGGGATATTCATGTAGTGCAATCCGACAATCCCGACGCTCAGCGGGGTCTCAACATAGCGGCCACCGAAATTCACGAGCACATTTCGTGAGTCATAATCCAGGCCCGCCTCCGCAGTGATATTGGTCGTCAAACCCGGCATGACTGGCCCGCCAAGGCGACCGTCCACACGACGGACTGTTCCGGCGAAGAAACCGGAGTTTTCGTCGATCGTGAAAGGCTGGGCGTTTGGATCGTATTCGAGGTTGCCCGGCCCAAGCGTGTAGCCGCCGATCAGTCGCGCGACGTTGAAGCGAGTGACCTTGTCCGCGCGCGTGAAGGGAGCAAACAAAGTGCCGCCCTGAACAAGCGAATACTCGCCGAGGAACAGGACGTTGGTGAGGCTGTGATCGCTGGAGAAATTGCCGCCAAGCTGGCTGAAGGATCCGCCGATCATCACATTGCCATCGGGTTGAAGCGCAATGGCTTGCACGTAACGCGGTGATTCGAAGCTATAAGTGCGCACCACGCCGGCAAACTGGTTGTAACCCGTATCGAGGAAGCTGGTATCGAGTGTGCCCGCCGGGAAGAGTCGCGCCAGCCCAATGCGACGTGTGAAGTTGTATTCCGTGAACACACCACCGATGAGCGCCTTGCCGTCCGGTTGTAAGGTTATCACGTAGACGGGCCCATTGGCACCCCCGATGACGTGGTAATCGAGGTCCGCATTTCCGTCGCTCAAAAGGCGCGCCATGTTCGAGCGGCGCGAATTCTGGACTCTGGAGAAAGAGCCACCGATCAAGAGTCGGTTGTTCGCCTGCACCGCGATCGCGTAAATAGGGCCATCGACGCTGATGCCAGGATCGAAGGTCGGGTCCACCGAGCCGTTGTCCAACAATCGCGCGACGCCGCGGCGAATCTGCCCATCGAACGACGTGAATTCGCCTGCCACGTAAATCGTACGCTTGTCCACCACCGGCGTCACAAAAGCCCGGTAGCTCCACAAAGTGCCCGGGATCCCAATTCCTTCGTTCAGGATGATTGTAATCGCTGTTGAATTACCCGGCCCGTAGGGAATCACGAGTTGTCCGACACCGTTGGTAGTAAGATCCAGGAGCCGAACGCCGTCGTAATAGACGCGAATGTTATCCGGCACGCTGAGGAAGTCGTAATCAACCGTCAGAGTGCCCTGCTTTGCGCCCGTGTCGATGATATTGACATCTTCAAGCTCCGTTCCAGCAGCAGTCCGCGGTGCGAAAATGGTGCCGGCAGTATCACGGACCGCGACAGCCCAGATCGTGCCGTTCGCCCCCATTCCTGGATTGAACGAACCGTCGAGCGAACCATCCGAATTCAAACGCATGATCCCGTTCACTTCCAGATCATTGAAATGGCGGAAATCACCGCTGATGAGAACCTTGCCGTCGGACTGCAAAGTCAATGAGCGCACGGGACCATCCGCGCCGGTCCCCGGATTGAAAGTGGTATCGAGTGAGCCGTTGGAATTCAGTCGGGCCAGTCCACGCCGCTGCGTGTTATTAATGGAAGTGAAATCACCGCCCACCAGCATCTTTCCGGCGCTCGGGCCGTCGGTATAGACCAGCACTGTTTCGACATGGTCATTTGCGCCACTGCCCGGGTTGAAACTCAAGTCCAGCGATCCATCCTGGTTCAGCCGCGCAATGCGGTTACGTGAAACGCTGTTGACAGCAGTGAAATCGCCCACGAGGACGGTGCGACTATCCGGCTGCACCGCGATGCCCGCGACAGTATTATTTGCGCCCGGTGTGCTGTAAAAGGGCGGTTGCGTTCTGGAGATCCCTTCCGGATTCCATTCGCGATCGACAGCGCCGGCGGGCTGGTCATCAAAAAGAATTGTGACGGTCGCAAACGGATTGGCCCCCAGACCAGGAGGAATGCTCGGATTGAAAAGCTCAAGGCGAATGTCCTCGTTAAACTCAACAAAGTTGTCGTTCGTGATGAACAATGTCACGGTCTGCCGGCGTGTTCCAGTCCCGGGCGGCGGGACCGGGAAATTCAAGACGACCGTCCGCCCGATTTGCGTCTGACCTCCTTGCGCAGGCGTGTATTGAAGACTGGCGCTGAAATCAACTGGGTTGGTAATCGTCATCGTGCCGTCGGTGTAGGGCGTGTTCGGATACGTGCGTTCGGTATCGCTGTAATCATCTCCATCCGCGTAATCCGAAGCCGGCTTAAGCGCAAAGCTGTAGCGACCGGGGTCTTTAGGGACGACACGCACGCTGACACTGCCTCCCACCGGGATCGGCAGAACAACATCGATGTCGATCGACCTGACGTTCTCATCCACACGATACGAAGTTCTTTCAAAGCTGAACCCGCCGCGCGTCAGCAAATCAAGAATCTGGACGGTTGTGCGGGAAAGAAGCGGTGAAAGGGTCGGAACAATCTTGTCCGGTGCATTCGTGATCTCGAGCGGATCGGGCCGGGGATTCGATAGCACGATATCGAAATACTTGTGTCCGGGAATGCCGAGCGGATTTGTGTTCAGGTCGCTGAATACCGGAATGAGAATCGTCGTGCTCATCTGGTAATCATCGAATACCAAAGTTCCCGAGGCCGGGGTGTAATCGATATCCTCCTTCGCCGCGAGCAGGTTTGTGCTTAGCGGCGGCGCCGTGGCAAAGTCCACAAGCACCCGTCCTTCCGCAGGCGCACTGCGCGTTATCGTGACGAGGACGCCTCGTGGGCTGCGATTGTTCAGGGAAGAATTGGGCAGTGCAAACGGGCCCACGAGTGTCTCAAACTCCGTGGCCGTGTACAGTGTGCTGCTGAAACTGAACGTGCCCGCGCCACTGAGTGCTGACTCCGCAGGATCCTCCTGAATCGTGAGCAGTGCATTGCTCTGTGAACCGAGCAGGGCATTGGCGGAAACATTGGTCAGAAAAAGGAGGACCGTTTTGCTGTTATTCAAATTGGTATTGTCAATGACCGGCACATCGAATGTCTTGAGCGTCTCGCCCACCGCAAAGGTGAGCGTCCCATTCGTGCCGCGATAATGGGTGCCATCGCGCGCCGTTCCATCCGCCGTGAAGAAATCGACGGTGACGTCCGCCCCGCCTCCCAATCCGCCATCTCCTCCGTACGCGACCGTAATCGTTGCCTGCCCTCCAGACTCGGCCACTGTGTAGTTGGTACTCACGAACTGGATCGTGTCCAGTGGCACCGTGACCAGGTTCGTATCCATGGTCCAATTCAGGAAGTAGAGGCCTTGATCATTCCCTCCGAAGAACGAGGAAAAATAGCCATCAACGGCAATGTAATAATCGTTCGTCTCTCGCACCGCAAAACGCATGCGGCTCCAATAGAAAGGCGCGCCCGCCGCAGAATCGTCATCGCTCGCGAGCTGAACCAGGCTCGTGATCGGCGGCAGGTTGGTCGCATTCGTCGAGACCGCCGTGCTTCGGTAGGCGGCAAGGATCGTATCAAACGAACTGCCGATGGTGTCGAAAGTCACGACGCCATTCGAGGGCGCCGTCCAGCGAAACCAGACGGAACGTTGGCTCAAAGGGCTGCCCAGATAATGAATCGGTTCATTGGTTTCGCGCGTGGCGCCCACATTGGAGTCGAAAATCGATCCCACCGGGCCCACAACCCTCACCGTATCCACGTTCGTGAACAAATCGTTCGGGGGCGCTTGCGCCACGGCGGAATGGAGGGCAGATGCCACCGCGAAAAGAATGATCGGCAGGAATTTCCAACACGGCACAGGCCTGTTCGGGCCGTTGTTCCTGCACTTTCGCAACAAACTACTCATATCGCTTTAATTCGAGCGCCAGCACATCGTGCCGGCAAATTTTTCGGACTCGGTCCCGTTCAATTCAGTTTCCAGCCACGGGAAAACGTTCGGCGTGTGAGCGGAGGTTGCGACGCAACAGGCAGACTCAGTGCCGGTTCGGGTATCCGAGCTAAGGGATAATGTCGTACTCACGAATGCACTTTCGTTCAAGAAGATACGGGGGGCTGCGCGGCGATTCCCCCTGGCCCGTCCTGCATTTTCCCCGATTAATCTTTGCTTGGCCGAGCCGATGCGGCGCGACAGCGGTACGCGGAGCAAGGTCAGCGTTCGCTGCTTTGCAAGCCTGCCAAGTTCATTCATGCCAATGCGCGTCACATCTCGCGAGGAACGCCGCCGCAAACATCCATTTGCGGCCGTTGGCCCCGCTGGTTCACACCGAGCGCACGGAAATGACAGCGACGCGCAGGCACAGCCCGTCGCTATGGGTTTCCAGCGCCCACACGGACGCGGTAAACACGCAGAGGCGCACCTGCTGCATCCTTCACAGTCACCCGTGCATTCACTGGACCGTTGATAAAATTGGTGAGCGTTTGCCAGGAACTCGCGGCCAGTGTTTCGGCGAATTCCACCGTGTTCACAGAACCGGCCGGTGCATCCCAATTCAACTGCACCTCGCGGGCTGGCTGATCCAGGGCAATGCTCAGGGAAATACCGTCTGAGGAATAGCCAACCGATTTCGCCAGCGCGCTGGCTGCCGGACACGGCAGTGTTGAATCAAAATCCGCCACGGAGATGGGTGTGCAATCCAGCGCGTTCACCACTCCATCGCTATCCGAATCCAAATCCCGACTGCGAACAAGCGCGGCGTTGAAGGTGTGCGTCACCCCATTCGGGTACGTAATATTGGTAGAACTGTTCGGACCAGTGAAGTCGCTGACCCATCGGACTCTGCCTCCCATGGTCTCGTCCAGCTTCTCCGCGGAGATGTTTGAATCGGCAAAGTAAATGGTGAAGTTAGGATCCACGCCGATTGCGAAGTTAAAATTAGTCGCATCATTCAACAGCTCGAGGTAGTCCACATAAAGCGCGTTGCTGAAACCAGCGCTGCTGAAGTGGAAAAGATTGCCCGCGGCCCCGTCGAGCGTCAGACGGCCCAAAGCCAGATTGTTGGCAAAGCCCTCCACCGATGGCCCACGATCCTGCCCGGCCCAGACTACCGGCGAAACCCAAAACACTCCCCCTGACAGATAAACATGAGTTGCCATCAAATCACCCCGAGTAAAAGGCTCAGTGGGTACTTTGATGCCGCCGGTCGCCTGCCACAGGTTCGTCGTTGGCGATTCGAAATCCCCGAAGGAATTGGTGGCATCGAGAACGATCGTGCCCCGGATCGGGCGCAGAATAGCGTTGGTGCCCACGAAATTCGTGACGACTCTGCCCGCGATCAGTTGGGATTGGGCCACCTGCAGGTCGTTCGCGTGCAATTCCAGATCGGCTCCCGCCACCACTGCAGCGTTGCTCACAATGACAGTGGATCCAACAACCGAGACGACCCCTTCGCCTGAATTAATGACCGCAGGAATAAATGTGTCGCTGCGGATTTCGGCATTCGTTGCTCGCACGAAAAGCGCAGCAGACCCAAAGGCGCCGTGGTTTACAAAGTTATCCAACGGAAACGGCGGAAGTTTCTTCCGCGTCCTGCGCCGGACTTGCCGAGGCGTCAGGTGGCCCGCGTCAAAGGTTCCCAGATACGCGCCGCCCTGAACGCTCACGGTTCCGTCGTTCGTGAAGTTCACGAGGTTGTGCACGTTTGTGAAGGCGAGATCAGCCCCGAGTGGCATGCCGAGCGTGGAGTTCCGGTCCACGGTGAGCGACTCCGTATCCACACGCGCCGTGGCGTTGACGAGAACGTTGTCGCGAATGATGAGTGACGGCGTTGTGACCGAAAACCGATTGAGAGTCACGGGCGTGGTCGAGCGCAAGCAATCATCCACCACCAGCACGTGAAACCGAATGCTATGGACAACAGCATTCGTGTTGGTGCCAATCACGGAGATGTTTGTAGCCGCGACGTTCCACACGCTGCTCCATGCCGAGACGGTTCCCTGCAACCGGTTGACCGAATCCGGCGCAAGGTTCTGGATGATGAGTTCGGAATTCGTCGATTTCACCTGAAAGTCGACGAATGGTGCGTCGATTTGGGCGAACAGGTTGCTCGTGAGATTGTTGGCCTTGATGCTCAGGAAGTTTTCCGAGCGAATGCGCGTGTAGGTCAGGTCGAGATTGTTAGCGTTGATCTCGGTCCGACCGCTGAAATTGGTCGGATCCGAAAGCGCCGGATTCGCACCAAGGCTCGAGCGCAGTATCCCAGTGGTAACAATCGGAAGAACAGTACCGATGGCTGCCGAGTTGGTCTGCCCGACCTGCGCCGAGTAAGCCGCGTAAATCGTACTGACTGTGGTCGTGCCGTAGGTCGGTTGATAGAAGATTGTTGGATCGTAAACGCTGTTGTTGGTTTCGGCGAAATCGAAATTGCAAAAGGTACCACGAACGATGTTGTAGGTATTAGGCCTCCGCGTATTTCCGCTGCCGCCGGTCGAGGTGATGAATGGACGAGCCAGCACGATATTCGTCTCCGCCGCAGAGTTATCCATGAATGTGACGAAATTATCGACATGCTGTTGCTCGACGATGTCGAAGTCGGTGCTGTGAAACTGAACAATCGGCGCGTAAACGAAGTTGCCGTCACGGTCCACAGAGGGAGCAAACCGAACATCGACCGCGAGGTTGGTCGGCTCTACCGTATTGTTCGTCGGCACAAACACGATGCTCACGAGCATGCTCGTGAGCGACATGGAGTTCGTATGGACGAACACGTCGTAGAGCCCTGCGCAACTATTGAAGAACGAGGGGAGGCTCACCGTATTGGTAAAGGAGCTGCCCTTCAAACGCACCTCATGCGCGGGAGTCCTCGGGAACGGCAAAATGAAATTATTCGCCGCCGAAGTCAGATTGAGCGGCTGTCCGTTCGTCCCCAGCGCGTTGTTCCGGCCGGCGCCCCAGTACAAATCCGTGATGTTCGCGTTGGGGAAGAAATTGGTCTCACCTGCAAATGGAAACGTGTCGCAGATGGGAACCGTCGATGGACCGACGCGCAAGGTGCCGCGCGACAAATCCGCAAAGCCGTTCGTCGCCAGAAGTAAAATGCGGCCGGCTTCCAAAGTGTCCATCCGGCCGGGATTTGCCAGGGAGTTGGCATTGACCGAGATGAACGAGTTGCCGGAAATGTTTCCGCTGTTATAAAAGGTGGCCGATGGCCGCTGCAAGTTCCGGTTCGCGCGTACGCCGCGCGCCCGCCTGCCGTCGAGGTCGTATTCGAATTGCCAGCCCGGAAACGCATTCATTACGCCCGAGTTCGTCCAGAACTGCACGTTCTGCGCCTGATAGGGCCGTGACATGAAGGCACTGCTGAAATCCATGACGCTCCGGTTCCAGAAAACCGTCGCGTTCACCTGCGGCGGCTCGCTGAGCGGCGAGTTATTGAGAAACAGTTCGGGAACCGGTTCGGGCTTCTTCTGCGCGGCGATCAAAAATCCCGCGTGAAGAATCAACGTCGCGAAGAGAAGTGGTTTCATGACGGTCCTGCTCATTGTCCACCTCCCAGGATTTCATTTCTCAACCGCTGTACGTTGAGCAGTGACGAGCGTGGATAAATGATGGGCGCGTTCGTCGAACCGTCAAAGGTGGCCCAATAGCCGGTCGTGAAGGTGAATGAGTCCTCCTGTACGTCACCGAGGAATGCACTGTCTATCGGAAGTTGCGCCGGCAATTGTGTACTGAATGAAATGACAACTTGTGGATTGATGACCCCAGGCCCGACCGCAAACTGCCCCACCTCGTCAACACCGTTCAAGGCATCGTTATCTATCCAGCCTGCCGTGGACGTGCGCGTGGAAATGATAGGGGCAGTGTTATTCGCGGTAGTCCCGAGATCCCCCGCGCTGAAAACGATGTCCGGCTGGAGAATTGGCCGGAGCAAAGGCTGAACCACCAATTCGTTGTTCGTGCTTACCACCACGTCGGTATAGGCATTGGTAATGGGTGTGAATGTTGATCCGATCGTTCCTTCAAATAAGACCCGCTGGAAGTGCAATTTATTTTTCCCGCCGCGCAGGCCCACGGTGATGATGTTCGTGCCGATATTGTTGGTGCCGATAAGGACATTGGTAACGGCCGCGGCGTTCGTGATCGTAAGAAACGGGCCGAAAGTCGTATCCACCCGCTGGCCCACGGTGATGTTCGTCAACAATCCTTCAACGGCGTAGTTATTTTTATGGTAGAGATAACGCAATCCACCGACGTCATCACGGCTCAGGCCCACGCGAAACTGACCGATTGCAATCGGACTGTTGGGGCCGGTGGTTCCGAAACGGAGGCCACCGGTGGCGACGGGCACATTCTCTACTGCACTTCCATCGGTGAATTTAAGAATTTCGAATGAATCGGCGTGCTGAAATGGTTGCGCAAACTCCTGAATTTCGTACGAGTAAAGCGTGTCATTGACATACGCGGTCGGACCCAGTGTTACAGGATCGTAGTTGCGTGACACGACAACGTAATTGGTGCTAGGCGGCGTGCCAATAACAGCGCGGCTTCGCAATGTGAAAGTAAATCGTATGGGATCAGCAAGTCCCATTTCCTCGACAAGTAGATTGAGGGCCGCACTCTTAAGATCCATCAATCCCAAAGTGGTAGCCTCATAATTTTCCCGCAGCGTTTGCGTCGAGTATTCGCTGAGGTCCGGACTAATCTTCGATGCCGGGGGGAGATCGTTGAGTATCTGAATTGCCTCTTCGACGGCACGCACGCCCTCTGGCCCGAAATAATCGATGAATGGCTTGTCAAACGCGTAAGTGATCGTCGGAATATTCCAACGAAACCCTTCACCGATGTTCTCCGGGCCGCCGATATCGGACGGCCAGTTGTACGAGAGCGCCTGCACCTGCCATGGCGGCAACGGACCGATCAATGAGAACCCTCGCGCGACCGGTGCGATGCCCATGCCAAGCGCGAGCAACGCAGCCACCAACTTCGCTGTAAATAATTTCCTGGTCATGGAACGAGATAACGCTGGCCAAACAAATCAAATCCTGCCGTCGTCTGGTAACTGGACCAGACTGCCAGGAGCCTTCCCGCATTGTCTGCGGCGACGTCTGGCTGGAATTGCCGAAGGTAAACCGTCGTATTCACGCGAAACTCGCCACCCGAGAGAGCGCCATTATTCAGCGCCTGCCCAAACACACCCTCACGCGAACCGTCCTGCGCCAGGCTTGTCCACACGACCACTTGCGAGCCCGCGGTTGCGGCGATGCGCGGACTGAACTGGTCACCGTAAGTGTAGGTGTTCACCGTGAAAGCTGAACCAACAGGATTAGCGGTGGTGCTGAAGGTCCGCGCGAAAATGTCGAGGCTATTGGTTCGCACGTCTGTCTTCTCTGCCCAAACAATCGTAAATCCACCTTCGACATGCCCGGCCACTGCGGGAGCACCACAAAGACGCGATCCTTGGTTCACCACAAATTCGTCACCCAGCGGATTGCCAAGAGCGTCGAAACGCCGCGCAACAACGTCGATTGTGTTTGCCGCCGTCTGCTGATCCGAATTCCAGCTCACAACAAACGTGCCGTCGGAAAGTGCGGCGACGGCCGGCTGGTTCTGGTTGAACGGCGTGAATTGGTTCACACGCACTTCATTGCCTATCTTCGCGCCCGTTTGGCTAAGCAGTTGAAAATAGATGTCCTGCATGTCCCCGCTGTCGCTTTCCACGTACTGCAACACTGAGTTGGTAATGAACCGGTTATGAATGAATCGAACGCGATGCACCATCGTTTGGATCTTCTCGTGCGCCCGGCGGGCGCTCGTATAAGTCACGACGACGGTTCCATCCTTCAATGTGGCCACGCTTGCTCCACCAGTGCGCTCGCGTTTTTCTGTGATGACCTGCTTGATCCGTTGGGTGCGATATTTCACGCGATTGTTCCGGAACACCATCCAGTTAGTGGTAATGCGCTGCGTCGTGGTCCGAGCCACCCCGTTCACCACAATGTCACCGGTCGCGAATGAACCATCCGCATTCAGAAAGCGCGCGGAGATGTTCTGAAATCCCTGACGCCCGCCCTGCCAGGCCGCAACCGCTCCGCCGTTATTCAGCAAAGCAATCGTCGGCTTTTCCTGATCGCCGGCCGTCACTTCGTTGACGCGGAAAGGAACGCCCACTGGAGAAAGATCTGCACCCAAACGCCGACCGAAGATGCCAAAGCCGTGGCCGTCAATCCCGTTGTCCTGGCCGACGACGAACCCGCCGGAAGAACCGATCGCCACGCGCGGAGAAGTCTGGTCACCGTTCAATGGCCCTGAGATCGGGTATTCGCCCTGCTGGGCGACGGGGCCAAACTGCGCAGGCAAAACAGCGGGGAAACCCAGGAGGAATGCCGTAAGAACAATCCACTTCCGGGTACGCAGCGCAGGTGACATAGGTGTGGCAGTATTAACTACGTCTGCTTTTGTTGTCCACGGTTTGTTGCCTTCACACGATAGCGGGCGTGTAAAAGTTCGCGCTCGAGTTGGTTTGAGAATTGGATGACTCACAACAAATCCTTTTGGGCTGCTGCCAGTTGCGTTTCCTCAAGCTGCGCGAGCAGAGTGCGGAATCCCCATCGTTGATAGAGTGGCCGCAACCGGTCCGCGTCGGCAGCGCGGACAGTGAGGCCTCCCAAATCAAATTCGCAAGGCAGGTCCGTGTGCAACTGAATCAGCTTCTGGTTGCGTCGCACATTCCCTTCCGCAGCCTGCAGGTTCGCGCGGATGCGGTCGGATTTAACTTCCCCAAGCCGGGCATAAAGATTGTCGATGCTGCCGAATTGTTTCAGCAAATCGGTCGCGGTCTTGGGTCCGACACCGGGAACGCCGTCGATGTTGTCCACGGCATCACCGATCAGGCTGAGCCAGTCCACGACCTGCTCGGGTTCCACGCCGGTTTTGGTTCGAACCTGTTCTTCCTTCCAGATGGTTTCCGATTTGTCGTTGGGATTGAGCAAACCAACATGAGGAGAAACGAGCTGAAGGAAATCCTTGTCCGCGCTGGCAATCACGACGTCCGCTCCGGCCTGCGAGGCGCAACAAGCCTGGCTGGCAATCCAATCATCGGCCTCCACCCCTTCATTCTCGAACGAAGCGATGTTCGAAGCTTCAAGATAGGACTCGATTTCCGGCAACTGACGTTCCAGATCGCCCGGCATAGGCGGGCGATGAACTTTATATTCCGGCAGCGCTTCCATGCGGCGGGCGCAAAGGCCGCCGTCCCACACCACACAATGGTGGGTTGGCTGAAGCGTCGATTCCATTTTCAAAAGCATCTTAATGAATCCGTAAATTGCGTTGGTAGGCGCGCCATCCGGTGCGTTGAGTTTTTGAATCGCATGGAACGCGCGGTAGGCATACGCATGGCCATCCACGATGAGCAATCGGGCGGATGTGGTGGGTGCCTCCATGAGCGTGCATCAGAATTGGGTCGCTGGCCTGAACGCCGAACGCACGTTTATTGTTGTGTGACGGCCCGAATCTGTGCCGGCGTCGAATGCTGCGCGAACGGCATTTCCTCGTCCGAGTGCAAACGATTACCAGCCGGGTCAATCAAGGTCGGCGTCACGAAAATCACCAGGTTCTTCTTGCTGGCGACATTCTCCTCGCTGCGGAAGAACCGGCCCAGCAAAGGCAAATCGCCGAGCACCGGCACTTTGTCCTTCGTCTTCTGCACGTTCTCAGCGATCAACCCGCCGAGCACCACCGTCTGTCCATCCCACACCATCGCCGTCGTCGCGACCTGGCGGAGACGGAACTTGGGCAATGGAATCGGCTGCGTGAGCGGTTGTTGAGCCCCACCCGAGGCGCCGACAGATTGCACCTGCGCAACGAACTGTCCCGGATCGTCATATCCCAAAAACTCTTTGAGCGTGGGAAGCAGCGTCATCTGGATCGTGTATCCGTCCGCGTTGACGTATGGCACCACGTCCAGCACCGGGCCGATTTCAAACGGCTCGGCCAGCGGAACCACCAGCGAACCGATACCGCCGCCCGTCGTGGTGTTACCCGTCAGGCCGCCCCCCACCGTTCCACCACCTGCCGCCGTTTGGTCCGTGTCGAGATCGGTGACGATGTAGCGGATATCAACCACTTTGATCTGCGCCTGCCGGCCGCTGAGCGTGGTCACTTCCGGAGCGCTCAACAAATCCGTGCCGCCGCGCTGTTCGAGCGCCTTGACGACAAAACGAAATTGCGGGTCGGTGAGAATGCCTGTGACCGTGGCAACCGAAGGGGCGCTGTTGCGCAGGCCAGAGGTCAGCAACTGATCTGTTTGCGATGGCAAAATCGGAATGGCCGGATTCGGAAACGGCCCCGTCGGGCTCCCGACGATTCCATCACCGTTGAACGTGGGAGCGCTGCCGCCTTGCGCGCCGACTCTCCCGCCTGCCATCGATACATTGCCAAGATACCAGTCAAAGCCGAGCGAACGGGAATCATCCTGGGCGACTTCCATGAACTTCGCGCGGATGGTCACCTGCGGCGGGGACATGTTCAGCATCTGGATGCTCTTTTCGATTGTATCCAGGTCCTGCAATGTCGCGCGCACCATCAGGACACCAAGGCGATCATTGAAGAAAACCGCCTTGCCTGGCGTAGTGAGATCGACGCCCGCAGTCAGGAAGAATGTCTGCACCGTCGGAATTACAGTGGCTGTTGGCGTAACATCGGTGAGAAAGTTCACACCGCCGTTGCCCGCCGGCAAAGTAACCTGGGCGCCGCCACCACCAGCCTGACCGGCCTGTCCAGGCCGCGTGATCTGCTGTTGCTGCGGCGCACGCTGTTGCTGGTTCGGGCCGCCGTTGCCACCGGGAGCAATCGTCACCTGTCCATAACTCGCTCCGCCTTGCTGGCCGTTTTGTCCATTTTGTCCGTTTTGCCCGCCACGATTTCCACCACCACCGCCGCGACCACCACCGCCACCGCGACCGCCGCCACCACGGCCTCCACCGCCCCCGCCGCCGCCGCCATTTTGTGATTCACCGAAACTGAAAGCTGTTACGTTCTGCAAGCCCTGCTGGAAGGTGTTCGGATCGAGCTTGAAGAAACGGGTGTGCAACGGAACGGGATCGGTGGCCTTGGGTGAAATAACGATGCCATAGTCCTCGACGGAATACTTGATCTTCCGATCCGCGATCGTCGTCAGGATGTTCAAAATTTGTTCGAGCGATAGATCCTTGAGCTGGCTGCCCAGTCGAATGCTGACGCCGTTCAGATCGGTAGCCTCGGGAACCGGGGCCACGGGCAAACCAGCCGCGTCCACTCCGGCAGCAGCTCCTGCCGCAGGGCCGGCGGAATCGGCGTTCGGACTGATGATGATGTTCACTCCAGGGATTTTGTCCGTGTCGCGACGGCGCACATCGTCTGTGATCTGCCGGATGACTTCGCTCAACGGCAGGTTGTCGATAGGCCCCCATTCGTTCAGGCGAATCCGGCGCAGCTTGTTGTAGAGCGCCTGGCGTTCACCGCTTGTGTAAATCAGGTTGGTGCGCGCCGCGATGTTCGGAACGTCCAGATCCTTTCGCGTCACCGGTTCAGTCCATGCGCTCTCAACTTCCAGCAGCATTTGCTTTTCATTGACCGCACGCAGGCGCGCATCGGCGGAAAACCTGCGCGCCATGACGAGATCGAGATAGTAAGCGGCGGCCTTGTTGTCGGCGTCCAGCTTGATGGCCTCGCGCAACGTTTCCTCAGCTTCCTTTAGCCGGCCCGTCTCATAAAACAGTTTGCCATCCTGCACGAGCTTGGCGACCTCCACGCGGTTCGTCTCCGTGTCCTTCAGCTTTTCCAACGCCGCGTCATGCGGGCTCTTGTCGTAGAACTCGCGGGTCAGGCGCTCGTTTTCAGCCCGCATCTTCAACGCTGTTTCGTTGCGCGGATCCACCTTGAGCACGCGATCGATGTACAGCTTGGCTTCGGCAAACGAGCTGCGCTTCATGGCTTGATCGGCCAATTGCAGCGTCGTGCGCGCCAGGCCGTCAATCGCCTGCTGGCGAACGGTGTCGGCGGTCGGGCCAATGCCTTTCACCAGGTCAAGCGCCTTGTTGTACTGCTGTGACGCAGCGAGTATCTCACGGCGGGCTTCGGCAATTCGCGCATCGGCGATCCGATTTTGCGCCTCGATCACACTCGCCTGCATTCGCACCGCGACATCTGTGGCAGTCTGGACGTCAGCCGGGGCTTGTGCTCGGGCGAAAGGCGCGGCCAGCAGAAGCGATAAGCAAAGGGACGAAAGGGAAGCGTGAGTCGTCATTAGTCTGTTTCAGCGAAGCAAAGCGCTACTGGGCAGCATTGTTCCGAATCGTTGTTCGTCTGTCGTTTGAGCGCGCGGAGACTACTACCTCGTTTTGATTGATGGCAACGATAATGTAGTCCTCCCCAGCCAGGGAAAGGACATCTCCAACACGTCGATCTGGGAAACTGATTTTTTCCGGCGGATAGTTGAGATCCACTTTGTATCCCTCTACCCGGCTGAATGGCTTGTTGACGCTGACGCTCGCTTTTGTGCCATCAGCCAATTCGATGTCCGCAACAGGCCCATCCGGCGTCACTTTGAAATCGCGCAATGAGAAAACCCCCGAGCGATGCCGCCGTTCCGACGCGCTGTTCGTCGTGATGAACGATGGAATGCGAACGCGCCAGGCTTTGTTTGTGTGCGCCTCCTGGGTGACGCTCATGTTCACTCCCGAACCCGACTGCTGATCCAGCGTGATGAGCAATCGCAGCGGCTCAATCTTCACAATCTGGAGCGCCTGTGGCCCCACCTCTTTGCCCGTCTCAACTTTTAGCAACGTGCCGTCCGGGCGCTTCTGCCACTTCACGGGATTGTAGAGATTGTGCGGCGGCGAAAAATCGAGCGACGGTGGATTCGTAGCGTGCTGCACCGCCGTTCCGAGCGCGCTCACGTCAATCGAAGGAACCGGCTTGCCTTTGCGTTTTCCGATTCCACGATCGTAAGCCTCAATCTTTTCGTTTTCGGCACTCTTCAGTTCGTTCAGGTAAACCACCGCACCGATAAGGCCGATCAAAGCCAGGGCGAGAATGACCTTCTCGTAATGACGCTTCAGCAAAGCGGGAATGTTCCGCAGGAATTTCATGGCGGACCTCCTCCGGGCCTGCGCGGGTTGCGGCCAGGGCCGCCGGCTGGCGCAGCGGGTTCCGGTTTGACCACGTCGAGCCGCAGCATCACACGCAGCAGGCGTTCATTGATGACTGTCTCCAGCACCGGGGCCGCCGGGGCCGCAGGCCGCGGCACGCCGGGACGAACGGGCTGATTTGCGGGCGGGTTTCCAGGTACTCTTACCCGCCATTCGCCGGTTCTCGATTCATCTGCGAGCGTAACCTGCGGAGCTTTGACGATGAACGCGTATTGGGCACGCTCGAACGCTTCCAGAACGGTGGCGATTTCCGAAGTGAAGCATTCGAATTCGACTTCGTACGGCCAAAGCGCCATTCCCGTTTCAGCATTGGTGCGCGCAGGGATACTGACGTATTCGGACATCGAACCCTGCGGCCCCTGCTGCGGCCGTTCGCCGGGGACCGCGGCACGCCTGATGTAATTCAAGCGGTTGATCCGCGCCTTGATCAAAACGGACATGATGAACTGGACCTCGTTCAGGCGCTCGCTCAGCGGACGCAGGCTCTCGGGCGCAAACACGACCGGGAGCCGCTGGTTCTCAAAGGTGAAATAATACGGGCCGCTCGCGCCTTCCGGGAGCTTGATGCTGACACTGGCCGCCTGCTTGTGCAGATCGTTCACGGTCGTCTCGAGCAAGGATTTGAACGATTCGTTGTTGAGCGGACCAGCCGGCGGCGGGGAAGCAGGGAAAAGTTTTTTGGCTTCGCCAATAAACACACGGAGGCGTTCCGTTTCACGCTGGGCTTGATCCAGGTTCGTCTTGTTCGGCGATGGTTCCATGTTCAGGAGCCGCTCGATTTCCTGTTTCGTCTGCCCAATCTCGTTGTCCACGCTGTTGTTCTTGTCCACCGCGGACCAGAGATACCAACCGCCGACACCCAGCAGGCCGATGGCAATGACACCGCTGATGACGAGAGCCAGGTTTCGTTTGATCCAGGACATACTAGAGCTTGAACGGACGGCGGGGAGTGACGACGGCCTGGACCGTGAAGGTTTTGTACTTGTACAGCCCTTCGTCAATGGAAAGCGTTCCGGTGATGCCTGAGTTCGTGGAAAACGCCGGACTGGATTGCAATTCTCCGTTCAGCATGAACACAAAACTGACGTTGGCCTTCGCCGGATCCGTTGCGACTCGCGATGTCAAATCCACGCCGCGACAGACCAGATTGATCGTGGTGCAAATCTCCGGATCATTTCCGCGCGGTCCACCGAACGGTCCGCCACCCGGCCCTCCGCCAGGCCCGCCTCTACGTGGGCCACCTCTCCCGCCGCGTTGCATCCCGGGCGGACCTGCCGGTTGCGCCGGAACTCCCCCCGGCCCGGGCGGAGCAACGCAATCCGGCACAAAACGTTCGATCCAGATTCCTGTATCGACCTTGAACTGTTCCTTGCCCGCGCGCTCAGTTTTCAGCATCACCTCACGCAAATCGCGCAACACCGATCCCCAGTAGGCGCGATCATCCAACCACTCGCCGAGTTGCAGCGCCTCGGCTTGCGCGGTTTGAAGTTTCTTCACTTCGTTTTTGATCCGGGAATCGAAGCTCTGAAGGGTCGTCAACTGCGGCTTTAGTTTTTCCAATGACTCGAGCTTGTTTTTCGCGATCCGATCGTAGAAATACCCGAACGCAAACAGAATCGCGACGAGGCAAGCCATCGTGGCGATCAAATACGGCTTCTTCGCGCTGAACTGCTGCACCTTGAGCGAGCTCTTCGGCATGAGGTTCAGCTCGACCGGGCAGTGCGCGAGATTGCGCAAGCCCAGGCCGACGAGCTCACCCATCTGGTGACCAACCTTCGCCAATTCTTCGAGGTTCAGCGCCGGGTCGATCTGCACATTGCGCAACGGATTGAAGTACTCGACGGGCAGATTGAGCTTCTCCGCGAAAAACTGCGCGGTGTAGGGCAGCGTGGATGCCCCACCTGAAAGGAACAGGCGCTGCGGCGCCGCCCCGCCCTGCTGCCCGCGATAGAACTGGATCGTCTGGTTGACCTGAATGTGCAGGCGCGTCATCACCTGCCGCGCAATTTTCGAAATGGCCTGCTGGTGCGGATCTTCCGGTTCCTCATAGGCGCCACCCAGGCTCACAAAGCCCTGCTCGATTTTCAGCGCCTCCGCCTGATCCCAGGGTAACTTGGATTCCTTGGCAAAATCAGTCGTGATGGAATTCGCGCCGATGTTGATGCCGCGCGCGTAAATGGTGTCCTTGTCGAAGAACAGCAGGTTGCTCGTCTTGGCGCCAATATCGAGCAGCATCGAGCAGCCTTCGAGGTCGCCATAGTTGTAGCGGAACGCATTCGCCAGGGCGGCGGGCGAAACATCCACCAATGATAACTTCGTTCCACCCGCTTCCGCGGTACGAAACAATCCTTCAACAATGTCCGACTTGATCGCAACCAGCAGGACCTCAAGTTCGCCCGTCGGCGCCGCTCCCAGGATTTGATAGTCCCAAACCACTTCTTCGAGCGGAAACGGAACGTTTTGCTGCGCTTCGTACTGAATGATCTGGGTGACTTTCGAAGTATCAACCGGCGGCAGCTTGACGAACTTCGAGAAGACGTGAAAACCGGGCGCGCAAACGTTGACCTGCTTGGATTGAAAACCGCCCTGCGCGAGCAAATCCTGGAGCGCCTTTTGCAGCGTCGCTTCACGCGTGCTCTCCTGCAGCCCTTCCGGGCCGAGCGTGCGAAATCCGTACTGCCTCAGTCGCAGTCCGCCCGCTTCGTTGGGCTCGAATTCGGCCACCTTCAGGGTCGCAGCCCCAAAGTCCGCAGCCAAAAATGATTTCACATTCAGCATCGCACGTCTCCGCAAAACAGAGCCCCGTCGTAAATCAAACGCGGCGTTTGGCGGAAGTCACGCTGCGTACTCTAAATCACTTCCACCGGTCAAACAGAAAAACCTTTTTCTGCGCTTGTTGTCAGACATTCCCTCTCAATGTCCAGTTACACCGAGATATCGAACAGGGCAGTTTTGATTTCAGCGCAAGCGCTTCTTCACAGAGGAGCGCGATCGATCACGACTGTCCCGGGGATTTCCTGAAAATGTCTGTCGAGCGTCAGCACTACGGCTCCAATCCGTTTCGCGCAGGACGCGATTAAAATGTCGGTCAACGGCAGCACCATCCCTTTCCGGTCCAGTTCCCACGCCGTTCGTTCCGCCTCCGCCCAAAGGCCATTATCCGTCTGCACATTCAGCATCACGTCCCATACCGCCGCGAACTTCGCCCGCAAGGCCGCCTGCCGGAGACCCCGTCCGACTTCGCATCGCACGACCCCACATATCGCGACATCGCGTGCTGCCGACGTGACGGCGAGCAATCGCAACGGATCGCGCCCTTCGCGCAGGCAACTGATGTAGAAGCTGCTATCGACGAGAACGGGACTTGCGGCCATATCTCAAAGTCGCCTGCGGCAATTCTTCCAACGCTTCAGCCGAAGCCGGATCGAAGGCTTCCTTCAATTCACCAGCGGTCAAACCCAATCCTTCGCTCGTCAACCTCGCTAATTCGGCGCGCCTGTCGATTTCGCGCAATGCGATGTCAATGGCATGCGTTTTACTGCTGGCGCCGGTTGCCTTCATTACCCGGGCCAACAATTTGTCATCGATGTGCATCGTCATCTTCATCACCATCGAAAGTATGGCAACAATGCCATACATTCAACATATCTTTTCCAGCACACGCATCGCTCGCGACTTTACGGTTTGGACAGCCGGAAAAATCGCTGCGAGCCGATTTGATTCACGGTCGTCGGACTTTCGGTCGAAACAAACGTCCATGGACCCGTGATCTGGTCGGCCGCTTGTAGCGCATAACCTGTGACGTACCAATGCAATGCCAGTTGGCTGCCAAACGGCGTGACAAACAGTTGTGGGGTCAACGGCGCCGGATTGCCCGTCAGGGAAAAATCAAAACTCAAATCCGAGCTTCCCAGATCAAACTGGTGAACTTCGACTGCGACCACATTTGTGCCCGAAGCCAAAGGGGCCGCGCTCAGCGTCGCCAGGTCAATGCTGTTGTCCGCCGGGGCGGCACCCTGATTATCAGCAAACGTCGTGTATGCAATCACCGCCGGCGCGGGCGGCATGCTCGGGCTGCGGAACACCTCCGTGCCATTCAGATAAACCACCGCGCCGTCATCGCGCAGCATCCACATGGAAAGATCCGGGAACACTGGCGCGCCCTGGATCGTAAAGGCGTGCCGGAAATAAAACGTAATGATGCTATTGCCTGCCGTCGCATTGTTGGTGCGGCGAATCCGCGTGGCTTCATCGTTGTCACCAAAGCCCAGTTGGGCGATGCCATTGGACCAGGTGTTATCCGGGAAATTGATCGCTCGCCAGGCCCCGCCCTGGTTGCTTCCATCGTCGAGGTATTTCCATGCCGAACCATTCGCGACCAGCGTGCTGGCCGCGGTTCCCTGTGGCGTCGGCAACACATATGCCGCAGGCGCGCCGGTCAATTCGCCGCCGACAGGATTGCGCAAGACCACACGCCATGCGCTCGCACCCCCCAGGGCGGATGGATTTGCGAGAACGTTTTTTACCGTTTCGCCTGGCATGAACGTGAGCGTGCCATTTGCGACTTCGCTGGTCGGCGTTTCAATCACATACTCCACGGAAACCACGTTCGTCGTGAAAGTGCTCAAGCGGACCGGCACCCCGTTCGTGAGTGATGCGTCCGTGATTGGAAACCAATTTGCCAGACCGATCCCGACCGGCGCAGCCGGCGGCGTGCGCATGTAGGGCGCGAGCCTGTATCCATCCTGCGTCGGATTCCACACTGTGTTATTGGGATGAAACGCGTTCGAAGCGGTGACGAAGTTGTTGAAAACATTCATGTCGTTTGTCCGCCAATTCCAGGTGTCATCCCAGGGCCGGCCAAAGATGTCGCGATAGTTGTAGATCAAAAACGAGTTGCTCAGGTACAGGTCGCCCGCCTTGCGGCCCAGGCCGGTCGTGCCGCTGTAGTTGTCTCCATAACGTGTTCCGATCGAATTTCCAGTACTGAGGATGCGAGCAGCGAAATCCTCCGGGCTATTCGTAACGCTGCCTCCGCTCCATCCGCACTCAAGTCCCTGGCCGCAGTTCATCAGCACGGTGTCGTAGGTCCATGTGACCCGCCCATCGCCGGACCACGCATTCCCTTCGTGCAGCGCCGATTCGATCCAGCAATTCGAGACGACCACCGTGCCTGCGCCTCCCGAGCCGGAATCGATCGCGTCGTCCTTCGAAAAACCAAGCAGGCTGTTTTGAATGATGTGTGTGCCCAGCGTGAAATAAATCGCGTCGTAATCCCCGTCGGAAATAGCCGCGCTCTCCACGCCGTCAATGCTCGGGAACTCGATAACCGCCGAGTGATTCACGATGATGGTTCCTCCAACTGATTCGCCCGAGGTAATCGCCCGCTGTAAAAGACAGTGATCGTAAGTGATGTCCGAGTTGTATCCGTTCGCGATTTGCCCGGCATTGTTGATCAAATAACAATTGGTCAGGAAAGCGCGCCCGCCTCCCCCCGCCTGAACAAGCAATAGCGCCTGATCTGACTTGTGGCTCGAACCCGGCGAGAAACTCCAGCTCGTGGACGCGCCCGCGCCGGTCATGATGGCGCCGTTCGCAATCAGTTCCGCACCTGGCCCATTCGTGCGCATCACAAATCCGCCCCACGCGCCGGTATGGACTTCAGGCGCAACGCGATTCGTGGCGGTAAAAACCACGGGACGTGCTGTCGTTCCTTCGATCCAGATGCGGCCAAAGTTCGTGATGTTCACGCCGGGCATCAATCGCACGATTGTCCCTTCTTGAACACGCAGGAGGGAATTCGAAGGCACAAAAAGATTTCCCGTCACGCTGATGCGCGAGTTGTTCGTCCAAATGTTCGTACCCGTAAGCGTGCCGGACACGGTTGACCACGAGGTGCTGGACTCGATGTTGATTTGCTTGTTTGAATGCAACGAGGAAACCTGGGCCCCGTAATCGAGCATACCGCTATTCGCCTGCGCTGGAAGGAAGCCATGCCCGTGGCCGCGCACCAGACGAAAAGCATTCAACTCGAATCCCGTGGCGCTGACCCAACCGTTCGCGCGCCGTTCGTTATCCGCGTCGTCCACCACGCGAGCGATGATGGGAATGTCCAACCCTTTGGGAAAATCCCTGGGCGCGATGATTTCCAGATGCGCGCCGGCAAACTCCGCCGCCGTGGAATTGATCGGCGGATAAGGCGTCCACTCGATCAATCCCTTTTCCGGGTCGCCGCGGTTCGAAGAGAGAACGATGAAACGCACGAGCGCGTTCGTGACTGAACTGTCGCTGGCGTTCGTCCGCGTCACGGCGAGATCGTAGTAATCCATTCTCGTGATGGTGTGGAAAACTCCGGCAGGAAGCGGCGCTCCGTTCAAGGTGACGCCATAACTGAACCCCGCATTAGTCACGACACGAAAGCTTGCCGTATCGGTGTAGGTCGCGCGATCGGCGACGCCTTCGATCGTGATGGCTTGTGAATGAACCCGCAGCGCAGTGAAAACAAAAAAGGCGCTGACCAACAAAACTCTCAGGAACATGCATCGAAGCTAGCCCTCGGCCTTCTGACGGGCAAATCGTTTCGCCCCCACTGCGCAACGATCTCGGCGCTGTTCAGATTGAGATCAGCCGCGTGCGCGCGATTACGCGCGAAATATTGCCGCACGACGCGCAACGGTTTTCAATGGCAGTTGTTCACCTAAAGTGGCGTGCAACTGATATGAAAACGTGGCTGAGCTCCATAGTTGTGATTTTGGCGTTGATCGTCGGCTGTGACAGGCACGGCAATTCCTCACGCGCCTGGGTTGGCAGCAAGGCGACTCCACCGACTTTCAGCAGCTTCGATCCGCCCGGCGGAACCAATGTGGTCACACCGCGCGCGATTGTGTTCACGAACGCGGACATCGACCGAGTGTTCGCGCTCTATCAGGATCTGTCAGGTCGTTCCGTGATCCGCTGGCCGAATGTTCCAAACGCCAAAGTTACTTTCGAAAACACCACGACGATGACGCGTGCGGAAGTATTGCAGGCGCTCGATACCGTGTTGGCGGCCCAAAATGTCGCGATGATTTATCTGGGTACGCGTTACGTGAAAGCGGTGCCGTCAGCGCAAGCACCGCAGGAGGGAGGTCCAGTGATGGAGATACCCTGGGAAGAATTGCCGGACTCCAGTTCATTCCTGACCTACATCGCGCCGTTGAAACACATCAAAGCAGCGGAAGCGGTTTCCCTGCTTCAGCCGTTTGCCAAGCTGCCGAACAGCATCATCGGCACGAGAGGTTACGACGTGCTCTTTCTACGCGATTACTCGTCCAACGTCCGCCGCATGATGGAGGTGCTGGAGATGGCGGACAAACCGGGCACGAATTTTTGGAAATTGCCACGATAGCAACGGCTGCAGCAAACCGCCGCGTATTCAATGCGACTGCCGCCGCCACCAACCGCGGTTCTGTGACTCCGCTTCGCCGCCGAATTCCGTCGGCTCCTGCTGTGCCTGAAGTTGTTGCACCAGCAACTGGCTGCGCGCCGCTTCAAACGCCATGATGAATTCGCCGTAGGTGCGAAAGCGATCCAGCGGATTCTTGGCCATCGCCATCATCAAAGCGTCGCTGGTTGGCTCCGTGATTTCCGGCAGGACCTGGTTCGGTGGCGTGAGCGGAGTGCTCACGTGGGCGGAAATGACTTCCTCGACCGTTGGGGCTTCAAATGGCACATGACCGGTCACGGCATGATAGAGCGTGCCGCCGAGTGAGTACATGTCGGAATGAAAATTCTCGCGCTCGCGGCGGATTTTTTCGGGAGCCACGTAATAAGGCGTTCCCCAAATCACCGATTGATCCGCTGATTCGTCTTCCGCCTCACGCGCCAAACCGAAATCCACGAGCTTCGGCTCGCCGTCCGCATTGAAGAGGATATTGCCCGGTTTGATATCGCGGTGCAGGAGATTGCGTTTGAGCGCTGTTTCGAGCGCGGAGGCAATCTTGATTGCCACGTCGAGCACGCGCAGTTCATCCACGCGGCCGTTGCGATCGATCATTTTGTCGAGACTGTCCGTGTCGGCCAGTTCCATGACCAGATACGGCTGTCCCTCGTATTCATCGAACGTATAGATGTGAATGATGTTCGTATGATTGAGCGAGGCGCTCGCGCGGGCTTCGCGGTAAAAACTTTGAAGGACTTCCTCGTCCTGGGCCATTTCGCGCTTCAACATTTTCACGGCGACTTCGCGGTGCAGCGTGAGGTCCCACGCGCGATAGACCGTCCCCATGCCGCCCGAGGCGATAATGGAGCGGAGCTCGAATTGCCGGAACGTCATGGGCATGAACACCGGATGACCGCACTTCGTGCAGGGAATGCTTTCGAAGGGCTGCAGGTCCGCCGGGATGAAAACCTTTACGCGACAAGAACCGCATTCCACCATCTTCAGTGGTTTACGTTCAGTCGATTCAGAGGCGCTCACGGTGAAAAGATTAACACTGCTGGACGCGAGAACAAGGGCGTTGTCGATGGAGCGGCGGGGCGACGGGCGCCGCACTCAAACTCGCTGAATGCACTTTCGTCAAACTTGCAGCGCAGTCCTCCACCTTGCGCATTCGCCGCACCGGTGACATCAGTGAATTGCGATGGGGAAGAAACAGCAGGGAATCGCTCGGGCTCACGACTCACAGTGGTACAAGGACGCCATCATTTACCAACTGCACGTTCGTTCGTTTTCCGACAGCAATGCCGATGGCATTGGTGATTTTGCCGGGCTGACAACGAAGCTCGATTACCTTCAGGAACTCGGCGTGACCGCCATTTGGGTCATGCCCTTTTATCCCTCCCCACTGAAGGATGACGGCTACGACATCGCGGACTACTATTCGATCAATCCAATCTACGGAACGCTGCGCGACTTCAAATTGTTTTTGCGCGAGGCGCATCGGCGCGGCCTGCGGGTCATCACGGAACTCGTCATCAACCACTCAAGCGATCAGCATGCGTGGTTTCAGCGCTCGCGCCGCGCCAAGCCGGGCAGCACCTGGCGCGACTACTACGTCTGGACCAATGACCCGAACAAATACAAAGAGGTTCGCATCATCTTCAAAGATTACGAACCGTCGAACTGGACGTGGGATCCAATCGCGAATGCCTATTACTGGCACCGCTTCTTTTCGCACCAGCCGGACCTGAATTTCGACAACCCCAAGGTTCACGAGGAAATCCTGCGCATCATCGATTTCTGGTGCGACATGGGCGTGGACGGATTTCGCCTCGACGCGATTCCCTATCTCTACGAGCGCGAAGGAACTTCGGGCGAGAGCCTTCCCGAGACGCACGCATTCATCAAAAAGCTCCGCGCGCATGTGGATGAGAAATATGGCGACCGCGTTTTTTTGGCCGAAGCGAACCAGTGGCCCGAGGAAGCCGTCACGTATTTCGGCAGCGGCAAAGGCGATGAATGTCACATGGCATTTCACTTTCCCGTCATGCCGCGCCTTTTTATGGCCGTGCGGATGGAGGACCGCACACCGATTGTGGACATCCTTGAGCAAACCCCTGCGCTGCCCGAGACGGCGCAATGGGCCACGTTTCTGCGCAACCACGACGAGCTGACGCTCGAGATGGTGACCGACGAGGAGCGCGACTACATGTATCGTGTTTATGCGCACGAAACGAAGGCGCGCATCAACCTCGGCATCCGCCGCCGCCTGGCTCCGCTGCTGGGCAACGACCGCAACAAGATCGAACTGCTCAACATGCTGCTCCTCTCATTGCCGGGAACGCCGGTGCTCTACTACGGCGATGAAATCAGCATGGGCGACAACATTTACCTCGGGGATCGCAATGGCGTGCGGACGCCCATGCATTGGAGTTCGGATAAAAATGCCGGCTTCTCACGCGCCAGTCCGCAGGCGCTGCAACTCCCCATCATCATCGATCCCGAGTATCACTACGAAGCCATCAATGTCGAAGCGCAGCAACGAAACCCGAATTCATTGCTCTGGTGGACGAAGCGTTTGCTTGCATTGAGAAAACGTTGGAAGGCCTTTGGGCGAGGCTCGCTGGATTTCGTCGCGAGCGACAATCGCAAGGTCCTTGCATTTGTCCGCCGATGGGAAAACGAATCCATTCTCGTGGCCGCGAATCTCTCGCGCTTTCCGCAACCGGTTCAACTCGACCTCAGTGCCTTCGCCGGAATGTTGCCGCGCGAATTGTTTGGAAGAATGACGTTCCCTGAAATCACGCGCAGCCCCTACCTGCTGACACTGAGTCCGCACACGGCATTCTGGTTCGCGCTGCGCCCAAAGGAAAAAGCGAGCACGGCGCCGAAGCGCGTCGTGCCGACGATTGAACTGGCCACGGACTGGAGCGACGTCATCAACGGGTCGGCGCGCGAACAGTTCACCGCCGCGCTTCCGTATTTCCTGGCCGAGCAGAAGTGGTTCGCGGGACGAGGCAAGGACATCAACAATCTCTCGCTCAGCGAGAGCATCGTCATTCACGACGGCGCGCAACGGTTCTTCACGGCGCTCTTTCGCGTGGAATATGTACAGGGGGATCCGGAGGACTATTTCATTCCCGTCGCGTTCGCGCAACGCGGCGGAGCGGACGAGATTCGCCGCTCTTATCCCGGCGCAATCATCGCAGAACTCAGTGGCGCTGCGACTGGGATCGCGTATGACGCGACGGTAAACGAGCGCTTTCTGAGGCTGTTCGCCGATGCCATCGCGCGGGATCTCGATTTGAAAGGCGTCGATGGCAGTATCATCACGCACCGGAAACGAGCGCTCCGCGATGCGCCGACGAAATGGCGCATGGCTGTCGTACAACGCACCGACCACAGCAATACGACGGTCCGGATCGGCGATGTTTGTTTCCTGAAAATTTTTCGCCGTGTGGAACCAGGCACACACCCGGAGCTGGAGATGATCCAGTTCCTCGATGCCGCTGGCTACCGTAATATTCCGCCGTTGCTGGGCGCGGCGGAATACCGCAGGGAAGGTGAAGCAACGAGCCTGGCCGTGGCGACTGGTTTTGTGCGTGACAGCCAGAATGCATGGCAGCATGCGCTGGACGCCGTTGGGCGGTTCTTCGACCGGGTGCGCGCGCTTTCTCCGGACGCGCCGCCGCCGGCGGTGAACACGAACCTGCTGACGCTCGCGGGCACGAATGCTCCGCCGGAAACGGTGGCGTTGCTCGGCGCGTTTGCCGAGCACACACGCCTGCTGGGCCAGCGCACGGGCGAGTTGCACGTGACGCTGGGGGCGGATCAAAGCCAGAAAGATTTTGCCCCGGAAGCCTTCACGCCATTCTATCAGCGTTCGCTTTACCAATCGATGCGCAACCGCGCGGTGGAAGTGTTCGGGACGTTGAAATCCGCGACGAAGGAATTACCGGACAATACGCGCGAACTCGCCACGCAGGTGATTGCGCTGCAACCGGCGATCATCGCTCGACTGCGCGCTGTCCACGAGCAGAGGATGAATGCGCTCCGCATACGTCTGCACGGCGATTACCATCTCGCGCAAGTGCTCTTCACCGGGAAGGACTTCGTGATCGTTGACTTCGAAGGTTCATGGGCGCGCCCCCTGAGCGAGCGTCGCATCAAGTATTCACCGATGCGCGATGTTGCGGGCATGGTTCGTTCCCTGCATTACGTCGCGCACGCGGCATTGCGCTACCAGGAATCCATCGGCACGTTCGCAAGCATCCAGCGGTCGCGCACCGAACGGTGGGCCCGCTTCTGGTACTTGTGGATGAGCAGCATTTTTCTGGGCGGCTACTTCGAAGCGGTGAAGGAAACCGAGTTGCTGCCAAAATCACAAAATGACATTGCCATTCTTCTGAACGCGAGCCTGCTGGACAAAGCGCTGGCGGAACTCGCGGGTGAACTCACGCGAAATTCCGAGTCTGTGCAAATCCCGCTACGCGGCATTCTCGATCTGGTGCAGGCGAACGCATGAGCACTCGCGATTTCCGCGACTTGCAGCGCCGCGCCCGCGCGCTCGGCATCCAGACCGGGTTTATTGATTCCAGCGGCCAGCGCCGGGTAGCGAGCGCCGAAACGTTGCGGGCAATGATCCAGTTGCTCGGAGAAGAAATTTCCGGGGCGCCGGCAATTCCGCCCGTGATCGTCTGTTGGGATGGAAAGCTGCGTTCCGTTGCACTGACGGCCATGCGGGCAAGTTGTACCTCAGCGAGTCTCTTGCCTGTTCTCGCGGAAGAAAACTGCCAGGAGCGCGCGCCTCGCGTTCAGGTTGTCCGTGGCGCCAACTCTTCAGCAACCGTTCAGCTTCCGCCCCTTCCCTTCGGTTACTACGAGTTGCACGTGCGAAACGGCGGACGCGCTCACAAGTCGCTCGTCATCTCAGCGCCGGGCAAAGCGTACGCAAAGCCAGGGTTTCGCGCGTGGGGTATTTTTGCGCCGATGTATGCGCTGCATTCTCGCGAAAGCTGGGGTGCGGGCAATCTGTCGGACTGGCAGCAGCTCTGCGAATCGCTCGCCTCGCACACGACGCGAACTCCCCGAGCTTCGGATCGACGACAAAGAAATCAGATCAAGACTCACGGAAATCGTGTTGCCAACACGGTTGCGGCCACCCTGCCGTTACTTGGCGCATTTCTCGAGAGATGGAAATGCGAGCCGAGCCCGTACTCGCCGGCAACCCGTCTGTTTTGGAATGAGTTCTACATCGATGTGACACGCGTCCCTGAATTTATCGCCAGCCGCAGCGCCCAACGGATGGTGAACTCAACGCCGTTCCAGCGTCAGCTTGCGAAGTTTCGTTGGAACAACCTTGTGGACTACGCGGCCGAGATGGCCTTCAAGCGGCGCGCCCTTGAACAGCTCGCCGCCGGGTTTTTCCAGAAGCAATCGCTGCGGCGCGGCGCGTTCGACATGTTCACGAAACAACACACTGAACTCAACCGCTACGCAGCGTTCCGCGCGACCTGCGAAGAACGCCGCGAACCGTGGCGTCTCTGGCCGGAACACTTGCGCAACGGCCACCTCGGCCAGGCGGATGCCAATGAACAAACCAAACGCTACTTCATGTTCGTGCAATGGCTCGTGCAGGAACAGATGGACCAGGTGCTGGCGATCTGCCGCGCGCGCGGGGCAAACTTTTACCTCGATCTCCCGCTCGGCGTGGACCCGGACGGCTACGACGTTTGGGCAAACCAAAAACTCTTCGCCCATGACGCCAGCGTGGGCTCGCCGCCGGATCTATTTTTCACCAAAGGCCAGGACTGGGGTTTTCCACCGCTGCATCCGCAACGCGTGCGGGAGGATGGCTATCGCTACGTCATCGATTACCTGCGGTTTCAAATGCGCCACACCGGCTTGCTTCGCCTCGACCACGTCATGGGATTGCACCGGCTCTGGTGGGTGCCGCGCGGCGCAAGCGCAGCGGACGGCGCATACGTCAGCTACAACGCCGAGGAGCTTTACGCCATTCTCTGCCTCGAATCGCATCGTCATCAAACGATGCTCGTGGGTGAGAACCTTGGCACGGTTCCACCGGAAGTGAATCGTTCCATGAAACGTCACGGACTACGGACCATGTACGTTGTCCAATATGAAGCGCAGCCCAATGCCAGGCCGCCTTTGCGCGAGCCGCCGCGTGATTGCGTCGCGAGCCTCAACACTCACGACATGCCGGCGTTCGCCGCATTCTGGAAGGGATTGGATATCAGCGACCGGCAACAGCTTGGATTGCTGAAAGCGAAAGCAGCCCGCCAAGAACGAAAACGGCGAAGGCATCTGCGTGAGGTGCTTGTGAAGTTTCTCAACCATAAATTGCAGTGCGGCAAAGACGCGTTGCCCTGTCCCGCGAAGGCCGCTTCTACACACCATGTACTTCTGGCGTTGCTCACGTTTCTCGCGCGCAGCAAAGCGGAAGTCGTGCTCGTGAACCTGGAAGATCTCTGGTTGGAGAAAAAACCACAAAACACGCCGGGAACTTCAACGGAGCGGGTGAACTGGAAACGCAAGATGAAGTTAACCCTGAATGATTGTCTCTCACGCAATGGCGTAAGAGAATCGTTTGCCGCTCTCCAGCGCTGACCGATCACCGTCGTCAATCACGCGAGGTTTCAGGAAATCGACAGGCGCAAGACTTATCGGTTCATGGTTTTGCCGGGGCCAAGTGGCGGACGCCAAATCCATAGTGTATTGTTCGCTGTCCCGGTTCAGGAGGAGGGATTCGATCAACTATGGAGCGATACATCTGCATTCACGGCCATTTTTACCAGCCGCCGCGCGAAAACCCCTGGCTTGAAGCCGTCGAAGTTCAGGACTCGGCGACACCCTTTCACAACTGGAACGAGCGCATCGCGGCCGAGTGCTACTCTCCGAATGCGGCGGCACGGCTGCTCGACGGCAACAACCGCATCGTGGACATCGTCAACAATTACTCGCGCATCAGCTTCAATTTCGGGCCGACGCTGCTCGCGTGGCTGCGTGAGAAGCTGCCGGACGTGCACCAATTGATCGTTGAGGCAGACCAGCAGAGCCGCGAGCGATTCGACGGCCACGGCAACGCGCTCGCGCAAATCTACAATCACGTGATCATGCCGCTGGCGAATACACGTGATAAATACACGCAGACGATCTGGGGGATTCGCGATTTCGAATTTCGCTTCGGGAGAAAGCCTGAAGGCATTTGGCTCGCAGAAACGGCCGCGGACACTCCGACGCTCGAAGTCCTGGCCGAGCACGGCATCAGGTTCACCATCCTCTCCCCATTCCAGGCCGCGCGCACGCGGAAACTGGGCGTCGGTGGAACCTGGAAAGACGTCAACGGCGGACGCATCGATCCCAGCCGCGCTTACCTTTGCAAACTGCCGTCGGGCCGCAGCATTAACCTGTTCTTCTACGACGCGCCGGTATCACAGGCGATCGCGTTCGAGAACCTGCTCGAGAGTGGCGAGAAGTTTGCCGCGCGGCTCACGAGCGCGTTCAGCGATGCCCGCCCATTGGATCAACTGGTTCATGTCGCGACAGACGGCGAATCGTATGGCCACCATCATCGCCACGGCGAAATGGCGCTGGCTTATGCGCTGAAACACATCGAGGAGAACCATCTCGCCCAGCTCACGAATTACGGCGAGTTCCTGGAAAAACATCCGCCAACCCACGAAGTCAAAATTCACGAAGGCAGCGCATGGAGTTGCTCGCACGGTGTAGGTCGGTGGAAAGAAGACTGCGGCTGCAACTCCGGCGGACATGGCGGCTGGCATCAACACTGGCGCCAGCCCTTGCGGCACGCGCTTGACTGGCTGCGCGATGAAGTAACGCCCAAGTTCGAGGCCAAAGCACGCGAGTTCCTCCGCGATCCATGGGCCGCGCGCAATGACTACATCAATGTCATTCTCGATCGTTCACCCGAGGTGCGGGCGGCATTCTACTCGAAACACGCCACGCGTGAGTTGAGCGACAAGGATTGCGCGGCGGTGTTGCAGCTCATGGAACTTCAGCGGCATGCGATGCTGATGTACACGAGCTGCGGTTGGTTTTTCGATGAGTTGAGCGGCCTCGAGACCGTACAGGTCATCCAGTACGCCGCGCGTGTCATTCAGCTTGCGCAAAGCGTCCTGGGGGAAAATTCCGAGCCCGGATTTCTCGAGCGGCTCGAACACGCGCGCAGCAACATTCCCGAGCACAACAACGGGCGCTGCATTTACGAGAAGTTCGTAAAGCCCGCGATGATTGACTGGGAAAAAGTCGTCGCGCACTACGCCGTCAGTTCGCTTTTCGAAACCTACGGCGAAAAAACAAAGATCTTTCTTTACGATTTCGACGAAGACCAGCGGCACGTCGCAACGGTTGGCAAAGCGAAGCTCGCTGTCGGGCGCACGGACGTGGAGTTCGAAATCACTCATCAGTCCGCTACGCTTGCTTACGCGGTGCTTTATCTCGGCGAACACAATCTGACCGGCGCAGTAAGGCACTTCGAGACGATCGATGATTTTCAGAGCGCGGCCAAAGAATTGCGCGAGGTCTTCGAGCGGGGAGATTTTCCTGAAACGATTCGGCTGATCGATCGCCGGTTCGGGCCCTCCAGCTATTCGTTGAAGTCACTCTTCAAAGACGAGCAGCGGCGCATCCTGAATGAGATCATGATGACGACGCGGGAGGACCTGGAGCACCGGTTCCGGCTCATCACCGAGCGCTACACGCCACTAATGAAGTTTCTCGAGGACATCCACATGCCCCTGCCCCACGCGCTGCAGACCGCATCGGACTACGTGCTGCAATTGGACATCGAAGAATTGTTCGGGAACGATCTCGTCGATCTCGACCGATTGCGGGGCCTGATCGCGTATGCGCAGCAACGTGGCTTGCTCGGCGCGGAGTTCAGTTATGCCGTCAAAGGCAAGCTCGAGAAATTGGCGGCGAAACTCGCGGCGACTCCAGATGACCTGACGTTGGTCGATAATTTCCGCGGCTTCACGGAAATCGTGGTGCCGATTCCTGTCGGGTTGAACCTTGCCCAGACCCAGAATACTTACTTCGCCATGCTGCGTGATGTCTTGCCGCGCTTCCGCCAGCGCGCGAGTGGCGGCGACGAACAGGCGCGCGAGTGGGTGCAAAAGTTTCTCGCATTGGGCACGTCACTCCAGTTCTCCCTCGATCCAATCAAACATGAAGTCGAGAACGAGCGGCAGCCCGAACACCGGCAGGCGGCGTAATTTCCGGGTCGCGCGGTTCGGAAAGAGCGCTGCCGTTCAGGATACAGTTGGCGGCATTCCGCCGGGACAGCGTTACAACCGCGTCCCGGGCGCTACCTATCGCCTCCAGTTCAATGCGAACTTCACGCTCAACCAGGGAATCGAGATTCTGGATTACCTCGGTGCGCTCGGCGTAACTGACGTTTACGCGTCACCCTTGTTTGAGGCCGGTCCAGGCAGCACACACGGATACGACACCTGTTCACACGCCAGGATCAGTGAACGCCTCGGCGGCCAAGACAGCTTCACGAAATTCGTTGCCACATTGCGCGAACGCGGCATCGGACTGCTGCTCGATGTGGTGCCGAATCACATGGGTGCATCGCCAGCGAACGCATGGTGGTGGGATGTGCTCAAGAATGGGCGGTGGTCGAAGTTTGCCCGCTGCTTCGACATCGATTGGGAACGCGGCAACGGAAAGATTGTGCTGCCGGTCCTCGGCGACGAATTGGAAAGGGTTCGGGCGGATGGCCAACTGACGTTCGCCGTTGATGGAAATGAATTCCTTTTGGGCTACTACAAAAATAAGTTCCCACTTTCACCACGTTCACCCACAGGCAGTGAGCTGATCGACTACCAGCATTACAAACTGATTCATTGGAAGCGCGGCGCGCAGGAGATTAACTACCGGCGCTTTTTCGATGTGAGCGAACTCGTTGCGCTGCGCGTGGAAGATCGGAGCGTGTTCGACACGACTCACCGCCGGATTTTTGAACTGGTGCGCGATGGGAAAGTGACCGGGTTGCGGATCGATCATCCTGATGGCTTGCGCGATCCGCAACGATACTTCACTCGACTACAGGCGCGCCGCAGGCCACATCGCCTTTACGTCGTGGCGGAAAAGATTCTGTCCGACGACGAACCCCTGCCACGCGATTGGCCCATTGCCGGCACGACCGGATACGACTTTCTCAACGACGTGAACGGCATCTTCGTTTCCTCGGCAAATGAAGGCGCAATGACGAAGCTGTATCACGAATTCACAGGATGCACCGAGGATTTTGCTGAAGTGACGCATCGCGCGAAGAATCGGGTGATTCACAAATCTTTCATCGGTGACGTGCAGGCGCTGGCGGACAAGCTGGCAACGCTCGCTGGAATCGCGCCAGGCCCATTGTGCGACGCGCTGATCGATCTCATCGCCTGCTTTCCTGTTTATCGCACTTACATTCGCGAGAAGACGAACGAACTTTCTGAAAGAGACTCGGCCACGCTTGAAAGAGCCTTCGCCGCGGCGCGAGTTCATTCGCCTGATGCAAGCGCCGAGCTGGACTTGTTGGAGCACGTCCTGTTTCTCCGCCGCAAAGGCAAGGGCTGGCGCGAAATTATCTTGCGGTTTCAGCAACTCACCGGGCCGGCCGCAGCAAAGGGAATCGAAGACACGGCCTTCTATCAATTCAATCGCCTCGTATCGCTGAACGAAGTCGGAGGCGATCCGGCATGCTTCGGCCTGTCCGTGAAAACCTTCCACGACCGCAACAAAGAGCGGGCGAAACATTGGCCGCATTCACTACTCGCCACTTCGACTCATGACACCAAGCGCGGGGAAGATGCGCGCACGCGCATCCACGTGCTGTCTGAAATGCCCGGCGAGTGGCGCGCCGCCGTGTTCCGCTGGCGTGATCTAAACGCGCGGTTCAAAAGCGACAAATGTCCTGATGAGAATGACGAATATCTTTTTTATCAGACGCTGATCGGGACATGGACAATGGAAGGTTCGACAAATCATTACCGCGCGCGCATCGCGCAGTACATGTTGAAGGCGATCAAGGAATCGAAACGACACACGTCCTGGACCGAACCGAATGAAACTTACGAAAGGGCGACGACGAGTTTTATTGAAGGAGTGCTCTCGATAGAGAATGCCGGGTTTCTCGCCGATTTTGCGGCGCTCCATCACAAGGTCGCCTTCTTCGGGATTTTCAATTCACTCTCGCAAACGCTGCTCAAGCTGACTTCGCCGGGCGTGCCGGACATTTATCAAGGTACCGAACTTTGGGACTTCAGCCTCGTTGATCCCGACAATCGCCAGGAAGTTGATTACGCACCGCGCCGACAAATGCTGAATCACCTGCGCAGCTCAGAGCGCCCACATCTCCAGGCCGAAGCCAAGGACGGCACCGTGAAGCTCTTGCTCACTTATCAAACTCTTCAGTTTCGAAACACGCAACGCAGGCTGTTTAACTTTGGAGAATACATTCCCCTCGAAGTGCGCGGAGCCTGCGCAGACCACGTTTGCGCCTTCGCGAAAACTGATAAGAACAACTGTGCGGTCGTCGCGGCGCCCCGGCTTGTTCACACTTTGATGCGCGGACGTGAAGTCGCGCCGCTTGGAAAAACAACCTGGGGCGACACCCAAATCGTTTTGTCCGGGCTGAAATTCCGCCGGCCGCGCAAATGGCGCAACGTGTTGACCGGAGAAACTGCTTCGACCGCAAAGCTTCTAAACGTTCACGAGATCCTGCGAACCTTCCCGGTCGCGCTGCTCGCTGCAGTTTGAACTCGATGTTGTCACACTGGTTTTTACCCAGCATCGCAACACTTCCGCCACGCTCCAGGCCTGGGCGATGCAAGCGCGCGCGGTGAATGGCGATTCGGCATCGAAGACTTCACTGATGCTGCCGATACATGCGTGGTCCAGTTCGGACGCAAAGCCTTTGAGGAGCCCGCGCGCGCCCCTCACATCGTCCGGGTGCAGCTTGAGCCAGGCATCGATGAAGGGCCCGATAAGCCACGCCCAAACCGTTCCCTGGTGATAAGCCGCGTCACGCGACCGCAGATCGCCGAAGTATTTTTCTTTGTAGTCACGATGCTCGCGACTGAGCGTGCGCAAGCCCACGGGCGTTACGAGCTTTTCGTTCACCACGTTGAGCACTGAATTCCAACGCGATTTTTCAAGAACGGGATGCTTCAGCGAAATCGCGAACACCTGATTCGGCCGGCACGCAGAATCATCACCCTGTTCGCCATCGACGACGTCATACAGATAGCCACCCTCCTCGAACCAGAACCGGCGATTGAATGACTCGCGAGTGCGCGCGGCATGTTCCGCGAGACGGTCCGGCGCATCCGGCCCGTTCTCTTCGCGCAGCCACTCTTCCAGCAATCGCAGCGCGTTGTACCAAAGCGCGTTGATCTCGACAGCCTTGCCCCGGCGCGGCGTCACGACCCAGCCATCGACCTTTGCGTCCATCCAGGTGAGCTGATAACCCGCGGCGCCCTGGCGCAGCAGTCCGTCGCGCCTATCCACGCCAATTCCAAAATGAGTGCCGCGCAAATGATGCTCCACAATATCGATCAGTTGCGGCAGCAGCATCCGCAAGGTCGCACGGTCGCCTGTGGTCTCAACGTAGCGATCGATCGCATGAAAAAACCACAGCGTCGCATCGGCCGTGTGATAGACACCCTCGTTCTCGCCATCAGGAAAAAAATTAGGAATCAACCCGTCGCGGATGTAATGCGCGAACGTGCGAAGAATCCATGCAGCCTCCTCGTGGCGGCCGGTCGAAAGCGTGAGTCCCTCGAGTGAAATCATCGTGTCGCGGCCCCAGTCCGTGAACCAGTGATACCCCGCGATGACGCTGCGAATTTGATCTCCAGCCGCCCGTGCGCGCGCCGCATCTTCCACGCGGCCCGCCGGGGTCATGATGAACTGATCGGCCGCAAGCACGAGTTCGGCCGCGACGCCGTGCTGTGCTTCGGAGGATGCCTGCGCGATAAGACGGCGGCGACGTTCGGCATCGGCGGCAAGGGCCTGTTCGGGCGTCAGCGCGTAAATGAGTCGCCACGGCTCCGTCGAGGCGACCAGGGTGGCGGGCGCATCGCGGCGCACTTCTGCGACGAAAAATCCCGGACTCCATAATTTCCCGCGCGACGCGTAACCGCGATCCGCTTCCGTTTGATAAACAAGCTCGCGCGTGCTGACGGAGTCAGTAAGCGTGCTCCGTTTGGCATAGATGAGCAGCCGCAATGGTGGATATGGTTCGCCTGCAGAAATTTCATAGCGCCCGCCGCCAATCGTCACGAAGTAATCCCGCTGCAATTCAGTGCTGACGTCATATTCGTGCCGGCGAAAGTGCAGCGAAGGACGAATATCAAGTTCGATGCTGTCGGGACCGGAGACGAGTTCGTAGCGCACGTGCGCCGTGTTCTGTCCGTAAACGAGCAGCACGCGTTTCTCGATGACCACGTTCTCCACTTCGAAACGCCACACGGGCAATCCATTCTCAAGCCTGAACTGAGTGGCATAATTCTCACTCGGAGATCCGCCATCGGGACGATTCGGTTCATAGCCGCTAATCTGGACCACGTGTCCGCCGGAAAAACGCACCGCCTCGCAAAGATGATTCAACATCACAACCCGTCCCAGCGGCGCCGGCAGCGCGGCAATCAACATGCCGTGATGGCGCCGGGCGATGTTGCCCGAAATGGTACCGGAGGCATAACCGCCCAAACCGTTCGTCAGCAACCACTCGCGGCGGAGCAAGTCGCGAGCGGCTTCCGGATTCGGATGAACGAGATCAATTGTGCGAACCAGCTTTTCCATCGTTGCTTCTTTGGCATTCAGTAACGCGTTCGGGTGCGAGCACGGTGGCGGCATGCCCCGCGAGCCACCAGTTTCCAGCGGGATCTTCCACATCAGGTGCGCCGCAGCCGCCGTAGCAAACCTGTTCCGTAGAGAAAATCGTTCTCCAATGGCAATCGCACGGCGGCGCGAGGAGTGGTTCCGATGCAGGCTTTAAATCCAGGTCAGGGCCCATATTTACGATCAGCAAGCGATCGCCTCGCTCCGCGCGTGAATCCTGCAATCCCCTTCCCTCTTCGTCGCGAGCCAGACCGTGAGCGGGCAAGGAATCGTGTAACTGACCTTCCCAACCTTCACCAAAAAATCGCAAGACGAACGCCTCGGCCGCGAGCACCGCGCCATCCACGCCCCGCCGTCTCGGCCGGCTGAACACCATATCTTCCCGGCGCATGCGCAACAAATCCTGGTGCAGCGCATAAATGTCCGCATGTTTCTCGCGTTCGGAGAAATCGAGCACGCACTTGCGAAACGTCGCTTCGGATTCGGGATTGTCATGGACCGCCTCGCATTCCGCCGAAGCGACCGTTTTGAACTGCTTGAGAAATTGAAAACGTCCTTCGCGCACCAGCTTCGCCAATTCCGGATTGTGATCCGCGAAATACAGAAACGGCGCGGAGGCGGCAAACTCCTGGCCCATGAACAGCATCGGCGTCTGCGGCGCGAGCAGTAGCAATGCTGTCAGGGCTCTCAGACGTCCGCTCGAAGTGAGCTCGTGGATGCGCTGGCCCCGCAACGAGTTCGCAACCTGATCGTGGTTCTGGATGAAGTTGATAAAGCTCGCCGGATGCAAACCCAGGGCCGGTGTGCCGCGGCGCTGCTTTTGCCATTCATAGCGTTGCCCTTGAAAAAGATAGCCCCACTTGACCGCCGAGATGAGTTCCTGCGGCGTGCCGCGGTACTCCGAGTAGTACGCTTCCGCCTTGCCCGTCACGGCGACGCGCGCGCTGTGATGAAAATCGTCGTTCCACAAGGCGTCGAGGCCACACCCGCCAGCGTTTGGATGCCGCACGAGCCACGTATGTTGAGACTCGTTCTCATTCACAATGAGCGTCCCGCGGCCGATGGCAGCTTCGCGCACCGCTTGCCCGATTTCAGTCAGGATGTGCGTCGGTGATTCGTCGTAAATCTGCTGCGTGGCATCGAGGCGCAATCCATCGAGGTGAAACTCGCTGATCCAGTATGCCGCGTTCGTGATGAAGAATTCCCGCACCGGCCCGCAATTATCGCCATCGAAGTTCAGCGCTTCGCCCCATTCGCACTTGTAACGTGTGCTGAAATAATCGCGCGAGAATTCGCCAGCGTAGTTTCCGTCGGGGCCGAAGTGGTTGTAAACGACGTCGAGAATCACACCGAGACCCAGCTCGTGCGCGCGATTCACAAACGCCCGCAAGTCATCCGGCGAGCCGTAGAGCCGCGTGGGCGCGAACATGTTCACACCGTCGTAACCCCAGCCGAACCGTCCGGAAAAGTCCGCGACCGGCATGACCTCGATCACCGTGATGCCAAGATCACGCAGGGCCTGAAGCTCGTTTATCGCCGCTTGCCAACTGCCGCCGCGGGTGAACGTGCCCATGTGAAGTTCGTATATCACCTGGCCATCGCGCGTCACGCCGCGCCAGTTTTGATCCGTCCACTGAAATGGCGACGGGTCGATGATCTTCGATGGGCCGTGCGGGCCCTCCGGCTGAAAGCGCGACGCGGGATCGGGAAATGATCCCGAATCGAGTTTCAGTTTGTAGAGCATTCCGGCTGCGGCTCCTTCCACCAACCCACCGAAGTAGCCGTTGCCTTCGCTTTCCAACTCATGAAGGGGCGAACTCCGCGAGTCCCTGACTTTTCCGGGTTCGAAATGAGGATCCGCAGAGGTTGTCCCTCCAACGAAAAGCTCAATGGCAACCCGTTTTGACCTCGGCGCCCATACTCGCAAATGTGTGCCTCCGCCGGTCATCACTTCTGCGCCGATCGGGAAGCGTCGTGCATAAGTTCTCCCTTGCTCCTGTGGTGGCGCGTGCTTGCCGCGGATCATTTCCGCAATGCGCGCCACCTCCTCTGTTCCGCAGATGACTTCTTCCGACACGTATTCTCTCCTTGTGTGAAGTAATTAGTCCCGAAAGGTGCGCGGCGCAAATGGGGAACACGCTAGTTTATACGCTTGAACTCCATCGGTCCCCAAAGCTTCGGCAACAACTCCGCTTCGCTCGGCACATCGCTCGTGAGCGCGGCGGATTTATTGCGCCAGTAGCTTCGCTGAAATGTTACGGCACCATTGCCGCGCAGCACGCCGATATCGCCACGGATGCTTTGGCCCGCGAGCGGTTTCAATCCGAGCACCGCGAGCGGGATGGAAAACTCGTAAACAGCCGATTGCGTGCGCTCCTGCTCGTTGCGCACGACATCTGATTTGAAATCCAATTGTGAACTCACGTCGTCAATGCGATCGAATTTCACCGTACGGAGCGGCGAACTGAACGGGAACGGCTCGCGAGTGCTGTCCGGCACGACGGGTCGATAGAGCACCGCGACCGGCTTCTGCTTCACAACCGTCACGAGCAAGCGCACATCGCCAAGACCGGCCCCGCGATTTGCTCCAGCGATCGGATCGGTCGCGAGCATCAGGTCGAGCGCACCGCCCGTCTTAAAATGCATGGGCCAGGAGCCGCCGGCGTTTTGCAGGAGATCCGGCTCGGCGGTTTTGAAACACGCGTAGAGCCGATCACCATTCACGGACAGAGCCGCTTGTGTCCGAATTTTTTTCGATCCCCAGTCGCCAATCTGCAGCCGGCGCGTGTCGATGGTGACGAACAGGTTGGTTGGCCACTCGTCAGCTTTTCCATCGACGACTGGCGCTTTGCTGAACAGGCCGATCGTCAGCGCGCTCATGTTCGTTTGCTGGCGCACGGCTTCAGACTGAATCTGCCAATCGCGCGCGGCAACGAGCTGCGCAGCGCTGATTTCAATCTGCCGATCCGGCAATCGACGCAACTTCTCGATGCCTTCCACCCGCACGAGTTGCCCGTTGTGAACCTGCAGCCAGACTTCGCCATTGCGCCTTTGCGTAATCGTAGGCCAGAAAAACTCTTCATGCAGTGACGCTCGGTTCACCGACATACCGCGCCGCTGCTCAGGGAAATCGAACGCCGCCTGGCGACTGTCGTGGAACAGCGTCGCAACGAACAGCCCATCGGTGGTGAGCAGGTAAATCGTTCCCTTGTTCCCGTTGATGGCGAAGAGTTCGACGGAGTTAGTGGCAGAGAGATTGCGTTGTTGATTTTCCACTACTCCGTTCCTCCTCACCCCGGCCCTCTCTCTTGGGGAGAGGGAGGAATTCTCGCCGCTTCGTTCGCGAGCGATCGTATTTTGATCTCTCCCCGCGCCGGCTGCCTGGCTCCCTCTCCCTGAGGGAGAGGACCGGGGTGAGGGGGAAGACGACGTTGAACTTTCTAAAGCGCGAATCTTCACCGTCGGCCCGAGCAATCGCGTGGTGCCGATCAATTCCCCGGAAAACTCCGGCACGGGCGAGTGGTGCGATGCGTGCAGTCCCGGCCACATGTTTGGATAACTCCAGATGGGCTCACCGTTGCGCACTCCGCCCAAGCTGTAAGCAGAATATGGTTTCGGCGCGGTGGTGAATACGCTCCAGCCATCGCTGCCCACCAGAGCCTCACCGCAACCCGACGATGCAGGGCTCTGGGTTTGGGCCACCAGCCGCACCGCTTTCTTAAAATCGTAAACCGGCGTGCCGCGCGCTGTGAATCGCTGCGCTTTAAAATGCAAACCGTTCCCGGTCACGAACGACAAATCATCCATCACGTTCACACTGCCGGCATAAGCTTCGCTCGCGGTGACTTCATCCGGCTCGGGCTTGCCGTCATCGTTCAGGTCGGACCAAAGGAACGTCGCACGTGCTGCGTTGAGATTCTGCCGCGCGCTTAAAGGGAGGCGCGCAAGAAAAGCATTCGAATTCGCGGCCTTGAAAAAAACACTCCAGAACTTTGGTTCGCCAAGAGCAGCGACCGGCCGAGCGATCCCGTTCTCCAGAATCCAAATCGCCGCCGCATCCCAACCTGCGGTTGGATTGTCGTTGTGCGCATCCGTGAGGTAAGTGCGGCCAGCGCGATGAATCGGCATCTCGGGAGGGCACGCGGGATTGAATGCCGTTCGAAGGCCGAGCGGATCGACGTCGTGGCGAAAATAAACCGCCACAGGTTCCGCCGTGCCACGTTCCCAATCGATTCTGAATTCAGCGCCACCCTCGTCGGCATAGAAAAATCGTGACTTGTCTTCGCTATCGAGGAATCCGCCGCCGCCGTATTGCGCGGGTCCGTAAAACGCACGCACGAACTCACCGCTCGTTTTCCAGACGCTGATGCGCTTGGGCGTTTTGTCATCTTCCGCGACCCACAGCGTGCCGTCGCTTGCGACCGCGAGGCCCGTCGGGAAGTGCATCTTCCTGGGTTCATACGGTCCCACGGCCGGCTTGCCGGCAACACCGATCGCTCGCAGAAACTTTCCCTCCGGCGAAAATACTTTCACCTGATGCGACTGGCCGCGATCGGAAACGAAAATGTTTCCGGCGACGTCAAGCGTCAGTTGCTGCGGATCATCGAGTCTCGAGACGAGAATATCGGCCTTCGGCAGTTCAACGTTGGAAGGATGAGTTTCACGAGTCCCACTCTGATTCTCTCGACGAGGGACTCGCGGAGTTCGTCCCTCCAAAGCTGCGTGGTCAATTCTGAAGCGCAGGAGTTGACTGCTCATGAGTACAAGCAGTCGTCCTTGTCGGTCAAACGCAACCCCACGCGGATCGTTGAGCGAGGCAGTGCCGAGTTCCCTTCGCTCCTTCGCGTTAACGAACAGCAACTGATTCAACGTTGGCAGGCTCGCGACGAGCAGCCCGTTGTGGACCGCGAGCCCCTTCAGGCGCAGGCGTTTGTTATCTTCTTTCGGTCTGTCTTCATCCGGGAACTTCCAGACTGGCTTCAGCACAGGTCGATCTTCACCCGTGCCGAAACGCGAGTCGGCCGGGCCACTCCCGCGCGATTTTTCATCCAGCAATTCATAAAGCCGCAGTTCGCCTTCCCACGTGGAGCCGCTGTAGGCATAAACGCCCGGCACCGCATCGCTGCCTTCGTCACGCGTGAGTTGCGTGGCGCCGGTCCACACGCCGCCAATCCAGAGCTGGCCGTGAAGTTTGTTGCCACTCAGGTCCAGCCATGCCACGCCGCTGCCGCCTTCACTCACGTGACTGCCAACGATGATTTGTCCGCCAGGGCTCGGCTTGCTGCGCTTCGGCGCTGCGCCTTCGGGCACGAAAAGAATCGCGCTCGGTGGGCTGTGGTTCGCGAGCCATTCGCTGGAGCTGTCCTTCGACTTCCACGGCGGATTGCCGTGCGAGTACGGCGTCAGTTCGTATCGCAGGTTCAACTCCGGTCGAACCAGGCCGCGCACGGTGTAGGTTCCCGGCGCCGCAACCTTTCCCGGCACGTGATACACGGCGGCCTCCGCAGCTTTGATGTCACGACCGAGATCGTCGAGCCCATCCCAGTAAGTGGTGTTCGCGCCGGATGGAAACGGAGTTTCGCTGATGAGGTTGCGCACGCGATGACCCGTCGCGTCATCGATTACAAGGGTGACAAAGCCGGGCTCATCGAGTGTGAAGTGAATCGCGATGGGAGGATTCGTGTCAGCAGCGCGAACGAAAGTGTTGATGAACAAGAGAAGCAAACAAAGTGCACGCAAAATCAAAATCGGCCATGTCCTCACCGCGCTATAACAAATACCGCACTTCGGTATTGGCTGCGGTGCGCTGAGGACGGCACGCCCTGCCCGCCACATGCCGTAGCGCGCGGGCCTTGAACCGCCGCAGCCGTATTTCTCGTTCATTCCCCGTGATCAGCACCGCATTTATTTCGCGGCGCCACTTAAGAATTCTAGCACGCATTGCCTGATCTGCCTTCTTGGGAGTGCGACATGCCTATGTGTTCGTAAAGGTCGCGATGGATCGTGGAACTGGAATCCGGGTTCAGCGTGTACCGACGCCCGGCGAAGCTTGGCATTTACGTCGCAGCGGGTATTCTCAACACACTCTCCCCGGAAATAAATGGGTATGAAGAAAGTTGTTTGTCTATTCGGCGCTCTTGCATCCTCTACACTGGTCTTCGCTCAAGGCGTGGTGAGCTTTCAAAACACCAGCGGCACGCGCTTTTTCACCAACAGCTTCATTGGCAGTCCCGGTTATATGAGCGGCATCAACGCCTACCGGATTGGTCTCTATACCGCTCCCGATGGGACGGTAAACGAATCATTCTTCACACTCATAGCAGTTGCCACCAACTCCGCGCTTCTCCCCGGTCGATTTGGAGGTGGAATGGTTGAAGTTCCTGGCGGGACACCCATCGCATACCAAATCCGAGCATGGTCCCTATACGCGGGAATCAGTTATGAGCATGCGCTTGCCACAGCGCTGTTTGATCCATTCGTAGTTTTCGGCAAGTCACCCATCGGCCGGGTAACGTCCGCCATGGGTCCTGCACCTGCGCCAAATCTATTCGGTCCGGGTCTCGGAAATGCCCCTGACTTTCCAGGGCAACTCAACGACGGAATTTTCATTGGCGCGCCGATTCCGGAACCGTCCAGTTATGTCCTTGCGGCGCTCGGGCTTCTTTTGTTTCGGCTCTGCAGATGGCGCTGAGCGAGGCACGAATTGCTAAACTCGTCCGCGGAAATACTCAATCGTCCGCTTCAATCCGTCTTCCAGCGAAACGATTGGCCCCCATTTCAACAATGTGCGGGCGCGCGTGATGTCCGGCTGGCGCTGCTTCGGATCGTCCTGCGGCAACGGTTTGAAAATGATTTTACTCTCCGAGCCGGTGATACGGATGATGCGTTCGGCAAATTCGAGGATCGTCAACTCCTGCGGGTTCCCAATGTTCACCGGGTCATTCGTCTCGCTCATCATCAGACGGTAAATGCCTTCAATCAAATCCGAGCAGTAGCAGAAGCTGCGCGTCTGTTTGCCTTCACCGAATACAGTCAGCGATTTGCCCGTGAGCGCCTGGCTGACAAATGCCGGAACGACGCGGCCATCGCGCAACCGCATGCGCGGACCGTAGGTGTTGAAGATGCGCACGATGCGCGTATCGATTTGATGCTCGCGGTGGTAACCGAACGTCATCGCCTCGGCGAACCGCTTGGATTCGTCGTAGCAGCCGCGCGGCCCGATCGTGTTCACGTTGCCCCAGTAATCTTCGCGCTGAGGATGCACGAGCGGGTCGCCATAAATCTCCGAGGTGCTGGCGAGCAGAAAGCGCGCGCCTTTGTGCCGCGCCAGACCCAGCGCCTTGTGGGTGCCGAGCGAGCCAACTTTCAAGGTTTGGATGGGCAATTCGAGATAGTCAATCGGCGAAGCCGGCGACGCGAAGTGCCAGACATAGTCCACGCGATCGTGCAGGAACAGAAACTCCGTCACGTCCTGCTGAATGAACCGGAAATTCTGGTTTCCACTGAGATGGTCGATGTTCTCCAGCGCGCCCGTCACAAAATTATCGATGCCGATCACTTTGTGTCCGCGCGAAATCAGCAGGTCTGTGAGGTGCGATCCAAGGAAGCCCGCCGCGCCAGTGACGACGCTGGTTGGTTGACGAGACTTCCTTTTCCCGATGGCGGTCGTGTTGGCGATTCTTTGCGCCGGTTGAATGGATTCCCTTTTCCCCTGAGTCACTGTCATGGGCGCGACATTACATCGACTCGCCACAAGGTCAAAGAATGCGGGGGCGCCGGCTACTTCGCTCCCGTGCCGGCAATCACGACGGGAACAGTGCGCATGAGGATTTTCAAATCGAGCCAGAGCGACCAGTTGTCAATGTATTCCAGGTCGAGCCGGACCCAATCCCGAAAGTCTTTGACGTTGTTGCGCCCGCTCACCTGCCACAAGCAGGTCAGGCCCGGCTTGACGCTCAAGCGGCGGCGATGCGCCAGATCGTCGAAGCGTTCCACTTCATCCACCGGCAGCGGACGCGGTCCGACCAGGCTCATCTCGCCTTTAAGGACGTTGAAAATCTGCGGCCATTCGTCGCAGCTCCACCGGCGCAGGAATCGCCCGATGGGCGTGATACGCGGGTCGTTGCTGACCTTGAAGACCGGGCCCGACATTTCGTTGTATTGTTCGAGTTCCCTTTTGCGCTGTTCGGCGTCAGAAACCATGGTGCGGAACTTCAGCATCGTAAATGGTTCGCCGTGCAGGCCAGCACGTTTCTGCCGGAAGAAAATTGTGCCCGGAGAACTTCGCTTCACCAAAATGGCGAGCACGAGAAAGAGGTTCCAACCAAACAGGAGCAGAAAGAGCGACGCACCGGCAATATCCACGATTCGTTTCACGACGCTTTGCCAGGACACGTCCGGCGCCGAGTGAAAAACCAGCATCGGCCGTTTGCGAATTTCATCGAGCGCCATGCGGGAAATGCTCGTTTTGAAAAAGTCGGCGATAAGCCAGGCCTCGAGGCCCTCCAGTTCGCAGGCCTGGATCGCCTTTTCAATTTCACCGAAGTATGTGTGCCGCGCGTTGATGATAATGCCGGAGGCGGAATGCGCGTGGAGAAGGGCAATGAGGCCCTGAATGGAATAGTTGTTCAAATCGAGTTCGCTCACCACCTCGACACCTTCCTCGGGATGACGCGCCAGATCCTCACGCATGCGCCGCGTGTCCTCGACCGAGCCAATCAAAACAAACTTGCGCCGGAACTGGGACTGGTGCATGCGCCGGGTGTAGTAGGCACGAATGGCTTCCTCGCTGGCGTACACGAGCAAAAAACTGAATGCTCCGAAGAGCACGAAGACGCCGCGTGCGAGCAGCGCTTTGTAGAAGAACGAACAGAGAACGATTCCCGCCACGGCCAGCAGTGTGCCTTTGAACAGGCGCCATGCCGTCTCGCGTCGCCGCGCAATCAGTGGCCGATCGTAGAAGCCCTGTGACTCCAGAACCAGCGGCACGCCGGGTATCAACACCACGTAGAGCCACTGAAAACTGGAAAACGGCTCGATGACGTGAGTCGGGTTGAACATTTCCCATTGGAACTTCTCCCAGAGTGCGCGGCCAATTCCAAACGGGTCGAGGTCCGACACCGAACGCACCACGTGCGCGAGCCAAAGCGCGATCGCGAACAACGCAGTGTCTTTCAACTGGTTGAACTGAGTACGCAACTGTCGATGGCGACGCAGCATGGCCTACGATCTTCGGTTCCTGATTCTCAGTTTGTAACGCATTACGACGAGCAAAAGCAATTGGGCAGACGCTCAGTTTGCGGCGGCGCGTTCGCTGCGCGTCGCAGTTCCCGCCGTCAGTTGAAATTCCGGCGCAGCTGCAGCAATAAATTCCTTGAGTCTTTCAAACGCCGTATCTTCGCCACCCACCGCGCATGGCGTAAAACAAATGACGTACGCCCAGCGTTGCAATACCCCGGTCAGGATCAGATCACGCGCCATCCACCACATGCGATCCACGTGGCTGGAAGTCAGTTCGCCATCCGCAACGAACCAATAAACAAACACTCCGCTGGTCACATGGCTTTTGCCCTCTGCGTCACGCACTTCCCCGCGTAAATTCAAGCGCATGACCGGCAATTCGTAAGGATGTGGACGTTTGATAGGAACAACGAGCGGTTGAGTCGAAGTGGTTTGCAGTCCCATCCCCTTGAGGCAGTACTGCGGCTTGTGAATGCTGGTGCGATCCGAACCCATCAGCACCACCTGGCAAAGGATTGGGGGTTCATTTGTGCGAAAATACATTCGCCGACCGTAGGTGGTGTCCTGCGGCAGGCTCTTCGCAGTGATCTGGCCGATCGATTCACCACGCGAACGGAAATCCAGCACGCGTTCCGGCAAAGCGATGCTGTTCGATCCCACCATAAAAGGCGCGTTGGTGGGGGCAAGTTCGTCAAACCCATACATGGGACTGGCCGCGACTCGAACACCGGGCTTGCCAAGTCGCTGACGGGACTTGTGCGTGGCAAGAAAAGCGGCAGCGCCGGCAATCATGACCAGCGCAACAAGGGCGGTGAACCAGGCGCGTTTCACGATTCAGCCTCCGCAGGCGTCTCCGCCTGGTCGCGCAGCCATTTAGCCAGCAGCATCAAGCCAACAAAGCCAAGCGCATAGGGAACGAGTTTGATGACGGCGTGATCGTGAATGTAGCCTCCGAAACTCTGCGCACCGAGCCTCACCTCGCTCAAGGGCAAACCGGAGGACTTGAGTTGGTCGTACTTCCAATTGCCGCCGATGATGATGCTCAGCAGCCGCAGCGAGTTGCTAAGAATGGCCAGCGGCGCCGCCGAAGCGATAACAAGCAACCGCTTCCAGTGAGACTTGAACGTTACGAAAGCAAAGATGCACGACATCGCGGTCATTACAGTTAGGCTGCGCAAGCCGCTGCAGGCCGCTTCGACTTCGTAGCGGAGATGCCGTTCGGGAAAAACGATAAGAGTGCCATCGCCGGCGACATCCGAAATGCCGAGGAGATGCCCGATGCTGACGGAAATTTTTGTAGAGACCAGCCGCAGCGGCAGGGTCATTCCCTCCAAGTCCATCGGAAGTGGGATTAGAAAGGCCAGAAGGAACATCGGGAAAAACGTCGCTTTCAACCAACGCCAACCCCAGACGATCCCGGTCAGGGCGTAGAGGCCGAGAAATAACCCCACGACCGAAATCCGCTGTTGTTGGATAACGTAACCCACGAGGTGCAGCACTACGGCGCAAAAAAGCAGGATGCAACTCGGCCACCAGCCCGCTTTCGGCAACGCAACGAGTTCTGCGCGTTTCCACCAAAGAAGCGCGGTCATGAGAATGGGAACGAGGTAAGCGAAGCTTTCGTCGTCGGGAGAGTGCTGATAGATGTTGAGCAACCAACCGAATAGCGAAGGCGTGTTGGCGTAGCCGAACGTACTGTTCCCGAAAAAGTGGAAAAGGCCAATCCACGACAGCAACAGGATCAGGAACACGCCTTTATGAGGCACCGCAGAGACAGATTCCCGCACCTCATCGAAAACAGTGCGACTGGTTGGAGCGCTCTCGACCATCGGCTTGTCATGTTCAACTTCCATTGGGTCAGCAAATATGAGCAGAAACGAGCGCCCCTGTTCAAACAAAGTTACTGCTCGGGAACCGTTCCATTGCAGTGCTCGCCGTGCGATTCGCGAAAAACGTGCGAACAACCTTTCCAGCGACGCACGATTTCCCAAGAGGTTTCCGCTCAAATGGCATGGGGTGAGGGGTATTTCTTCAAACCAATCAACTGCAAGGTAGCGCTGAACAGGAATGCCGGAACGATGACGCCATACCTTTTCCACAGGCGCGGCTCACGTGCACACCGATAAAGCCATTGGAAACCGGAGTGCCGCACCCAGCGAGGCGCTTCCTGCACGCGACCAGCGTGAAAGTTGAAAGCCGCTCCTACCGCCACCATCAGGGTCGCGTCCAATTTCGGCAAGTACTCCGCGACAAACCGCTCCTGCTTCGGCGTGCTGATGCCCACCCACAGGATATCAGGCCGGGACGTAGCAATCTGCGCTTGCAGTTCGCGTTCCTCCAATTCGTTCAGCGGCCGAAAGGGCGGCTCATACGTGCCAACCACCTGCAATCCAGGAAATCGCTCCGTTAGCTTTACCCGCAACTCCTCAGCGAGACCGTTCGTTCCACCGTAAAAAAAATGCCGATAGCCTCGTTCGGCAGAAGCTTCCATAACTGCCAGCATCAAATCCGGCCCATAAACGCGCGCCATTTGCCGTGCGCCCCGCAACCTGCCCATCCAGACCATCGGCATACCATCCGGCGTGGTGAGGAACGATTCGTTGTGAATGCGCCGGAGCTCGGCAGAGCGCTGCGATTCCATCACGCCATGCACGCCGGTGACACAAATGTAACCTTTGTGCTTTTCGCGCACGGCGCGCTCGATGGCTCCCAGCGCCAGCGGGATGTTCAGCGCGGAAATGCCGACGCCCAGCACGTTGACGCGCGGAATTTTGAGATCGCCCGAATTCAAGGCCGCGAGGCTACCACGAAAGAATTCAGGTGTGAAATCGATTGGCGAACGGTCCGGAAAAGAAAAACGGCGGCTGGCCCATGACAGACGTAATTGTTCCAGCCGCCGTCTATTAGTCACAGAGCACGCTCACCACACGAGCGCTCCATACGCGCCATGTTCGTGCCTGCGAAATCTCACAAGCGGCGGCCGGGGCAACTCCGGCCGCCGCCTCTCCCACGTAGTGCCTATGTTGCCATTCCCATGCGGGTTAGCCTTAGCAGGCAATTTGCCACCGCGTTTTTCCAAGGATTTTGAACAAGGTCATCGTGTTAGATGTGCGGCGTTCACGCAAAGCGCGCGAATTTCGCGCAGAGTTGGAATGCAGGCTTCAGGGCTGTCGGTTGAACACCTACAACGGAAATTCCGATCAGGGCAGCCGGACCACTCGATAATAACGATTAGGTGACGCGCCGGAATCCATGAGAGACGCCGTTGAATCAGTCCACGAAACTGTTCCGTCCAACGCCACCCATGACGTTGCGGTCACGTTGTCCTTGTACTCCACGCGATAATTGCGGGTGGGATTGCCGGTCCAGAGCACGCGCGTGCTGTCACCACCGAGCGGTGTGACGGTGAGCACGCGGAAAACGGAATCGCTGTTCGTCGGATCGGTGCCGGCAAGGAATTCCTGCAAGTCCGTCGCGCCATCGCCGTCAAAGTCGCCGCTGCCGTCGCGCGAAAGACTTCCGAAGTAAGCGACCTCCCAATCGTCGTCCATGCCGTCGCCGTCCGTGTCCGCGCCGCCAAGTTTCAGGACGAACACATCGCTCTTGTCGTTGTAGTCGCCGGCAACCAGATCACTCGCAACGGAATGGAAGACGACAGTGCGGCCATCGACGGCGAGAACGGGTTGCCAGACAGAGGCGTTTGCGTTGTTGCCAGCGAGGCCAGTGCTAAGCAACGTTGTCGTTCCGAGCTTTCTATCCCGAACATAGAGTCGGGCCGTGTAATCGACATTGAACGGTGAGGGGTGTGTCGGATCAACCATCCATTCCCGGGCATAAACCACGAAACGTTCGTCAGGAGAAATCAACGGCGCGTTGAACGGACCACCTGGTTCAGTAACAACGGACTCGCTCCGTCCTGTAATCCTGTCAAACGCCAGCAGGGAGAATCCATTGCTAACAAATACGATCAGAGTGCCATCACCACTGATTGCCAGATCTCCGACAGGAGGGCGGAGAAGTTGATTCGTGCGCGTGATCAAATCGGCAACGTAGAGGCCCGAATCGATCGAGAATGCAACGAAGCGTGAATTGCCACTTATCGCTGCACTTCGAACCACCACCCCAGAAATCGCTTGCGTCTGCTGCAGCACGCTGTCCCATGCGTACAAAGCGAACGAAGGCGCTGCGCCGCTAAACAAAACGAAGCGACCGTCCGGTGTAAACACGGGCTGGCGATTCGCGGATGAATCGGCAGGAGCAACGATGTAGTTCGTCTGCAAGGCCATATCTCGCACCACGAGGTTGTTTCCCCAAATAAATGCCACGAGGTTGCCGTCCGCACTGATCGCCGGATCGCGTTGCGAAGAAGAGCTGACGAGTTCATTTGTGCCCGACTCCCGATCAAACCGCCACACCGCGCCTCCACTGGTGTCGGAAGCAAGCGTGAAACTCCGACGCAAGTACGCCACATACCGGCCGTTGACACTGATCGCAGGAGAGCGAGCAGCATTCGTCGAAACCCCCGGCGTCGAAATGATGCCGCTCACCGTGTCGCGAACAAACACATCGGGCCGAAGGTTGGAATCGTCTGGCAGCAAATCGCCATCGTAGCTCGTGAACGCGATGAATCTTCCGTCTGCGCTCACGCAATCCCGGCTGATAAACGCATGAGCGACGCCGCTCTGACGCGGCAGTGCGTCATCGCGAATTGAAATGAGAGTGGTTGTTTCTTCTGCGAGATCGCGAACGAACACGTCGCTCGCGCGGTTGCCATCGCCGTTAACAAGGTCCGTGGCTGTTGTATCAAATGCGACGCGCGAAAAGTCCGGCGCCACGGCGAGGAGACTCACTTCATTGTTCGTCGTGCTGGGCCCGCCGCTTGTCGCCACTGTGATCAGTCGTGTGCTTCCCGCCGCCATATCGCGCGCGTAAATCTGGAAGAGCAGAGAACCGTTGGTTGCCAAATCCGGACAGTTGCTGATGAACACGATGCCGTTGCCGTCCGGCGCGGCCACAGGATTACGCGCGATGCCGGAAGCCGGTGCTGCATCCGCTGTCGTCACGTTCACGAGTTCATTCGTGCCCGTGTTCGCATCATAACGAAACGCGTTCGTGCCATCTTCAAAAGTGAGGTAGCGGCCATTGGCGCTGATCTGTGACCGCAGCTTCGGAATGATATTGGTCGCGATCAATATTGATGTGCCCGTCTCTACCTCAATCCGAAACAACGACGTGCCCGCTGTGCTGGTCGCCATCGTCACTGCCACGAACTGGCCGTCTGCCGAGAGCGCCGCATCAAGCCAGCGGTAGTTCGCGGCGCTGTCAGAAATGCTAGCACTCACGCGGTAAGTAATTCGCGTTGCCAAATCACGCACATACACGTCGCCCAGGACATTTCCGGCCGGTGCCGCCAAATCCGTCGCCGTGCTGATGAATGCGACACGCGTGGCGTCAGGCGTGATGTCCGCGAGCACCGAACGGCCATTGGCGGCCCGGTTGTCCACCCGGTTTACGCTCACAAGGAAATTGCTGCCCGTTGCAAGATCGCGACCGAACACGTCCATAGTCCCGTTCGTATCCGCAGAGCCGGAACCCAAATATTGAGTCAGGTTTGTCGCGCGACTTTCGAAAAATACCCAACGCCCGTCCGCCGAGATGATGGGGTTTCCGGATAGCGGCTCGACCGACGCGGGCTGATCATTGGCTGGCGCGTTGCCCGAAATTTCGGCGCTGACGAGTCGGGTCACGCCGGAACTCAAATTGCGCACAAACACATCGGACGCGTTGTTTGTGTCGCCGCTCACCAAATCGCTCGCCTCGCTGGCGAACACGACAAACTGCCCGTTTGACGACAACATCGGTCCGAAAGAGTTTGCGTTGCCGCCGCTGGCGTTCGTGCTGACGCTTACCAGCACGGTATTGCTTGTGGCCAAATCACGAACGAACACTTGAAGCGATTCTCTCAACGTTTCGTTCGTCACAAGGTTGCCGGCGTGGCTCACAAACACGACGCGGGTTCCGTCAGCGCTGAAAACCGGTCCAAAAGAATTTCCGCCAGCCGACAGGTAATTCGATCCGGCGAGAGATGTTGTCGCCAATTGGGCAGCGCGTGCGGAAATCACAAGCGAAGCACAGATCACCGCGGTCGAAAGGAAGATTTCGAAATTCCTTTTCATAGATCATCGACCTTTGAGGAAGTGCGTTGAACCGTTGTCGCCCTCGCCATACGCGAGCAATCGCTTTGCTCGTCGCGTGGAGGTGAATTCCACGGTGCCGTCCGTCGTGAGCACATGCCCAAATTCGCCATGCACGACCCCATTGCTCCAGGCGACAATCGAATTCGAAGGAAAGGGCGTTGTGAGAATCCTATTCGCGTTGTTGATCCTTGCCGAGCACGTGGAGAAGCCCGGATCGACGCGCAAATTCCGGTCCGCACTGAGCCACGATGTCGGCACGTCCATCGATCCGTCGAGGTGAAGTAAATAGCTCAGCGACTGATTGCGAAACTGCGCAAAACCAAATTGGAGCCAGTTCGTCGCTCGATTCACGCCCGCATCGCTGGGACACGCCAGTATCTTCGGTGTGACAAGCTCGTTTGAGAGATAGAAACACTCGAACCAGGCGTTCCCCGGTTTCGTGCTTTCTGGAAGTGTTCCGCCGTCTGCCACAGGTGTCCGCCATGAAAACTGCATGTTGTGAGCCCCGGCCCAGGACTGCACGCCGCGCCCGAGGAGCCGCAGGTTGTTGAAGCAGATCATCCGCTCCGAATCCGACTTGCTGCTCACCGCGGCGGGCGTCATGACGAGCGCCACAAGCAGCAGCGCCACACACACGGCGAGCAATTCGATGCGGGTGAAGGCCCGTTCCCGTTTCGGGGGGTGACTAAGGAACATGTTGAGAATCGCTGGCTTGTTCCATCGAGACCGAGAGTCTGTGTCGTTCATAATCTCCGGTTGGGTTGCCAGAGTTGAGCAATCGCTCTGCCACTGTGCTGCCGCCTCGCACTTCGGCGCCAGGCCATGCTTTCCGCGCGAGCGTCACGCAATCGCGTGAAACCACCGCTTCAGGGTAGTCGCACCACGCGATAAAACCGGCCCACCGCCGCATTGGTGTCAGCGAGTGACGCCGTCGAACCGTTCCACGCGACGTTGCCGGGCAGTGCGCTCCAAGTTGTATTATTCAAGTCGTCCTTGTATTCGACCTGGTAACTGCGGCCCGGCGAACCGATCCAAAAAATCGTGGCGCCGCCGCCAGCGGAAGCGACCGTCAGCACTCGGAAGATGGAGCCACTGTTCGTCGGATCCGTCCCGGCGAGGAATTCCTGCAAGTCCGTCGCGCCATCGCCATCAAAGTCGCCGCTGCCGTTGCGCGAAAGACTTCCGAAGTAAGCGACCTCCCAATCGTCGTCCATGCCGTCGCCGTCCGTATCTGCGCCGGCCAGCTTCAACACGAAGAGATCGCGCTTGTCGTTGAAGTCGTGCGACGCGAGATCGTTCGCGAAGCTTTGGAAGACAACCGTGCGTCCATCCGCCGCGATGACCGGACGCGATGAGGGGCCATTCCCGGAAACACCGAGTGCGTTCGCACTCACCAGCATCGTCGCGCCGAGCAATCGATCGCAAACGAAAATATCGCTCATGCCGTTCGTGTCGTTCACGACGAGATCGCTGGCCTTGCTTTGAAAGACAACGTAACGGCCATCCGCACTGAGCAGCGGTGAGGTTGAATTTCCGTTGGCCGGCGCGCCCGATGAATTGGCGCTAACGAGATCAATTGCCGCACCTTGCAGATCGCGGACGTAAACTTGATCGAAGGTCACGCCGTTGGGCCTTTTCACGTAAGTAACGAACCGCCCGTCGTAATTCAACGCAAGGGAACGAACTACCGGATTGTCCGCGACCACGCTCGTGTGCGTGAGCAGGTCGTGAACGGTCAGGTAAATGTTCCCGCTGGCGAACGCGACGTAGCGCGAATTGCCGCTGATGGCGGCGCTGCCCGGCACGTAGCCCCATTGCGTGTTGCCGTTCGGGCCGACGCTGATAACCATCGTCGCATTGGACACCAGATCACGTGCGTAAAGAACCGGAACACCGCCCGTGTTGTTCGTCGTGAGATCGCTCGCCCAGCTATCGAAGATGACCCAGCGGGAATCGGGGCTGATGAATGCATTGCTCGACGCGGCGTTGCCAGTGCCGCCGTTGATTGAAACGCTAATCAATTCGTTGGTGGTGGTGTCCAAACCATTGGTGTCCAGCACCATGCGCCGGAGGAAGACATCAGCGGTGAAAAAATTGTTGTCGGCTACATCCACCAGGTCGCTCGATGTGCTGGTGAACACGAGCATCTGTCCGTTGGAGCTGACCGAAGGCGAATAAGAATTCCCATTTTCGCTCACATTGATTCCACGACTCGCGAGCCGCATGCCCGTTCCGGAAATCGCATTGGTTCGTTGCACGCCGTAAATGCGCGTGCGCCCAACGGGAATCCGGCGCGTCGCGTAGATCGTCGATCCATCGGCGCTGATGACTGGCGTCAAATAGCTGTTCGTATTGTCGATGAATGTGACCATCGGCTTTCCAGCACATTGGGATCCTAAGCTTAGAATTCCACGTGGACAAGTTGTCGCG
>JADMIO011019973.1_pt1 | contig 115968 bp, 112 predicted proteins | sample 8958161 | NCBI WGS metagenome assembly JADMIO01 (sample SAMN16585339, study PRJNA669376) | soil metagenome | isolation source: Crop rotation soil | place: USA: Cullars Rotation, Alabama | collected 2011 | reverse complement strand
CGCGACAACTTGTCCACGTGGAATTCTAAGCTTAGGATCCCAATGTGCTGGAAAGGCACATCACCCCAGTTCTAAAGGCTCTCCTCAAATTCGGCCTCCTTCCAATCCTCGGCCTAACCTTCGCAGGCGACCTCAACGGCATGACCGCCACGCTAGCAACGACAACCGCGAATCAGCCCCCTGATGTCACGGTCCCTGTATATAGTTTGTTCATAGCATTTGGAGTGCTAGCTCTCTTCATAGGCCTGCGGGATTGGCGCAGCCATTGGTTTAGGAGCATGGTTCGTGGGAGAAATTTGAAGGACTATTTACTATTACTGCCTGTTTTAGTTTTACCTTTAAGTTTTATCGCTGTTGGTGTGAATGCCCTTATTCGATATGGGAACTCAAAACCAAGTGTTAGCTATCCTGCTTCGCAGCGACCTATAAGAAATTGGTTGGCTTTTGAGTATAAAAACCGAGTTCCTTATGCGGGCGGAGCCGAGGAACTGTTCACAGATCAGTCCGTGAACATCCCCTTAAATTCTAATAAGCAGGGCGGCGTCTCTGTACGGCTGCGGCCGGCCGATTTGGATACGTTTGACAGAGCACTCGTGCTTTTTACCTTGGACGCTGACAGCCTTAACGATCAACGTACTGTTGCGATTCTCGTCGAGCACGAGAATGGCCAATATCAACTGAAATCAGATGATATTAATGTCGGCGCCGTCAATTTGACCTTTGATGCGGATGGCGGGATCGTCCTCGGAATTCCGTATGCCCTTTTGGGGAAGCGCGATGATCATGTGATCAATAATGGGATTAATCGTATCGGCGTGGGCTTCCATTACAATCAAAACCCGCCGGCCGAAAAGAATGGAGCGGCCTCTTTCCGGGAAATACCTTCAAATGAATTCGGTCGTTTAAAGTATCCTGCGGCCATTATCGGAGGAATCTTGAGCCTGCCATTTCTGGCGGCGCTACACGATGGGATCCTCTCGCGTGGTGTAAGTGCGACGCTCTTACCTTCCTTTATGCAGGTCACTAGCGAGACGAGTGCTATTGTTCATGTCGTCATCTATTTGGCAATGATGCTCGGTTTAATTGTTGCCTTCTTCGCGCTCGCCTCGGACTCTCGACCCCGTTGGCAAAGAGCCATGGCCTTTATGCTCGGCGGTATTTTCATGTTAGGGTGGACACCGCTTGGCGACTACCTGGGAGATCTGACAGGCATTCATGTGATTGAAAACATTAATCGGCCGCGTATCAAAGCGTCCACTGTGGAAGACGTGACAGCCTTGGTACTGAAAGAGAAGGTCATCGATGTTGGGGGTGCAAAAGGCATTCGCGTAACTTTTCCGAATGATCCGGCATATGTAGGTATGCAGCCGAATATCAGGCTGCGGGATGCGGTTCATCAAAATCCTATGTTCGACACGACCCGTCCGGCAGTAGGGTATGTGATTAAACCAGGACTCGACGAGTATGACTTTAAACTAGACAACTTCCCTCCAACCCGCACAAAGGTATTCGTAACATTTCGTTTGAGTTCTGGTTTCCCCATCGATCCTGTGCGTGTGGAAATTCTGCGGGACTCTGGCGAAAGTCAGTCGGCACTTCCTACCAGTAAAACAAAGAAAAATGTCACAGCGACATTTTTGCCAATCACGAGTCGGCCCGATTCTAACTACCGGACGTTCGACGAACGGTTAGGATACACTCTTTCTACGGCTTCAAGCCAAAGCATGGAGGTGCGTGTAACGCCTGTGAGTATGGCGGAATTTCGAGACGCCGAAGTGGCATTGACATTTGTTACACGCGGGACGCTGACAAATAAAGAAAAAATGATCTCCATTAATGTTCGTAAAAATCCAGATGGGCTGCAAACGTCGATGACAGAGCTGGATCCGGACAATGTTAGCGTCCATCGCGAAGGCGATGTGATTGTGGTCCGGGTGTCGATTGCGGGCATGGCGGCCATTGTGCCTGGAGAAAGCTGGATGGACTCTTTGGCTGTGACAACCCACTATAACCGTTCCCTGAGCTTAATAGAAGACGGAGAAGTCTCCGTTGATAAAGTGGACACAGTCGACTTAGGAAAGATGGGGACACATGGAAACACGGTTGACCTTTCCAATGTTGAGAAACTTCGGATTATTTTCCCTGTAGGAACTCAAGGGACAGCGGTTTCTCTTGTGATGACGAAAGATGGCCAGAGAAAAGTGGTCCCCATGGGCGCCATCCAGATGGACGAAGACTCCCATGCGCCTTTCGTGGAATTTAATATAAGCGGCTTGAACATGAACCCGGCGGACTTACGCGGTGTGGTTCTAGGTCTAGAAACACCAAACGGAGGCCTTGTACCTTACTCCTCCATCCAAGCGACCAAGAAACATGCTAGCGCCGTAGTTCCAGGAAAGTCCATGTTGGCGGGTGTCATGGCGGGCGTGGGCGCTGCGATCGCGGCGGCTTTTGGGCTGTCGCATCTTTTGGTTCAAGCAGTCTCCCAAGCGACTCCAGCGGTGCCAAACTTCCAGCATCTCACCGTGTCCACCGCCGGGTTCCAGCCGCAGTCGCTGGGCGGCTTCTTCATGGCCGCGGGACTCATGACGGTGTTCGCCTTCTGGCGCAACACCTCAACCCACCAGTTCGCCTTGGCCCAAGCGGCGCGCATACGGCCTCAGATTGCGGCCTTGGTCCGCACGAATCCCCTGACAAACCTTGTAGCCAACGTCCGCGGTGTCTTTAGTTCGCGCTTAACTGAGCTCCCGCTGTCCGTGAGAGCCCAGAAGCGATTCGACGAGACTCTAGGCGCCTTCGGCACGCAGGCCATGAACGGCTCTGCTTGACGGGCTGATTTATAGAATCGTTTCGTCGTTCTTTTCGCTATAGCGACGCCATAAACCAATAGAGTTGCTCTTTTGAAAATTTACGTTGCCGTAACAGCGACGTAATCTTCTCGTAACACCTCTTCACTACACTAGCACTATGTGGAAACCTCCCATGAAAGGATATTTAGCGCCTTGGTCTAACCGGCGGGAAACCGTGGGGTTGATGGGGACGTTTTTGGTGTTCCTTCTAGGGCTGCCCGGCCATACGGAGCCGATGATCGAATCGGCCAAGCGCATGGTGACGCAAGTCGTGCGCTTGATTTTGGTTTTCCTCGGTTTGGCGCATCCGGTGGCGCAACAACCGGCGGCAATCGTGACGGCGGCCCACCCGGCACGCCCGGCCATTGTGCACAAGCATGCACGGCCCGCTAAGGTCCAAGAGGTGGATCCTAATTCGATGCAGCTGCGGACCGAGCCTCTTCTTTATCACTTCACCTACATTTTTGAAGGCAAAGCCAATCTAAAAGGCGCGCCCTGCCCGAACGCGAGCGTCTTAGCCCGCCTCACGTCAGACGACCGCACGGTGGTCAAAGGCGCCGTGACCGAAGCCGATGGCAGCTACCGCTTGGAAGTGACCATCGACGCGCAGGATAAAGCGCCGGTGGATTGGGAATTAAAAGCCTATACCCCGGACTTTAAACCGGTGGAACTAGCCGGCCGGAAAATCGTGCAGCGCGGCGCCAATGACAGTGACAAAGAGCCCGTGCAAGCCGAGCTCGATAAGAGCCCGATCATCGTCATTAATCCCGTCGAATTCGTCGTCTCCTCCACGAAATAAACCTCCGACAGCACTTTTGATACACTCTCTCCATGGTTGTCACGCCATGAAGACGTTTATCCTCGACACCAACGTTCTTATCCACGATCCGGAAGCGCTGTTCACCTTTGAAGGCAGCAAAGTCGTCATTCCTCTTACCGTCGTTGAAGAACTCGATAATTTCAAACGGACCAACGACAATCGCGGCCGCAGCGCGCGCGCCGTTTCGCGTTACCTGGACGAGCTGCGCCAACACGGCAAGCTCACCGAAGGGGTGCCCTTGGAGCATGGTGGTTTGCTTGTTGTGGACGTGCAAAGCCGCTCGCCTTTGCCGCACAGCTTCGACAATCACAACAAAGATAACCGCCTGTTAGAAACCGCCATGGGCTTGGCCAAGCGTGGAGAAACGGTTGTCTTTATCACTAAAGACATCAACCTCCGTATTAAGGCGGAGGCGATCGGAATCACTGCCGAAGACTATGAAAAAGAGAAGGTGCATCCGGAGCAGCTTTATCTTGGCTGGCGGGACCTGACGCTGGCCTCCGACGCCATCGATAAATTTTTTAAGACGAAGAAAATCGAGCCCCCCATCAACCATTGGCGGCCCAATGAAATGGCGATCCTGCATAGCCATGAGGGGGGGTCGCAAAGTGCGCTGGCACGTTTCGACCAAAAAACACAGATGCTTGTTCCTATGAAATACGCCAATGCCAAACCTTGGGGGCTTAAGCCTATCAACACGGAGCAGCGCTTTGCCTTAGAGCTTCTGATGAACCCCGAGGTGGAGCTTGTGTCGTTGGTCGGCGTACCGGGCTCGGGCAAGACGCTTCTGGCGCTGGCGGCGGGTCTTGAGCAGATTCTGGAAGAAAAAAGATATCGCCGCATGCTCATCGCGCGGCCGGTTATCCCCGTCGGACGAGATATCGGTTACTTGCCGGGATCCAAAGAGGAAAAACTGTCGAGCTGGATGGGCGCCATTTACGACAACTTGGAATTTTTGCTCGATGGCCAGGACCCCGTCACCAAGCGCGACAGTGTTTCCGACGATGATTTAGGATCCAAGGTGGTGCGCTCGCGCCGCACGGCCAATCCTTACCAGGACGATGCTGAGCTCGCCGGCTCGGGAAGCCAAAATGTGGACGCACTCTTCCAATCCGGACGGATCATGGTCGAGGCTGTCGCCTTTCTGCGCGGCCGAAGCCTGCCCAACCAATACATCGTGATCGATGATGCCCAAAACCTTACGCCACACGAAATGAAGACGGTCATCTCGCGCGTCGGCAAGGGGTCGAAAATTGTGGTCACCGGGGACCCGTACCAAATTGACAATCCTTATCTTGATGCCTCTTCGACGGGCCTGGCGAACCTTGTCGAAAAATTCAAAGGCCAGCCGGTCTACGGCCACATGACCTTCTCCAAAATCGAACGCTCCACGCTGGCGGCGTTAGCCTCCGAATTATTATGACCTCCGTAGGGGCGGGGCACCATCCCCGCCTGTTATGACATTGTGGACAAAAGTCCGGGCAGGCGCGCTGACCTGCCCCTACATTCCTTTCCTTATTATTCTGGGGTTCGGCGTCTTCCTTCGTTTCCACGCCCTTGACCGGCAAAGCCTTTGGGATGACGAAATGTCGACGCTGCATACAATTTCGCTCGCCCCGCGCGCGCAGCTTCACCGCTTTGCCACCTATGAAACTCATCCACCTCTTTATTTCCTTCAGTTGAAGCTTTGGCGCGCGGCGCATCTGCGCTCGCTCGTCAAGCTCCGGGCCAATTCCGCTTTATGGGGATCATTAAGCCTCCTTCTTATTTTTGTCATCGGACGGCGCTATGGCGGCGACCGGGCGGGGCTCATGGCGATGGCCCTTTTAGCGCTCTCGCCATTTCATATCGCCTATAGCCAAGAGATGCGCCCCTACGCCTTCGGCATTGCGATCTCACTGGCCGCGCTTTTGGCGCTTGAGCGCCAGGCCTGGATTCTTTTGGGCGTACTATGGACGGCGCTCCTCTACACGCATTACTGGGGCGCCTTTGTGGTGTTGGCGCAAATGACCTACGGTTGTTTAGCCTGTCAGGTTCCCCCCCGCCGACCGGGGGGAATGACGTCCATTATTATTTCTGCGGCTACAGCCGCTATTCTCTTTTCTTTTTGGTTGCCAATCCTTTTACGGCAGCTCTCGGTGGTCGACGGGCTGGGATTTTGGGTGCCGGCCTTTTCCCTTCAAGGGTTGGGAAAAACATTTTTAGCCTACAGCGGCATCCTTTTTAATATGGCGTCGTGGACTTTTTATCTGCCCGGCCAGGTTTGGCTACTGGGGCTGATCGGCTTGGTATTTCTGACGGCGCTTATTCAAGGTATTCGACAAGGACCCAAAGCCGGTGTGTTTTGGTTGTTCATCGGACTCCTCACGCCGTGGCTCTTGAGCGCGTGGAAGCCTAGTCTTTTTGTGTGGTACCGGTATCCGGTGCTAATGCTTCCGGCTTTCATCCTTTTAGTCTCTTCTGGAATTCTCACTATGCGCTTTCGCGTTTTGCGGATGGCCCTGCTCGCGGCTTGTCTGGCTTCACAGGGCTGGGGGGCCTGGGTCTATTTTCACGGGTGGCAAAAGGCCAATCCGAAGGCCGTCATGCAGTACGTCCGCTGGTTGCGCCAGGCCGATACCGTGGTCATTCGCCCAGCCTATTTTTCTGACTTGTTTGCCTTCTATGACCAAAATGCGACGCCCGCCTTAGACGAAGACACGCTCGACAGTCCCGAAAAACGCGCCGCGCTCAAAGGCCATAACATCATTTTTCTCGCCTTCGACGTCCCCTCAGATCCCGTCGGCGAAGCGCTCTTAAAAGAATTTAAGCCGGAGTCAGCGCGCTACTTTCCCGGAACAGCGCACTTGGGAATTACGGTCTATCAATTGCGGTGAGAGCGTTATTTCTCGGTGAGGGAAAACTCGACGGGCCGGCGCGTTATCTGGCGGCGGCGCTGCATTGGGCGAAGCTGCGCTTTGACCACCGCCCCGACCAAGCCAAGATTCCTATAGCTTGGCGCAAGCGTTCCTATGACGTCATCATTCTCTCCGACTACCGATATGCGTCGTGGACGGCCCGCGCGCGGGAGTGGCTCGTCGATGCCGTGACCGAAGGCGGCGCCGGTTTTCTCATGATCGGGGGCTGGGCATCGTTTACGGGGCTTGTTGGCGGCTATGCGGGCACGGCGCTGGAGCGGCTTTTGCCGGTGAGCTGCGCGCGTGTCGATGACCGGATGCAGAAGGCCACGGGAGCGCTGCTGGTTCCCACTTCCGGCCGCGCAGCTCTGAAAAAGGGTCTGCCCGTCGTCTGCGGCTATCATCGGGCAATGCCAAAACCGGGGACGCAGGTCACGCACGTGTTTCGCGATTTGAATTACCGCGCTGGACGGGTGACTCTCGGCAAAGCCCAGCCGGCGCTTGTCTTAGGCCGCGCGGGCCGCGCACGCACGGCCGCCTTTCTCTCAGACTGCGCGCCGCATTGGGCCGGCGGGTTTGTCGATTGGGGCCGCCGCCGCGTAAAGGTCCCGGTGGCGCCCGGCATTACCGTCGAGCTTGGCCAGGCGTACTTAACGTTTTGGAAAAATCTGCTGGCCTGGCTTAGCGCGTAGCACGTTGTTCCCGATTCCCGATGCCTAGCCTCGCCCGATACCGAACTGTCCGATCCCGGACCTTTCCGTTAGTGACCTAAACGGCCGGGATCGGGCAGTTCGGTATCGGGTCACGTCAGGATCGGGGATCGGGAGAAGAGGGAATCGGGTTACTACTCGAGCTTGTCGCGCAAGGACGGCATATCGTCGAAGTAGGGCTGCAGCTCGTGGAACTCGGGGTACTCGGGCGGATGCAGGTTGCTTTCGTGGCGCGGGAGCGAGACGGCCGCGGGCTGGAAGCGGAAGGAAATCGATAGCCGGTGCGTGAGGCCTAAGTCTCCCAATGGCTGCAGCGCGTAATCAAAGCTAATGCTTTGGAAGCCCATGCCCAGTCCGAAGGCCAGGCCCGAGAGCCCGTCCAAATCTTTGATGGCTTGGGAATTGAGTCCCGCGCGCGCCGACAAGTCCCAGTCCCGGCCCAAGGGCCAAAGATACTCGCTGCCGACGGTGACGTACGGAGAGTTATCGATCGGCATCACCAAATCCGTCGAGGCCACCCATTGTTTGGTGACTTGATAGGCGCCGCCAAAGCGGTAGGTCATCGGGAGGCGTTCAGATTCCTCTTCAAACTTTAACTTCCCGCCCACGTTCGTTATAACGCCGGACAATCGAAGCTTATCGTGGTAAAGCGGCGCCGATACGACACCGAGATCCATGGCGGCTGTCTGTGCGGAGTTTAAGATCACGCTGCGCACCCATTTAGCCGAGGCGCCGACGGACAGCCACTTGAACCGATGCGCGTAACCTGCCGACAACGCCATGTCGTAGGGCGTAAATGAGCCTTGGTCAAATCCATTGGCATCGGTCTGGGTGATGGCGCCAGCCGAGAAATACTGCAGGCTTGTGCCCCAAGCGTCCGTGCCGTTCACATTCTTCGCATAAGCCACGTAATCGAAGAAGCTCGAGGCGACGTAAGGCGCGTGCATGAGCGTGGCTGAGCCGGACTTCTCATGAATGCGCGTTAAGGCGCCAGGATTCCAATAAAGCGCCGTGGCATCATCGGCGACGGCGGAGTAGGCCTCGCCCATGGCGCCGGCGCGGGCCCCGGCGGAGAGTTTCAAGAACTGGCCCGAGGCGGTGCCTTTGGCGTCAGCATTGAAATCGGCCCAGGCCGAGGCGCACGGCAAGAAACAGAGTCCGATGAGGATAGCGCGCAAGAACCGGTTCATCGCTGCACCGCCACTTTCAAAATCGTTTTGGCGCCGCCGCTTTTGATGACGGCAAAGTACACGCCCGAGGCGACGTCCTGGCCGGCTTTATTGCGGCCATCCCAGAAGGCGGTGCCGGCTGGAGAGGCGGCCAAGTTCTGAACTTTTTCGCCGATGAGCGTAAACAAATCAATCGTCGAGTCGACCGGGAGATTCACAAACTGCACCCCGCTGTGGCCCTGCGCCGGCCGGAAGGGGTTGGGATAAATGCGAATATTGCCTAGTTCCGTCGACGGTAAGGCCACCATCACTTGATAGATGGCCAGGCGGTCTGCGCGCGCGGTAATCGTGTTCTTCGACGAGTCGACGGTAGACGGAACCATCACCCACATCTTATGGGTCTCGTCGTAGCGCGCTAGAACCGTCTGCGCGCGCTTGTCGGCCGGCACGTTTCCGATTGGGATGGTGAGCAGCAGCGCGCGCGCGGCCTGCACGGACGGCGAGTTCACAAGATTACATGCCGGATCGCTCGCCAAATCACACAACTTGCCGCCCACGCCGGTGCCTTCTAGCGGCGTGCCGGACGACGGCGCGTTAGGGAAATCGCGCAGCACCTGCGCGCCTAAATTGATACAGGATCCGAAAGCGCCGGCCGGCACCTCCACGAGAACCTGCGCATTTTCAGCGATGGTAAAGGCCAGCACGCCCGGCGTTTGCGGGCAGATTTGCCCGGAGGCGAAAAGCTGCGGCAAGGTGGCCACCGTGAGCGCGTTATCACCGGAGGCTGGGACGCCGGCGCCGTTCAACGCGCGCAGCGTGATGAAATAGGTGCTGGCTCCCGTCAGTCCGCTAAAGGTCATTTCAGTTCCAGTGCCGGTTTGTGTTCGGGCTGAACCAATCGTCTGCGTGATTTGTGCGGTGTATTGCGTGTTCAGTGGATTGCCGTTGGCGTTCCACGTAATGGTGATCGCGGTGCTGGCCACCACGCTTGTCGCCAAGCCCGTCGGCTGGTGCGCTAGCGTGTAGACGCTCACAAGCGTGGACGTCGACGATCCGCCGGCGTTAAACGCCACTAAGCGCCGGTTATAGAGGGTATTGACGGCGCGTCCGGCTTCCAGCCACTGGCGGGCGCTCGAGTCAAAGCTGGGCGACACTTGAGCGTCTGTCTCGTCGATTAAATAGTAAGCGTTGGCATTCGGCACGCTGTTCCATGTCCAAGTGATAGAGGTGTCCGTCATTTGCGCGGCGGTTAGAACGATGCCGCCGGGGGCGTCAATGACTGTCGTGGCAGGCGCGAGCGTCGTAAACGGCGTCGCGACGCCCGTTTGGTTAATGGCTTGGACGCGCATGTAATACGTCGTGTTGGGCTGCAGGCCGGTGAACGTATAGGTGGCAAAGGCCGTCACTTGCGCGGCAATGAGCGAACTGAAATCGGCAGAGAGCCCGGCCTGCACGAGATACAGCGTGCCATCGGGATTTCCGTTCGGCGTCCAATTGGCGGTCACTTGATTGTTGGCAATCGCCGTCGGATTGGCAGCCCCGGGCGCGTTCGCCAGCGTCGCCACGGACCCCAAACTGGCACTGGCCGATTCGCCCGTCGCATTAGAGGCTTTCACATCGGCGAAATAAAGCGTGTTGGGCGTCAGTCCCGTAAAGACCGTCGAGGTCGACGTGGTCGGCGAGGTGAGATTGCCCGGCAGCCCGTTAGAGCTCGGGGAGGGTTCGAGTGACAAGGTCACCGTAAATAAGGTGCCTGCGGGATTGCCATTGCCCGACCAATGCGCTTGCACTTGCGTGGTCGTTGCGTTCGTGAACGGCAGGGGAATGGGAAGCGCCGGCGCGTTAGCGAGGGTTGTCGTCGACGGCAAAATGACGAACGGCGTGCTGATGAATCCTTGGTTCACTGCCTGCACCCGAAAGAAGTATGGCGTGTTGGGCGAAAGGCTGTCGAAGACCGCCGAGGTCGTCGCGACATTGCGGATGCTCGTGATCGTTGTAAAACCGGCATCGAGGCTTGCCTGCGCGACGTAGGTTGTTCCGTCGGGGTTGCCGTTGGCCTGCCAATGGACTGTCACGTGATTGGCCCCTAAGCCCGAGGGATTGTCCGGCAAGGGCGGATTGGCGAGCGTCGAGACCGAGCCCAGCGCCGCGTAGGCGGAGGCGCCGCCGGCGTTTGCCGCATTCACTTCCACAAAATATAGCGTGTTGGGTGAGAGCCCCGTAAACGGCGCAAACAGGTTCGTGGTCGTGATTAATTTATTGCCCGGTAAAGTATTCGTGCCGGGTGCGGCGGCGGTCGAAAGCACTGCGTTATAAAGCGTGCCCGCCACATTTCCGTTGGCGCTCCAGTTGGCCTGCACCTGCGTCGCCGTCACGGCGCTTAAGCCCGCGCCGATCGGCGTGTTCGGCGGTACCGACAAGGTCGTGGCCGGCGGCAAGGGCACAAAGGCAGTGGCCAGGCTCGCTTGGTTGGCGGCGCGCACGCGCATGAAGTATGACGTGTTGGCCAAAAGCCCGGTGAGCGTGGCCGAAGAGTTGGTCGTTGTCACGGCGGAGGTGATCGTGGCAAATCCCGCATCTGGGCTAGCCTGAACTAGATAAGACGTACCAGTGGGGTTTCCATTGGCGGCCCAGTTGGCCGTCAGCTGATTGGTTTGAATTGCAGACGGCGCGCCGGGTACCGGCGGATTGGCCAAAGTAGACACCGAGCCAAGCGTCGCATAGGCTGAGCTGCCGCCCGCATTGCTGGCGTTCACGTCGACGTAGTACAGCGTGTTCGGCAAGAGGCCCGTAAACGGCGCCTTTAAGTTCGTCGTGCTGATGAGTTTGTTGTCCGGCAGGGCGTTTGTCCCGGCGTTGGGCGCCGTCGAGAGGACCGCGTTGTAGAGCGTGCCAGCCGCGTTTCCGTTAGACCCCCAGTTAGCCTCGAGCTCTGCAGCTGTCACACCCGAAAATCCTGAAGCCACTGGCACATTCGGCGGCGTCGTGAGCGTCGTCGCCTCTGGCAAAAGCACCGCGGCCGTCGGCACGCTCGCTTGATTGAACGCGCGCACGCGCAAGAAATAGTGGGTGTTGGCCGAAAGCCCGCGCAGCGTCGCCGACGAGTTGGTCGTCGTCACGGCGGAAGTGATCGCGCTAAAGGCTGCATCCGGCGAGGCCTGCGCCAAGTAGGACGTCCCGGCCGGATTGCCGTTGGCGTCCCAGCCGGCGCCGATTTGGTTTGTGCCCACCTCAATCAGCGCGCTTGGTGCCGGAACGTTTGCCAAAGTAGCGATCGATCCTAAGTCGGCAAAAGCGGAGCTGCCGCCGCCGTTTAAGGCTTTGACACGGGCGTAATAGAGCGTGTTAGGAGCCAGCGTCGCAAACGGCGCTTGATGGTTTGTCGTCACGATCTGCAAATTACCGGGAAGATTGTTTGTGTCCGGCGCCGGCGCGGTGGAAAGGATCGCCGTGTACGACGTGCCGAGCGGATTGCCGTTGGCGGTCCAGTTGGCGCTCACCTGCGCAGTTCCCAGGCCGCTAAAACCCGCTGCAATCGGCACGTTCGGCGGCGTATTGAGCGTTGATGCGGCCGGCAGCGACACAAAGGCCGTCGGGATGCCAGACTGGTTGAATGCCTGCACGCGCATAAAATACTTGGTGTTGGCGGAAAGTCCCGTGAGTGTGGCTGAGGAGCTGGCGGTTGTCACGGCGGAAGTGACGGTGCCGAAGGCGGCATCCGGCGACGCCTGCACGAGGTAAACAGTGCCCGCGGGATTATTATTCGGTTCCCAATGGGCCGTCAGCTGATTGGTTTGAACGTCCGAGGACGCTGCCGGCGTGGGCGGATTGGCCAAGGTCGGCACCGATCCGAGCGCGGTGTACTCCGAGTTTCCACCGGTGCTCGAGGCATTGACGTCGACATAGTAACGCGTGTTCGGAGATAGCGACGTGAACGGCGCCGAAAGATTGGTGGTGTTGATGACCCGGTTGCCAGCCAGATTATTCGCGCTTGGCGCTGGCGCCGTCGAAAGGATCGCGTTGTACAAGGTCCCGGCCGGGTTGCCGTTGGCCGACCAATTGGCGGTGAGCTCTGTAATACTTACGCCGCTAAAGCCTGCCGCACCGGGCACGCCCGGCGGCGTTGAGAGCGTGGTCGCCTGCGGCAAGGGCACAAAGGCGCTCGGCACACTCGCCTGATTGGACGCGCGCACCCGCATGAAGTAATTGGTGTTGGCCGAAAGACCGGTGAGCGTAGCGGAGGAATTTGTGGTCGAGACGGCGGAGGTGATTGTTCCAAACCCGGAATCCGGCGAGGCTTGCACCAAATAGGACGTACCAGCCGGATTTCCGTTGGAATCCCAGGCGGCGGTGATTTGGTTCGTTTGAATATTGGACGGCGTCCCGGGCGTGGGTGCATTGGCTAAGGTTGCCAAAGATCCCAAGGCGGTAAAGGCGGAGCTGCCGCCGGAGCTGGCCGCATTCACGTCAACGTAGTAAAGCGTGTTCGGCGATAAGGCGGTGAAGGGCGCCGCCAGGTTTGTCGTCGTGATCGTTTTATTGCCCGGCAAGGCGTTGGTTCCAGCGCCGGGCGCTGTCGAGAGAACGGCATTGTAGAGCGTGCCAGCGGGATTGCCGTTAGCCGACCAATTGGCTTGCAGTTGGTTCGTGCCGGCGCCGGAAAATCCTGCGGGGTCCGGCGCATTGGGCGGATTGGTTAAAGTCGTTGCTTGCGGCAGCGGTATAAAGACGGTGGGCGTTCCCGTTTGATTGGACGCCTGTACGCGTAGGAAATACGGCGTGTTGGCCAAAAGCCCCGTGAGGGTTGCCGAGGAGTTGGTGGTCGACACTGCCGAGGTGATCGACGCAAAGCCAGCGTCGGGTGAGGCTTGCACTAAATAAAGTGTGCCGGGAGGGTTGCCGTTAAATCCCCAGTTGGCGGTCAGCTGATTGATCTGCACATTCGTCGGATTTGCCGGTGTCGGTACATTGGCCAAGGTCGGCACCGATCCCAAATCCGTGAAAGCGGAATCGCCGCCGGCGCGAGAGGCTTTGACCTGCGCAAAATACAGGGTGTTCGGTAAAAGGCCCGTAAATGGCGCCGTCACATTTGTGGTTGTGAGCGATTGGTTGCCGGGGAGATTATTGGTTCCGGGCTGCGCCGCTGTAGAAATCACAGCGGTGTACAACGTGCCGGCCGGATTGCCGTTGGCCGTCCAGTTGGCGGCAAGCTGTGCCGCCGTGATGCCGCTGAAGCCCGCCGCCACCGGCGCGTTCGGCGGATTGGTCAGCGTCGCCGCTTGCGGTAAGGTCACAAAAGCGGTCGGCGTGCCAATTTGATTAGAGGCTTGCACGCGCATGAAATAGGTTGTGTCCGGCAGAAGGCCCGTGAGCGTCACCGACGAAGCGCTGGTCGATTTGGCGGAAGTGATCGTCGTAAATCCCGCGTCCGGAGAGGCTTGCGCCAAGTAAAGCGTACCGGGAGGATTGCCGTGGGTTCCCCAGTTGGCGGTCACTTGATTGGTCTGAATCTCCGTCGGCGCCGACGGCGTAGGAAGATCCGCTAAGGTTGGCGCCGAGCCCAAGTCGGTAAAAGGAGAATCGCCTGCTGCATTGGAGGCCTTCACCTGCGCGTAATAAAGCGTATTCGGGCTCAAGCCCGGGAAAGGGGCCGATAATTGATTCGTCACCACGGAAATATTCGCCAAGCCATTTGTGCTGGGAGACGGGGCGGTGGAAAGAAGCGCTGTATACGAGGTGCCTGGCGGGTTCCCGTTGGCCAGCCAATTGGCGCTTAGCTGCAAAGCTAAGATGCCGCTGAAGCCAGCGCTCGCCGGAGCATTCGGTGGGTTGCCCAAGGTAGTCGCCGGCGGCAAGGACGTGAAATCCGTCGCTTGATTCGTCTGGTTGCGCGCCTGCACGCGCATGAAATAGGGAGTGCCGGGCGCAAGACCCGTGAGGACGGCGAACAAAGACGTCGTCGACACCGACGTCGTGATAGAGGCAAACCCGGCATCGAGGCTGGCTTCGGCCATATAGAACGTGCCGCTTGGATTGCCGTTGGCCGTCCACTGCGCGGTGATCTGGTTTGCTTGAATGCCGGTAGGCGCCGCCGAGACCGGCGCATTGGCCAAGGTGACTGCCGAACCCAGGCTTGAGAAAGCGGAACTGCCGCCCGTGCTGGTGGCTTTGACGTCGACGAAATAAAGTGTGTTAGGGGTCAGGCCCGCAAAGAGCGCCGAGGTCGTGCTGTTCGTGATGGATAAGTTGTCCGCCAGTCCGTTAGTTCCGGGCGATGCGGCGCTTGAGAGGATCGCTGTGTACGAAACACTGGCGTCATTGCCGCTCGTTGTCCAATTGGCTTTCAGCTGCGTGGCGGCGATGTTGGTAAACCCTGAGGCGCCCGGCGCGTTGGGCGAATTTTCAAGCGTGGTGGCGCCCGGAAGCGTGGTGAAGGTCGTGGCTAAACCATTTTGATTGAGCGCCTGCACACGCAGGAAGTAAGCGGTATTAGCGCTTAGTCCCATCAGCGTAGCGGACGAGGCGGTCGTGGTGGCTTCGGCGGCGATCGTGGTAAAGCCGGCGTCTGCGCTAATCTGCGCGTGATAGAGAGTTCCCGGCGGATTGCCGCTGGGCGTCCAGTTCGCAGTGAGCGCATTGGTTCCAATGTCCGTCGGCGCGGCGGATCCCGGCGGGTTGGCCAGCGTCGTGACGAATCCTAAGCTCGTGAAGTCGGAGGGACCCGTTCCGTCTGTGGCTTGCACGCGAATGAAATAGGACGTGTTCGCGCTTAAGCCGTCCAAAAGAGCGGAGGTGGCGGCCGTTTGACTTGAGACGGTGATGGCGGCAAAATCCGACGTGAGGCTGGCTTGCGCTGTGTACAAGGCTTCCGGAAGATTTCCGTTAGCGGTCCAATTAGCGGTCAGACGGTCAGTCTGAATGTCTGTGGCCGCCGCGGCGCCCGGCGCGGGGGCGTTGGCCCAAACGCGCGTGCGACCGGAGAGCCCTAGCAGAAGGGCCCCGGCGATCGCAGCGGAAGAGGCAGTGCGTTTCAGCATAGGGTTAAAATCGGTGCGTCAGGGAAACGCTGTAGGAGTCCCGGCGGTAGGTCGGCGTGCGGCTCAACCAAATTTCCGGCGTCAGCATGGTTTGCTTACCGACCGGGATTGGCAGGGAAAGCTCGACATCGTTGATGAACTCGCCTTTGACGTTATCTTCTTTTCCATACCCCGGCAGGTAGCGGAGATTAAAATAAAAGCCCGGCGGCACGAGTGTCGACAGTTGTAGCACGGCTTGATGCACGATCAAATGCTGAGGGCTGTAATACTCGGGCTTAACGTCCTGCATATGTTCGGTTTCGAAGTGATAGCCAAGACGCACATTGGATTCAGCAAACAAGCGCCGGGTGAGGTCAAACTGGCCGTCGTAAAGCTGGTTGCCGTCGTTGAGATCCCCAAATTTTCCTTGCGTCTTCATTTCCCAAGGACCCTGCTGAATCCAGGTGGCGGAGAGGCGGCCGTAACGCTCGGCGATGCCGGCGTTCAAGGCTTGGGCTGTGTCATACAACGCGCGGCCACCTTCCACGTGTGTCGCCCACTCATCCGTCCACTGCGAGCGCAGGCCGCCTGAGGCGGAATACGTCGTTCGGTTGGATTCACCCGAAAGAAATTGGCCCAATATTTGGGCGTCCAAGGTATGAAACAGTCCCGCGCGGATCGACGTCCCGACGCCGACGCCGTTCTGCGTCACGTCCGGCGTCCCTTGCTCCTGATAAGAACCGGTCATCTGATGAAGCGTCCAACGGGCATCGCCCCACGCCCAGCTCGACAGCGTTTGATGAAAGAGCCAATTTTTACGCGTGCGATTATCTTCCTGATACAGAAACGAAGGGCTCCAGATGAAGCGTTTCTGCAGGTCGATGGCGTTTCGCAACGACTGAAGATCCGAGGTGTCGCCGAAGGCCGCCGCTTGATTCACGAGCTCCTGGGCGCGGTTCAAGTCGCGTGCGGCATAGTGAATTTGGGCATCTTGCGCCAAAATCACTTTCGGCGGCATGTCCGTATCCTGCTTCAAGTCCGCCAAATGACGCATCGCCGTGTGAATGTTGCCCTGCCAGGTGGCCTGGCGCAAGAGCGTGATGCGCGCAAAGTTAAGTGGGCTTTTTTCGGCGAAGCCTTTGACCAAATCTTCTCCGGAGAGTTCCTTGGGCGGTTCGTTGCGGGTGAGGAGCTGAGGGTCGCGTGATTGTACGTTGATACCGTAATTGTCTTGATGGTAGGCGCTGCCCCAGGCTTTACGCGATTCGGCGATATTGATTTCAACGGCTTTCGATGAGCTTGGCAGTCCAAGCTGGCCGAAGTCACCCTCCGGATAGGCTAAAGCCACCGGCGTCGTTCCCAAATGCTCCGCCATTTTCTTTTTGGCGCTGGCGTGATCGTTGATGACGCGCTGGCGCCATTCATTTTCGGTTTCGTAGCGGTTCTCGGTCCCAAGCCACTGCAGATTGACGAGATAAAGGCCGCTGCGCCCTTCGGGATCGATTGGAATACGGATATGCGCGATATCACCGTGGCTCTGCATTTCCCAGCGGCCGGTTTTTTGGAAGGCGACCAGTTGATCCCAGGACGCATACCCAGGCAAGTTCCGGTCGACGTTTACGAGGGGCACGAACATCGTTGCTTTCAAGTGATACTTCTCAAGAATCGCATCGCCGTTGCGCATGCCGTCCAAGCGCGCGTCGTCGAAAGCGATCATGATTGGTTTGGCCGGCAACTCCGCTCGGCCGTGAACCCAGGCATCGACTTGGCTGGCGGTGACGGGCGTATAGCCCGCTTCAGCAATGGCACGCATGTGATCTTCAAAAGCCGCGGTCGTCGTGTGCACGGAATAGGCCAAAAGCGGGTCTTGAGGAATCGCGCTCACGCCGTGATAAAGAACAGCCGGCAGTAAGGGTTTCTTGGTTTCAGCCAAGATTTTGTTGAGCTGACGGGTGCTCCCATCGACATCTCCCACGTCATAGCGGTAGCGCGCTTCCCAAATTTCCAAGTAAGGGTCGGTGGGATCAATGGCGCGCGCCTTACGGATATTGGCCAGCGCCTCGCGCGGATTCTGCATGACGTTATACGCATCGGCCAAGCTGAAATAGGCGCGGACCGTGACCGGGTTCAGCTCAATCACTTTCTTATAAATGTCGATGGCTTCTGGCACGCGTCCATGTTGGACAAGAATGTCGCCTTTAAAGAGGAGCGCCCGGCCATCGTGTGGATTTTGCGCCACGAAACTATCGATGGTCGCCAAGGCCTTCGTGATTTGGCCGCGTTCGATGTAGATGCCCGCCAAGCGCAAATAGCGCGGTTCGTCCGGCTTATGCAAATCGGATAAATTGCCTTCCAGGTAATCCTGAGCGCTGCTTAAATCATTGTTGATGAGCGCCACATCCGTCAGAAAATCGATTGCGCGCCATTTGGAATTGGATTGACGAAGCGCCACGTCCTGTAGTTTTTTGCGGGCGGTTTTGCGATCGCCGGAGTAATACAAACAGCGCGCTTCCTCGAATTGGAGCGTGACGTCGGTGGGAGAGAGGTTTGAGGCCTTTCCGTAAGCGTCGGCAGCCTCGGCGAACATATTACGCAGGAAATATTGTTTGGCCAAGCGGGCATAAATTTCTGGATTGTCTTTATGTGTTTTCTCCAAATCCAAAAGGATTTCTGAGGCCGCTTCGTAGTCCCGCAAGTCGGAGTAAAGACGGCCGAGAGCCAAACCGATCTGCACTTCGTCTACCCCTAAAGGATGCTCGTAGGGCTTAAGCGGTTCGATTTTCTCGCCGGGAAGCCCGGGAACTGTTTGCAAGAGCGCCCATATTTCCCGGCGGTCTTTATCGGGCCAAGCGTTCTTGGATTCGGCCACGATGGTTTTCAATTTCTCGTGCGCTTCAGACATTTTTCCCAAGCGGTAGAGCGTTTCCGCTTCGTGGACTTTGAACAAGATATTGTCGGGCGCCAGCGTAATCGCTTTGGCCCAGAGCGGCCGGGATTCTTCGTAAGATCCTTTAAGGAAGGCGATCTGCGCCATGTTGGCATAGACCAGCGGTTCCTTTGGATAGCGTTCCTGCAAATGGATCAGTTGGTTGGAAGCTGTCGTGAAATCTTTTAAATCAATGTGCAAGCGCACGATCGCCAGTTTCACGGAGACCTGCTCCGGATTGACGCCTAAGCTTTTTTGGTACGTCCAAAGGGCCGCCTGTTTTTGGCCCATCATGGACTGCGCGCGCGCCAAAAGATTGATGACTTCGACGTCTTTCGGCGTCATGCGCATGAGCGTGATGGCTTCGGCGGCCGTTTCGTCAGTCTTGTTGGCGTGCCACAACGCCCACATCAATTCTTTGCGGCGTTCGATGTTTTTGGGATCGGCGCGAACGAGCGTACGGTAAATATCGATGGCCTCATCCATTTTTCCGTTACGGATGTCATAAGCCGCTTTTTCATGAGGGTCTGCAGGAACTGGTTCGGTCTCGACGGCCTGGACGGCCGCGGAGCATGTGAGAAGACAAATGAGGATAAAGAGATAGCGTTGACCCGTGCGCATGATGAAAGAAGGCTCCTAAATTACTTAATTTTTCCTAGCGGCGTGCAGATGATCCGGACTGACCGCGCCTCACCAACACCTTTGAGGCTGTCCTGAACGACGAGTCGGATCATGCCTTTACTGGAGGTAGGTTCAGAGAGTGAATCCAGAGCCACTAGGGGATGGCCGTTGACAGCCAGAGCCAACTGCCGTCCCATGACAGCCAGGACGGCGGTAAAAGGGGTATTGGGCAAAATGTCCGGGCAAGGGACCGACGCCAAGGTTTCGGCTTTGCCGCTGCGGGTTTGTTCAATGACCGCTTTGCCGCGGGCCAAAATGACCGAGACGTCCTCGCCGGCTGCCGGGTCCGATCGCAAGAGTAACCGCATCTCGCCCACGAGCGATTTCACTTCCATCCGCAAATGGACGTTGCTGAGTCCGGCGGTGCCGAGCCAATAGAGAGACCCGGAACGTTTGTCGGCGGGTGCGCGCAGCGTAAAGCGGGTATCGTGGGTGGCGCCAATATCGACAGCCATGCCCCAGTTGCGGCCTTGAATTTGCTGCAGGCTGAGCAGTTTGGAATCCTGAACCGGACGTTCCACGAGCAAACGATGAACCAAATCTTCAGCCGTCCATTTCGGATTGACGTTCAACCGGTCGAGCGGCTCCCCCGGCGCCCACCGGTTGAGCGCAAAACGTCCGGCTTCCTGGCGCCACGGTGCGCGGTGGCCTTGAACAACGACCGGGTGCCCCGCCGTCTGCAAGGACAAAGCCTCTTCTGGCGTATAGTAGCCGAGGTCCCATAACCCAGAGGCTTTCATTCCCTCAGCCACATGCTGACTGATGTAGCGCTTGTCTTTGAATTCGATCGCTTTGCCGTTCGTCAGCCAGACGGCTGGGACCTTTTTTTCATTGAAGACCGGCAGGTACGTATCCGCCGTCCGGCGGTAGCCCGGCTCGAAAACAAGAACCACGGCTTTATCCGGCAAGGGGAGATCGTCGTTTAAAAGACTCAACACTTCCGATAGCAAAAGCAGGTGAAAGCCTTCTTTCTGCAAGGCATCAATCCATTCCGCCATTTGTTTGCGGGACGAGCGGATATCGGCGTGAATCTGTACTTCCGGCATCCGCAAGACGTAGAACGCGTGGGTCATCGGAATATTCGGCGAGGTCGGCGGAATTTCGCGAATGTGGGTGACGTGCGTCTTGTACCAATAGACCGTGGCGGCCAAAGCAACGGCGAGGAAAAACACCATCCATTGGCGCCGGTAGCTGGGCAGAAGATCGTCTGTCATCAGGGCGTCGTTTGGACTCATCGGGTTCCCCAGTGGTTCTGACGCACTGTCAGCATCGCGTAATAATTCTGGAAACACAAAAAGCCCAGATACAACCCCGCGAACGCCAAGCCGTAGTACCAGTTTTTAGATTGGGTGTGGTAGCAGTAAAACAGACACAAAAAGGTGTACATGAGGAAAAGCCCCATCAAATACGGAATGCAATTGGTCGAGGTCGCTAGCGGCAAGTACACTAGCGCACGAAGCGCCATGATCGGCGACAAGATGGTGAGGAGAATGCTCATGTAATAAGAAATCGCCGCGATCGGATGCTGCCGGTGCATTTGGCGAATGGCCACCGTCGTCTCGCGCGACCAGGATTTCTTCCAACGCAACTGCTGGCGGAAGAACTTGCGCCAGGCGTCCGGCACGTAGGTAACGCAGCGCGCGCCCGCATGGTAAATGACTTGGTGCGTTTTCAAAATATAGTTCGTCAGGCTCCGGTCGTCGCCAAAGGTCGCCTCCGTGCCGAGAAACCGCTGTCCTAGCCAAGCGGCCAACACGCGCATGACGGCCGAACGCCGGTACGCCGAAAAAGCTCCGGGACAGCAAGTGACGGCGCCGAACACGCTTTCGGCCGCCTTCATGATGCGATGCGACACGTAGTAGCGGGCAGCTTCCATCTTGGAAATAAAATTATCTTCCTCTTCAACAGCTAGGATGTGCCCGGACACCGCGCCAATTTTCGGATCAGCGAACGGCTGCACAATACGGTAGACGGCTTCCGGCTCGACGTAGCTGTCGGAATCCACGTACACCAAGATTTCGCCCGTGGCGTGTTGAGCGCCGAAAGCCATACCGTGGCGTTTGCCTTTGTTTTTTTCGAATTTAAAATTCCGCAAGGTTGGGTATTGGGCTTCGAGGTCCGTCATGGCCTTCCAGGTGCCGTCTGTGGACCCGTCATCAATGGCGATGACTTCCATACGATCGGCAGGGTAGCGTGAACGAAAGCAGTGATGGATGGTTTCGGCGATATGCGCTTCTTCATTTTTGGCTGCGATCACGATAGAGAGCGTCGGCATGTATCCCCGATCTTTGGGTTCGCGGTAGAACATCGAGAGTCCTACGCGCGACAACACAAAGGCCGCCGCCATGATGCTGTAGGCCTCCAGGAGCGGCGCGTACCAAAACGACAGCAAATTGTGAACCTTAAAGAGACAGATCGCCACGGCCAAGACGCCGATGCCGGTGCCCGCCAGGATTTTTCGCGGGCGCACATGAATGTTGTGGATTTGTTCCGGAACCGTGGGCGAAAAGCGAATGCCGTATTGGTCAAAATCGCCGGTGCGAACGACCGTTCCTTTTAGAGCATACACGCCGACATGAACGCCCTTGTTCTGAATATTGGCTTTGGCGCGGACGCGAATCGTGGCGGATTGGCCGGGAGAGAGAACCGAAGAGCGGGTTTCAATGGCCGCACCAATATCGCTCAAGTTCAGAAGCTGGCAATTGAACGTCTGCCGTTGCAGCCACTTCCCAACAATAATGGTCGCGGGCTCCGAACTGTCCGTTCGGGGATATCGCCGGCGTTCACGCGCTGTGACCTGAGACACGTTACTCAAAGGAACTCTCCTTTTGTGTCGCCTAATTGGTTATCGAGTACGATGGTTTGCTTTGGTGGTCACTGGAAGGACAGCCCCTCGGAAAAACCCCTGCTTGACCCCTGCTTCCCAGAACCTGAAGATGCACCATTATTATGGAAACGGAACGGTGAGTCAATGGGCCGGGAGACTAATTGTCGAACCCATTAGGCCCAAAAATTCCGAGGACCCAAAAAAAGACGGATTTTCCGACGTAAAACTTAGCGGATGATCGCGAGCGTCCCGCGCGTTTTGCCTGCTGGGCTTGTGATGAGATAGATGTAATAGCCCGAAGCGGCCTTGTCTCCGGAGTCGGTGGTAAGGTCCCAAAGCGCGCTTCCTGACGGCGCGTCCAGCGTTTTGACCCAGTGCGCCGACAGCGTATAGAGGCCAATGGTGCTGTTTGAAGGCAGTTGATCAAACGTGACATGGTTTAAGGTCGAGCGGTCAGCCCGCCATGGATTGGGGAAAACGCGCACCTGCGAGAAATCTTCAAACTGCGGGTAGGAGCCCACCGTCGGGGGCTGTAGGCCGGACAACGCGCCCGCCTGTCCCGCGGAGGTTGTAAAGACGACGTCAACCCAGTAGTTGCTGGTTTTCGTGCTTCCTGTAGGGAAGGCCGGCGCGGCTGTATAAAGGTAGAGACCATTCAGCCCATCCACGCCGCTTTGCAGTGCGTGCAGGGGTGGGTTATTGACCGGCACCGTGAAATAATTAACGCTCACCGCGTATCCCGTGGTCGTGAAGTAAGAAGCCACATAGGTGGTATTGGCGGCAATGGCCACGGGGGTTGCAAACGTCATCGTCTGCCAGCCAGAAGCCGTCTCGCCGGTAAAGGTGCCGCTGGCTAAGAGAGTTCCTGAGTTCGACCAGAGGTGGCCAGTATGGGTTCCGGTGTTGGTTGACCATTTATAGAAACGGATTCCGGTAATGGTTCCCGCCACATCCGAACGGAAACGCACGCCTATCTCAAGAGGTGACGGATCTTTCCAGCCGTCGCCGGCCGGCGGGGCTGTTGTTCCCCAGATGGTGACGGGACCAGGGATGGTCGTCGTGGCGCTTTGGATCGTGAACGTTTTGACGGTGGACGTGCCGCCGCCGGGCGCCGGATTAAAGACTGTGACGCTCGCGGTGCCCGAGGAGAGGATGCGCGTGGCCGGAACCGCCGCGCGCAGGGTCGCGCTGCTCACGAAGGTGGTGCTGAGTGCTGTGCCGTTCCATCGCACCGTGGAGCTGCTGATAAACCCGGAACCGGCCAGCGTGAGGGTAAACGCGGCGCCGCCTGCTGTCGCTGAGCTGGGACTCAAGGTGGTCAACACGGGGATCGGATTTGCCACGGAAGGGCTGGCGATCGTAAAAGGTTGGGACAAAGACGTTCCGCCGCCCGGTGTCGAAGTGAAGACCGTGACATTCACGGTTCCCGAAGAGACAATACGGCTGGCGGCGATAGAGGCTTTCAACGAGGTGCTGCTCACGAAGGTTGTTGCTAGCGCCGTTCCATTCCAGCGGATAGTGGAGCTCGAGATAAAGTTGGATCCAGTGGCGGTGAGTGTAAAGGCTGTGCCGCCGGCGGTGGCTGAGCTCGGGCTGATGGCAGACAACACGGGCATGGGATTGGTGACGGGCGGCGTGACGACTCCTGAACCGGTGCTGAGCATCACGTCCACCCAATAGTTACTGCTGCCGGTGCTGTCCGTGGGAAACGTGGACGAGGAGCTGTAAAGATACAGGCCGTTCAAGGCCCCGGCGACGCTTTGCGGCGCGTGCAAGGGTGCATTGTCATGAGCCTGTGTGAAGTAATTTAAGGTGACGGCATAACCCGTGATGGTGAAATAGGAGGCCACGTACGGCGTATTCGACGATATCGCCACCGGCGACGAAAAGAGCACTGTTTGCCAGCCCGAGGCACTTTCGCTGGAGAACGTGGCTTGCGTAAGCCGCGTGCCGGCAGCCGTCCACAGGCTCGCGGTATGCGGTCCAGTGTTGCTCGTCCATTTATAAAAACGTAAGCCCGTGATTAGTCCGCCTGTGTCCGACTTGAAACGCACACCGACTTCGATCGGCGAGGGATCCTTGTACCCATCGCCGAGCGCCGGCGCGCTTGATCCCCACAGCGTGTAACTCACGGGCGGCGGGGGGATAACAGGCAAGCTCGACATCACCTGCCCCACCGTTTTCACGACGGTTCCAGAGCTGGCTCGCGCCTCGAGCCACGTTAAAAAGGCGCTTAAGTTTGCCGGTGAGACGGTGTAGGCGTCAGACGTCTTTCCGTCACAGCCGTCGCAGACTTTGTGAAATTGCATGGGAACCCATCCACCACCAGCATTTTCGGCGCGGGTGACCTGTTGTTTAAGCTGGTTTAAAGTCGTGGTATAGACGACAGCATCCGGCGTCCGGATCCAGGCGGCATCGACGGGCGGCAGCGATTCGGCCGGAGAACAACCGTCATATGCACAGCCCAGTTCCCAGGCGCCGCGTCCTGAATCGAAGCAGCTGCGGACGATCTCTTCGATGGCCGCTGTCGAGGCGCCGAACGGATAGGCAAAGTTTGTTACCGGGCTAAGCCCGAGCGCTTGCAGCTGCGTGCGGCTGTCGCAAATCTCATGGCGCGCTTGGTCGAGCGTGAGCGTCGTAAGGTCGGGATGGGACACAGTGTGGGCGCCGATCTCGTGGCCGGCCGTCTGAAGGGCTTTCACTTGGGCAACCGTCATATACGGCGCTTCGCCGAGCACCCCGCTGATGATATAGAAAGTGCCGCGAAACCCATGCTGTTCCATGAGCTGGGCCGCCAGCGGCGCGTCGTCATAGCCGTCGTCAAAGGTCAAACTGACTACCGTCTGAGCAGCCAAAACTGGCTGCGCGAGACAAAGCCCGATGCCGAGGAGCCCGGCTAGAATCCAAAGCAAGCGTCTCATGGCGCGACTCCAAGGACGTCTCTTAAATTCGCATCGGCTTCGGCATGCGCCTGTAGATTCTTGGCGCCCTCAGCCGCGGCGCCGAAGCGCAGCACAATCGAAAAATACTGCGTGCTGCCCAGCTCGCCAAGTGGCACCCAGGCAAAATCAAATTCTTGTCCCCAATAATGCAGGCCAAGGCCGGTCGTAAAGCCGGAAAAGCCAGCGGCGTCTTTCAGCGTGTCGGAACGAAACCCCGCGCGCAGCGAAATCATTTTTGACGGCAACCATTCCACACCGGCGTGCGCGCTGGCTAGGCCCGTGAAGCGGTAGACCCCTTCTGCCGACAGAAGAAGATAATCTAGGGGCCAATACACCGCACCGGCCCGCACCTGCTCCGGCAACGAATCGCCTTGGTCGAGAAATTTCAGTTTGGTTCCTATATTAGCGGCCACCAGAGCTAGGCGCAGCTGGCGCTTGGCTTGGAACATCGCCCCGGCGTCAAAGGCGTAGGCATGGGCGGAGGCGTCGGCAATTTTGGCGTCAATGATTTTGCCGGTGAGCCCGAAGGAAAGCCGGTCGGTCAGCGTTTGACCATAGGCCAAGGAATAGGCAGCAAAGTGTCCAGAGAAATCACCGGTCGGGTTGCCGAAGTCATCGGTTCCTTTGGAATCACCGGGATTCAGGTACTGCCCGGCGATGCCGAGTGAGCGGCCATGGCCGAGCGGATGCACGTAGCTGATGAATTCATCGGAAATCGTTTCTAAATAGGAAAGATGCATTCCGGCAAGCTCAGGAGTGGCCAAGAGTCCTAGTCCGGCGGGATTCCACACCGGGGCATAAGCGTCCGAGGCTAGCGCGCTGTAGCTAGAGCCCAAGGCTGCAGGACGACCACCCACTGGAATATCCAAAAAGCTTGCGCCTTCGGTTCCAGAGGAAGCCATCGTCAAGGTTCGGAGGGAAAAAAGTAACAAGCCAACACCGACCCCGGTATGTAGGCGAGACAATCTCAAGGCACATCACTATACGTATTTGCCCTCCGAGAGGCCATGGGCTGAAAGGTCAGTTCTCCACGGAAAAAGGCCCAATGATATTCGGGGCTCTGACGAACGATAGCGACGATGATAAGATCATAGCGCTTTGAAAAAATTTATCGCCGCCGTCATGGGGGTATTGCTTTTTCAGCAGGGTCCGGCTATCCCTGCTCGGCTGCCTGCTCACAAAATTCCCATGGTCGTTACGAGACAGGCGTTGATGCCCGTCTCCGTCGCTGCGCGTTTAGGCGCTTGGGCAGAACGCCACGGGCAGCCGTTGACATGGTGGACCTTGTTGAGAAGTTGGTGGACCCTGCCTGCTTCGAATTTAGGCACCCTCGATTCCATCGACTCTGTCGTGGCACACCTTAGTCTTGCCAATCGCCTTTACCTCGAAGGCTATCCCCAGCTGGCGTTAGCGGTGATCCGTGCGGCGCGTTTATGGCTAGCGCAACAATCCGATACGCCAGAGAGCGCATTGGACCCGACGACGTTGGCAGGGGTGCTCGATTCCAGTGCTCAATCTCTGGAAGAAGAAATGAATCAAATGTGGACCAATTGGGAGGATCAGCTCCAACCTATTTTTGAGGCGAACTATTCCGCGGCTCACCGCGGAATGATCATGGCCAATCGTTTTGGCACATTTAATGAAGGAACAGTCCGGGTGGATAACAGAGCAACCACCTTTCACCAGCGCAGTGCGGCGCTGGCCTCTCTATCGGCGAGGTTCCACGACGTTCTGCAAGAAACGGCGCCTGAACGCCGGCGGCTCGGCGCTTCCCATATCGCGGCCCTGTCTTGGGCGATCCTTGCGGCCTGGTCGTCTAGCCACCGGTCGGAAATTATCGCCAGCCGGTCCGCACTTGAAGCGGTTCTATCGGCGCATGAAGCTGAGCTACGTCAGGCGGGTGCGCCCGGCCGTGAAGATCTGTGGCGGGTCTTAGCGGCTCAATGCCTTGTTAATGACGTGAATGCACCGCTCACGCTAGCGCTTTTGAGCACTCCTGAACGCGCCCAAACGATCCTGCCCTGGCTCGATGAGACGCAACGTCGGCGAACCGTACGACAATTGGTCCAAGCGACGACGGAGGGGAATGATCTTCAAGTCGTCCAGCACTTGGCGAATTATCCGGCGCTCGGCAAAATCTTTGATCAAGAAGCGCCTATTTGGACGACACAAAAGGGAGCCAAGCCCGTTCTCGACTTTCGTAACAACGCTGCTCGGCTGCAAAAATACCGGCACGTTGTGCCAGAGGCTAGGCATCGTCCTCGTTATCTCTTTGCCTTAATAGAAGCAATCTTCAAAAAAACGAAAGACGCCTTTTTGAAAGGCGATGTCGACCAAAGTCTTAAGCTCCTGGGCCCGCTCGTGCCTTCAGCCAACCCCGCGCCGAAGCGTGATAGCCTCCTGGATTGGATTATGCGCTTGGCGTCGGCGCCGTTAGACGACGATTCTCTGGAGTCGCCGCTTGCGCGAAAGATTCTAAAAGATGCTGAAGATTTGTACGCCCAGTTATTGAGGTTTGCTGCTCTCTGGTCATTGACCGAACTCGGTCGTGAACTCAAGGTGCCGTTAGTCGCCATCAAACACCTCATCGCATACTACCAAGGATATGACGATCCGATGTTTAAAGAGGCAGCCGTCGCACGTTTGGAGGTGAAGGTCACCCAAACCAAAGCAATCATTCGTCGATTTAAACGCCTAGATCTTTACCTGCCCCTCACCCGGTTCTTAGACTATTTTCGTCTGGGGCAACCACCTGACGAACGCCTGATCCATCTCAATGTCATGCAACGATACAAAAAGCATGCCAATATTCTTCCCTTCAAATGGCACTTAGGCATGATTAATGAAAGCCTGCTCGTCAAACAGCCTACCCTTGCGTTTCACATGATGGCCCATCCGGAGTTGCCGGAAGAAATATGGGATCACGTTTTGGCGTATCCCCGTCCGGAGCGATATTTAATTTTGTTGGGGGGCCTGTATAGACCAGACGTCAGAACGCGCATGCGTCAGGCCCTCATTTCCCACCTGCGCGTCGAACAGGGGTTACGCCTACTGGATGAACTCGAGGAGCTTTATCTCACGGACAAAGGCGACGTGTGGCAGGCCGGCCCAAATTTTCGTGCACAACTGGGAGAATTGCTCATGGACCTGCGGCAGCATTATGACCAAACCTCTGCGGCTCCGCTTCATCGGGGGCCCGGCTTTAAACTCCCACCCAAAGCAACAATAGGCATGAATCATTCCGGGCCGGTTGCCATTTGGTTTGGCGGAAAGCGTTGGATCTTGCGCGCCTACAAGGGGCGCCGTTGGATGTCCAGTCCGAAAGGATATCTGCCACTAGATGCGAAGCAGGAGCAGGGGCTGAAGTATAAGGGTAAACTTGGCATTACGGTGACGGTGGGCTCCGGGAGTCAGATATCCTTTCGAAACTCCACACGCAAAATGAATGCCAACATCATCGTTTTGGAACCGTTGGACAGTCAAAAGAGTGATGAGCGGACGATTAAACATAACTTGCAAGAACTGCAAAGCCACATCAGGAAATTTAGTCACGATGCGCAAGCGGAAGACAAGAATCATACACGGCGAATGCGGATCCATCTTGGACCGGAGGGATGGATTTCTAGCATTCATGCGGCCGAGTTTTTCCCTGCGATCGAAAAAGAGCCGATCCCACCCCAGAAGGAGGTGTGGATGGATGGGCCTTTGGAAGACGGGCATCGGATCGTATACGCAACCTGGCGCGTCAATCCGCATGAATCCGTCTTGGATTTAGAGTCGCTCTGTTGGTCTCTGCAGAAGAGCGACGGCAAATGGTATGAAGTCCCTTCCCCAAGTCCAGACTATCCGCATAATTTAATCGTCGCCAGGATGCGCTTTACGCAGCGCACGGAGAGCACCGACCCACGCAGCGGGCCGGGCATCCTCCCATTCTGGAAACCATTGCGGGCGCTCGCCCGCGCCTTAGGGTATGAATGGGAAGCCGATACGCGGTGGATTCCTTTCATGGAGGAAGCTGGAGCGATCGTCCATCTTTTATTCTTCTTAACCACCGGATCCATGCGCCATCCCGATTTCATCCGCCGAGCGCTCCATTATCGCCAGGCTCGCGGGGAGGCGTCGGCGCGTGCGCATCGCCTTGAACCCGGATCTCTGCAATGGCGCTCGGCGGCATTTTACCGGCGGCTGGTTGTTCGCACCGTTATAGGCCGCATATCTGGTAGCGGTATTATTGCCGGACTGCGTCAGGGGTTCCAAGACGCCTTCAGGATGCATTCGACCCGCAATCAAAAGGACTATCTCGTAGCGCACGCCTCCTAATGTAGAATCCTCTCTGTGAGAGGGTGGATCGGCATCTTCGTGGCACTCATCGCGGTGGCCTCCGCGGGCGTCTGGGGGCAGGGACGTAAGCCCTCAGCAGGAGTGAAACCGTCATTCACAGCCTGGGCGGCTTCCTGGGACGGCGGGAAGGTCCAGCAGGCGCTTTTTCTGTATGCGCCATCGTTGGAAGAAGTGGATCTCTTCGCCTATCGCTTCTCTGCTGACGACGCGCTTGTGCCGACCGATTCACATTTTCCCGAGATCGAAAACGTCTTCGGCCAACTCCCATCGCCCCGGCCGCGCAAAGCCATCACGCTCGTCAATGATGTGGAAAGCCCCAACGGAACATTGTTCAAAGATCCCGCCTGCGTTCATCGCGTGATTGCAACGCCGGAGGCCCGCCGCCGGCACATTGAGCAAATCTTGGCGATCGCCAAAAGGGCGGAGTCGATCGATGTGGATTACGAGCGCGTGGCGGCCGAGGATAATGCTGCCTTCGTCGACTTCATTGGCGAGCTAGGAAGGGCCCTACACCAAGAGGGCAAACGCTTATCAGTTGTTGTCGAGCCGCGTGTCGCCGACGGACGCACAGAGGATCCCTTAAGCAACGCCGCCAGCACCTTGCCTTGGACCGAGATCGCGCAGGCAGCCGACCAGCTGACGATCATGGCCTATCTCTATCATTATGGCGGAAGCGCGCCCGGTTCCATTGCACCTGTCGATTGGGTTGTGCAAATTGCTACCTACGGGTTATCCAAAGTGCCGCCGGAAAAACTCACGCTGGCATTGCATCTTGGCGGCATCGATTGGCCGTCGCAAAGAACCGGCAAATCACTCGACTATGACAAAGCCATGGCGCTTTCCACTGCCTATGGCCAGATGATCCAACTGGATTCCAAAACGCAGTCCGGGTTTTTCTCCTATGCGGATGGGACGGGCAAGCATGAGGTCTGGATTGAAACAGCTGCCGGCCTGCAAGCCAAAGTGAAGGCTTTGACCCAAGTAGGCATCCGACAGATTGCCTTTTGGCGTTTAGGTTCCGGTGAGCCGGCCTTTTGGGACCACTTGCCTCGCCGATAACGCCTAAATGGCCTTATAAATAACATTGTTATCATATTGTTAAAAGTTGTTAAAACGTTACTTGCATTCCGGCGCGCCCGACGCTACGAAAGAGCCGCATGAGCAATGGCCTAAAATGGTTGGGAGGGGGACTCTGCACATTGGCGCTTGCGTACGGCAGCGCTCAGCCGGCGCAGGCGGCTACCCTTTTTTCTGATACGTTTACCCGGCCCGATGGTCTTCTCACGAACGAATACGCGTTCTGGAGTCCCACGGACAACGCCGCCGCCGTGTCTCCGGACTGGCAGCTCGACAGCGGTTCCATGTTTATTCAAGGTAACGCCGCGTGGTCGGGTGTTCCAGACGATTGCGCCAGTGGGACCAAGTCTCCGAACGCGGCGAGCTCCAATTGCACCAATTCCGCGATCTTCCGGCTGAACACGAAACGCTTCGATTTCAAAGACGTCAAACTCTCCTTCAGCCTTCTCAGCAACGGCTTGTCCAGCACCCCGTCCACGCCGCCCGTCGACTGGGATGGCATCCATATTTTTCTGCGGTACCAAAGCGAGTTTGAGTTGTATTACGCGAGCATCAACCGCCGGGACCAGACCTCCATTTTGAAAAAGAAATGCCCCGGTGGGACGGACAATGGGGGGACCTATTACGAACTTAGCCGCAATGTAGCGCACCCCTGGTCGCCCGGCAGTTGGCAGCATATCTCGGCCACTGTCAAAACCAATCGTGACAACACGGTGACGATCGCCCTTTATGACGACAAAGGGCTGATTGTGCAGGCCACCGATCAAAATATCGGTAAATGCGCGCCAATCACCGGCGCCGGCGCAGTCGGCATCCGCGGCGATAACAACAACTTCAAGATCGACGATTTTAACGTCATGGACCTAGGGGATCCGGGTGTGCCTGTGCCGCCACCGTCTCCACCCCCGCCCCCTCCGCCTCCGGTAACGCCTCCGCCACCGGTGGTGCCGCCACCCCCGACCACACCTCCACCGTCAACGCCACCGCCGCCTGTCGCGCCGCCGCCCCCGGTGGTGACGCCTCCACCCCCGCCACCTCCTCCCCCGCCGACCGCAGCGCCCCAAGTGGATTTAATGAGCCTCCCGCACGTGATGCCGGTGAGCGCCACGTTGCGCATCAGCGCCTCAAACGCTTCGACCATTCATTGGACCATGAACCGTCATACCTCTTCCGCCCGTGTGTTTGCGGCTGCCTTCGATTTGCCTGCCGCTGAGGCGGTCACGAGCGTCTCGACACCAAATCCAGTCCTTTCTCTTGCACCCTTATCGTTGACCCCCGGCGACTACACGCTTGAAGTCACCGCCGAAAATGCGTCTGGCATCGTCTCGGCACCCGCGCAGACGGACGTGACGCTTGTCGCCGAAACACTGGGCGGCGTTCAAGTTTTTCCAAATCCTTGGCGCGTGGACCGGCACCGTGGAGAAGAAATCACCTTTGGCCAGTTAACGGATCATGTGCGCATTCGCGTTTTCTCGGTTTCCGGGCAACTTGTGAAGGATTTGGGTGATGCCGCTAGCGCTGCGCATTGGGATTTGACGAATGCCACGGGGGAACGCGTCGGCTCCGGGATCTATCTTTACCTCATTACGAACAGCATGGGACAACAAATACGCGGCAAAGTGGCCGTCATCCGTTAGACTCTCATCTCCAAAAAAAACGTAACCTCTTGGAATGGCCTCGTGTCCCATTGGCCATAGAAAGGAGGGCGCCATGAAAAGCAAAAAAGCCAAGAAAACAAAAACGTGTAAAGATTGCGGCAAACCGATGAGCCAATGCGTCTGTTAGCCCGGTCTCTCTAGTTTATCGCTAGGTATTTCTTCCCTAGTTGTTAATGGATGTAAATATCCCTTTAACTTGGGGTATTCTCCGTCTAAACTTCGGGCGCCATGGGTGCCCGAATTCGAGTGTTGGCGATCGGACTTTTGGCGGTTTGGGCGCGGCCGGCGCCAGAATGTTTGGCTGCGGCGCACCAGCCGTGGGCACGCCGTCCCGGCGTGATCCTTTATCATCTTAAACCGGGTTCTTCGCCCGAAGAGCGCACGGCGCTCGGACGGGTATTCGGTTCTTACCGGCTGGCCGCTGCTCCTAGCCAAGCCGCCAAAAGCTATCAGGCGCTTGCCTTCCCGCAAAGCGTCGGCGATGAAGAGACGATGGCGGAGACGCTAAAAGCCTCCGGCGCGGTGGACTTTGCCGAGCCGGATTATCTCATGCCGGCCGCCGCCGCGATCCCCGATGATCCCCAGTACCCGTCCCAGTGGTTCCATCAGACGATTCATTCGCCGGCTGCTTGGGCCTACACCACCGGAAGCGCCTCCATCCTCGTCGCCGTTTGCGATACTGGCGTCGATAGCACGCATCCCGATTTGCTCGCCAATGTGCAGTTGCCCGGCTTCAATGTGGTTAGTCGCAATACCGATACAAGCGCGCTCACGCCGCACGGCACTGAAGTGGCCGGCGTCTTGGGCGCCGTCGGCAATAATGCCATTGGGGTGACCGGAGTAAATTGGGGGGTCAAAATATTACCGGTACGCATTACGAATAACTTGGACGAGTCCGCCTGGTGCTCGAGCATGGCCTCCGGCATTGAATGGGCAGCCGATCACGGCGCGAAAATTATTAACCTCAGTTACGAGACAATGGGATGCCCAGGAACGATTGAAACGGCGTCGGCCTATGCCAAAACCTTGGGGGCTCTCGTGTTTGTGGCGGCAGGCAATGGTGCACAGGATCTTTCGGCGATTTATCCGGCCCAGCGGTCATTCATTTTGGTTGGTGCGACAGATTCGGCTGACCAGCAAGTCATTTTTTCGAATTACGGGGCGCCTGTGTCGTTGGGCGCACCCGGCCGGTCGATTGTCACCACCCGGCCCGGCGGAGGCTATGGCACAGTGAATGGCACCTCCTTCTCGGCACCCTTAGCAGCGGGCGTGGCGGCCCTAATCTTGGCGCTCAATCCCGCTTGGACGCCGGATACGGTACGAGACATCCTCTTTGCCACGGCCCATCCGATTGCTTTGAACTTGCTTGGCTATGGCCGCATCGACGCCGGCGCGGCACTGGCCGCCGCGCAAGGGTGCCGCTCCGGAAATTGCCCGTCGCCGGTCCCTTTAGGAAATCCGCCGCCGCTTTTCCAACCGCCGGCTACAGTCACCGCCTCCAATGCCCCTGCCGTGCGCGCCTACCCGAACCCTTGGCGTTCCGATAAACATACAGCCCCGATGGTCTTGGATCATTTGGCCGCCGGCAGTGACATTCGCATCTTTACCATCTCGGGCCAACTCGTGCGGCGCCTGGCGGCTGACGCTCTTGGCGCCGCCTCCTGGGACTTGTCCAACTCCTCGGGGGAACGCGTAGCATCGGGGATATACCTTTTCCTCGCCAAAGACGCGATGTCCCACGACGCCCGTGGCAAACTCGCCGTCATCCGCTAACTCTAACACGTTAATTTCACAGCCAATTTGACCGGGCTTGCGCGAATTCTGTATGCTCTGCCTCACATTTTTACTAACGTAAAAGAGAGTTCATGGCTGACACTGCACCACCATCAACCGTAGTCTCACAAGATATTTCGCGACGATCGTTTTTAAAGCTCGGCTGGGGAGCTTTGCTTGGTTTTTTTGCTACGAGCGCCGGGGCCACCTTGCGCTTTATCTTCCCGAATGTTCTCTACGAGCCTCCGCAAACTTTTAAAGCCGGAAAACCCGAAGACTATTCGCTTGGCGTGTCGACCCGCTGGCTCAAAGAACAGCGCGTTTGGATCATCCGCAACGAAGAGGGGATCTACGCGATGTGGGCGCGCTGCACGCATTTGGGGTGCACGCCGAACTGGTTCCAAGCGGAAAATCGTTTTCGATGTCCCTGCCACGGCTCCAACTACACGCCGGCCGGCGACGTCATCGCTGGGCCCGCGCCCAAGCCCTTGTACCGCTGCGCGATTCGCGTTTTGCCGTCAGGCGATATTCTGGTCGATAAGAGCACGCTTGAGGACCGGCCGGGCCTGCGCGAGAAGGCGCAATTTTTCGTGAAGTATACTGGCACCGGCGCCGCTCCGGCCGCTCCTGCGACCGCCTGACGATGAAACTTCCTACCGCCGACGACCTCAAGAAACAAGTCATCAATTCACAGATTTGGCGGTCCATTTTTCGCGGCGGCGAGTGGAAAGACACGCCGCGCGACCGGGCGCAGCATATTTTGGGCAACGTATGGTTGCATTTGCAGCCCTCGCGCGTGCGCAAGCATGGTCTTAAGTGGAACTATACCTTCGGCTTGGGCGGCCTCTCCTTCTTCCTCTTCCTTATATTGACAGTCACCGGCGTCCTGCTCATGTTCTACTACCGGCCGTCCGTGGAACTTGCCTATCGGGACATGAAAGATCTTGAGTTTGCCGTCAGCATGGGAAGTTTCTTGCGTGCGATGCACCGGTGGTCGGCGCATGCCATGGTACTCATTGTCATTCTGCATATGGTGCGCGTCTTCCTAACCGGGTCTTATAAAACCCCTCGCGAATTCAATTGGGTGATCGGCGTCATTTTGCTTGTGGTGACACTCCTTCTCTCCTTTACCGGCTACCTTCTGCCTTGGGACCAGTTGGCCTTGTGGGCGGTGACGGTCGGCACCAATATGGCCGCCGCCTCACCAGGCTTGGGCGCCGAAGGTCCGTTTGCAATTCTCAGCCGCTCAAACGACGTGCGTTTCGTGCTCTTGGGCGGCACCACCGTCGGCGCCAATACCCTTTTGCGCTTCTATGTGCTGCACTGCGTGTTCGTTCCGCTCGTGGCGGGCGCGCTCATGATCCTGCATTTCTGGCGCGTGCGCAAAGACAATTTCTCCGGTCCCCCAATCAAACCAGAAGAGCTACCGCACGATAAAGTCGACACCTGGCCGCACTTGATTGTGCGCGAATATATCGCCGCGCTCGGGTGCCTTGTATTTATCTCCCTATGGTCGCTTTTGCAAAAAGCGCCGCTCGAAGAAATGGCTAACCCGACGGTAACGCCCAACCCCTCAAAAGCGCCGTGGTATTTCACCGGTCTGCAGGAACTTCTCGTCTATTTTGATCCGTGGATTGCCGGCGTCGTTTTGCCTACGCTCATTGCCGTCGGCCTCATGGCCATTCCGTACATTGACCCTGATAAAACCAAAGGCGTCGGCCGTTATGGGTTTAAAGAGCGGCCGCTGGCGATGACCTATTTCCTTTTTGGATTAGGCATGTGGTTTTTCCTCATTTTTATCGGCACCTTTTTGCGCGGACCCAACTGGGATATTTACATGCCCTGGGAGAGCTGGTTTATTCACAAGCCGCCGCCGCCGCGCACGTGGAGTTTGCCGCTCGGTTGGGGGCTGTTGGTTCTGGGCGTTTACTTTATCGTAGGAATGGTTTTGCCCTTTATGGCGAAGGCCGATTTCGATTGGAAAAAATCCCTGCGCAACGGATTTATCGCAATCCTCGGTTTTGCCTGCGTGGTGAAGCTGGGCACGAAGATGCTTTGGGAGCAGATGCTTTGGCTCGTCATTTTCTCTTACATTTACTACATCCTAGGCGTGCTCGTACCACGTCGGCATTTGACCAATCAGCCGAAGGTTCGCTACGCGATTACGATGACGCTTGTCTTGCTCATGCTCGGCGTGCTTATGAAAATGGGCGTGCGGCTTGGCTTCCACGTCAAATACATTCTGACGATTCCGCAGGTTCAGTTGAACATCTGAGGCATGTTACGCAAACTCTTCATCTGGGGTAACGCGGCGCTACTGCTGTTATTTGTCGTGGCCATCGTGCGCGACTTGGCGGGGCCTTACTTGCCCGACCATTGGGCCGCGGCGCAGCGCACCTACCGTAAAATGCAGGCCGATGCCGAAACGAATGACGAATCGAAAAAGGCCATCCTCAGCCGTCCCGTCGAAATTAAGCAAATCATGGCTGACGACCTTGGCCAAATCGACCGTTGCACAAGCTGCCATCAAGGGATGGACTCCATCGCCACGCCGACCATGCAAAATACGTTTACGGCCAATCCGTACAAATCCCATCCCGGCGATTTTCTAAAAAATCATCCGGTAGATAAGTTTGGCTGCGTGACCTGTCATGGCGGCCAAGGCATCGCGACGACTTTCTTGGGCGCCGCTCATACGCCAAAGGATGAGGCGCAAAAAGCCGAATGGAAGAAGAAGTATGGCTGGGAGCCGACGGAGCATTGGGATCGTCCAATGCTGGCCGGTCCGTATTTGCAAGCCTCTTGCGCGAAATGCCATGGGAACTTTGAAAGCTTGCCGGGAACCGAAGTGGTCGCCAAAGGCAAAGAACTGATGAACCAGCACGGCTGCTTGGGATGCCACCAATGGAAAGGCTTTGGCGGTCCGATTAGCGTCGATTTGGCTGAAGAAACTGCGAACAAGCCACTGGGTCGTATCGACTTCTCGCATACCGGACTGCCCGTCGAGGAAATGAACCTTCTCAATTGGATCCGGTTGCATTTCGTGCGCGATCCCTGGGAGCTGACGCCGGGTGATCCGGAAGCCAAATTCAACACCGAACCGATCGCCCCTTCCGGCATGCAGAATTACACCCTGCCGTCGCCGGCTTATCCGGATAAAGGACCTGAGCTGTCGGAAGCCGACGCTACGGCGCTAACGACTTACATCCTTTCGGCGCGCAGCGAAAAGATCCCTTACAACTATTATGTGCCCGGTCCCAAAGAAGCGAAATTTTCGGACATGCATTTTAGCTCGCGCAAAGAAGCGGGCAAATGGGTCTATGACCGTTACGGATGCGCTGCCTGTCACGGATTGAACGCCAAGGGTGGACGCCGTAACTTCAATTATCAAGGCGGCGGCCAAGAGCCGGTCTTGACCAAAACCATCGGCAATTACACACGCGACGAATTGCGCAAAAAACTGGAGTACGGTGTGCCTGTCGTCAACAAAGAAAACGAAAAGGGCCCGACGCCTCCGTTGTACATGCCGCCATGGAAAGATAAAATAAGCCCCGAAGAGATGGAAGCGCTGATGGATTATCTTTTCAGCATCGCCGAAAAACAGGAAGAATTTTAAAAAGATCTCGTCATTCCCCGCGGGCGCTGGCGGGGAATCCATGGATCCCCTGCCAGATTCCGCAGAGGATGACGCCCAGTGGAGGAATAACTATGAAATGTCGTTTTGCGTTGATGATTTTGACGATCGTGATGTCTGTGGGAGTTTTACGGGCGGAAGATTCGTCGTACGAGGCGGAAAAGGCCAAAGCGCTCAAGAACCCTTACGCGAACGATTTTGGGCCGGCATCGATCGATGTCTCCTCTTACCCGGCCGATTTGCAGGATGCCTATAAGAACGTGCTCCTTGTGAAATGCCAGCGCTGCCATCAAGCGTCGCGTCCATTGAACTCGCAATTTGTGGAACCGTCTGGGCCGAAGGAACAGCATGCGGCCATCATCGCCAAATGGAAGTCGGAGAACCCTGAGATGTTTAAGGATAAGCTCGTTTGGCAGATTGAAGGCAAATCGGCTTCCGGCCCTGGCGTGTGGGAACGTTATGTGAAGAAGATGATGTCCAAGCCGGGCTGCAACATTTCTCCTGCCGAAGGTAAAAAAGTCTGGCAGTTCCTGACCTACGATTCGGAACATCGCAAAACCGGCGCCAATGCCGCCAAATGGGCGGAGCATCGCCGCAAGCTCTTGGCGGATTTTAAGGCCAAGTATCCGGATCGTTACCGCGAGCTCTACGAAGTTCAGTAGCTCCGTAGCCGGCGTCGTTTCCCTTCCTCTAGAATATCTCTTGAACTCCTCACTCGGTGGGGATAGGACTTAAGCATCATGGCTGACGATAAATTTGACAGCATTGTAGTCGGCGCAGGACCCGCTGGGGTTTCTGCCGCCATCACGATGGCGCGCGCTGGGCTCAATGTCGCGCTTCTTGAGCGCGGCGAATATGCCGGCGCCAAGAATGTGCAGGGCGCCGTTCTCTATTCCAAAATGCTTGCCGACGTCATTCCCGAATTTTGGAAGGACTGTCCGCTGGAGCGCGCGATCACCGAAGAGCGCGTGTTCGTCATGACAGAAACCTCCGGCATCCAAGTCGGCTACAAATCCGGCGCGCCGGAGCCGGTTCCCGCCAATTGCTACACCATCATTCGCACGCGCTTTGACCAGTGGTTCGCCAAAAAAGCCGAAGAGGCCGGGGTGACGCTTCTCACCGGTGTAACTATTTCCGACGTGATCAAAAAAGACGGCGCCGTTGTCGGCGTGAAATCCACCGAGGGTGATGAGCTGTATGCGGACGTGGTCATTGCCTGTGACGGCGTGAATTCGATTTTGGCGCAGAAGGCCGGCATCCAACGCGAATGGAAAGCCACCGAAGTCGCCTTGGGCGTCAAAGAGGTGTTGGGACTGCCGCGTGAGAAGCTGGAAGACCGGTTTTGTCTAGAAGGCGATCAGGGCTCGACGACCGAAATGCTGGGCGATATTACTAAAGGCATGCTCGGGTACGCTTTTATGTACACGAATAAAGAATCGATTGCTCTGGGCATCGGGTGCGCGCTCGACGATTTTCAGCGGACCAACATCAAACCGAATGATCTTTTGGAACAGCTCAAACGCCATCCGCTTATCCGCCGTTACATCCAAGGCGCCACCCCGCTTGAATATTCCGCGCACCTCATCCCAGAAGGCGGCTTCAATGTGATGCCGCCGCTCTACATCGGAGGGATGCTGTTGGCCGGCGACGCGGCGCAGATGATCAACCCCACCCACCGCGAAGGGTCGAATTTAGCCATGGCCGCCGGACGCATGGCGGGCGAGACAGTGATCGAAGCTAAAAAAATCGGTAACTTCTCGGCTAAAACGCTGTCGTCCTACCGTAAAAAATTGGACGAGTCGTTCGTATTGATCGACATGGAAGACCACAAGGACATTGAAGACAAGGTGCGCGAAAACCGGGAGATCATGACGATTTACCCGCGGCTAATGAACGAGGCCGCCCACGAATATTTCTTGGTCGATGGATTGCCGAAACGGGAACACCAGCGCCGGATCATCCGCCGGTTCCGCAAGGAACGCGGATTCTTCCGCATGATTAAAGACGCCATGAGCTTACGAAAGGCGATAGGATAACCCTTATGGATGACCCCAAACCGATGACGGTCGAGGCCAAGCTTGGCCTTCTCACGTACAAAAACGACCACCAGACCCACATCAAGATCATGGACCCGGACGTCTGCTTAAAATGCCCGAATAAGCCCTGCGTGACCGGGTGTCCGGCGAGCGTCTACACGTGGGATGAAGAGAAGAAAAAGATTATTGTGGCTTACGAGAACTGCATTGAATGCGGAGCGGCGCGGATGCTGTGCCCCTTTTACAACATCGATTGGCACCCGCCGCGCGGCGGCTTTGGGGTCTCCTACAAGTACGGCTAGAGAGTGAGAGAGTAAGTAAGTGAGTGAGTGGGCGGTGACCTGCGGAACTTACTCTCTCACTCTCTTACTCACTTCATAACTTTTTAATTCCTTCACAAACTGCCCGCCGTCATATTTCACTTGTCCCACGCCTTCAGCGTACCACGCGTCTTCGTCGATCACGTCGTCTCCGCGCTTCTCATGGTAATGCAATTGGATGCAGTGAAATTTCCCAGCTGGCACCTCAATGTCTTCCCAGCCGGTGACTTCCCCGTCGAAAATAATCGGCTTGTCCATGATCAAGCGGACTTTCAGCCGTCCTTCCCAATGAACTTTTGTCCCCGGCGTCAGCGGATAAATGACTTTAGGGACGGGGGGATTAAAACGCGTAAAGACCTCCGGGGTAAGCGCCTTGCTCAGGCCGAGTTGTGAAATAAAAATACCCTTTTCGTTGCGTTCTAAAAATTCGCGCATGGATCCACGCTTATCCTTCTGCGTCATGATCGCCTTCCAACGGCCGTCCATGTTTTTCCAAACCGCGCTTCCTTGCTCAACCGTCATGGCGGCGGACATCCCTTGGTCGGCCGAGACCTCCTCGATGGCCACCTGCATGTCAAAGGTGTCATGCTTTTGTTTGTTCGTTGTTTTATAGGTCCACTGATTGCCTTTTTGAACAGGGAAAAAAGCATCGTCGGGGCTCGCCGCTAGGCTCAGCCCGGCTGTAAACACGAATAGGCCAATCAGAGCCGCTTGTCGCTGCAGGAGGTTAGTGGTCATGAGATTGGAGAGGATTTAAAAACCGCAGACCCGGAAAGCGGCTAAAATCCAGATCAGTGGTGCACAAGGTCGCGCCATGTTCGATGGCTAGCGCCGCCAGATGTGCGTCCATGACCAGGGGCCCATTGGCTTGAGAGGTCGTTACCAAATCAGAAAGGACGTTCCAATGATTTTCGCCCGGTTCTAAAATGGAAACCGCGGGCAACCCCAGCCAGTCCGAAACTAATGCGACGGCTTCTGGCGCCGTAAACGGTCGCGGGAAAATGCGCGAATTTGTCCCAATGCGTAAAAACGCCAGCAACGTTACCCAGGCAAATCGCACCGGCTGGCTACCAGAAAATGTTTTTTCTAACCATTGGCGAGCCACGCTTTGGTGTTCGGATGACGTATTGTAGGCGTATAACAGAAGATTGGCATCAATAAGCATCACGGATGTAGTGGTCCCTCCGATTGTTCCAAAAGATCCCCGATATTGTCATAGTTAAGCCCGGGACGAGTTCCCAATTCTCGCGCTTTGACGATAAAAGGGCGAGACGATTTTAAAGTTCGCGGGGTATTCAACCCTAATCGTAAAAAGGCATTCACGATTTCCTTAAAAGAACGCCCGGAACGCCGGACCTCCGCGCGCAGCTTCGCGATCACATCAGCATCTAAGGTAAGAGTAGTTCTCACATCATGATGCTATCACCAAATCATCAAGATGTCAAGGTCTTGGGCGCTTAAAATCTCCGTCGTAAAAATTTCTTTACGTCATTGAAAGTCTTAAAAGGGAGGGCTAAACTTGTCGCGAGGATGAAAAAGCATTTACTTTTGGCGTTGTTCGTGATTTCGAGCGCCATCTTTTGGGCCGCCGCCGCGCCGGCCGCTGCCCCGGCGGGGCAGTCGTCCGACGTGCTTCTTTTGGAACAAGAGTCCAAATTTCAGCGCGAAAAAACGGACTACCTTCAACAAAATGTCATCGACAAAATTCTCGGTCCCGGCAAGGCCGTCGTCATTGTCGATGTCGAGATGGGACTGGAGTCGCGCAATACCGAAATGGGGATGGGCAAGAACAAGACGGACAAGAAAAAAAATGAATCCGAAAACGGCGAGTCTCAACCGATCCCACAGGCCAAATTTCTCGTGCCCGGCGTACCGATGCCCAAGTCCCCGTTCCAGCAGGAAGAAGACCGGGGTGGTGCCTCCCAGGAGTCGGGCGGCCAGATGCAGCAAAAAAAGACCGACGTCCGGACCACCATCAAGAAGATTTTGATCACCGTCCTCTACGATAAGAAAGTGCCCTCGGACAAGCTCTTGGCCGTTAAGCAAGCCATTGTCGCCCTCATGAAGGTGACTGAGAATCAGATGGTGTTTACACCGACGACGTTTACCGAAACCGCCTGGCAGCAGGTGATGACGCCTAAATGGATCATTCCGATCGCGCTCACGATGCTCTTGCTCCTCTTTCTGTGGGGACCCTTGGCCAGTTTCTTCCGGCGTCTGAACGCGGCGCTCGAGGACAAGACGCAGAAGATCGAGCAGACGACCAACATGAAAGAAGAAAGCGAGCAGGAAACGGCCGGCGAGGAAGAGGGCGAGCAGGGCGGCGGCGGAGGCGGGGGGGAAGGCGAGGGCGAGGCTGGCGAAGGGGAACTTACGGAAGAAGAGAAAAAGGCGGAGGAGGAAGCCATGAAGAAGTTCGAGCCGTTTAAGTATGTGGGCGAGCAAAATTTGAAGGGACTGGCCTATCTCCTTCGCAAGGAAGAGCCGTGGATCATTGCACTGGTCTTGTCGTATCTCAAGCCCGAATTTGCCAAGGAAATTTTTGCCTCGTTCCCGCCGGAGCTTCAGGCGCGGGTAGCGGTCGAAACCGCCACCATCCGCCAGACGTCCCTTGAGCAGGTGATGTCGATCGACGAGTATGTGAAAAAGAAGATCGACTTCGTTTTGGGCGGCATCGAAAACTTGATCAAGATCTTAAACGAGGCCGACAAAGCCACGCGCGAAAACATCCTCGACTACCTGAAAAACGAAAAGCCCCAGCTTTACGACCGGGTGCGCGAGGAAGTCATCCTCTTTGAGGACATCCTCAAGTTTACCGATGCTGCGATTCAAGGCATTGTGAAGGAGATCGGCACCGAACAGCTCTCGCGCGCCATGCGCGGGGCGCCGCCGGAATACCTGAACAAATTCTTCACCAACATGTCGGCCGGCGCCGCCGCCCTGCTCAAAGAGTCGATGGACTATGGACGTCCACTGACGCCGGAGCAGGTGGAAGAGGAGCGTAAGAATTTGATGGACCTCATCACGAAGCTGGAAAAAGACGGCAAGGTCACGCTCCGCAAGAAACACAAAATGGGAATCTTGGAAGGCGAAGAAGCCGCCGACGACTCTGAGCCGCTGCATTTGAATTTCGGCAAGCAAGCACCCAAAGTGGATCCGGCCAAGGCGCAGGAGCATTTCCAAACCGGGTCGGCTTTCTATGAGCAGGGCAATTATGCCGAGGCGGTCCGCAGCTTCCATGACGCGATCCAAGCGCGGCCGGATTTTTGGGAAGCCTATCAGTATATGGGCGCCTGCTACGCGGCCCAAGGGCTCGTGAACGAAGCCCTCGGTGCCTACGAGCGGATGGTGGAGCTAAACCCCGACGAATCGCTGAAGACGTGGGTCGACCAATGGAAAGTTCAAATGGGGGTTGCCGCATGATCCACCTGCACCGGCTGAATGGTCAAGAAACCGTCGTGAACGCCGAGCTCATCGAGTCCATTGAGTCGCATGGGACTGAAACGGTGCTGAGTTTGGTCACGGGCAACAAGATTGTCGTCCTCGAATCCACCGCCGACGTTGTGCAAAAGACGGTGGCGTATAAGAAAACGGTGTTTGCTGGAGCCGCCTATCTCCCGGAATTTTTAAAGGGCGATAAGCCGGAAGGAGGAAACAAGCCATGTCACTCACACTCATAGCCATGACGGGAATTCTCGTGGGGTTTCTCTGCCTCGTGATCGGGTTTTTCATGGAAGACACCAAAGACGCGCGCGTCATTGATCCGAACAAGGACAAGCACCGCCACCGGATGAAAAAGAAAATCGTTGTGCCGCGGCGAAAAGCGGCGTAGATACTGCCAAGGGCCGCTGTTAAGGCGGTCCGGTTGGAGGATAGATGGATATCGCAACACTGATCGGTATTGTTGTCGGCATCGGCTTGGTCGTCCTGGCGATCTTCCTGGGAGAGGGGATTAACGGCTTTAAGCCCTTTCTCAATGCCGAAGCGGTTCTCATCGTCATGGGAGGGACGTTTTGCGCGCTTCTCGTGAATTACCCGATCAGCCAGGTCTTCGGCATCTTCAAGGTGCTGAAAAAAGTGCTGACCTCAAGCGGCGAAGATACCTCCGAGATCGTCACGACCTTCGTTAACTTCGCTAAAAAAGGCCGTACGGAGGGGTTTCTGGCGCTGGAAGGCGACGTCAAGCTGCTGAAGAACGATTTTCTAAAACGCGGAGTTCAGCTCGTCATCGACGGGTCGGATCAAGAATTCATCCGCAACATGATGGAAACCGAGCTGGGCTTTATTCGCGAACGTCACGAAGTCGGCTCGGAAATTTTTAATTCGTTGGGAACCTACAGCCCCGCCTTCGGAATTATCGGAACGGTGCTCGGAATGATCCTCATGATGAGCTCGATTTCAAACGTGGAAGAAGTGCCGCGCCGGATGGCCTTGTGTCTGGCGGCAGCGTTCTTCGGGCTGGGATCCGGCTATATGTTTTTTCTTCCAATGGCGGGAAAGCTGCGGCGAAGGTCTTCGGAAGAGCTGCTCGTCAAGGAAATCATCATCCGCGGCGTCCTGCTTTTGCAGAGCGGTGTGAGCCCGTCCATCATGGAAGCCAACCTGAAGGCGTATCTAGAACCCGCTAAACGCGCGCTCATCCAAAAAGCCGCCTAACCCTATGGGCCATCAAAAAATCAAAGGAATGATTCCCATGAGCGACCCGCGGGTCACGCTGGTCGGGCACCCCGCGCCGGGATGGATGGTGAATTACGCGGACTTGATGACGGAGCTCGTGTGCTTTTTTATCGTGCTGTACGCGCTGTCGGCCTCCCTTAATAAGGATGTCCAGAAGGCCAAAAAGGACGTTGAAGAAGCGATGAAAAAAGACCAGGTTGCCGGCGAGGTGAAGATCGATAAGGATGGGATGAAAATCACTATCGAAGAAAAAGGCGAAAACGTTTTTTTTCAAAGCGGTTCCGCCGAGCTTTCGCCGCGGATGGATGAGATCCTGGCCAAGATCGCTCCGTCTCTTATGACGCTGGCCAAGGAAGGCCATGACATCGTGGTCGAGGGTCACACCGACGACGTACCCATCCGCAACCGCTTCGCTTCCAACTGGGAGCTCTCCACGGCGCGCGCAACGAATGTGGTTCATCACATGATCAAGTCGCTGCATTTTCCGCCGCAGCATATGGGCGCCATCGGCTACGGGGAATACCATCCGATCGTGCCGAACGATTCCGACGAACACCGCGCCACCAACCGCCGCGTGGTCTTTTTTGTGAAGAACAAACCGCCGGATTACAGCGCAGGCGATAAAAAGAAAGAGGAAAAGAAAAAGAAAGAGCCCGACGCCCCGCCGGCCGAAGACGCCGCCGCGCAAGCCCCGCCGCAAGAGGGCGCCGGCACCGCGCCGGCCGAGTCAGCCTCCAGCGAACCCGCCGCCGAAAACGCAATTGAGACGCCCGCCGAAGTTCCTCCAGAACAGACCAATAATTAGGGCAATTCAGCTGGTAAAATAAGAGCGAATTTTAGCCGTTTACAAGACGCCTCAGACGATGTAAATATTTGTAAGGCATTTATTACATGATAAGGTATCGACATTTGCGCGGACTCAAAGGACTGGCTCAGGGTGTTCGATGCCTGCAGGGGGCGATCCTTCTGCTCATCGCCATGGGCGCGCAAGTTGCGACGGCTGCCTTGTCATCGCTCAGTTGTACCCCGACAACGTTCATCCCGGGTGCATCGGCGTCGTGCCAGGTCCGGATAAGCGCTCCCGCACCCCTTTCCGGCGTTCCTATCCACATGACATCGACTGGCACCGGGTTAACATTTCCAAGTCTCGTAACCGTCCCATGGGGAGCGAGCGCCGTTACCATTCAACTCAAAACAACAACTTCGACGCCGCTACAAACCGCGCAACTTCAAGCGTCGGATAACTCCGTCACCAAATCCGTCACGCTGTCGATTGTTGCCTCGGTGCCCTACGACATTGTGCGAATTCAATGCGTGCCGACAGTCCTTATCCCCGGAGCCGCATCTCTGTGCACGGCGGACTTGTCGGCCGAGTCCCCGCCCGAAGGGTTGGTCGCCACGCTTGTGAGCGGATCGGCGCGGCTCTCGATTCCCTCTAGCGTTTCAATTCCATCGGGACACGGCTCTTTTAACTTTACAGCCACAGCAGACGTCAATGCCGCCAGTGATGAGACGGCATCCGTACAGGTTACCCTCTCTCATCAAACCACGACGGCCACATTTCAGATTCGCGCGACGCCAGCTTTTTATTTGGCCGGCAATACCTCAGAAATCAGTAGTTTGGTTAACGGAGCGGCCGTTCGTCCTACGAACAAGCCAGCCAATTGGACAGGAACGCTAACGGTTCGTGGTTCTGGATCAGCGGTTTTTGATGCCGTAAGCGGTTCGAATGGTCTTTCTTTTCATCCCGGCGGGGCGCAAGGTGCTAATTCCGCGTTCATCAGTTTTCCTGGCGCCATAGTTGGCCCGATCTTTGATGCCTCTGGAGAATCTGAGATTCGTTTCTCGCTCAAATCCGCTTATAGTTTTGCCGAACGAAAAGCGCTTCCCGACTCTGGTCGCCGCACGGTATTCTCCGTCTATGACGGACAAAAAGAAGATTTTTCCTTGGCCACCTATATTTCTGGAGGGCGCTTATCGTTCCAGCCAGCGGTCCGTGGATTTTCCGGGCCTTACACCGTGTCGGCCGGACAGGAGGACGTGCTTTTTGGACGCAATGTTGTCTTACATGTTCGCGTGCACTGGGCCGCGACATCAGCCACTCTGTACCTAAATGATGTGCTGGCGCGCACATGGACATTTCAAACGGTGTCCCTAAATTGGGGCGCAACGAGTGACTTTACACTGGGAGCTATGAGCGCCCAGCTGTCCGGTGGCGGCCTCTTTGCTAGCGATGATGCGATCGCGGATTTCAAAGTGTTATCCGGGGCCTCCACGGGCGGCGGGACGACGAACCATCCGCCGGTGGCGCAAGATCAAGCGATTTCAACGGCTGAAGATACGGCCAAAACCCTAACGTTGGCTGCGACCGACGCCGACGGCGATTCGCTGAGCTATTCGATTGTGACGTCGCCGGGACACGGAACGCTGTCGGGGTCCGGCGCCAGCCGAACTTACACGCCGGCGACCAATTTCAATGGATCTGACACCTTGGCGTTTAAGGTCAATGACGGAAAGGCCGACAGCAATGTCGCCACCGTCTCCATCACCGTGTCGCCGGTGAACGACGCGCCGACAGCCGTATTCGTTGCAAACCCGGTTACCGGAACTCTTCCACTCGCCGTGCATTTTGATGGGTCGGCCTCAAGCGACGTGGAAGGCGCCCTATCTGCCTACGCCTGGGACTTTGGCGATGGCCAGACCGGCAGTGGCGCCCAACTCACGCACACTTACACAACGGCGGGCGCTTTCACGGCCCGGTTGACTGTCACCGACGCCAGTAACGCGACTGCTAGCGTAACCCGTTCCATTACCGTCAATGCTCCCCAAAATCATGCACCGGTGGCAGCCGATCAAACCGTGTCCACCGCCGAAGACACGGCCAAAGCCATCACCTTAGCCGCTACCGATGCCGACGGTAATTCCCTGACTTATAGTACGGTAGCCGGTCCTACGCATGGCATTTTATCGGGATCAGGAGCCAACCGCACGTATACACCGAGCGCCAATTACCACGGCACGGACAGCTTTACGTTTAAGGCGAATGATGGAACGGCCGATAGTAACATCGCCACGATTTCGATCACCGTGACGTCGGTCAATGATTTGCCCGTAGCGGCTTTTTCTCTCTCACCAACATCGGGTCATGCGCCGCTAGCCGTGACGTTTGACGGCTCAGCGTCTTCGGATAGCGATGGGACGATTCAAACGTATACCTGGGCATTCGGCGATGGCCAGACCGGCACCGGTGCGCGTCCCAGCCATACCTATACAGCGGCGGGATCCTATTCGGCATTACTTACGGTTACCGATGACGGCGGCGCTCAAGCGACAGCCCAGCATGTCATCTCGGTGAGCGCCCCGCTGAATGGTCCCCCCGTCGCGGCTGATCAAACGCTGACGACGGCTGAAGACACCGCCAAAACAGTCACCTTGAGCGCTACCGATCCAGAGGATGATCCGTTGGTGTTTAGTCTCGTGACGTCCCCGGCGCATGGCAGCGTCTCAGGATCTGGCGCCAATCGTATTTATACGCCGAGCGCTAATTACCACGGCATGGACAGCTTTACATTTAAAGCCAATGATGGAACGGTCGATAGCAATATCGCTACGGTTTCCATCACCGTGACCTCCATCAATGATTCGCCCGTGGCGGCTTTTTCCGCCTCACCGACCTCCGGCAATGCGCCTTTGGCAGTCACCTTTGACGCGTCTGGTTCGTCCGACATCGATGGGAGTATCCAAACTTACCAATGGGCGTTCGGCGATGGGCAAACCGGCACGGGCGCGCACCCGAGCCACACCTATACTACCGCCGGATCCTTTTCGGCGTTACTGACAGTCACCGATGACGGCGGGGCCGAGGCCACCGCGCGGCATGTCATTTCCGTGGACGTACCCCCAAACGACCCGCCGGTGGCACAAAATCAAAGCGTGACGACGGCTGAAGACACGGCCAAAACCATTGCCTTGGGGGCGACCGATCCGGAGAATGATGCCTTGACGTTCAGTCTCGTGACGCCGCCACTGCATGGGAGCTTATCCGGTTCAGGGGCAAGCCGCACGTATACTCCAGCCGCCAGTTACAACGGTTCCGACCAGTTCACCTTTAAAGCGAACGATGGAGCAGCCGATAGCAATATCGCCACCGTGTCCATTACAGTGACGCCGGTCAATGATCCGCCTGTGGCGGCCTTTTTGGCCTCACCGAGCTCCGGCAATGCGCCTTTAGCAGTCACCTTTGACGCGTCTGGTTCGTCCGATATCGACGGGAATATCCAAACTTACCAATGGGCATTCGGCGATGGGCAAAGCGGTACGGGGGCGCGTCCCAGCCATACCTATACAGCGGCAGGATCCTACTCGGCGTTACTAACGGTTACTGATGATGGCGGCGCCCAGGCTACGGCGCGGCATGTGATCTCCGTCGGTGTAACGCCTAACAATCCGCCGGTCGCACAAGCTCAGACGGTGACCACGGCGGAAAACATCGCTAAGGTCATCACGCTAAGCGCCACCGATCCAGAGGACGACGCGCTCACCTTCAGCATCGTCACGCCGCCCAGTCACGGCAATCTATCTGGCTCCGGCGCGGATCGCACCTATACGCCAAGTGCCAATTACAACGGCGCCGACCAATTCAGCTTTAAGGCTAACGATGGCAAAGCCGATAGCAACATCGCGATCGTGAGCATCACCGTCACCGCGGTGAACATCCCACCGGTTGCCGCTTTTTCCGCAAATCCCGCGACAGGGCCGGCGCCGTTAGCCGTCACATTGAATGCCGCTGGGTCTAACGATGAAGATGGAACCATCAGCGCTTATGAGTGGGATTTTGGAGACGGACAGACAGGAAGTGGTGTTCGCGCCGTTCACACTTATAATGCGGCCGGCGATTACTCCGTTAAACTGACCGTGACGGACAACGACGCTGCCTCCACGAGCGTATCGCATCCCGTAACGGTAGTGCCCTCGCCTACGGGACCGACGGTTCGTCTGACGAGCCCCGCCAATGACGCGACTTACACAGCGCCAGCGACGATCATGCTTGTCGCCGAAGCCTCGGCCGGGACAAGCCCTGTGGCAAAAGTGGAATTTCTTCGGGATGGGGTGACACTGGCGGAGGTGCGCTCGAGCCCCTATTCGTATGTATGGACTTCTGTCGATGTGGGAGAGTATCAGGTGCGCGCTTTGGTCACGGACAGCCAAGGCGTCAGTAGCCTTTCTGATGCGGTGACGCTGACGGTTATCCCTGCCGATTCTGGTCCCGGGGCTTTGCCGGTATTGAGCTTCTCGGTTCCACCGCTCCTTAGCCTCGACGATAGCATGACGATTTCAAACTACCCGGCGGGCAATATTAATTTTATCTGGAACTTTGTTCCGCAAGCCTCTGCCGGTTCGGCCGTTCCGTTAGGCGCCCAAGCCACTACGCGTTTTAAAACCGGCACGCAAACCCAGCGCCTGTCCAGCTATGGATTGAGCGAAGGCTCTTATCAGGTATCGGTCTATGCCCAGGATGCCGATGTGCCTACGCGCGTGTCCAATACCATTACCGGACAGCTCTCGCTTTTGACAACGGTCGCCTCCGATTTTGCGGCTCTGAAAGTCTTTCCCAACCCTTGGCGCTCAGATCGGCATAGCAGCCAGCCGTACATCACGTTTTCTTTCCTTCCCGTAAATAGCACCGTTTCGATCTATACCTTGAGCGGCCGTTTGGTGAAAACAGTGACGCCGGTTCTTGAAACGGCGCGCTGGGATCTCACCAACGACTCTGGCGACAGAGTCGCCAGTGGTCTTTACCTCTACAGTGTCACCGACCCCTCCGGGCACAAAACCCGCGGAAAATTCGCCATCATCCACTAAGCTTCCAAAAGCGAAAGAGACGGCCTTGATAAAATACACGAATGGCTAAAAATCTTTATGTGATTGCCGGCCCGAATGGGGCTGGCAAAACAACTTTTGCCAATAGTTTCTTGCCCAACTACGCGCACTGCGATGAATTCGTGAACGCCGACAATATTGCTCGCGGACTGGCGCCCTTTGCGCCGCAAACAGCCGCTGTGAAAGCGGCGCGCCTCGTACTTGAGCGAATCCAAACCCACGTGCGCGAGAAACGTTCTTTTGGGCTAGAGACGACACTTTCCGGGAAAGGGTATTACGCCTTTTTTAGGCGCATCCGCCGAGAGGGATATCGTATTAGCCTTTTTTTCTTATGGCTGCCGCGGGCAGACTTGGCCGTACAGCGGGTCGCCGACCGGGTCAAGCTGGGCGGCCATTTTGTGCCGGAGGACGACATCCGCCGTCGTTATGCGCGCGGCAGCGATAATTTTTGGCGGATTTATCGCCCCGTTTTTAATGATTGGATCATGTTCGACAACGCCACCAATCAAATGCGCAAAATCGCCTATGGAACGGCGGCTAAAACAAAGATCGTCGATAGGGTCTTGTTCGCGGACTTTCAAGCAGGTATACTTAGGCCATGAAAAGCTCCCGTCTCGCCATGCCCGAAATTCTTAAAAAGGCCGAAAAGGCGATGAAAGCCGCCGTACGCCAAGTCCTTATTGAGCATAAAGAGAAGGGTCTTCCTATATACATTTGGCAGCACAACAAAGTCGTCCGCGTTCCCGTCCATCGTATCCCCACCCGCTAGAGTCTCCCCAAATTTGATAAACTGACGTCCGTCGCCGCAGGGTCTTACCCCGACGATCTACAATTTCACCCCTAACTTAAAGGAGAATTCGAATGGCTACGAAGTACGTGTATTTTTTTGGCGCAGGCAAAGCGGATGGCAAAGGCCACATGAAAGATTTGTTGGGGGGAAAAGGCGCCGGCCTAGCTGAGATGACCAATGCCGGCGTGCCCGTGCCTCCAGGCTTCACCATCACGACGGACGTCTGCCGGTATTATTACGCCAACAAAAAGAAACTCCCGAAAGAATTAGCCGCCCAGCAAAAGCTCGCCCTCGACAAACTGCAGGGCACCCTAAAAAAGAAATTCGGAGATGCCGCCAACCCCCTCTTAGTCTCGGTCCGCTCCGGCGCCAAGTTTTCCATGCCCGGCATGATGGATACGATTTTGAATTTGGGCATCAACGATGTCGTGGTGGAAGGCCTGGCCAAGCTCACGAATAACCCGCGCTTTGCTTGGGACGCCTACCGGCGCTTCATCGCCATGTACGGAAACGTAGTGGGCAGCATCGAGAAGAATGAATTCGAACACATTTTGGAAGCGCAAAAGCATAAGCGGAACGTCAAACTCGACACCGAATTAAACGTTGGCGATCTTCAGGAGATCGTTGGCCAGTTTAAAAAGCTCTTTGCGGCAAAGACTGGAGCGGAATTCCCGCAAGATCCTCTGAAGCAGCTCGAAGGCGCACGCAATGCCGTTTTTGAATCCTGGATGAACCCTCGCGCCATCTACTACCGCAAGCAAAATAAAATCTCCGATGATCTCGGTACAGCCGTTAACGTCCAAAGCATGGTCTTCGGCAACATGGGTGATGATTCGGGAACCGGCGTCGGTTTCACGCGTAACCCTTCTACCGGCGAGAAAATGTTTTACGGCGAGTATTTGACGAACGCCCAAGGCGAAGACGTCGTCGCCGGCATCCGCACGCCGAAACCGATCGTCGAATTGGAAAAGGATATGCCCGCCGTCTACAAGCAGCTGCGCGAGATCACCTCGCGCCTCGAGAAGCATTACCGGGACATTCAAGATTTCGAATTCACCATCGAAAAGGGCAAGCTGTTCATGCTCCAGACGCGTAACGGCAAGCGCACGGCGCCGGCCGCTATCCGCATCGCGGTGGAAATGGTGAAAGAAAAGTTGATCACGCAGGACGAAGCGATCATGCGCGTCGAGCCGGAGCAACTGGACCAGCTTCTGCATAAAGTCATTGATCCCAAAGCGGCGCTCAAAGTCATCGCCAAGGGACTCCCGGCCTCTCCCGGCGCGGCCACCGGCCAAGCGGTTTTTGACGCCGACACCGCCGCCGAACGCGGCCAGAAGGGCGATAAAGTGATACTTATCCGCCAGGAAACCAACCCCGACGACATTCATGGCATGGACGCCGCCCAAGGCATTCTCACCGCACGCGGCGGCATGACCTCGCATGCGGCGGTTGTGGCTCGCGGCATGGGCAAGTCTTGTGTCGCCGGCTGCGAAGAGATTCGCGTGTCGGAGGCCGAAAAATCCTTCCGCGTGAACGGCACGATCGTAAAGGAAAACGAGTGGATCACGATTGACGGCTCTACGGGCCGCGTCATCATGGGCCAGGCGCCCTTGATCGAGCCAACCATTTCCGGCGAGTTTGGCGTGTTCATGGGCTGGGCCGATAAGATGCGTAAGCTCAAAGTTCGCGCCAACGCCGACATCCCGCGCGATGCCATTGTCGCCCGCGAGTTTGGCGCCGAAGGCATTGGTCTCTGCCGTACGGAGCACATGTTTTTCGCCGAAGACCGCCTGCCGTTTATGCAGGAAATGATTGTGGCCACCGACGTCGAGGCCCGTAAAAAAGCCTTAGCGAAACTCTTGCCGTTTCAGAAAGACGACTTTAAAGGCCTCTTCCGCGAGATGAAAGGCTACGGCGTCACGGTGCGCACCATCGATCCGCCGTTGCACGAGTTCTTGCCGAAGACCCGCGAAGCCGCCGAAGAGCTATCACGCAAGATCAATGTCCCGACCGATAAAATCATGCGTGCCACCGAAGAGCTGCACGAGTTCAATCCCATGCTCGGCCACCGCGGGTGCCGCCTGGGCATCACTTATCCTGAGATCACCGAGATGCAGGTGAAGGCGATCATCAGCGCGGCTTGCGAGCTGGCCAAAGAGGAAAAGATCAAGGTCATTCCCGAGATCATGATTCCCTTGGTCGGCAACGTCAACGAGTTCCGCGATCAGAAAGACATCGCGGTGCGCGTCGCCGAGGACACAATGAAAGAATATGGCGTGAAGATCCAATATCAGATCGGCACGATGATTGAAGTGCCGCGCGGCGCCTTGACGGCCGATGAGATCGCGGCTGAAGCGCAGTTCTTCAGCTTTGGGACCAACGATCTGACGCAGATGACGCTAGGCTTTTCACGCGACGATGCCGGCAAGTTCATCAAGGTCTACCTGGACAAGAAAATCTTCAAGGAAGACCCTTTCCAAACCTTGGACCAAACCGGCGTCGGGCAGCTCATGCAGCTGGCTGCCGGCAAAGGCCGCAAGGTAAAGAAGGATCTCAAGCTCGGCATCTGCGGCGAGCACGGCGGCGACCCCGCCAGTGTGAAATTCTGCCACCGCACCGGCCTAGACTACGTCAGCTGCTCCCCGTACCGCGTGCCCATCGCACGCCTAGCCGCCGCGCAAGCCGTTGTAGAAGCCAAGTCCGCCAAGAACTCCACTTACAGCCGCGCCTAAGAGTCCGCCGTTTCACACAAGAGGAGCATCTGTTGAAGACAGGTGCTCCTCTTTTTTTGCGTGGGGAAAAGCGATATGCTCATCCCTATGAAGAGAACGGTCATGAAAGATCTTGTGATTGGTTTCTTATTGAGTCTCTCGTTGGGGTCGTGTACCTATCCGCCTCAGGTGATTCGTCTGCATCCCACGCTTCCTGTGCCCAGTGCAGCCGCTAATGCGGCGCATGAGGTTGTCCTGGTCACCCGAGATGCGCGGCCGTCGCTAGAAATTGGCCGGCGTCTGAGCGGATCGCGCGATGAAGCCGCGATTACGACGGATACGGATATTGCGGCTCTTTTGCAAACACAAATGACGGAGATCTTGCAGAGCAAAGGTTACCGCGTCGTGGCCTCGGGGCCTGTCCCAACGCTTGAAGTGGAGCTGAAGGAATTAAGTTACCGCGCTTACGACGACGCCGGACAGCGAAAAGTGAAAATTCAGGCTGTCCTTGAGACACTCATCAAAAACGGACCCCAAACGTTCCGCAACACCTTTCAAGCTCAACAGGAACAAAAAGTTTTCGTAGAACCTGCCGCCAAATCCAACGAAACCTGGATCAACGAAACGCTCGCCGATGCCCTCAAAGCCGTCGCCAACGATTCACGGCTGTACCCGCATTTGGAGTAACTTCTCGAAAGAGGGAAAGTCACTAGAGCGCAGAAATGGAAATGAAGAGCGAATTTCGTTGCTTTCGACGATGATTACTCTTCTGTTTCTTCCACTTTCGCCGGCTGCGCGAGGTGGTCGATGGGACAAAGCTCTTTAGGGTCCATGCCTTTTTTGAAGGCGACGAGCGCCACTTTAGGACAGGTGGGAAGGGCCAAAAGCCCAGAGGCAGAATCGATTTTGGCAAAGACAATATCCGGCGGGACGGCGAAATTGTGGACGGGGATTCCTTTGTGCGCCTGTTTCATGAAGTCTACCCACCAGGGCAGCACTTTTGAAGCCGCGGTGAAGTGCTTGCCCATCGACGTAAAATCGTCGTAACCCATCCAAGCGCCGGCGACCAAGTCCGGCGTATAGCCGACAAACCACAAATCCTTTAAATCCTGGTTCGTTCCAGTTTTGCCCGCCACCGGCCGGTCAAGTGCCTGCGCGCGGGCGCCGGTGCCGCTTGTGACGACCGCCTTCATCATGTCGGTCATGAGATACGCCGTTTGCGCCGACAAGGCCACGGTCGACTGCGGCGAATTCTCTTCCAAGACCTGCCCGTTCTTGTCCTCGATGCGCCGGATGCCGAAGGGCTCCGGACGAATCCCGCCGTTGGCGAAGGTGCAGTAAGATCCCGTGAGTTCCAACAGGTTTACCTGCTCAGTCCCGAGTGCAATCGAAAGCACCGCATGCAGCGGGCTCTTAATGCCGCACTTATGCGCGTACTCGACGACGGTCTTGGGCGTAAAGTGGTCGGTAAGGCGTATCGAGACGAGATTCCGCGACAACGCCAGGCCCGTGCGCAGCGTGACCGGGCCGAAATATTTAAAGTCCCAGTTCTGCGGCACCCACGCCTGGTCTGGTGGAAAGGGCGCGGTGGCTAGCGAAATGGAATACGAATCGGTCGCGCTGTCTAAGAGTTTCCAATCCGAGCCGTCGTTGTAAAACCCGACGCGGTCATCATCGACGATCGTGGCCGCCGTCATTCCATCGTCCACCGCGGCTGTCCACACGAACGGCTTAAAAGCCGAGCCCGGCTGGCGTTGCGCCTGCGTCACGCGGTTGAACTGGGATTCTTTAAACTCGCGTCCGCCAACGAGCGCGCGGATTTCACCCGTGCGCGGATCCAAGGCGACAAGCGATCCCTGAACTTTGGCGGTTGTGGTCGAAACGACAATGGGCGCTTTTTTCTTCGATTTTTTCGCCGCCGCGGCGGCCGCCGCCAGAAGTTCTTTCTGTTTCTCCGCATCGAATGCCGCCAGGTATTTGCTCATCACTTCTTCGGCCGCCCGCTGCATTTTGAGGTCGAGCGTCGTGTAAATGGAAAAGCCTCCCTGGTAAAGGGCATTGTCGCCGTACTTGGGATCCAGGAGCTGGCGCAAGTACTCGACAAAATAAGCACCGACGGGGGGAGCATTGGTACTTTTATCGGGCCCAATGGGGACAAGATTCGCCTCGGTTTCTTCGTGAGCGGTGATGTAGCCTGAGCGGCGCATGCGCGAAAGCACCCACGCGCGCCGGCGCTGCGCGTTTTTAGGATTTAAAATCGGCGAATAGGTTTTGGGAGATTTCGGCAATCCGCCCAAGGTCGCGCATTCGGCCAAGGTGAGTTCGCGCGCATGTTTGCCGAAGAACGTTTTGGCCGCTGCCTCTACGCCGTAGGCGCCATGCCCGAAATAAATCTGGTTCATATACATCTGGAAGATCTCTTCCTTAGAATAGTTGCGCTCAAGCTGGACGGCCAAAAGCAACTCGCGGATCTTTCGCGTGAAGGTCTTTTTCTGAGAGAAAAAGAGGACTTTGGACAACTGCTGGGTGATTGTCGAGCCGCCCTCCACAACCCGGCCATGGCGCAGGTTCGCAATCAGCGCGCGGGCGATTCCTTTGAGGTTGATGCCCCAGTGCTGAAAGAAATATTGGTCTTCGGTGGCCATGAAGGCGTTTTGCAGGTTGACCGGAATGTCGGACAAAGGCAGCACCGTGCGTCGTTCGGTGAAAAGTTCCGTCACGATTTCGTTGTTGCGGTCGTAGACTTTGGTGACTAACGGCGGCGTGTAATGCTGCAGGCTATCGATGTCCGGAAGGTCCGTCAAAAGGAACCGCAAAACCACCATGCCCAACAGCCATCCGGCCAGAAGCGTCGCTCCTAACACATAACGTTTCTGCACGGAAGAAAGCGACGCCAGCCATACTTTAAACACCCGAGCATTATATAATCATCCTCGTGAAAGCAATTATCATGGCCGGAGGATTCGGAACGCGCCTCCGGCCGCTCACCGTCAATATCCCCAAACCAATGGTTCCCATGGCGAATAAACCCATGATGGAGCACATTGTCCGGCTGCTCAAAGACAATGGCTTTGACGACCTGATCGTCATGCTGTACTACCAGCCAGAAGTCATCATTCGCCACTTCGGCGACGGCGCCGCCTTTGGGGTAAAGATCGAATATTTGCGGCCGCAGTCGGACTTGGGAACAGCCGGCTGCATTAAATTCGCCGAGAAAAGTCTGAAGGATACCTTCCTCGTTATTTCCGGCGACCTGCTCACCGATTTTGATTTGAAAGCGGCACTCGCCTTCCACCGGCAGAGAAAAGCTGCCGCCTCGCTCGTGTTAACGCGCTCGTCCAACCCCTTGGCGTTCGGCGTCGTTATCGTGAACGAAGAGGGTCGGATCCAACGCTTTCTGGAAAAGCCGTCCTGGGGCGAGGTTTTCTCCGACACGATCAATACCGGCATCTACTTGCTTGAGCCATCGGTTCTGGACCGCATTCCGGCAGAACGCAGCTTTGATTTTTCCAAAAACCTGTTCCCGGCTCTTTTGGCGGACAAGGCGCCGCTTTATGGGTATATCGCCGAAGGGTATTGGAAAGACGTTGGTGATCTAGGCGAATATCATCTGGCGCACACGGAGATTCTGGAACATCTGGTGAACGTGCCCTTGCCAGGGAAAAAGAGCAAAATCAAAAATGGCACGCTCTTTCAGGGCGCCTCGGTGAGCCTGAGCGACAAAGCGGTTTTTGAAGGCATCAATGTCTTCGGAGACCATTGCGAAGTGTCCGATTTGGCCAAGCTCAAGAACTGCATCCTTGGGAACGGCGTCAAAATTGGGCCGAACGCCGATTTAACCAGCTGCGTCTTATGGGACGGCGTGACGATCGGCGAAAGCGCAACGCTGCAGGAGGTCGTTATCGCCTCGCGCACGCGTGTGGCTCCCAACGCGCACATCGGTGAGGGCGCGATCATCGGCGAAGATGTGACGATCGGCCACGGATCCGTTGTCCATGCCAACGTGAAGGTATGGCCGCACAAGCGCATCGAAGATGGCGCGGTCCTTTCCACGAGTCTCATTTGGGGGGATGTCTGGGCTCGGCGATTGTTTGGCGCCTACGGCATCACGGGACTTTGCAATCGTGAGATTACGCCGGAGGTCGCCACGCGCATCGGCGCCGCCTACGGCGCCTACCTCGGCGAGGGCTCTTACGTCACCACCTCGCGCGACGCCCACATCGCTAGCCGCATGATTAAGCGTGCCATGATCTCGGGGCTGCTTTCGACGGGCGTAAAAGTCGGCGATCTCCGCACCGCGCCCATTCCGGTGGTCCGCTATGAGATCGGGCAAGAGGGAGAAGTTGGCGGCATTCACGTGCGCCAATCGCCGTTTGATCCTAACCTCGTGGACATCAAGCTCCTCGACAAAACCGGCGTGGACCTTTCCAGTGGCCAAGAGCGGTCGATCGAACAGCTTTTCCTACGCGAAGATTTTAAGCGGGCCACACCCGATCGGGTGGGCGAGCTCATTACGCCGCCCCGCGCCCAGGAATATTACCGCGCCGGGTTCCTTAAGTCCGTGGACGCAGGCATCTTCCAAGACGCCAAATTGAAAATTGTCATCGATTACGCTTTTTCGTCGGCCTCGATGATTCTGCCGGATATCCTGGGACGCCTGGGCATTGAGGTGGTCAGCCTGAATGCCTACCTAAGCGCTCAGCGCGTCACAAAAACGTCCGATGAATTTCAATCGTCGCTGGATCGCTTGTCGACAATCGTCTTGACGTTGAAGGCCCATGCCGGATTCTTGATTGATACAGGTGCCGAAAAAGTTTTTATTATCGACGACAAAGGCCGCCGGATCGCGGATGACACGGCGCTTCTCATGATCGCAAGTCTCGTCATGCGCACGTTCCGCGGTGGGCGTATCGGCGTGCCAGTGAACGTGTCTGGGATGATTGAGCGTGTGGCTCAACCTTATAACGTCTCCGTCAAGCGTCTGCGCACCGCGCCGCGCTACATCATGGAGGCCAGCCGCGAGCGGGGCATGTGTTTTGTCGGCGATGGCATCGGCGGGTTTATCTTCCCAGAATTCCAAGCGTCTTTTGACGCGATGTTCGCGATTGTTAAAATAGCCGAACTTCTGGCGCGCCACAAGATCGCCTTGAGCGCGCTTGCCAATGACGTCCCGGCCTTTGAAACCCTGCATCAAAAAGTGCCGTGCCCTTGGGACCGCAAGGGCCTCGTCATGCGCCGCGCGATTGAAGCCGTGCAGACCATGCCGAACGAACTTGTGGATGGGGTAAAAGTTTTTGTCAACGGCAGCTGGGTGCTCATGCTGCCGGATCCCGATGAAGCGGTTTTTCACATTTGGACGGAAGGGTCGGATAAGACGCAGGCCCGCGCCCTGCTGAAAGAGTATTCGCAAAAGATACACGAGTGGCAAAATTAAAGAAAACCATTTTAGTCGTTGAAGACGACGGTCCGACGCGATCCCTGCTGCAAGAGATTCTAGCCGCGGCTGGCTATGAGGTGCTCGAGGCTGCCGACGGCGTCATTGCCCTCGGCCTTTTAGAGCGGCGGCCGGTGGATTTGGTCATCACGGACCGCGCCATGCCGAAGATGGGCGGCCTTGAACTTTTGGCGCAGCTTCGGGATAGAAAAATCACGGTGCCCGCCCTCATGATCAGTGCTTACGGGGAAGAGTCCTTTTGGGCGCAGGCCGTGGGCCTCGGCGCGGTGGACTATCTGCTTAAACCGTTTAAGGCCGAAGACGTTCTTAAAATTGTTCACAAATCGTTAAGCGGAGACAAAAAATCATGATCCATTTCGGAACATCCGGCTGGCGCGCCGTAATCGCCGAGGAATTTACCTATGACAACGTGCGGCGCGTGATTCACGCGATCGCGCAACACATTAAAACGGCGCGATTAGGCGATTCGGCGATTGAGCGATTAAGTGAAACCCCAATCGCCCAATCGCTTGATCGCTCAATCGCGCCGTTAGTCGTGGGGTACGACACGCGCTTCCTATCCCCGGAGCTGGCCAAGATGACGGCGGAGATCGTGGCCTCCTATGACATTCCCGTATTATTCTCTAAAGATCCCGTTCCAACGCCGGTGGTTTCTTTTCAAATTACGCACCAAAAGGCTGTAGGGGGCATCAATTTTACCGCCAGCCACAATCCTGCCGAATACAACGGCATTAAATTCAATATGGCTAACGGCGCCCCAGCCAGCCCGGACGTCACGAAGGACATCGAGCGGCTAGCCAATGGCAGCGAGGAAGCGAGGAAGCAAGGAAGTGAGTTAACCTCCTTGCCCCCTCGTCCTCTGGCTTCCTCGCTGATCAAAGTCTTTGATCCGCGTCCTGCGTATCTCTCCCGGATCAGAAAGATTATCGATCTGTCCGCACTCAAAAAAGCCAAGCTAAAAGTCGGCGCGGATGTCTTGTATGGCACCGGCAAAGGGTATCTCGATACGCTTTTGAAAGAGGCCGGCTGCCGCACGACGGTCCTGCATGATTGGCGCGACGTTAATTTCGGCGGGCACCATCCTGAGCCGGCGGATGAGCAGCTTGCCGAACTGAAGAAGGTGATGAAGAAAGAGAAACTGGTCGCCGGCTTTGGGACCGACGGCGACGCCGACCGCTTTGGCATTGTGGACGACGACGGCACGATTCTTGCGCCCAACGATATTTTGCCGATCGTCTTACAACACCTCGTGAAAACGCGGCACTGGAAGGGGCTCGTGGTGCGAAGCGTCATGACCTCTCAGTTCATTGATGCTGTTGCCAAGCATTATGGCCTTGAGTTGAAAGAGACACCGGTCGGTTTTAAATACATCGCCGAAGCGATGCTGGCTGGCGGATTTTTGATGGGCGGCGAGGAATCCGGCGGGCTGACCATCAAAGGGCATGTGCCGGAGAAAGACGGTCTCTTGGCTTGCCTGCTCATGGCGGAGGTGCGCGCGGTCGAGAAGAAACCGTTCCGGCAGATTCTCAAAGAGCTGCGGGCCTTGGTTGGCCCGCATCTGTCCAACCGCGTCAATCTGCATTTATCCGCCGACGCCATGCAGGCCGTGCGGAAACGCTTTGAGACGTTCACGCCGAACACGATCCACGGCCTAAACGTGAAAAAAATCGTCCGGCTGGACGGTTTCAAATTCATTTTCCAAGACGACAGTTGGATGGGCGTGCGCCTGTCCGGCACCGAACCCGTCGTACGCCTTTATCTGGAATCAGATTCGGCCAAAAAGCTGAAGGAATTAGAAAAGATCGGCACTAAATTAATTACCCAGTAACGACCACCCCATCATCGCCGGCGGTTCTGTCCGGGGATCCATGGGTCCCCCACCAGAGACCGTGGGGGATGACGGTGTGAAGAGGAGAAATAAAATGCCCCCCAAGATTGCCAAAATTATCGGACGTGAAATTTTAGATTCGCGCGGGAACCCGACGGTTGAAGTGGATGTGCTTTTAGCCAACGGCATGCTTGGCCGCGCCGCCGTGCCGTCGGGCGCCTCGACCGGTTCTAAAGAAGCTCTCGAGTTGCGCGACGGCGACAAGAGCCGCTACCTTGGTAAAGGCGTCTTGAAGGCCGTTGCCAACGTCAACGGACCCATCGCCAAAAAACTGAAAGGCAAACCCTGCGACACGCCGGAGCTGGACCGGCTCATGAAAGAGTTGGACGGCACGCCGAACAAGGGAACCTTGGGCGCCAACGCCATCTTGGGCGTATCCTTGGCCAGCGCCAAGGCCGGCGCGCAGGCCGCCAAAAAACCTCTCTACGATTACGTGCGTGATCTGTACCGCCTGCCGAAAAAAGGCTACGTGCTGCCGGTGCCGATGATGAATATCATTAACGGCGGCGCGCATGCCGATAACAACGTTGACCTGCAGGAGTTCATGATCATGCCGGTCGGCGCCAAAGCATTTCGCGAAGCGCTGCGCATGGGCGCCGAGGTTTTTCATGCGCTGAAAAAAGTTCTCCATGACAAAGGCCTGAACACCGCCGTCGGCGACGAAGGCGGATTTGCGCCGGATCTTAAATCCAACGAAGAGGCGCTCTCGGCCATTTCTGAGGCCGTCGCCAAAGCCGGCTACCGTCTGGGCGAAGACATCGTGATTGCGCTCGATCCCGCTTCTTCCGAGTTTTACGATAACGGAACCTATGTTCTGGAAGGCGAACCGTCCAACCAGCGCAAGAGCTCCGAGCAGATGGCCGCCTTCTGGGCGGATTGGTGCAAACGCTTTCCGATCATCTCCATCGAAGACGGTCTCTCAGAGTTCGACTGGGCGGGCTGGCAGCACCTAACCAAAACCTTGGGCGACACCGTCCAGCTCGTGGGGGACGATCTATTCGTCACAAACGTCGATATTCTCAAGAAGGGCATTGCCGAAAACGTCGGCAATTCGATCCTGATCAAGGTGAATCAAATCGGCAGCTTGTCGGATACCGCGGAAACCATTCTCACCGCGCACAAAGCCGGCTACACCTGCATCATGTCGCACCGCTCCGGGGAAACCGAGGATACGACCATTGCGGATCTGGCGGTGGCCTTTAACACCGGCCAAATTAAGACGGGCTCAGCCAGCCGCACCGACCGCATTTGCAAGTACAACCAATTGCTGCGCATCGAAGAATCCTTGGGAAAGAAGGCGTCGTATCCTGGGATGAAAGCGTTTCGAGTCAAGGCCGCGCTCGCGGTCTAAAAGGGGAACTCCATCGATAAAGAGCGCGTCTATTGGGGGATAGGCTTCACGGTCGCCGCCCTTTTTCTTTTCGCCAACGCCGGGTTTCGGGATTGGGTCCTACGTTGGCAAGAAAAGCGGCGCTTAGACCGGACGGTTCTGCAGCTCCGCGCCGACCATCAAGCGCTGGCTAAGGAATGGGGGCAAATTCAGCACGACCCGGCCTACACGGAATACCTGATCCGGAAAAATCTGGGGTGGGTCAAAAAGGGTGAAGTGGAATACCAGCTCCTTAAAAAAGACAAGCCATAAAGCCCTTATAACATTCGGGCAATACCGACGCCAATTTGATATCATGACGCATCCCTTTTCTCCGTTCCCAGGCGGCACCGCCTTGCGATGAACGGGGACAAAAGACCACAAAGGAGACTATCTATCGTGTCAGCCAATACATACGAAACGGTGTTCATTGCCGAGCCGGAAATTTCCAACGACCAAGTCGATCAATTGATCAACAAGATCAAGCAAGCCATTACCGCCAACCAAGGCACACTTACCGGCGAAGACCGCTGGGGCCGTCGCCGCATGGCCTATGCCATTCAAGGCCACCGCGAGGGTTACTATTCGGTACTGAACTTTACGGCCGAAGCAGGCGTCGTCAATGCCATCGAGCACTTGTACAACGTCACCGATTCCGTCATCCGTCATCTCACGACGCGGGTGATCAAGAAGAATAAAACCTTTGCACCGCGCCGCGAGCGTCCCGCCGGTCAAGCCGAAGGATCCCGCTATGGCGGTCGTTCGTCTAGTGGCTACCGCGGACGCACGGACGCACCGAAACCGGCAAGCGCCGCGCCCGCCGAAGGGGCAGCCCCCGCTCCCACGGCTGAAAAACCCGCGCCCACGCCGTCGCCTGAAGGAGGAACGCCTGCATGATCTCGACCGGTACGCCAACCCCCTTACGCCTGTTGCAATTAAATGACGTTCGCCTCGTCGGACGCCTGACGCGTGATCCGGAAGTCCGCTACACGCCCAAAGGCGCTGCGGTCGCCCGTTTGGACCTGGCCGTCAACCGCCGGTTCAAAGACGGCACCGGCGAATGGCGCGATGACACCACCTTTGTGCCGGTGACGGTCTGGCGCGAAGCGGCAGAACGCTGCCGCGAACGCTTGAAGAAGGGCAGCCCAATTTACGTCGAGGGCCGCCTGCGCAGCACGAATTGGGAAACCAAGGACGGCCAGAAGCGCTCGGGCATGGAAGTCGAAGCCTACCGCTTGCAGTTCCTGGCCAAGACCAGCGGCGAAGACATGGGCGGCGGATCTTCGGCGCATGACGCCGATGCCGAAGGCCCGGCCGAACCGGCGGCGGTAGGATCCATCGAACCCTCTGGCGCTTCTGCTTCTAGCGACGACATCCCCTTTTAACTGAGGAAAGGAAAATTTAATTATGCCAGCACCTACGTCAGCTCCCCGACATAAAGGATTTAGACCGGGCGGTCCACGTTCGGAAGAAGGCGGCGGCCGTCCGCGCCGCTGGGGCCCGCCACGCCGCAAAGCCTGCCGCTTCTGCGTCGACCGCGTGGTCGATATCGATTACAAAAACGTGACACTGTTGCGTGGTTTTGTCACCGAACGTGGCAAACTCATCTCCGCTCGTTCGACCGGCAACTGCGCCAAGCATCACCGCATGCTGACGCGAGCCATCAAACGCGCGCGTAACATTGCGCTATTGCCCTACATCGTGGTGTAAGGAGACTGTCATGGCCAATTCTCTCAAAGTTGTCTTCAGGTCCGATGTCCGTGGGATCGCCACTGCCGGCGACGTGAAAAACGTTTCGGCCGGCTATGCCCGCAACTTTCTCTTTCCGCGCAAGCTCGCTTTTTTGGCTGAAGAGGGAACGCTCCGCCAGTGGGAAACCGAACGCCAAGGGACGCTTGCCAAAGCCGGCCGTCTGCGCGACGCGTCCAAATCCATCGCCGAAAAAATTGAGGCGCTGGCCTTGACTCTGACGGCCAAAGCCAGCCCCGAAGGACGTCTGTTCGGATCCATCGGCCGCCAAGAAATCAAAGACGCGCTGGCCAAAGAGGGCGTGGCCCTCGACCGGCGCGCGATCGAGCTGCCCGAATCGTTGAAGCAAGTGGGGCCGGCCACGGTGCCCGTCCACATCGGCCACGGTGTTCAGGCCCAACTCAAAATCACGATCGTCGGGGAGAATGGTTGATCTAATCGACAAAACCCCGCCTCAGGCCAACGAGGCGGAGATGGCGGTCCTTGGCGCGATGCTCATTGAGCGCGAGGCCCAGGCCAAAGTCTTGGATATTGTCGATGAAAACTGTTTCTACAAACCCGCTCACCAGCATGTTTTCCGTGTCATTGCCCGGCTCTTCTCCGAAGGCTCGGCGGTGGACGTTGTCACAGTTGGTGAACAACTCAAAAACCAGAAACTTTTAGCCGATATCGGCGGCTCCTCTTATCTCACCGATCTCACAAACGTCTTGCCGACCGCGGCTAATGTGGAGCATTACGCCCGCATCATTAAAGACAAAGCAGTCCTCCGGCAACTGATCAGCGTCTCGACGCGCATTGTGTCTTCGGCCTACAGTCAGGCGGGCGATGTCGCCGATCTCCTGGATCAAGCGGAACATGATATTTTCGGCATCGCTCAGTCCAAAGCCGAAAAAGGATTTGTTCCAGTCGCCGACCTTGTGCACGACGTCATCGAAACCGTCGAAAAGCTTTATCAGCGCAAGACCCACGTGACGGGCGTTTCGACCGGCTTTACGGAAATCGACGCGATGACCTCGGGCTTCCAGCCGTCCAACTTGATCATCATCGCCGGCCGCCCGTCGATGGGTAAAACGAGCTTCGCCATGAACATCGCCGAGCATGTGGCCTTGGTCGAAAAAAAACCGGTGGCGGTCTTTTCTCTAGAAATGTCCCGCGAAGAACTCATGCTCCGCATGCTCTGTTCGCAGGCGCGCGTCGACAGCCACAAGGTGCGGCGCGGATACCTGGAAAAAAAATATTGGAACACGCTCACAGCCGCGGCCAGCCAAATCGCGCAGTCGCCCATTTATATCGATGACAGCTCTGGGCTGTCGGTCTTAGAAATGCGCGCGCGGGCGCGTCGCCTGGCGGCGGAGCTCTCCGCTAAAGGGACGCCGCTAGCCCTCATCATGGTGGATTATCTCCAGCTGATGCGCGGCATGGGAAAAATTGAAAGCCGGCAGCAGGAGATTTCGGAAATCTCGCGGAGCTTAAAGGCGCTGGCGCGTGATTTGCGCGTGCCGATCATGGCGCTGTCGCAGTTGTCGCGGCGCCCCGAAGAAAAAGGCCGGGAAGGGCGCCCGCAATTGTCGGATTTGCGCGAATCCGGCGCGATCGAGCAAGACGCGGATTTGGTCGCCTTTATTTTTCGTGAAGAGGTGTACAAGCCGCAAGAGCTGGACAATCAGGGCAAAGCCAAAATTTTAATCGCCAAACAGCGCAACGGCCCAACGGGCGAAGTGGAGCTTGCTTTCTTGCGCGAATACACGAAATTTGAAAATCTTGCCTCCTCCGGAGTTCCGGAGCCTGTGGCGTGACAAAAAAGGAATCCGCGTCTTTTTACAGACCCTGCTGGGCGGACATTAGCACGAGCGCCCTCCGGCATAACTGGCGCGCCATCAAAAAGCGGCTGAACCCAGCGGTCGCCATTTTGGCGGTTGTTAAGGCCAATGCCTATGGTCATGGGTTTGATACATGCGCGCGTATCGCTGTGGAACAGCACGCGGCCATGCTCGGGGTTGCAAGCTTGGACGAAGGCTTGGCGGTCCGCCGCGCCGGAGTGCAGCATCCCACGCTTATCCTCGGTGGCCTATACCCTTTTTCCGGATTCCCGCTGCTGCTTCAAAACCGTCTCACGCCGACGATCGCAAGCCTTCAGGCGGCTGAGGCGCTGAACCGTTTTGCGCGCGCGCGCGCCCGCCGCTTGCCGGTTCATTTAAAAATCGACACCGGATTCGGGCGGATCGGCCCCATGGCCGGCAGCGCCGCCGAGTTCGTCCGCACGGTCGCGCGGATGCCGGGGCTTTCCATTGAAGGTCTCTACACCCATTTTTCCAGCGCCGATATTGATGTGGCCTACACCCGCGGCCAACACGCGGTTTTTCAAGAGGTCGTCCGAACCGTGGCTTTGTCCGGCGTGCGGCCGAAGTGGATTCATGAAGCCAACTCGGCGGCGATCCTGCGCTTCCCAGAAACGCATGCGACGATGGTCCGGCCGGGCCTGGCGTTTTACGGGATTGGGCCGTATCCCGGCGCGGCGGAAAAAGCAGGTCTTAAACCTGTGCTCACCTGGAAGAGCCGGGTCGTCTATTTAAAAACCGTTCCGGCCGGCTTTCCGGTCAGCTATGCCAAGACCTGGGTGAGCAAGCGCCCGACACGGATCGCCACGTTGGCCGTTGGTTATGGGGACGGGTATCCACGGCTGCTTTCAAATCACGGTGAGGTCCTTCTGAATGGAAAACGGGCGCCGGTTATTGGCCGAGTGACGATGGACATGATCATGGTGGATGCCACGCGCGTCCCGGACATACAAGTCGGCGATGAGGCGGTTTTAATAGGGACGCAAGGATCTCAAACGGTTTCGGCCGATGAGTTGGCGGAACGCTCCCAGACCATTCCGTATGAAATTCTTTGCCGCGTGGGCGCGCGCGTGCCGAGGGTGCCGCGATGAGCGAAAGCCACGCCGACGTCCAGATCTCGCCGGTTGAGCGGCGTCTATTAGCGATTCTTGGCGGGACGCTTCTGACGCTGGCCGAAGGCGTGGGACGCATTGTTATTTTGACGCGGCAAACCTTGTATTGGGTTAAATCCGCGGAACGCCGCAACGTTTACGAACAGATTGTTGCCATGGGCGTGGAATCGGTGCCCGTCACGACGCTCACCAGCCTGTTTACGGGAATGGTGCTAGCCCTGCAAACCGGGTTTTCCTTTCGGAAAGTGTTCAATGAACCGATTTACGTGGGAACCGTCGTGGGGCTTTCACTCGTGAAAGAGCTGGGCCCCGTGCTAACAGCCGTCGTCGTCTCGGGGCGTGTGGGCGCGGCGATTGCAGCCGAGCTCGGCACCATGAAGGTGACGGAGCAAATCGATGCTCTATACACGCTGGGGACCAACCCCGTGAAATACCTCTCGGTCCCGCGTTTCATCGCCTGCATCTTCAGCATTCCGCTCTTGACCGTGATGGCTATCTTTACGGGAATCGTCGGCGGCATGATCATTGCGGTCTACCGCTTAAGCATTCCCATGACGGTCTACATGAACGAGATCAAGGAGATCGGCTGGAAGGAATGCGCGCATGGGGTGACCAAATCCTTTTTCTTTGCCGCCATTATTGTAGTCGTGTCATGCTACAAGGGCTTTACCTGTGAAGGCGGCGCCGAGGGCGTCGGCAAAGCCACGACGAGCGCTGTCGTCATGTCCATGGTGCTCGTTTTGGTCGTGGACTATTTTCTGTCGGCGATCCTCGTCTCGTTTGGGATCGGCTAATGATTCAGATGGAAAACGTGCAGAAGGCTTTCGGCTCTAACCGCGTGCTGCGCGGCTGCACATTAGACGTGCGCGATGGGGAGACCTTAACGATCATCGGCGGCTCTGGAACAGGTAAAAGCGTGACGCTCAAGCTCATGCTGGGGCTTCTTAAAGCCGATGCCGGACGGATCATCGTCGACGGGCAAGACATCACGTCCATGGACGAAGACGCGCTCTCGCAAGTCCAAAAGAAATTTTCGTACGTGTTTCAAGGCGGCGCCTTGTTCGATTCCTTGACCGTGGGCGAAAACGTCGCCTTCGGCCTGCAGCAGATTGGTGGGCGTTCGGACAACGAGATTCGGGACATTGTGCGGGAAAAGCTGTCGCTCGTGGGTCTGCAGGGGATCGAGATGCTCAAGCCCTCGGAGCTTTCCGGCGGTATGCGCAAACGCGTGGCCATTGCCCGTTCCATCGCCATGAGTCCCAAATATTTATTCTATGATGAGCCGACGACGGGACTCGATCCAATCATGTCCGACGTGATCAATGATTTGATTCTCGGCCTGCACCAAAAACTGGGGCAAACAGGGGTTGTCATTACGCACGACATGCGCTCGGCTTACAAGATTTCAAGCCGCATCGCGATGCTCTACCAAGGGCGCGTGGTGCAGGTGGATACCCCCGACAACATCAAAAATTCGGCGGATCCACTCGTCCACCAATTTGTGACCGGGTCGGCCCAAGGGCCGATCCAAATGCAGTTGAGGGCCCATGGCTAACGGCGACGCTCCCATCCAAGAAGGCCTTTCTCCCGAGAGTAAAGTCGGTCTTTTCGTCTTGGCGGGCATGGCCATCCTCATGATCAGCATCCTCATGCTGGGCGACATCCATTTCCGGCCGCAGAACACGTTCTATGCGACGTTCAACAGCGTTGAGGGCATCACCGATAAATCGCCGGTGAAAATTTTCGGCGTCGAAGTGGGAACCGTCAAAAGCGTCGACTTGGAAGATGGCCGCGCGCGCATCAAGATGGCGTTGCAAAAAGATATCCATGTGTTCAAAAATGCCAAGGTGCAGATTCGCTCGACTGGCATCATCGGCACGAAGTTCATCGCCTTAAATCCCGGCAAGCCGGACCCGGCGGGGGAAGGCCCGCAAGAACTGCACAGCGGCGATACGATTCGCGGCCAGGATTCATTATCCCTGGACGAGCTCATGGAGCGGGTCGCCAAGTCCCTCGATGACGTGACCGGGGGCGGCAAGCTCGGGTCCAACTTGAACGCCACGATGGAAAATCTGCGGCACATCACCGATTCCTTGAACGCGGCCCTCGGTCAGCAGCGTCAGTCGCTCGTGAACATCGTCAAAAATGTGGAAGGCTTCTCGGAACACGCCAAGTCTGTCGCCGAACATTTGGATGACGTCATGAAGAGCAGCAAGGAAGAGATTAAATCGGCCATCCACAATTTGAAAGAAACGTTGGATAAATCCAATAACCTCCTGGGCAACGTGCAGAAGGGCGAGGGCGTTCTCGGCACGCTCCTCGTTGATAAAAAGGCCAGCGAAGAAATCAAGGAAACCGTCACCAATCTTAAGCAGACGAGCGAATCGGCCAAAGAAGTGCTGGGCCGCTTTACAAAAGTCCGCGCTTTCTGGGAAATCCAGGCCCGGCGCGACTTTAAAGTGGGCGTTTACCGCGGCGACGTTGGCTTGCGCCTGGAGCCGCGCCCGAACCATTATTATGAAATCTTAGGGCAGAACTTGAGCACCACCGGCTCTAGCGAATCCTCGAGCGCCGACTTTGAACGGACGAACACGATTTACGCCGTCATGGGCCATCATTGGGGGCCGGTCACCGGCGCCGTCGGCGTCATCGAATCGCGCGCGGGACTTGAACTGCGTTACCGGCCGTTCCAGGATACGGAGGTGCCGGTGCTCAATCGCCTCGAACTCTTAGGTCAGGGATTTGATTTTGGGCGCGACGCGATCATCAAAGGCCGCCATTTTGAAAATCCGAACTACACGGCGGGCGCTCGCTTTAAAGTCAGCCGCAATGTTACGATCGGCGCGCAAGCCGAGGATATCGCCGAAACCACCGATCTGCACGGACTCGTCAATGTCACCTTCGAAGACAAGGATATCGCCTATCTTTTAGGCTTCGTCAGTTTCGCCCGATGAAAACCAAAAGCAAAGGGAAAACGTCCTTCCGGTGCCAGGAATGCGGCTACTCGAGCGCGCGCTGGCTCGGACGCTGCCCCGAATGCGAGCAGTGGAATACGTTTGTTGAGGAAGAAGCCGAGGAGCGCCAGCCGGCGGCGCGCGGCGCGCGTTCGATCACGGCTTTTTCATCCGAGATCGTCAGTCTGGATGATATCCGCGTCACAGCGCTCGCACGGTCGGCAACAGGGCTGGCCGAATTTGATCGCGTCTTGGGCGGCGGCGTTGTGCCCGGCTCGCTCGTTCTCTTAGGCGGGCCCCCAGGGATCGGCAAGTCGACCTTGATGCTACAGGCCATGGCGGGCCTCCTCCGGTCGGACGACATTAAAACGCACGGGCTTTACATTTCGGGCGAAGAGTCGCTCGAACAAGTCAAAGACCGGGCCCACCGGTTGCATTTGTCCGTGCCCAAGCTGTCGCTCGTCTCAGAAACCGAACTTTCCAAAATCACCGAGGCGATCGACAAAACGACGCCGGCTTTTTGCGTCGTGGACTCGATTCAAACCACCTACCGCGAAGACATGACGAGCGCGCCGGGATCGGTCGGCCAAGTCCGCGAGTGCGCCGCCGAGCTTTTGCGTATCGCCAAGTCCCGCGGCATCACCGTTTTTCTTTTGGGACATGTGACAAAGGAAGGCGATTTGGCTGGCCCACGCGTGCTCGAGCACATGGTGGACACAGTGCTTTATTTTGAATCCGAACGCGAGCAGGTGTTCCGGCTTCTGCGGTCGTACAAGAACCGCTTTGGTCCGACGCATGAAGTGGGCGTTTTCCGGATGACCGGCGAAGGATTGGAAGGGGTGAAGAGCCCATCCGAAATTTTCTTAAACGAGCGTACGCAGGCGCCGGGTTCGGTCGTGGTGGGAAGTCTTGAGGGCACGCGGCCACTTATGCTCGAAGTCCAGGCCCTTGTGTCGCGCACCCATTTTGGTTTTCCTAAGCGTATGGTGACGGGCTTAGACGCCAATCGCGCGCTTCTTTTGATCGCGGTCTTGGAAAAACGTCTGGGGTTGCATCTTGAAAATGACGATGTCTTCATCAACATCGTCGGTGGGGTTAAAGTAAAAGAGCCTGCCATCGATTTGGGTGTGGCGGTCGCCGTGGCGACCGCGCATCGTAATACCATCGCCGATCCGGGCACCATCTGGATCGGCGAAGTCGGCCTGGGCGGAGAGATACGCTCCGTCGGCGCATTGGCGATGCGTTTATCCGAGGCCGCACAGCTGGGATTCAAACGCGCCATCGTTCCACAGACTAGTCTCCGGGAAGCCGGGCGGGAGCTCCATTCATTAAAACTTGATATCCAAGGCATCCGCTGGCTCTCGGAGGCGCTCGAACTTCTATAAAGGGGAGACTCTATGACGTTATGGTTTTTTAGGATCACGGTTATTCTTTTGTCGCCGGTCATCGGCTGGTATAAGGTCTCATCGGATTGGCGGGGCATCGCTGCCGGCGTGGTCGCGGCACTCTTCGTCATCGGCGTGGAAATCTTTATCGAACATGTGCCTCTCGGGCATCTCTTGTATGGCGCCCTGGGCGGTGGGCTGGGATTCATCTTTGCGGTGCTCATTAATGAAGTCATCTTGCGCGTCAATGAACCGATGTTGACCGGCTGGATGGAAAAAGCTTCGCCATACGTCTACATCGTCCTCACCTATCTAGGCGCCGTGATCGCGGTCAGGCGCCAGCAGGAAGTGGAGGATCTTGAGCGCGGCGACGGCCCGCTCAAGGGCGGCAAGCGCCGTGGCCAGGACATGAAAGTGATCGATACCTCAGCCATCATCGACGGGCGGGTGGCCGACGTTTTCGAAACGAAGTTTCTCACCGGGCCGGTGATCGTGGGTCGCTTCGTGTTAAAAGAACTTCAGGATATCGCCGATTCTTCCGACGGCATGAAGCGCGCGCGCGGCCGCCGGGGCCTGGACATTCTGCAACGCCTGCAGGATCATCCCGAGATTCAGGTGAAGGTCTATGAGAAAGACTATCCTGAGGTGAAAGACACCGATGGGAAGCTCGTCCTTCTAGCCCGCGAGCTCGACGGAAAAATTATCACGACGGATTTTAATTTGAACAAAGTTGCCTCACTGCAGGGCGTGACGGTTTTAAATGTAAACGATCTGGCCAATGCGCTCAAGCCCGCGGTCTTGCCGGGTGAGATCATGACGATCTTCATCGCCAAAGAAGGAAAAGAGAAAGAGCAGGGCGTCGGCTACTTGGACGACGGCACGATGGTGGTGGTCGAAGAGGGCCGCCGCCTCGTCGGCAAAAAAGTGGAGGCGATCGTCTCCTCCGTTCTGCAAACCTCAGCCGGCCGCATGATCTTCACGAAGTTAAAGGAACGCGACTAGCACGTGAAAGCCGCCGCCATACTCGTAGCCGGGGGCCGGGGAAAGCGCTTTGGCGGGCCTGTGCGGAAGCAGTATCTCCGGCTGCACGGACGTCCGGTTCTGTGGTGGACCCTGAAAGCTTTCGAAAATGTATCCGCGATTCAGGCCATCGTGCTGGTCGTGCCGGCTGATGACCTTGCGGTCGTAGAATCCCAGGTGCGCGCGTGGAAATGCAAAAAGCCGGTCAGCATCGTTAAAGGCGGTAAAGAACGTTCCGACTCCGTGCGAAACGGCTTAGCGGCCTTACCCACTGGCATCACGTGGGTGGCCGTGCATGATGCGGTCCGTCCTCTGGTGAGGCCAGAGCTGATCGAGAAAACCTTGAAGGCCGCGCAAGGTTCGGGCGCGGCGCTGGCGGCCTATCCCAGCCGGGATACGGTAAAACTCTCGGATGGAAAGTCATGGGTACGCTCCACCCAGCAGCGCGAGACCGTGTGGCTAGCGCAAACACCCCAATGCTTCGCGCGAGAAATCCTCGAGCGCGCGCATCGCGCATTAAACCATCGCCCGGTGACCGATGACGCCCAGGTGGCCGAACTTGCCGGCGTACGCGTGAAACTTGTCGAGGGCCATGCCGACAATATTAAAGTGACGGTCCCTGAGGATTTGGCGTTGGCGTCATTTCTATTAAAACAGCGAGGACGAAAACGCGCATGACGCGTGTCGGCATTGGCTATGACATTCACCGGCTGACAAAAGGCCGGCCGCTCATGTTGGGCGGCGTGCATGTCCCGTTTGAGCAAGGCTTAGACGGACACTCTGACGCCGACGCCCTTTTGCACGCGATCACTGACGCGCTTTTGGGCGCCGCGGCCTTGCCGGACATTGGCCATTATTTTCCGCCGTCGGACCCCAAGCACCGCGGCATCGCCAGCGCCGTGATGCTTCAAAAGGCGTTCGACGAAGTGAAAGCGGCCGGCTACCGGGTAGGCAATGTGGACGCGGTCGTCATCGCGGAGGCGCCCAAGATCGGCCCGCACCGCCAGGCCATGCGTGAAAAGATTTCACAGCTCTTAGGCGTGTCCGTCGACCGTGTGCAGGTCAAAGGAAAAACAAACGAAGGCCTGGACGCTGTCGGGCGTGGCGAGGCGATCGCCGCGCAGGCCGTGGTTCTCTTGGAAAAATGACGATCCACATTCACAACACCCTCACCGGACGACTCGAGCCTTTGCAGCCGAGCGACCCCAAACACGTTCGCATGTACGTGTGCGGCGTCACGCCGTACGACGTGTGCCATGTGGGGCACGCGCGCTGCTACGTAGTGTTCGATCTCGTGCGCCGCGTGCTGCGGGCCAACGGCTACACCGTGCGTTACGTGCAGAATTTCACCGACGTCGATGACAAGATCATCGCCCGCGCACACGAAAAGGGCATCACAACCACGGAGCTGGCCCGCCAAAATATTGAAGATTTCTTTACGAAGATGGACGCCCTAGGTATTGACCGCGCGGACGCCTACCCCAAAGTTACCGAGCACATTCCGGATATCATCAACCTGATTAAGCAGCTCGTGGACAATAAAGCGGCTTACCGCTTAGGCGGCGACGTGTATTTTTCCGTCAAGGCCTTTCCGTCCTATGGGAAGTTGTCGAAGCGGCCTTTGGATGAATTGCAATCCGGCGCGCGTGTCGACGTCAATAAAGAAAAGAAGGACCCGCTCGATTTTGCTCTTTGGAAAGAGTCCAAGCCTGGCGAGCCGCCGGAAGCCTCTTGGGACTCCCCCTGGGGAAAGGGTCGCCCCGGTTGGCATATCGAATGTTCGGTGATGGCGATGAAACACCTCGGACCGCATTTCGATATTCACGGCGGTGGGCTGGATCTCATCTTTCCGCACCATGAAAACGAGATTGCGCAATCGGAGGCCGCCACGCACAAGCCGTTTGCGAGCGTCTGGATGCACAATGGATTTGTCACCTTAAATCGCGAGAAGATGTCCAAGTCCCTCGGCAATTTCTTTAGCTTGAGCGAGGTCTTTGCCAAGTACCAACCGGCGGTCGTCCGCTACATGCTTCTCACCGTGCACTACCGGGCGCCGCTCGATTTTTCGTCGGACGTTCTTGAACAAAGCCGAAACGCGCTGTCCGGTTTGCGCGATTCGGTGGCGCGCGCCAACCGCGTGCTGCAGAAACAGGAGTTCGGCGTAGACGCCTCCGATAAGCCCACGCCGGACATCGCTAAAATTGTGGACGCCTTGGTCGTCGAATTCCATGACGCCTTGCGCGACGACTTCAACACACCGGCTTCCCTCGGCGTTCTCCACCAAATTGTGAAGGTGCTGGAAAAACAATTTGCTACGAACACCGTATCGCGCGGCTCCGTGCGCTATGTGCTTGACCAGCTCCGCCAATGCGCGGATGTTTTGGGGCTCGACGTCTTTTCCTTTGTTCAAAGCGTCCTTATTCCCGCCGACGTCACCCAGATGGCCCAGGCCCGCGAGGAAGCCCGCAAGCGTAAGGATTGGAAAGAATCCGACCGCCTGCGCGCTGACATTACTGCCCGCGGCTATGTCGTCGAAGACACCCCGCAAGGCCCGCGCTTATTACCGAAGGCATGACCGACACCGTCTTTGGGCGCCGGCCCGTCCTGGAACTGTTAAAAAATAAAAAACGCTCCGCCCACAAAATCTGGGTCGCCCAAGGCACGCACAGAACCGAAGACATTTTGACCCTGGCGCGCGAGCGGGGGGTCCCCGTCGAATTTGTCCCGCGCCATGATCTGGATCGCCGCGTCGCCGCCAATGCCAATCACCAAGGCGTCGTGGCGCAGGCGAGCGCGGCGCCCCTGCTAAGCTTGGAGGACGTCTTAGCCGGGTTAGACGAAACGCCCGCGGTTCTTGTGGCTCTCGACGAAATTCAAGACCCGCACAATGTCGGCGCGATCCTCCGCAGCGCGGGTTTCTTCGGCGTCTCCGGCGCGGTCGTGCCGAAATGGCGGAACGCTCCGGTCGGCGACACGGCGGCGCGGGTGTCTTCCGGCGCGATCGAGCACGTGCCGCTCATCCGCGTGACGAATCTCGCCCAGGCAATCATGGACGTGCAAGAGGCCGGATTCCAAGTCATCGGCGCCGACATGGCGGGCGAGCCCATCGACCGGTACGTTCCCGGCAAGCGCAGCATGATCGTCTTCGGCAGCGAGGGCGAAGGCCTGCGCCGCCTGGTGAAGGAACGCTGCGACAAACTGTTGGCCGTCCGCGGCGCCGGCCAGGTCAATTCGCTGAACGTTTCGGCGACGGCCGCTATTTTTCTGCATCATTTTTGTCGCGTGCGGTGATGCAATTACAATCCCGATGAATATTTTCCTGACCTGTCCGTCTAATGGCAGGGCGGCCGCCAGCCGCCCCTACAACGACCATGAAATCAGGGAATCGGGAAACAACACGCGTGCAGGGGCACGATTATGCGGGCCGGGGAACCTATTTTGTGACCCTGGTGACGCAGAACCGCGATTGTCTGTTCGGACAGGTCGTTCACGAAAAAATGTATTTGAACACATTGGGTTTAATCGTCCAGGAAGAATGGATGCGATCGCCAGACATGCGATCCGAATTGGAATTAGACCGTTGGATTGTGATGCCCAATCATCTGCACGGCATTGTCATCATGACACCCAATCGTGATTTCGGGGCCGTTGTAGGGGCGGCTGGCGGCCGCCCTGCCCTGAAATCCCGGTCATTAGGATCATTCATCGGTGGATTCAAGGCGATAACCACCAAACGAATCAACGACGTCCGCAAAACCCCAGGCGCCAGGGTTTGGCAGCGAAATTATGACGAACACATCATCGACAATGATGAAGAACTACAGCGCATCCGAAAATACATCGAAGACAACCCACGAAATTGGAAAGGCTGCTAACCCATAGTAGAATCTATGGAGCCTGATTCTCACACACCCCTTTTTCGCCGACGTAGCTCAATTGGTAGAGCACCTGTTTTGTAAACAGGTGGTTGGAGGTTCAAGTCCTCTCGTCGGCTCGTTCGGAAGAGATGGTCCCTAGGCCTGGCCTCTCCGTTGGGGAAGACCCAACGAGAGAGGCGCAGGAAAGCCACCAGAGCTACCTGTTAAAGCCTCATGCGGTCGGTGCGTGGTGACACGGCCGATCAAGGAGCATGCGAAAAGCAGACCTAGTATAATGGTCGCAAGCCAGCCACATCAGCCCAAATCAAGTGAACAGCGTTAAGTGGGAACTACTAGGAAGATGAAGAGTGGCCCAAGTAAAGAGCCGGACGGAAGGCTACAGATTTCTGGTGAGTTCTGGGAATTAACCGGGAATCCGCTTCTTTCCACTAGCTGTGAGCGGGTGTGACAGGGTTTAGGGATTAACCTTCGAGAGCTTGGCTGATCGTTCACTGCCGGACATGCGGTGGACAACCGTAAGCCGAACAAATAAGGCCTCAGGCGTTGGTCAAGCAGTCAGAGTCATCCATAGTACTTTGAGCGTGGGAAAGCCGCGCACATGGGGAAGGGGTGACGTGTTCAGGAAAACCGATGTGAGGAGACGACGATGCGGTCCATGACCAGGACTCGGAAGCGCATGTCACTGAGTCCACAAACGATCCGTGTTCAACATCGGCTGGCGGAAATAACCAAGAGCGGACGAAAACACTGGGATCTTCACCGATGGCTGTGGGACCTCTTTCTTCTTTACGATGCCACGCGGCTAGTGATCGCCAACGACGGCTCTGCCGGGATTGACGGGACAGCTTGTGAGGACATCAAGGGGAAGGAATGGGAATTCGCCCAAGAGGTGGCGACGAAACTGCGATCGGGCCGATATTGTCCATCGGCGGTTCGGCGAGTGTACATCCCGAAGAAGGATGGAAGGAAACGTCCGCTGGGAATACCGACGGTGGAAGATAGAGTTGTTCAGCGGGCTCTGGTCCTTCTGATGGAACCTATTTACGAGCGGGTGTTCCTTCCCAACTCGTATGGATTCCGACGAGGACGATCGGGTGTGGAGTGTGTGGCAGTGACGGCCCAGGAGGTGTATCGTCACCGGCTAGTTTTAGAAGCGGACATCGAACGCTTCTTTGACACGGTGTCCCACCGGAAGCTTCTTGGGATGCTGAAAGATAAGATCGCTGATCCTCGGGTCTTGAATCTTATTCGGACGTATCTTCAAGCGGGTTATCTGGAACGAAACAAACCCTGGCAAGCGAGTTGGGAAGGAACGCCACAAGGCGGACCTCTGTCGCCCTTGCTCGCCAACGTCTACCTGCATTATGCGCTTGACGTTCGATTCCAAGCCTTGGGTCTGAAACGGACCCAGCTACTTCGCTACTGTGACGATTTCATCGTCATTAGTCAGAAGGAGTACGAGCTGGCAAAGCTAGAACGGCATCTGTCGAAATGGATGCGACAAGCAGGGCTGAAGCTCAAGGAATCAAAGACACGACGAGTGAACATGCACAATGATGCGCATGATCGCCAGTCGCACTTTGACTTTCTTGGGTTCCGGTTTCATCTGAGGGCGTTTAAGGATAATCCAGCAAGATTCTGGATTGCCCGGCAACCATCGGAAGGAGCGCGGTTGGCTCTGAGGGAGAGGCTTCGGAAGAAAGTAAGAGCGGACCTAAGCGTAGGGTATGCCCGAGTGACGCTGAAGAGCGTCTGGCAAGGGTGGTGTAATTACTTTCGGTACGGAAACTCGAACCGCATCTTTTATAAAGAGCTCGGCAGCGTTCGGCAGACGGTCTGGCGGTATTTGCGCCAGAAGTTTCGCCACACGCGGCGTCCAGTTCCTTGGCGGAAGTTACAGTACCTCGAGGATTGGATCATGCACGAGATCAAGCCGCTATCGGTGATCCCGGATTATTTACGTCAGCAGCAACTAGAATTTGCTGTAAACTGAGGGAGCCGGATACGGGAAATCTGTACGTCCGGTTCTGTGAGGGGTGAGGGATTGAGGTCGTCCTCGGTTCCTCGCCTACTCGATCATTTATGCTAGGTGTCATTTAATTTGATCCACTATTAAAGAGAGGGCGGCCGCCAGCCGCCCCTACAAAGTCCGCGAAATCACGCATGATAATTACCGATTCTAATTTCATGGTTGTTGTAGGGGCGGCTGGCGGCCGCCCTGCCCTTTGATATAATTCACATCCTATAACCGATTTCGCTTTCCGACGTGGTTGTATGTTAGCAGTGAAGCCGATTGTGCTGGGGTGGCTGAGCGGTCAAAAGCAGCAGACTGTAAATCTAGTGTATATGTACGTTTTTTAGATATGTTTTTGAATTTTTTGAGCAGATTTTTGCGCTACGCACCGGCCGGTAACAGGGGTTTCTCCCCATTTTCCGATTCCAATGCGATGGGCTTTTCTGGAGTGCGCGAAAGAGCAGTGATGAGGACTCGCCGGTGCTTCTGAACCTCGGTCGCCACTTTGTCTGTGCTGGCCGCATTTTGGGAAACCTCTTGGGCAACCTCGGTCATAAGGTCGGCGGGCCATCCGAAGGCAGAGCAGTCGTGCAACGTTTCCACGATCTTCTGCTGGAAATCGTAAAACTCGACTGGTTGCCACGCCGCACAGACGGGACGTTCGCCCGTCTTTTCGTCCTGCCCCATGCTTTTTGTCCAACCCTTCAGGCACATCTCTTTCATGAGTGGGCAGTATCGGGGGCCGCGGTTGCGATGGTTGTTGACGTGAATAGCCATGTCAATCCTTGGAACAGATCAGAACGTCGATATAGGCCAGACCGCCAGCGAGTTGCGTGTCCGTCCCTGGAGCCGCTGAGCCCGTTGCCCCACCGTGGTCATGCGAGCCGTCCGAACTAATCGAGTGGACGTGCGCCGAGGTCGAGGTGGGCGATCCGCTACCCGAATCGGAGTTGTTGACTGGCGCAGGCCCCGTGAGACCGCCGTGGTTGTGACTGCCGCCAGAGGTGATCGAGTGAGTGTGGGAATTGACCGTATGACTATGAGCCAGCGAGGTGCTGAGAGCGACCGTTCCGCCGTTTCCGCCGCCCGTCGCCGAAACCACGCGCAGGGCTTTATCGTTGTGGGCGGTCAGCTTGGTGAAGCCCGTCGGCGCCGCAGCTTGGAAGAACACCATGACAGTGCCCTGCGGGATAACGGAACCGACATCTTCCCACGCAGAGCCATTGTCGCGTTGCAAAACGTTTCGGGTCGAATCGAAGAAAAGACCGTACTGGCCGGCCGCTGGCCTAGATCCCGTTGCGCCTTTGATGCCACGGTAACGGAAAACGGGGTTAGACGTGTCGGAGCCGGGGAAGATGGCCTCAACGCCCTCGGCATCATCACCGCGAAGGGATGTTTGAATGTCCGATTTTAATTCACGAATGCGGTCGTCGCCGTTACTTGCGGCCTCTGACCCTGACGGCGTTGCTGTATTCCAAACCATGTGCTACCTCCTCGATTCTGTTAAAATCGTTCGTTCGCCTTCATGACCCTCACCTGGCTCATCGTCAAAGCCTACTTTCGGGATCTCGTCCGACATTATCTTTTATACGCCCTTATCGCCGGAACGCTGGCTCTACTGATCGGCCACGGCGATAAAAAACTGTCCAACACGCTCGGCTGGTGGTTTGTGCTGGTGATGCCTTGGGTTTTCGGCTTCATGGTCGCTTGGTATCGTTACTGGAGACCGCATCGTGGACTGCGGCCGCCATTGCCGCCGTATAGTCGGGGTCGTTCTCCATCAGTTTCGCGTGTACCATTGCCAAAGCCGCAGGCCCGCGGACGGCTGCCTTTTGCATGACGGGTATATACCGTCGCATCTCTGGAACCGATAACACATCGGCCAGTGTTCCAGCCAACCGGCGACCATAAATATCAGTGAAGGCCCCTGTAATCGCCCCCAGAGCCCCTGTGATGGCTGGCGGAAGATGGGTCATGTATCCCGCCGCCGTTCCGACTGCTCCGCCCACCACAGCCCGTCGTGACCCCTGAGTTTTTTCGCCAGTAAACGCCTGCGCGACGTTGGCGTTCTTGATCTTCGACTCCCAATCCTCGCCGGTGATGTTCTGGAACCTATCGAGGATGTTTTGGGTATTGAGGCGGTCGTCCTTCAGGGCGCTCTTGATCTTATTGACCGTCTGGTCGGACAACACAAAGCCCTCGCCCGTTTTCCTTTGAATCCCGAATTTCTTTTGCATCTCGTTCATCACCTTCATGGCCTCGTTGACAGGAGCCATTGCTTCGCGGTAGGCGGGGTTCTGCGTCTTGAGAATCCCATCCAAGCGGGTACGGACGCCGACCAAGGCCTCGTTGGTGCGCGATGCCTGGGGGTTGCCCCAATCGATGTCGGAGTCCAATTGCTGAATCAAATCTTTCACTTGGGACTCGGATACGGTGTTACGGAGCTTCGATTCGTAAAGGTCTTTGACGCTACTCAAGGCCTTAGCAGCCGACTTTGATTCCTGGCTGAACACGCCGCCCAAATCACTGCGGGCGGCCTTCACCGCCGAGAGGATGCGATCTTTTGGAATGGCTCCCTCTTCGATATAGGGCGATGAACGCAAATTTTCCGAAGCCTTCGTGCCGAGGTCTTTGATCTGGTCGCCAAAATTCTTAATCGAACTGACCATCTGGTCGGCCAGCTCCGGATGGCTGAAGGCGGTCTTAATTCCCGTTGGATTTTTCATTCGCTCAATGACGGCTTCCTCTGGCGCACCGAAAGCCGTGCTGATCGTCTTGGCCACCATCCGACGCCCAAGGCCAGTTGCCGCTGTATCGACTGCCGCATCCGCCGCACCTCGTTCAATGGCTGCCGCCGCCGCTCCGCGGCCCAGAAACGGGGCGATAGGGGCCAAGAGCAAGGACGCCGCATCCAAGGGGCGGTTGTAGGCGAAATCAACAGGGTGCTTGGCGATGGGCTCGACCTGTTTCTTCACCATCTTCACTGTTTCCAGATTGGCGATGTCCTTCGGAACGTCTGAGAGCTTCTTTTTCCCCGTGAGCAGCTCGGCGGGTTCGCGGGTGATCGTCATTTGATCTTTAAGAGCGGCGATTGGCGCATCCACCAATCCCTGTTTAATCAATGACCCAGCACCCTTGGCAATTTCGATGGGGTTTATCATGTCCAAGGCGTTCTTGCCGAGGTTTTTCGCAAACCCTTCGACGGAATAGTCGCTTTTAGCGGCGTCAGCGGGTTGCGTCTCTTCCCATTTCGGAGCGGGGGGCTCTGCTACCTCTGTAGTGTCGTCCCACGAAGGAACTTTGTCCTTCATTGAACCCACCTCACGAACTGTTTAGTGGCGGAATTGAAAACGGCCTGCCGTCCGCCCGCCATCCGTAGGACTTCGCCCGATTTGAGGTCTGGCTGTGCGCCTGCGCTGGCCGTCGGTTGGGCTTCATTGCCTGGTTTCACAGGGGCATAGGGAATATCGAGTCGGAATGCGGCCTCCTCTGGGCTGAGGTTATAGTTTTTCGCCAGCCGCTCCGCATACGTGTTGTAGATCGGTTGCACCTTCGACTGAAAATTGGACTTCAGGGTATCCCCGATCTGCTGGACTTCATCCAACGTAGCATCGGTGGGCACACCATTAATCCACCGCGAGAGCTTATCGCCCGCCGACCGAGACAGTTTTCCCGATTCGACATAGCGATGAACGTCCGAATCCGTCAATACGCCTACCTCGCCCATCGCTCGCGCCATTTTTGTGCCGAGAGCGGTCGATGCGACCGTGTTGCCAGACCGTGCCATGTTCAGAATGCCGTCGACCTGTGACAGAGAAAGTCCCTGCTTTTTGATTTCTTTGAGCATGGGGTTGTTTTCCATCTTCTCCGAGTAGGCCAGCACGTCTTTGCCGAGCTTGTAATCGTTGATCTGGGCTTTGGCCAACATTTCGCGGGTGTTCCGCTCCATAAACATCTTGGTCGCCCAATCGGGAATGCCGTCGGGAAATGCGGCGGTTAAGTCGTCAGGGTTTCCGCTCATCAACGCTTTAAACTGTTGGGCGTTGGATTTTTGGACTTCGTCTGGCGACTTGGTTTTGATTCTTCGCGTGATCTTGCCGCCTGAATTTTCCAATTCGACGGATGCGACTTTGCCGAGTTTAGTGGCGTTCGTATTTGGCGCAGGCGCACTGGCATTTTGGCCAACGGCGGTGATTGCGCCAGCTCGCGCTTCGGCTTCGCGGTTATTATTGATGTTGTCGAACATGGCGTTAAACTGCTCGGCCTCTTTAATGTCTGCGATTTTTTTGTGAAGGTCGACCAGCTTGTTGACGACGTCTAGGCGTTGCGGAGTGTTCGTGATGGGATCCATCACCACGGGGTTCTCCTGATTTTTCAACGCCTGCTGTCGGGCCTGTTCCGCACTTTTCTGGTAACCAGTGCCAGCACCCTCAACGAAGTTGGATGCCAACTCTGCCAGCCCGTTCGGGCGTTGTTTCGCCTTTGCGTATTCAACCAATTCTGAAAGACTAGCCATAGTCGTCTCCTTGCCCCTATGCGGCCTTTTTCCCAGCTTGACCGCCGAGATAGTTCCCGCCGAATTGCGCCAATAGACTCATCACGTTCATCCACGGATTTTGTTGCGGGACTGAGACGTCCGGCACACCGTACTGCACGTTGTTATTGGCTGCGCTCGTCAGTGCGCTGATCTGTCCCTGCTTCTGTTGCTGTTGCCGCTGGAACTCGTTGTATGCGGCCTGGTCGGCTGCCGTGTTCAGGGTTCGTGGCACAGCTCCGTAGGTGAACGCATCCGACAACGCACCGCGTTGGAGAGCATCGCCAGTCGCCGCATTGTTGTATGCCGTCGTGGTCGCTCCCAACTTCGAGTTGATGTAATTCTGATAGAGGTTCGCCATCGTCGTGGCCTTGGTGTTGGCGCCTTGTGCCGCCACGTCGCCGAGATTGCGGATCGTGTCAGTGGAATAGAGGCTTCCGCCGAAGGCCGCAGCCCGTTTTGCGCCAGCCGTCGCCTGCGCCGTCGCGCGGTCAATACCGCCAGCAAGCGCATCATAGGCCCCGCCAGGAGCGAGCGGGTTGTATTTATCCGTTCCGAGAAGGTCGGAAATAACCGAGTCGGACAGGGCTAGATTGCCGCCAGTGCCGGCCGTTCCGAGGCGTTGGTCGGCGAGGTTTAAGCCCCTCTGTTCGAGCGAACTGAGAGCGAAATCACCCAATGACCCTGTATAGGGTGAGCCAGCCGTGTAGTTTCCGTAAACGCCCGTTTTGGCAAAATCCAGCAAGCCCTTTCGAGCCTCTGTCTGCTCTGGCGTTTCCAGAGGGATCTGCCGAACATCAGAATCACCGCCACCGCCGAACGCGCTGGCGAGCCCCGTTCCCAGGGCAGTCCCACCACCGACTGCTACCGCTACCCAACTCATAGGCCGCCTCCCTTTATACTTTTCACTGGCTCTGCGCCTGGAAGTAAATCGTCGTACGTCGGAGCGATCACGATCTGCTCGATTTTCTCCAAGTCCTTTTCGTCAGTCGCATGAACCGTTACCCAAATCGTGTCTTCCAACGCAAATACCGCCCGCTTCGTGCCCGCTGGTGAAATCATGGACATCGGCGCCTTGAGATGCTCGCGCCCGCCGCCTTCGGTGGCGACGATGACCTCGCCTTTCATCAAGAAATTCGGATGCGCATGGCGATGAATCTTGCCCGTCAGCACCGTGCCTTTCGGAATAAATATCTCGCGCACGTACATTCCTGGAGCAAAGGAATGCTTGAGTGGGCACAGTTCGGAATCGCCTTTGACCGCACCGTCTACCTTCGACAAGGCGTTTTCCAGCGTGAGGATGGCTTCACGCCGAGCGATCTTTTCCTTTGGTTTCGTCTCGATAATTTCAGTCGTCATAATGCCTCTAAAAAACCATGATTCGTGCCGCTACAGACGCCACGTTGCATTTCAAATAAATGTGTGTCGACGTCCAAGCTGTGGCCCCGTTATAGATGGTCGCCGCCTTGTCCATGCCTGCTACGAAAAAGCCCGTCGGCACTTTATTGAGCGTGTGGGCCACGGTGTCCTCTGTGTCCGGCGTCGCATTTGTCGTATAGTCCAACGTCTGCGTTTCGGTGTTCTCGTCGAACGTGATGCCTCGGTCGAACATATTGCCCAGCGACGTCACCAAATCTGAAAAGAGCTTGAGCAGGTCGCGGTCAAATTTACGCAGGCCTTGGAACGACTGCGCGAACAAGGCCGCTGGATCGACACGCTTAAACTGTGCCATTAGGGTTGCTCCCCACGGGGAACAGCCAAGAGGACAAATTTCTTGAGCTTCCACGTCTCGCCCGTCGATTGGTTTCGGACTCGGATGCGCAGTTGTGACGAGGCGACCGTGAACCAAACCATGAGCGGTGCGGAGTCTGGCGGATAGTTGGAGTCGAGCGTCACCGTGCCCGCCCCGATCCAAGAGTCGCCACCATCGGTGGAATACTCGACTATCAGGGAATTGCCTAGAGCCCAAACCTGAAGGCCCTGCCACTCGATGATCTGGCCTTCGTCGTCAGAGCTGCCCGTTACGTCAACCGCCGTGTAATCCTTGCTTGACCAAGACGACTCGACGGCTTCACCGACATCGTCATTCACGAGCGGGTCGCGCTTCGATGTGATGCCCGTCGTCCCGCCAAAAGCGATCACGGGGTTCTGAGAAAGAATCGTGACGTCGTTCCAGCGAATCGTCAAAGCGTCCCACGATCCCTGCAAATCGTCCCATGTGAGCTGGCCCACAGTGTTCTTGAACGCACCGGCCGCACAAATTCCAGAGCGGGCGTCCTTGTAAACCTGTCGCGTCAGGTAGTTATATTTATAGACCGTCTCTGGCTCGGACTGTCCGCCGATGGGAATGCCGAACCACACTTCGTCGCGTTCACGAACCAAGACGCTCCAGCATTTGGAAAGAGCCTCTGGGTTCATGAACTCGCGCAACTCATCGGTGATGGGCGACTCGATCAACGGCGCCGTGATGCCATTGAAAATGCGAAGGCCGTCCCGCGCGAGGAAAATCTGTTCGCCCGTCGGCAAGGCTTGGATGGTCGCATAGCAAATGGCCCCAGCACCCGTGGCCTTGCGGTCGAATTTGAAAATCTGCGAGGTGGACACCAAATAACCAACGTAGATACTGGACGCTTTGTGTGCTGTGGCAAAGTCGCCAAGCAATCCGAGTCCCGTCAACTCTTCGGAGTCTTGGAGCAGGTCGACGCTGCCCGCATTGGAGCCAGAACCTGGCGACCAACTTTCGGGATCTCCTGTGTCCGGCCACTGAATGCGGGAGAAATATTCGTTGCCGCCATCGATGATATAGCCGAGCAACAAGTATCCCTCGAAGGCCAGAAGGAATTTGCACTTGGGCGGCGAGCCGCCGAGGTCAGCATCTGTGCCTGTACCGTCGTACTTTCGGATGGGGTCATTGGCGTTGTTCGTGTAAGCGATGATGCGGACGCCGCCAATTTGCGGGAAGGCATAGTCAACGCGATCGGTGTCTCCGCCCGTCAGCGGCGTGTGCCCGATGTCCGACCAAACGTGGGTTGTCTTATTGAATTGCTGAACCTTCGTTGTGCCGACCCGAAGGAAAAAGGTGGAAGCGCCCTGTTCCAACTCCATGAGTGCCTGAATGCGCTCACCAAGGGACGAACCCAAGGCGGAACTACCTGGACGCTTCTCGATGACGGTGCGAGTGATCTGGACGTTTAAACAGTCGGGCGTTGCGCGGCGGTCAATAAACTCCCCAGGCTTTCCAACGTCAAGCCCGATGACGGGGATAACAACCGATCTTCGTGTGCGAACGGCCATCAACAACCCCTGTAGCGCGTTGCCCGCACACCATTTCGGTTGCGATCCTCGCGCCGTTCCCATTTCTTAATGCCATCCTCGAAAAGTGTCCCGTATTTTGCGGCCTGGTCATCGTTCTTCAGGTCGCTGTAAACCTTCGAGAGAACGCCGAATTTCATGATTTCGCGGTATTTGTCCGTGTAAGGAACCGCAATGCTGTCAGTGGTGATTTCGGCATGGTCGTCGATGGAAAAGCTGATTTTATAGATGTACGTGGTCTTGTCCGGCACAGGCCCAACCAAGACTTGGCCACCGAAGATGCAAAAGTCTCTTGGGACGCCGCGGACGGTTTGATCTGTTCCATACCGCCGATAGAGAAGGTCGTATTGTGCCTTGCTGATTTTGTTGAGCGGTTTACCGAGCGAGGAGTCCATGAGAACAATGCGCGATACCAACACACCGAATCGCCGTTCCAAGTCCATCTGATAATCGCCGAGAGAGATTATCGAGTCGGAAATGGTTTGCTCATGCTCGTAGTCTTCCGTCTGCATCCGCCGCCGGACGTCATCAATGGTGTCCTTGGTCGCATCCAGAAGTTGCTGGTCTTTGTCTGTTCGGACGAAGGCTCGCCGCAGGTAGGTCAACCAATCGTTCCCATTCATGTAGCCTGGGATGCTTCCGTCTTCTCCCGTTATGAAATACGTACCCGTCCCAACCACCGTATCGTTCGTCGGATTCGGGCTTCCAGCCACGGCTCGCGCCTTCCAATAGATGGTGAAAGGCCCGCCAGAGGTGAGGGCGGCGGGGAATGGCGCGACGTAAATGCCAGACGTTCCGTACTCGGTCGCCGCTTGGACATAGTTGATGTACGTCCCGTCCGCATAGGCTTCAAAGGTAGTGCCGTTCCACACCAAACCCGCCGAGTTAAAGATCAAGGCATCGATGGCATTCCCGCTGCTGTAGAGTGTGGCCAGAAGGGATGAACGCTCGTCGTCTTCGATGGTATAGCTTCCAGCCCCGATATTGGTATCGGATGGATCGGGACTGCCGCCCGCCTGGAGCTTATAGACGATCAGGAAATCCGAGCCTGCCGACAACACCGATGGAAAGTCGGCAGTGAAAATGCCGCTCGTTCCTTCCTCGGTCATGGGGATGTCGTAATTCCCGTAGCTGGATTCGTTGTAGGGCTCGACGCCTGTTCCGTTGTATAGGTTCCCCGCGGCGTTCACCAGAAGCGCATAAACTGTGCTTCCTGTCGGGGCGACGATGTTCAGTTCTTTAGCCATCGATTAACTCGTGTTTGTCCTTTTTCATGCCGACGTGAATGCCAGGGAATTTCCGATGGACGGCTTCACGAACCTTCGCCTTGAGAGCAGGGCTTCCAAACTGCGAAACACGCGCCAACGCATTTCTGGCGTGAGCCTTGTCGTTGATCGGATACGAACGGTTCGGGCCGGCAAATGAACTGCTCGGCAATTTGTCACGCTGCGCTTCTGTCATCTTCGCCACTGGAGTCCTCCTTTGGGGGCGGCGGAACGATCACCGTTTGAGCCGCCATCTTTCTACTGGCTAAAAACGAACCGATAGCGGCGGACGTCGCCGAAATCCAAGCGTTGTCGATGCCGCCGTGTTGCATCTGCACCAAGGCCGAACTGACCTGAAGCCCGATGGTCGTCCACAACTCCGTCGTCGTCATCACGTTTGGATTCTGGTCGGACTCTTGTTTATCGAATCCACGCGCTAGGTTGTAGAAGGAATTGAGAATGGACGTGATGATGGTATAGGCATCCGGCGGAATGACGCCCTTGAGGGCTCCGACGAGTGCCACGACGCTTGGGAGAGCCGTCGCCCAAAATTTCCAAGTACGCCAACCGCGAGGGAGTCCCTGCATATCTTCCGCCGCCTTTCGTGCGGCCAGAGCCGCCTTGATCTTTGCGAAGAAGCCCATTTAAGCGTCCAGGCTGAACTTCTTCCGCAGAAATTCCTGCACCTTGTCGATGATCCACTGCGCCTTTTCCTGAGATGTAAGCTCCAGAAAGGTTTTGCCGATCTTGTCTATTTCCTGAGCTAAGAACGGCGCCGCCAAATCCAGCGCGTCGACTGCCGCACTGATGATGGCCTTCGGGTTCTTAAAAAGACTCGTGATCCAATTCCACATAACTGCCTCCTATTTCGATGCTCTGTGAAACTTCATGCAGTAGCACCGTCTCGTACAAAACCGTTCATGCGTGTCGTGCTGCATTCGAGTGTGGCCGCAGGTGCAACAGTCCTTCGGATTTTGATCTTCCTGTATGAAAAGCCCAAGCAACCAGTCGAACCATGACACGCTATTGCGACCCCCCTGAATCCTTCGGTGCGGACTGCGTTATCCTGTACACCTTGATCTTCGGGCGTTTCTGTTCTCTCAGCCATTTTTCGCTCGGCGAGTTGAAGGCCCAATCCGCTACCCATTTGTCGTATAAGGGACTGATGAGCCTGGCCACTGCCGTCGCCACGAATGAAAGAATCGTGATAATAATTGCCCACGTCCGAAGCAGAGATCGGTGCTTCTCAAGAAGTCCAATAGACTCTCCCTTCGGGTAACCCCAGAGGACGGATTCGATGTCGGTGATCCGTCGGGAGTGGTCTTTGATGTCGTCCTTGATGTCCTTAACATCGGTTTTAATCTCCGCCTGCTGCTCGATGATTTTGTATTTGAACGCTTCATCGTCAGCCTGTCGTCGGTTCTCATCGGACACGGTTAATGACCAGCACTACCAGGAGCGCGAACGCAAACACCGCCGTGAAGGCAAGATTCGCCTTCAGGACTTTGCCTGCGAACTGGTAGAACTGCTCGCCTTCCGAGACCAGCCACGTCGCCGATTGCGGTTGCCATCCGAGAACATGGCATCCGTCCTGCACTCTGTCGGTCGATACCACCATCAGCCCAGACTTTGCCGGATGATCCGGCATGACATAGCACGGCAGCTTTTTTGGCGGTTCCGTCTTCGCGGGCTTGGCGGCCTTCGCCGTTTTGGCCTGCGGAGCTGGCTGCTCGATCTTTTTTGGTGGTGTTCCCATTAGCGATCAATGTGCCTCAGCTCGTATTTTTTGATCTGTAATTTTTCACAGAACTGCGAGCAAAACGTCGACGGGAGAGCGTTTCCATTGATCTTTAGAATTTTGAACCGCTTTCCGTCCGCCAGCCGATTGCCGCAGTAGGAGCATTCCCAATTCCTGAAATTTTCCGCCAGAAATGAGTTGCCCCACGGCTCTGTGTTCTTTTTTCGCTTCGCCATGTTGACCCCTTATCCAATGTCTTTAATTTCGTCATGGAGCTGCACTAACTGAACGGCGTACCTGGGATCCGTCGCATAGCCGCCTTCCTGTAGCTCATGAGCAAAGGCTGTGAAATCGCCTATTTTTGCTGCCTCTAATGCCTTCGGGTAACGCCGTGTGATGAGCCCCGCCCAATCTCGCAGGCTGCCTTCCCACGAGTCGTATTTACGGAAGGGCCGCTTGATCTCGAACGGCGTCTGATCCTTGGCGTATTCTTTCGTCATAATCCAGTAGACGGGTTTTCCTTCCTGATACCAGGTATCGCCCGTCACGCCGAATAGGTTGTTCACTTCCACCGTTAGGCGGGAAAGACCCCACGCCGACTCGTGTGCGGCCTGAATCATGGCGAACCGCCACGGAATGCCAAAGTCTTTCTCGATGGCCTCCGCAGCGGGCTTAATTTTTGCGATGAAGTTAGTTACTTTTGGATTCACGTATCCCGTCCCCGTGATCACCTTCGTAAAAGTGATCGTTGGTTTGTCTGTTACCCGCAATAGCAGATGAAGGAGCCACTCCAGTACGTTCATGCCGCCTTAGCATCGACCTTCTGCCCGCACCGAACGCACCGCCAAAATGGTGGATCGCCAAGCGCGTCCCATATCAATTCGAGAATGCCGCCACACCATCGACACCTCGCGTCCATTCACGCTCACGGTGCGCCTCCGTAGCATTGAACGGTGATCGCAGGCGACCGCGTGCTTCCGTTATCGAACGCGGGTGGATTCCCAAGCTCCGTAATGATTGGGATGCCGTTCGACTTTGAGTAAGCACCGCCAGGGAAGTTGCTCATGTACCTGGAGATAGTCGCAGTCGCGTTATCGAACCCGAATCCGATGTAGTAGAGCCCAGGCTGAAGATTCACACGCGGGATGGCCATGACGTTTGACGCCGCGCTTGGAACCGTGACAGGCCCAGAACTCACCATCAAATGTCCGTAGGCATTGTGAATCGTGAACACCAGCTTGCCCGACTGGACTCCATTGGCGAAGCTGAAGCTCTTGGTATCGCATGGTTGCTTGAGGTTCCAAGCCTGGTGATAGGTCGTCGACGCAACAAGGGTCGCAGCAGAGGCAACGTCTTGGTTGTTTCCCATGAACGACGGCGGGCTGTAAATATCTCCAATCGGATACCATGTCGCCGAACCATCTGAACGAAGCCCTTGATGAGCGCCATATGCGTTTAGTGTGACCGTGGACATACCGACAATCGTTTGCCCAGAGGCTGCGAGGATGACAACTGGCATGGTTGTCGAGTCCACCTTGTAAATATCGACTACCTGGCCGTTAAGCGCAGCCGCCGACGGCAACGTGATCGTGCTGATGGCAGTGATTAACGATGAGGCGTAAATCACTGAATCAGTCCCCGTCATCGTATAGTTGGCGGATTTAGACTGCGGAGTCGGCCCTTGTGATGTGGCTCCGCCGCTGCCAGATCCAGTCAGGATGTATCCCGCCTGGGCGACAGTGGCCGCCAAAAGAAGCGCGAGGCTTAGGAGTAGTTTCTTCATTTCGTCCACTCCCACCAGCGAACGTCTGCCGTGCTGGATGCGGTGATGCAATAGACCAGCCCGCGATAAGCGTCTTGATCGCCAACCCACTCGTATCCAACGCCGGCCGGTACTGGAATGGCATTGCTCGATGTGATGTTCGTGTCAAACCCGCAATAGATCGTCACCGATCCGTTGTTGTAGAGCGTGAACCCACGTCGGGCACTCGTCGTCGCATGGACGAGAGTCGCCGAGTTCGTGACGGTCACGGCGCCGTATGTCTGAGCATGGGCGTAGTGCCCAGGCCAGAGCAACGCTGTCAGGATGATTAGTGAAAATGCGATTCGCTTCATTGGTAGCCTCCTCATAGGCCGATGCAGTGGTAATTAACGTGGCCACCGCCGAAAGCTGCGCTGGTCGTCACGGTGAAACTTGTGGCACTTTTGCTTGTGATGTCTGAACCGATTGTCGTGCTGTCGTCGGAAATAACGCAGGAAGGCGCAGTCCCGAAGCTCGTTGCAAACGTTAAGGTGCAGGCCGTCGGCGACCCACCTCCAAACGTGATGATGCCTGCGGTGTCTGTCCCTGTTACGGAAGGCGATGTGCCGCAAGTCGATAGCGACGGCGTTCCGTTCTTCACAACCATATGGCCGTTATCGAGGCGGAAGTTACCGCCCTGAACGTGCAGCCTGTCCCTCGGAGTGTCCGTGGCAATTCCGACGTTGTAGGTCGTGAATGAGAACCGCCCATCGCCGAGAACCATTGCGTTCGAGATCGACACAACGGATTGATCGCCGATGACTGCAACGTTTGTCAATGGATTGCTCGGATAGTCGTTCGTCGCCGCGCCGAACCCGATCACGATGGCATGGCTGCTTTGCTCGGCAGCCGTTCCCGCACCGAGTAGCGTTCTGTAATCCCGATCCCCGTAGGTTCCTGCGCCCTCGCCAATGCCAGTGTTGTACGTTCCCGTCGACGTACTATAGAGCGAGTAGGCTCCCACGCTAGTGTTGTTGGTTCCCGTACTGTGAAGGATCTGCGACGCCGCGCCGACTGCTGTATTGAAGTCTCCGCTGGGGCTTGTGCCGTTTCCGCTTAATGTCTGGGCTCCGACAGCGGTGTTGTAATCGCCATTTATCATGTTCGAGCCAGCACCTTCGCCGATGAATGTCGCATCAACACCACCAGTGAGAGTTGAACCCGCCCCATATCCCACCGCCGTAGGATTTACAGCTGTGCTGCCCGTTTGCGAAAGGGCCAAATACCCAAAGGCTGTCGGCCCTTGTAGGTCACTCCGAAGCGCGTGGTAGCCGAATGCCGCCATGTTGTGGGTCGCCGATGCGGGGCAGGCATCTTCCCCGAAGCAGGCCGACGCCACAAACGGATTTGTGATGAGCCTGCTGGATCCGGCGTAGGCCAGAACCGTCGGGTAGGTTGCCAGCGATGGGTAAGTGATCGTGGACACACCCACGTTTCCGTTCAGAGAAACAAACGCTGTCGATGCTCCCTGGAGCGTGACGGTGAATGCCGCTGTGCTGAAGCTGATGGCCGCTGTTGGACTCGAAACAATTGTTGTCCATGTGCCACTGACTCCTGCCTGAGCGATGGCAAGTGCCGCAGCTCCGCCGCCTCCACAGCTTCCCCATGTTGGAGCCGATGTCCCATTGTTTTGCAGACACTGGCCCGCGGAGCCGCCCGTTGTGAAATGCCAGGGCCGTGCGCCAAACGAATCGGTTGCGCCTCCATAGATGACCTGTCCAGAGATACTCGATTCTGGTGGCAATCGGTGATCCCATGAACCAGCCGCAACGTCAAGCGGCCCCGCAATACCGACCTCGTGGCCGTTGCGCGTCGCAAAGCGAACGGTCGCCGTGTTCGACGACGAGAGAACGCCTGAGTCATTCGTCAAATCTTGGGCTGCAAGGTACAACCCTGGCGGTCTACCGTCGCCCGCACCATCCAGAGGATGCCAACGCGCCACGTTTTCAAAGGTGGAGTTGTCCCAAGCGCGTGAATTGACCTGAAGATCGACGGCGAAGTGCCCGATGGCAAACGGTTCCCACTTGCCGAGCCCGTGCGCGTTATCGGTCGATGTGTTGATGATTTCCATGTTCGGTGCGGGCGAGTCCCATCGAGCTTCGGGAGCGGAGTTAAACGCCGTCTTGAAGACACGCCAAATCGGGTCGTTGTAGTTCGCATTGTCGACGTACATCAGCATGACGCTCGTTCCGATTTGGGCGGATGGGAAACTCGACACGATGACGACAGCGTCGCCGAGCGTGTTTTGCTGAATGTTCAGGGCGCCGCCATTGTGTTGCTGGACGCCGCCGCCAGGTTCACCGTTCGATACCAAGCGGAGCAAATTGCCCGTTCCCGTTGATGTAATGACGACGACCGACGGATTGTTGGAAGTATCAGTGTTGGTCATCGACAGCATTGGATTTGCGTCGACGCCAGAATTGGTGACGGTGGCAGAGCTTCCGGCGAATACCCATCGGCCGGTCGATGCGCTTCCACCACCGCCTGAACACGCAGCCCAGGAAAGATGTCCCGTGCCGTCGTCACTCAAGCATTGGCCTGAGCCGTGTGCAGACGGCCAATAATAGGTTTGCCCGTTAATCGTTGTCGTGGCCGCACCGACGGTGATCTTGCCTGCGGTCTGAATGTCGCCCAAGGAATAGATACCGTTTGTCGGCGCAGGGCTCGCACCGCTTCCTCGCTGTCCCGTGCCAACGAGCAGGTTTCCTGCCACATAGAAAGTGGTTTGTGTTTGGAGTCCGTCGCTACCGACCGCCACACCGCCGTTGCTGTCGATCCAGACCTGTCCCGTGCCCTGGGTGAGAACCATCGGCGTATTGAAATAGGTAGAAGGCCCGACGGATGAATAGCCGTATTGTGAAATGGAGCCTGTGGTAGCTCCTGGCTGGCTGAATTGCAGGGCCGAAGTGACGACACCTGTTCCCGGCTGATTAATCGTAACTGGCGTTCGCATCGTGGACACGCCCGTGGTGGTCAGACTGCCCACCGAAAGGCTCGTAAGCGAGAGACTCCCGACCGTCAGCGCATTGATGTTCGCTTCATGGATGGTCAATATCCGCGTGGAGGATGAATAGGCGATGTCCGATGAGCCGCCAAAGACCCCACCGTTCTTAAACTGCACGGATCCTGCTGGCCCTTGCGGGTATGTGATGACGCTGGTTATCGCACCTCTGGCGGATGCTGCCAACGCCACAACCGTAAGAACGGTCAGTAAGTGGCGTTTCATGTCGATCCCCCTTATGCGACCTTCAGCCTTGCCCTCGAAGCATCGACCTTCGCTGCACTACCACTCGTCGATACTGCCCAGAGCGAGTTGTAATTCGTGTCGTTGACCGTTCCGTCAGCATCCAGCTTGGTGAGCATCGAATTGAATTTCGTGATGAAGGTGTCCAACCATTTGGCCACCGCACCGTCCCGCATTCCAGCGTCGAGCAAATCAGCCGAACTGCGAACGTTTGTATAGTCCGCAATGGCCAAGGTCGAACTGTAATCGGTGTCCGAGACGCCGGAGTCGACATCCAATTTCGTGAGAATGTTGTTTAACGCCGTGCGGAGTTGATCCATCGCCAGAAGCCACTGGCTCTGGTCACGGACGGCTACGCGAGCGAATTTCCTGTCAAATGTGAACGTGGTCGTCGATGTGTAGTTGGTCGAATTGACCGCACTGTCCGCATCGAGTTTTGCGGTGGCGCCCAAGATACGAGTCCGCAGGTAGTTGAACACGTCCCACAGTTCGTATTGGTTAAAGCCTCGGCCTGATTGTGGTGCAGCCATAAAAATCCTCCCTTAAAACCACAGCCCCAGGCGGGAGCCGAAGCCCCCGCCTAGAGTGCAGTCGCTTATCGTCCGATTACGATCAGTTGCAGTGTGGCTCCCGTCCAGTCCGTCGCGGCCAAACCGTCGGCTCCCACCGTTGTTACGGTGATCACCAGCCCTGAGAACGTGGCATAGATGCCCATCAAATTGGCATCGTTGCCCGTCAACAGGAACGGCATGACAGCAAGGATTTCCGAGATACCATGAGTGGCGGCCGTCAACGTGACGGTGTCACTCGCCGAACCTGGAGTCGCTGTGATCTTGAGGATTTTGTAATCCCCGGCGAACTCCGTCGCTTTGGCTAGGGTTCCAGTGATAGCTCCCATGTCATCCTCCTTACGCCAAGCTGGTCGCAGCGGTGTCGACTGCAATCACGCCGTACTCTTTCGAGTTGAACATGATCTTGTCGATGCCTCCAATGAGGCCCGTTGCGAAACCAGTCTTGTTTTTGTAGTCGAAGGATTCCTCGACCCATCCGTTGTCGTTCTGGCATTTCAGCCAGACGGCAGCCTGACGTCCGCAGAGAAGCGCGCGGAAGCAGTCAGTGTTGTAGGTCGTTCCCGAACCCGCCGCACCGAAGTTACGGTTCGTTCCCGCAGGGGTGGAGCTGATGTCGAGGAACGGAACGTACTCGTGTTCGTACAGGATGACGCCATCCCACACGCCCAAAGCGCCGGTGAAGATCGGGTTGTCCCGACCACGCACCTCGGCCTCGCGCATCGCTTGTGCGAATTGCGGGTCGTTCTTCAGGTCGTACGCCTGCCACGGGTGAATCCACATGACGTAGTGGTCGCGCCCGTCGATGCGCAGGGGTTGGATTTTGGGCTGGGCCAGACGCGCCTTGATTTTTGCCCTCGAAATCAGGGTCGGGGTCAAGAGGTCAGTCGAGGTCAGCGCATCGCCGCCGCCAGAGTTGGCGCAGAGATACCGCGTTCCCGTTCCGGCCGCTGTGTCGGCGTCTGGAATGTTGGTCGGGGTGTTCGACCATGCCGCGCTTCGTGAATAGAACGTCCCGTTGATGTCAACGAGATTGGTGTTCGCCACACCACCCAATTTCAAGAAGATTTGCCGCTCGACGAACTCCATCAAGCGGATTTTCAACTTGTCCTTGGCGTCATCGCGCATCGAGTAAGCGGTCTTCCGCTCGTCGAGCTTGCCCTTGAGTCGGACAGCGAAGCGTTTCTGGTCAATGAGGACTGAATCCGAGTACGAACTGATGGCTTCCTCGTTGCCTTCAAGTTCGTCGTCGCCGTCGACACCTTCGCTTTGCAGCTTGGTGGTCAACCCAACAGTTTCCGTGTCACCTGGCGACTTCAGCAAATCGGCCTTCACTTGGATGATGTTGTTCTCGTCCTCACCCATGAGACCTGATTCATTGAAGTAAAGCCCGTCGATGACATCGGCAAACAACTGCTTTTCCCATAACTCTTGACGCAATGCGTCAATGGATACGGTATTCATACCGATGGTCTCCTTCGTTGAATTACCGAAGGGGTACGATCAGCTCAAGCCTTGCCGAGAAGCCTTTCGCGCACGTCTCTGGGGAGCTTGTTGAACTCTTTGGTGGGCAGGCGCAAAGCCTGTTCCTCCGTCAGCTCATCCAAATTCACAGCGCGACGAGATCCTCCGCCGTTCAGGGCTGCACTCGATCCCCTACGGTTCGCGTTTTGTAATGCCCTCTCTGCTTTTTCTCGGGAATTACCGTCCACGTCGGTCTCGCCACGTTTTGAGCCGCTGGCGTTGGCTTTTGCGTCTTTGTTTTTGTTGGCTGGCATTTTTTTACCTAGTTCGTACGCCATATCTGCTGCGTTGTAGTCTCCTGGTTTGAACTTATCGGCATTCGCAAAACTGGCGAGCAAGATTCTGATGTCGCGTTCCATCTTGCTTCGTTCCCGTGGGTCGGGGAATAGCTCTGCCAACTTGCCGTCGTTCGCCGCTTTAATGAGCGCACCTGTGTTTTCAAGCGTCTGGTCGAAATCCTCGTAGCGTTCGCGGGCTTCTTCCTGCTGGTCGTCGAGAACCTCTTTGATCTGCGTGGCCCGTTCTGTGCGGATGCGGTTGTCTTCGGCCAGCTTGTCCTGTTTTTCCTTTTCGATGCGCTCCAAATCTTCCTGCGTCAAAGGCTTTTTCTTCGGGTCTGCGTTTGGATCGGGCTCCAAAAGGTCGTCGTCTTCCGTCTTGCCAGTTACCTCTGCGAGCTTTTTCCTAAGCTCGGCAATCTCCGCATCCTTTTGCTTGGCGACGCTGTCGCGCTCTGACTCCGCCGCCTGCCGCGCTCTGCGCTCACGCCGCTGGCCTCGGTAAAGGCCGAAGGCGTTTGAGTTGAGAACGCCCTCCAGGAATTTCTCCTGTTCCGGCGTGAAATCGACGCTCATGTCCGCCAGAATCTGCTCTGGCGTTTTACCGTCGATTAATACCTGCCCGTCCCTCGGCTCTTTCCTTTTTTCGCCTTCTTTCGTTTTGCCATCTTCGCCTCCATCAACTTTGGATTTCCCATCGTTGCCAGTAGTGCTGGCAGTTCCTCCGCCTTTACCACCGCCAGCGTCTCCACCTTTATCACCTTCAGTTCCGCCATCGCCTTCTCCCTTTGGCTTAACGAGGCCCTGCTTCTCGGCCATCTCCAATTCTTCTTTGGAGAAACCGCCTTCCGCCAAATCCGACAGGCTAAGGACTGGCTGCTCGGTGCTTTCCTCGCTGCCAGTGTCCGCCTCTGGAATGTCTACGGTCTTTGGCTGTTCGTTGCCTTCGCCGCCGTTATCGTTTTCGGAACCGTTCTGCTTACCCATATTGACCTCTTATATTCCCGACGCTCGCCGCTGGGCCTTTCGCTTGACGTCCTTGTTCTCTTCGGCTTCTGGCCGCTCCACGAATTGATCCATGATGTCGGCCCGCACCTTCTCGCCCTTTTCTTTGCACTCGTAGCAATAGACGCCGCTATCGGCCTGCCTATTGGTGGCCTTGGTCTTGTGTCCCTTCGGGCACTTAAAGACGGCGACCCACACTTTGCGAGCCTTCAAAAGCTCTTCGGGGATGACGGGATCGTTGCGTGTCCAGTCTTGCCCGTCCACCTCATCCATCGCCTCGCGTTCGGCGGCCTCTTTGCGCTCTTCAGCACGTTCAAACATGGCGTTGGCCTCGGACTCGGACATTTCCTCGCCATCGGTTTCCTCTGCCTGGGGCCGTTCCTCCCGCTCTTCTACATGCTTGCGTTCGGTCTTTTTATGCGGATGCTTCGTTGCCATGTTTCACCTCTCTATTTCTTAGGAGCCTTGGGCGCGTTTGCCATCGCCGCGGCCTGCCGCTCGATTGCGGATTTAATTTTCTGTTTCTGCGCTGCGCTTAAAAGGCTTTCGTCGATCAAAGCGTCGGGCGGTATCGGGATGCCCTGCTTGGCCATGTCCATGAGCATCAGGAAGTTCGCGTACTGGATTGTTTCCTGGCTCACGACCTCGCCCACAGCCACGTCGTACATCACCAAGTCTTTGTCGTTGAGAACTTTGGCGAACGTCTGCTGGGCGGCCTGCATATCCACTTGCATGACGGGTTGACCCGTTGTGGGATCGATCTGCGGAGCCATAGCAGGCTGGCCGGTGCGTGGGTCAACGACCGGCCGGCCAGATTTGGGGTCGATGACTGGCCCCATCACTGGGCCTGTGAAATTGTCTTTGATGAAAGCGTCGCCGCAGACGCGCATCGCCCGTTCCACCGTGTAAATCTCGGTGAGTTGCGACAGAATGAACTTGGCCAGAATCTTTTTGGAGCGACTGAGGTTGTCGAAGAGCCCTTGCACCATGACAAGGCCCTGTTTTTGACGCAGAGCGATGGCTCGTCCCGAATCTGTGCCACCTTCCTGCGCTGCTAGGAGGTCAGCATTGATGCCAGATGCCCGTTTGATGTCATCCGAGTTCTCTTGAGCGAGTTGGGCGTGACCTTGGGACAAAGGCGTGGGGAAAATGCGCTGCGGAAGCCCAATGTCGGGCTTATATTCGAGGTTCACACCTGGCATCGACCCAAATTCCTCGACATCGTCACGGTTTACCCACGCATTTTCAGGCGTGAGCCATCCAGAGTTCGATGATTGGTTCAAATGACGCAGTTCTTGCGTCCGCCGCTTGTTTTTTTCGCGGTTCAGGTCTTTGAGTTGGCGCGTGATGCCTTGAACGGAGAGGTCACGGTTCGATTCCTTGAGTTTGGCGGTCGACTTGCGAGCGAAATAGGGGATTGCAGGCCACGAACGCCACGAAGGATACGACCACGCCCGCTCATCGGCCACTGGATCCTCGACGCCGCCCACAATGGCCATCATCCAGACCTCTGGGCGCCGCTTTTTAATGGCGATGGCAGTCTTTTCGGCCTGCGGATCGTCACCATTGGCCGCTGTCTCATAGGCTTTGGCCTGTTCTTTGGAGTCGGCTTGCTTTACCACGCCGAGTTTGCGGTCAATCACGTACCACACGTCGACGTATTTCTTGTAGTAGTACTCCAGCAGGTCATACGTTGGGACGCCATCGCGCTGCCATGAGAAGTTTCCAGAGCCGCCCTTCTCCTGATCGCCGTAATCAATGGCCTGGCGGTTCGCTCCCATCGCATCGAGCTTGCCTGCCTGGAGCATTCCTGTGTCGATCTTGCCGCCGTTGTCGCCAATCGTGTCCTCGGCGTCGGGGTAAATCATCAAAATCTGGTCGCGTGTCAGGTCAAAGGTGATCTTGCAGAGGAACTGCGCGTCCGAGAGGTCATATTCCCGTGAGTACGGATCCCAAACGAACTGGTAGTAGTCGCTCTTGCGGATGCGCAGGTTGGAAAAAATCAGGTCATCGGTCTGCTCAAGCCACGGCTCCAGCCAAGACTCGCCGCAGATGTTCCCGTCATTGAAGCACTCGGTGATTTTGTATTCGGCTTCGGCTTGCTTGGTCAGTGCGTTCTTGAGAAGGCGGGTGATGATGTCGGCTTCGACAGAGTCTTCGGCGCCTTCTGGATACGCCTTGATGTCTGCTCGGTTCTGCGACTCGATGCCGTGAAGAAGCTGGAGGACGGGTGCGATCTCATTGACGGTGATGGGCAAAACGCCCGCATCCTCCAAATCCTTAACGTCCTCGTCATCCCATTGCTTTCCGAGGGCGAACTCCATATCCTGCTCGGCCTTTTCCAAGAACCGGCGTTTGTATTGATACGCCCACTTGAAATCGGCAAGAGCCTTTTCGACGGTCATATCGTCTTTGTCAGACCGCTTTGTTGACTCTTCGCGTTGTGCTGTGGCTGCCATCTATACCGCCTTGATGATGCTGGGCTGAACGGCTTTGATCTTCGACCGTGCCCGTAATGCCGCTTCGCGCGCGGCGTTGAACTTGCTGATCTGTTCCTGGTGCTTTACACGAACCAGCCACGCCACTCGCTTTGGGCTGATGAGTTGCATGAGCATGACCTTCAGCAATCCGAATCGGCTGCCGAGGAAAAGAGATTCGAGAGCATCTACGCGCGTCCGCAATAGCGCAAAGCCTTCAGCGAGTCGGTTTTGATCTGCCGACACCGCATCGGTCATTTGCTGGAACATCCGATAGGTTTCTTGGTCTCTCATCCGATCCCGATCTCGCCCGTAAATGCTTTTGGCCCGACGTTCGACGCATCCGTCCATTCGCCGTCCACTGGCTCATACGTCAGCCGAAAGATGTCGTCCTTGCATGGATACCGTTCGCCTTTAACGCCTGTGATAATCCAGTCGCCAGGGCTCACTTCCATGTTGCCCTCTCGCGTGATGATGTAGGCCGACACCTCATCGCGGTTCACATGAACGCCCGTTATCGAAAGCCCTGGGAACCACCGCTCGGCCTCAATCACGACTGGTTTCTTTCGGAAGCGAGCCATTATTTGAACCAGGTCAACACGGCGTACCGTGTGCCTTCCTCGACAGGCTCTACCCGATGCGGATAGGCATAAAACGATGGGAACAAGATCAATGCGCCCGCCTCTGGCTTCAGAGCCAACCCATGCTGAGGGAAATGGAGCTTGCCGCCTTTGTAATCGTCATTGAGAACCAAGATGGCCGACACGATTCGGCGTTCGTGGTAGTCGTCGATATGCTCGTCCAAATAGTCGCCGACGTCATAGCGGAGCAGGTCATAACCCGTGTCCGAGCCGATGGCCAAATGCTTGTGCCACGTTTTGTAGGCGGCCATACCCTTGCGCATCGCCTCAAATAGCTCGGAGTCCAACCGCTTCAAAGTGCCGCCCTTGGTCGCCATCGTGCTGATGGGAAAGGTTTTGCACTGGCGCTTGATGCTTGAGCCTTCGCTCATGCCGCCTGCCTGCCAATACTCCGGCCACGCTTGCGCCTCTTCGATCAGTTCTTTGCCTTTGGTGAAGGCGTGGCGAATGACCATGATGGCCTCGCCAAACCGTGCGGTCTCGTTAATCGGGTCTGCTGCGGGTACTGTTTCGACGCTCATTTCGTATGCGTCCCTTCCACGTTTCGCGCCTTGCGATCCGCAGTCCTGTGGTCGAGCCAATGCAACGCCTCTTCGATCTTGGTGATGGCTATGGCGTTTTCTCGACAGGCAAATTTGCTCGCTTGGAAAAATTGAAGCCTGCCCAACGCTGCCTGCAAGACGCCCTCAACAAATGCGCCGTTGTGCTTCTCCATGTTTGGCGGATTGCCCAGCGGCCCATCCTGCCAGCGAATGTCGATACCGATGGCATAGGCAGAACCACCTGTTGGGTTGCCGTTTTCATCCAGCTTGTTGTCGATGGTCAGTTCTTGTCTCATAGGGGTTTTGACCTATCTGGTTTCGGATCGGGACGCATGGGCTTGTCATGATCGACGGGTGGAAGTTTCGCTCGTTGCTCTGGCGTCAAAGAGTCCTGCGAGACTGGCGTGGTAGGCTTGGCCTGCGCATCTTTGCCGGTGAGCTTCACGACGGTTACGCCAGGTGCGCCCGTATAGCGAATCACGCGAGCGAATACGTCGGCGGATTCCAGCGTGGTGAATCGTTCGTCAAATTGCTTTTGCTCAACGCACCGCATGGAAGCCGACGACCCTTGCGGGCATGGAACCTCGACGCTGAGCGACCATCGAACCGCATACATCACTGCCAATAGCGTTACGGCTCGTCTCATTTGTCCTCCACGACTTTCCAGTCACTGCAAACGTTCGCTGGACAACCCGCCTTGAAGTCGTCGGCGTCTTTCTTTGTGGGAAAAGTTTTTGAGACTTGCCGCTTAACCTTGTTCGTGCAGGCGGTCTTAAATACACCGTACGCCCGCTGGTCTTGCTGGCTTTGGCGACACGGCATCGTCTCGTCGCTTGTCGCTACCCAGGTTAAAGTCCACGCGAATAAAACGGCTGCCCACTTCATACGGTTGCCCATGTTCGCCTCCTGCCATCGATAGATGGCCTTCTGAACTGCGGCCGCGAATAAGCGTCCTTCTTGCTAATCGCATTGATGCGCTTCAAAGCCCACAAACCATTCAGGAAACAATCGGCGTTGTCTGGGCTGCGACCGTAGCGTTCTTTGATGTCCTCTTTCGCCTCTACTTGGTACACGCCATTCGATTTGATCGTCTTGTACTTGGCCCAAGCCAACTGCTCGGCTAAGTCGTCATCGTCTGCCTCGATCTGCACTTTGCCAGCCTCAAAGAGATCGGCGCCCGTGCTGTAAATCTCAGCGCGAAGGTTGTAATACTCCTCGAAATGGGATTTCTTCGACGAATTGACGAACACGACCTCTTTGTCCAACTCACGAAGCCTGTCGGCAACGCCTGCGCCCACGCCAATCTCATCTACCGCAAACGCATCGATGCCGTGCTTCTTAGCGAAGATTTGCGCGAGGCCTACGCATTCCATCGTTGACCGCTTCTCGTGTTCCTCGTGGCCCAGCACTTTGTTGTTCTCGATGGCATAGAAAAGGGTCTTGTCATCGCCATACCGCGCGACGTCAATGGACACGATCTTGCGAATAGGTGGATCGATGGCAAGCTCGCGTTTCTGTGCCTGATAAATCCAATGCGGGTCGATGATGATGTCGATGGTGTCTGACTCGTCCCAAGAGTTCAGCACGAATCGGTTGTAGAGCTTGGGCTTCTTTACCTTGAGTGTTTCGAGGCTCTTGAGGAACTCGGCCGGTAGGTTGTGCGCGTTGGCTTCCGTCTTGGCTTCATACAGCTCGCCGCCATCTAGACCGCCACGCAATTTCCAGAGCTTATAAATCCAGTTGTGCCCATTCGTGTTGGCCGTGATGAAGCCGCAATGCCTGACGTCTTTGCGTCGCAAGCGTCCGAAAAGCGTGAAGAACTGCTCGTCCGTATCCAACTCCTCGGCCTGCTCAATCCAGAACCAGCCGAGGTTCACGTTCTGAATGTTGTTCAACTCTTCGATGTGGCGGAACATGATCTGCGAACCGTTTGGCAACTCGACCTCACGGCTGGAGTCCACCTTCATGCCAGTGTACTTCTCGAAATCTTTGATGGTGGAGTCGCGCAGGTCGACAAATTCTTTTCGGAAGATGATGCCGAGGTTGTCAGGGAACTCTTCGGAGAATGCCATCGCTTTGCCAATACCCGCCAGCGACTTACCAGTTCCCCATGCGCCAACGTATGCGGGATAGCGAGCCTCAGTGCGCACAAAGCCCGCCTGTGGATCAATCAGATTGAACACTCGGTCATTCGGCAATCGATTTTTAAGAGTGGCCGTAATCATTTCTTTGCCTCTGGGCACACCAACACGAACCGCCCCTGCACATCGCCTGTATGAACCATCTCTTGGGCCGGCCTTCCGAAGCCACGCTCCAGAAGCAACTCGATGGCATGAAGCCTATCGTGCGTGGAGCATTTCACTTCGACGACTTCGGTGTGAGCCTCATTGCCTTCACGAACGACCGTGACGCGCTGCTCTGTTTCATCGCCAGATGCGACCTTGGCCAAATACTCCAACAGCTTGTTCTTGTCGAGAAGATTTCTGCATTTCTCTTTGAGCCAATCTGGTTTGCGGCCAGACCCCTCACGCTTGCCACCATGAGTCTTCGGCGGTTTGCTCATCTTGATTAAGCCCGTGAAAAAACCAACGTTTCCGTCGGCATTTTGAAAAAAAAGACCCCCTGGACGTTAATCCAGAGGGCTGCGTGTACGGCAAAAATAAAAATGCGTGATAGACCCATTGTTTTGGGCCGCACACGCGAAGCAATTTTAACGCGAATTAACTATTGGTTACAGTGTTTTGTTGTGACAAATTGTGACACTTGCGGAAACGGGAAAGAATCTTCCGCACGTTCGACCAAGTGAGGTGTAAACGTTGTGCGACCTCTTTCGGTGGGAGCTTCCTGCGTTCGACGAGAATAATCACTTGGTGGTTTCGTCGTTCATTGTAGGTGCGGGTCACGGATGACCACCTTGGGCTTGTCCGCCCTGCACGTTTATACGCAAAAGGAACTGGCGAATCTCGCGCATGATGACACAGCAATCAGGATGGGTGCTGGCAATGCGGGTCAGCAAGTCCAGCATTTGAATGCCCGTGTCACGGTAAAGAGCCTGCCTGCGCAGCTCGTCATCGTAATGCGGGATGGCCTCACGATACTGATGCAGGATCCGCCGCACGTCGTGAGACTTAAACCCAAAGAAAACCATCTCGCCGACGGCTTCTGTCACGTCCTGCTTTTCGTGGCAGTGTCCACATGTCACCTCGATTCCTTTGCTCATACCACCGACCCCTTTCGCGCCTCGCGCAGCAGCTCGTCGATAACGCGCAATAAAAAACTGGAGTCCCATTCGTAGGACTCTGGCTGCAAGGCCAGCCACTTTTCGGATTCCATCCGAATTTGGGCTAACCTCTCCTGATCCGCTTTGCTTATGCTCATGAAATTGGCGGGGGCGTACTTTCATACTCAGAGATGGCGCCTTACCTTTTCGATTTCTGCCCCCAATATCCGTGCGGGTTTTTTAAGCGATTACGCAAGGGAAATCCCCGCAAAACCTAAAGCACCATATCGGTGATGCCACCGAATTGGTCACCTCGGCAGATGCACTCCTGCCATGCCGAATAGAATCAGCAACACCCAGATCGCCGCGACAACAATAGCGATGACCTTAACGATCTGCTTGATCGTCGGGTCGATTGCCGGAAACGCCGACAGGCCCCACAGGATCACGCCCAACACCAACAGGATTAACACCACCAACAGTAGTCCGTGCATTTGGTTGTACCCCCTTGATTACGATTCCGAACTCCGCAAAGCCTCGCACCATAGCGTCCACGCTGTCCGCGAAGAACACGATGACGCCATCTTCGCCCGCCGACCGCACCCACTCATACTGCGCGGGGCGATACACGGCCCCATGCGGTTTCTTCATTTCGATAAAAAAGTGGCGCGGGTTCTGCAATACGACGCTGCTGCCCGTGGTCAACGGCAGCAGGCGGCCCGCCGGAAACCAGCCGAACACATCTGGGATCCCTGCCTCGCTCTTGCGACCTCTCGGCCCCCAGGGGATCCGCTCAACGATGCGGTGTACCCGCGCCCCGTTCAGCTCCAGCAGCGCACGGCAGGCCCCGAACACGTCCTCTTCGGATATTGACCGCTCGAAGAGCTGCCGCTCACTCAGCCGTTTGCGTGGCATCTGGTTCCTTCACTTTCACGAACTCCGCCGTCGGCGGTTCTGCTGCCGGATGATGAATAACGACCCACGCATCGCCGCTATACGGGTCGACGCGATAGAGCTGCCCTTCGTTGATCAGAAACACGTACTTTGGATGCTCATGCTCCATTGACCTTCTCCTTTTCCCTGTCGTTCTTGAATTGCTCCAGCTTCATCCTGAAAAACGCCATTTCGTGCGCGTTCGCTGGACGGATGTGGACTTCCTCTCCAGCTTCGAGCGCGAGTCCGATCTTGCCCCAATCGGTGCGGGTATAACCGTTCTCGTCGTGGATGTAATTGGCTCCCATCATCGTTCCCGACTCGAAATAGAACTTGTTTCCGATGTGAATGACGTTCATAAGCCCGCCGCCGCGTCCTGGCCGGACACGGGAGCTGGTTCGGTGTTCCGATTCTTTCCTGAGAACTCATCAGCGAACGGGCACGTCGCAAAGTGACTGACCATCATCTGGTCGCCCGTTGGGCCAACGTGCCCCGTCAGCGATACGGCGATGAGCTGCCCGCGTTCGCTGGCTACGCTAAACACTAGTGCCTTGGGATCTAGGGGCACGGCCTTTCCGTGCTGCGTCCTGGCCCAAACGATTGCTTTTCCGCATCGCTTACATTTGTCGTATTGCATAGGTTCTCCTCAGTGACACGCCGCCGTCCTGTTTGATCCGCTGGCCACGGCCCCCGCGACGGTTCCCGTCGAATAGCAGACAGGGTCTACCGTGCATCCACTTGAGCAGTAGTAACAGTTGCCTGCCCGCGACGGCGCGTCCGCTTTCAATTGCGTCAAAGTCTTTGGAGTGCAGTAGGTATCCACCCAGGCCAAAGTGCGCGGCGGACTGTTCGTTGTCTGCGCCAGCATCTTGTCCACGTTGTCGTGCGTGTTCCATAGCTCGTGCGACCATGTCGCCCCAAATGATGACGGAGCCTTCAAGGACATCTGCGATCCCGACGCATCCTCAAAAGTCAGATTCGCCTGGTTCAGCATGACGATGGCGGGCGTCCCGCGCCGAGCCGTTACCTCGAACACTCGCTCGTAGGAATTGTCGGCGGCGTTCCTGCTCGCCACATACCACTTATCCGCGTTGACACCATGCTCCCACTTACCCGCAGGCGACACCTGGTCGGTTTCTACCTCTTCGTAATTCGGCGCGGGCGCGTCGACTCGGATTTCTCCGTTCGAGTTGCCATCGTTGCGGAAGATGCGAATGAAATATCCGCCGTAATTCGTGTTCGTGCCGATCAGCACAAGGAACGAATTGGCCGAGTTGACCGATTGCGCTCCGTTGTTAAAGATCACAACACCAGGGCCAGTCGTCTTGCTCACGTCAAAGATGAACGCGCCAGATGTGCTGTTCGCGGTCGCTCCAATCTGCGTATCCAGATTGCCCGAAGGCTGAAGCACTATTGCCCTCGTCGACGTGTAGATGTTTGATCCCGTCACGGTTTGCGTCGATGCCGTGTCCATCGTTACAGCCTGTGCTGCGCTCGCCATCCAAATAAGTAGGAATGGCACTACCCAGAAGGTTTTCTTCACTTTTTCTCCATTTCGGGGTCTATACTCGGCCCGTGTAACCGCTCAATCCCCATCACGACAATGTCGGCGGGGATAAGATGCGGCCTTTCGTTGCCACCAGTGATGTGCTTCACCAACACCTCGATCCAACGCCCAGAATAAGTTCCCTTGTCGGGGTCGAACTCTTTAAGCAACAGCGTGTCGCCGACGTGGTAGCCCCTGTCATCGACGCGGATCTCGTACTGCTTTTTTCCTGACGCAATATCGTCAAAAAAGCGTGACCAAATTTTCAGGTGATGGCGACTCATTTGCCGTTCCGTTCGACGACGATGGCCTTTAAAAGAACGAGGTAATTGACGGCATCGCCGATCTTCTCTTCCCACATCGCCATCGGCACACGCTTGCCCGCCTCCACGTCGTTCACCAGGTCATTGATCGAGATGACGTGCTTCATCCAAAATGCCACACACGCTTTTTCGGGAACGCACGACATCGCCGCTGCCGCCTTTTTGAAATTTGAGAGACGGTCGCCGCGGGCGTACTCCGCCGCTTTGCTCTGGAGAACTTTGACGATTTGCGCACATGCGCTCGTCACGACTGATTCGAACTCGGAGTCCGTCATATAGCCATCTTCACCTGCGACTTTTCGTTGGCAATCCGCCGCTCGGCGATTTCCACGTACGCTGGGTTCAACTCGACGCCTAAAAATCGCCTGCCATACTCCGAAGCGACCAAGGCGGTGGTTCCCGCTCCCATGAACGGATCGAACACAACTCCGTTGGGTGCGCTGCCAGCCAAAATGCAGGGCCTGATTAAATCGGGTGGGAAGGTTGCGAAATGCGCTTCAGGGAAAGGGGATGTGCCGACCGTCCAAACGCTCCGTTTGTTCCGCATTCCAGAGCATTGCTCGATCTTCTCCATTGCATCCCATCGCTCGTTGAAACCCGCATGGCGGCGTCCATGACCACGCTGTTTATCGTTCCGATAGCGGCCTGCGCGTGGGTTGCCGTCGTGCTTTGTGTCCCAACCAGCGGGCGTCTTTTTGAGGATTTCTTCGGCTGATAAACTGGACGCTTCTTTGATGGCGTCCGCATCGTAAAAATAGCGTTCTGACTTGGCGAGAAGGAAAAGGTACTCATGCGCCTTGGTCGGTCGATCCGCAACGCTCTCTGGCATGGGATTTGGTTTGGCCCAAATAATGTCCGAGCGTAAATACCAACCGTCCGCCTGCAACGCGAAGGCAATGCGCCAGGGGATGCCGACCATGTCCTTGTTTTTGAGATTCAATGGCATGGTACGGCGCACCGGCGTCGTTCCCGCTGGTGGCAAGTTTCCGTTCAGCGTTGACGTTTCGCGGCCGCCAGTCAAACCGTGCCCGCCAGAGCTGCTGTGGGCATAGCAATCGCCAAGGTTAATCCACACCGTTCCGTCGTCGGTCAAAAGCCTTCGCACCTCTCTGAACACCAGCACCATTTTTGCGACGTAGGCTTCCAGCGACGATTCGAGTCCGATTTGGCCCGCAACACCATAGTCGCGCAGGCCCCAATAGGGCGGCGACGTTATGCAGGTCTGGACAAAACCATCTGGCCACTCACTCATGAGTTCCAAGCAATCGCCCGTATAGATGCGGTTCAGTTCGGGTGTCATTTGATGCCGATCAACCTTTCAAACGCTTCACGCGCTTGGGCCGGAACCACTGAATTGCCCAGACAGCGCAATCTGTCCACCCGCATGGGTATCCCATGAGCCACTCGACCCACGTTGGGTTCAGCGAGCCACCATCCGTCATATTGACCACGACGGGCAGGCTTTCCGAATGACGTCCATGCGGTTTCGGATTTGTTCCGTCCTTCCAATCCCTGGCTTGCGGTGTTGGATACATCTTGACCGCCGACTCTAGGGCTGGGCTTCTCCGCAACCTCTCGCTCGGACAATCCGCATTCGCGTTCGCCGTCGGCGTCGGCCACATTTTCACCGCACGGCCAAGGTCGAGTTGGTTGCTGGCCGGCCCCCTGTCGTCTCTCGTGGTTGGCGTGGGCCACATCTTCACAGCCATTCCGAGCGGCGGCGTGGACACCTTCCCGTCTTTCTGTCGCTTCGCCCACGTTTCGGGATCCTCGCTCGACGTCTTGTTTGCCCTCGGAGTTGGCCACATCGACGGGTTGTTCACCTGATCGACCAACCTGATGGTGATTGCCGCCCCGCTTTCCCTGTGCGTCTTTCCCTGCTTCAAGAGACCTGACGTTCCGCCAGCTCCCGTATCGGGTGTGCGCCAATAGCCACCATCGTTCTCGGACGTGGTTCGCGCCCACATCGGCAGCGGATAACACGTCCCATCGAGCGTCATACCCGATGTCGGCCAAAGTTCCGACGACAATATCTCCACCCCTTCGATTAATAGCTGGAACGTTCTCCAAGAACACGAATCGGGGTCGAACTTCGCTAACGAGCCGAGCGATTTCAAAAAATAGTCCGCTGCGCTCGCCTGCCAAGCCTGCTCCGCGGCCTGCAACGCTAATGTCTTGGCAGGGAAATCCCCCATAGATGATGTCGAGGGGGGCAAGACTTCCTGGTTGCAAGGTTCGTATATCGTCCCAGATGGGTGCGAGTGGGATTTCACCCGACGCCATACGGGTAAGCAACACAGCTTGAGCGTACCGGTCGTTTTCACAATAGGCGATTGGCTGGACGTAACCTTCCAAGGCTTTTGTGAGTCCTCCGATTCCGCTAAATAAATCCAGGCCATACACTAGATCGCCATCTCCAATTGACCGCGCTCATCCCACGGAATTAATTTCCAAATCGTTTCGTGCCGTTGCGTCCGTGGCTCCCATCGTTCACCGGCAACCTGCACGACGCCCATCGCTTTCAGTTCCGTGAGGCGGGGACGAACAGCGTGAACGAACCGATGAAGTCGTTCGGAAAGTTCCCATGCGGAAAGGCCGCTTGAGTGCATCAACACATCGATGACCTCGCGTTGCCGAGGGCCAAGCTCGCGCACGGTCTGTTCCCATGATTTGGCTTGTGCTGGATTCATGCCTTCCGCTCTGCGTAAGGAGCGCAGACCTCGACGACCTTCCTGCACTGCTCCACGTCAAACATCCCGATGTGGCACTGGCTCCGCTTGATGCCCAACTGAGTGGCCAGCCAGCGGTAGCCCGCCAGCCTCGCCATCTTTTTTGAGCATTTGTCGCGCTTCATCTTTTTCTGCCAGAGAACGTCGAACAACAAATGCGCTGCGCCCTTGGCCCCACGCAATTCTTTATTCGCCAACCGGCCGAGCGGCCTTTTCGTGTTCGGGTGACACCCGACGTAAGCGTCGCATTTGGGAAACCGCTGGCAAATGTAGGCCCAGCCATAGCTTTTTCCGCCGTAAATGACCTTGCTGTCCACCAGCATCGCTGGCGACTGGCAATATGGGCAGATGAGGGGATCGCTCTTCACGCCGCCGCCTTCTGTTTTCGTTCCCGCCGCATAATGCGGAGCATCATTCGCCAAAGTGCGGCCCGATCTTCCAGTTTCGCGCTCGTGTTGTCGCCGTACTTGACCCACGTTGGCCACCACTCTTTCAACTCGCCGTAGTAAAGACACTCGTCATCGTTCAGGCCCTTGTCGCGCACGAACTCGCAAGCCTGCTCACAAAGCAAGTGCTGGCGGTAACGGTCGGGCCTGCCTTCCCACGACGCACTCACCTCAAGGTGCTTTTCTCCGACCAAAATCGGCGCCGAGCATTCACAGCACTTATGAACTTTCCGCGCGACGCGCTCGGTGCAGACGTAGTAATCGGGAATTTCGCACTCGCTCATGGATTGACCCGTCTGTCCTTTCCAGCGACCTCGACCGTCTTGCAAAGGCCGCAAAGCCGACTGGACACCCGTTCGCCCATTGTCTCCAGGATTTGCTTTGGGCTGAGGTTGCTCGTGAAGATCATCCCGGTCTGGCAGTTCGAGTAAAATCGCTCAAGCAAAAGCCCAAACATCTCGATGCCAAAATCGCTGATGCGGTGCGCCCCGACGTCGTCAAACAACCGGCCGATGCTGTAGGTCTTGTTCCAGTTCGACTCGCCTGCGGAGTATTTGCGAATCAACTCGATTTCGTCGTGTTCCTTCACGCCCGCCTGAAATTCGAGGAGCATCATCGGGACGGGAATGAAATACGATTTGTCCAAACGACTGGTGTTCATGGCGGCCGCAGCGAGGTACGTCTTGCCCGCCCCGACAGGCCCCCAGAGCATCACGTTTTCGATCTTGCCGTCTTTCCAGTCCCGCAGCTCGGCGTGGGGCGAATCCTCGCCGCATGGGAAAGAAAGGCCCCGATACCGCGCGGGATAACCGAGCAACTGAACGGGCGGTTGCGGTTGGTCTTCGTTTTTTTCATCCGGCATAGGCTTTGACCCGTTCGGGATCAGTTTGCGCAAGGCGGACGTTGCTACTTGTTCGAGTGCCATTTTTATTCTCCTGGTCGAATTTCTTCCACGTTCTCACGACGGCCTTCCAGTCCTTGATCGGCTGTCGTTGCCGACCCCACACCCAGCCTGTCGCGTCATTACGGTCGATGAAATACTGCCCGTCCAAGGCAAACCCGATGCTCTTGGCATAGACGGTGACCTCTTCGGCTGTAGGCTTTGCAAATGGCGCGCGCGCGCGACTCTTGACGTTTGGTTTGGTTAGTTGGTCTGGTTGGTTTAGTTGGTCTGGTATAGCACTGCACTGCACAGCAGGGGCATTGCTACCGTTACCGTTTGGCAATGCTTGGGGTATGCTTGTAGCATCCTTAACAGATGCCCAGCGAGCCTTTGCCGCTTCCTTGGCTCGATAGTGGTAGCTGATAAGATGGCCTTCGTGTTCGTCCCAATCGTGGACTTGGAAGCCCTCGCCGGTGCGCTCAATGAACCCCACCTTAATCATTGCCTCTACGCAATCTCCCGTCTTACCCCACCACCCGACCAACGACTCGATCTCCTGGGCGGAGTAGCCTGCCAGACTACCAGCCTTCGCTATGTTTGCACCGCAGTGCGCCCAAAGCCGAAGTGGTAACTCTGCTGCCCCTCTCCCCAACAGTCCGACCAGCCGAACCGTCTTGATGTGGTTGAAATAATTAACGTCGAGATTTAAGTACGGCACTGCCACGCCCCCTCTTAATCGTCCCTACCTTGTTCCGCCCAAAAGCTGATGGCGAAAACCACGATGACCCATAACCCCGCCAACACGTACGCCACCTAGTGCGCGTTGGCCTTTGCGACAGCCACAGCCTTGGTCAGTTCGGTGTGGTGGCGGTTGTAGAGGCGTTGAAGCTCCTCTCTCAATGCGCCCTCACGCCGCCTGCAATTGCAATTCGCGCTTCGCTGGACGACCTGCTCCAGCCGCTTTTCCATACCCTTGATGCGGTTGTTTATCTGCGTTGCTCGTCCGATGTGATCGACAAATTTCAAAGTCTCCCCCTTCCAGCCATGCGGCCACCCTCAATCGTTCGAGGATCCACAGGTTGCTGATTTTTCGGGTTTCGAGTATCCACTGCGCCATCGCGTCGTAACGCTCGATCTTGAGTGGAGCGTCGGTGATGACGTAGTCGCCTGAATGAATGACCCTGGCCGGTTGCTCGGCGTCTTCCACCAGCAGTTCAGCTTTCGCTTGCCGCAGGGTCGTAATCATTTAGGCAGCCCTCGATCTGATACCGGCCGACTCGATGACCTTAATGCCAGGAATTTTGCAGTCCATCTTTTCCTTGCGCACCTTGGCAGTGATCTTCGCCGTGTCGAGCATGAGGAACTCGCGCGGGACGAGGTCGATGTTCTCGGCTTCCCACGAGTACTCAAAGACCGCCGATTGCTTCTCGGTTTTGGGGGCTTCGGGGACGACCGTTTTGGTTTCGACGGGTTTGGCGAGGATGGCTTCGGCCTTTTCGGGCTTGTTTTGCTGGATGGCTTTTTGAGCCTTCCGCATTTGCTCGGCTTCAAGGGCAGCCCGCTCCGCCGCGGCCTTCTGCTCCGCCTCGCGCCGAGCGACCATCAGCTTGTACTGATAGTCGCCCATGCGCTTTTTCGCCAACGTTTCGGCGTTTCGCCACGGGGTCAGGATCTGAGTGCGAATCCCCGTGAGCCAGCGGTGAAGCTCGTGCGCCTTCTCGATAGGCTCATTGATGCGGCCTTCGATGGTCTTCACGCCCAGCTTGATCTTGGCGAGGATGTCGCCCATCATTACGTTCGAGGCTTCGTCCACCACTTGGATGGCCTCGACCGCCGCCATCGCCCTATTGCCACGATCTTGGTACTCTTCCGCATTTTGAATGACGAGTGTGTTTTCCATGTCATTCTCCAAACGGGATTTGCGGGTCTTCGACGGGGTCGGTGTTGTCCTCTACCGCACCGTTGGGCAATGTTTCAGCCTTGGGTGCGACGGCTTTCTGCGCTTCGGCCAGTGCGGGCGTATCCTTCGGCGCCGCGACTTTGCCTTGGTCGGGATTGTCGTCGTAGTCGAACATGACGTCGCCGTTGACGGCCTCGGTCACGACCGCCTGGTCCGCTTTGAGGGCGGTCTGCATTTCGATGGAAAGCACTCCGTACTTTGAGAGTAGAAGACGCAACACCGTTTTGAGGGCCATAGCGGGAAAGTCCGATTTCCATTTCCCGTCTGGGTTGTCGTAGCTCTTCGAGAATTTCTTCCCGTGCCGCTGGAGTTGGGCCACCGTCATGAACAGCGACTTTTCAAACCCGTTCAGGAGTTTGAAAAAGGCCACGTATCCGACTACTTTGTCCGCCTCGCCAGCCTCGCGTTGCCGCCAGACGGCGGGGTCGGTGAGCTTGAACTCGCCGGTGATGGGGTTCCACGATTCGAGTTCGTCCTCGTAAACGTCCGAGGTGTTCATGGTCTTGTATTGGCCCGTGCGGATGCCGAGCTGCACATAGCCACGCCATCCCATCTGGAATTGCGCTCGCCCTTTATAGGGAACGATGTGCGCAAAAGACAGCGATGGGTTGACGGGCAAGTCGAGCGAGGCGGCGATGGCCGCGGACGCCAGAACGCTTCGCGGATCGACAGCCTGAAGGTTCTGACTCGAATTGACCAGGCTGATGATGCTCGAAACAAAGCCTGGTGCTTTCTTGCCGAGAACGTCATTGAACCGCTTGCGAACGTTTGCTAATGCCAGCAGGCTCTCAATGGAGCCCGTCTGGGGTGCGAGTTGTTTCTTGTCGATTGCTTCCTTGAGTGACTTAGTGGTTGCCATTGTTTTTCTCCTCTGATACACGCAGTGTCCGGCCTGAGCTTTCCTTCACCATGTAGGCCGCTTTGCTCCATTCCTTCCAAGTGACCTTGTAGCGACCCGCTCTGCCGGTTTCGTGGTCGCCCATGTACGCCTTTATCTCCGCATCGGCTTGATCGATCATCTTGACGATGTTGGCCTTATCCTGAAGCAGAGCTTGGCGCGATTCGACGATGCGCATGGCTTCATCAGGAAGGTTTATTTCGGAGCCTGGACGTTGGTGGGGATAAATTCGGTTTAGAACATCGGTGTCAGGGGCTTGAACGACCTTCGGCATGAGCTTCGGCTGGACGAATTTAGTCCAGAACTCAATCTCTCGCTTTTCGAGCATGGCGATGAGTTCTTCGTCGCGCTCTACGCGCTGCCACGCAAAATCCTCGGCGCCGATCAGCACCCCTGTGTAGGCATAGGCGTCGCCGGTGACCATCAGGCCATGCTGAACCTGAATCAGATACTCGTGCGGGATTTCCTCGTTCTCCCATTCTTTGCGTTTCCAACTGGCGCATTTTTTAAGTTCGACGAACGCATCCTCGCCGACCACTCGGCGGTCGAGGTTGACCGCAAGAAAGGGGTACTTTTTGTGATAGATGGTCTGGTTGACCATCCGCAGTTTTTTGCCCGTCTCTTCCTCAAATAGCTCGGCCACGACAGGCTCTAGTTTGTGGCCAAGGCGGATATACATCTTTTTGGAAATGTCCTCTGGCGTCACGATCCCCGCTTTTTCCGACCACAACTCAATCGGCGTTGACCAACGGGACATCCCAAGAACGGCTGCGGCGTCCGAGCCGCCGATGTAGTTGATTCGTTCTGCGCGTTGCTGTTCAGTTATCGGCACGTTGCACCTCGATCTCTGGATTTTGTTTCGGCTGTTCCACTGGCCCTAGGTCGACGTATTCATAGGCCAGTAACTCGTCCGTCTTAACGCAGAGGATTTCCTGCACGTTTTCGTCGTATAGCTTGGTCGTGGCGAAATCGTGGGTCATGTGTTTGGCTTCCCAAACCCTAGGCGGTCGCCCGTCCTTCATGAACAGCCTGATTCCCTTACGCCGCGCTTCCGACATTTTTGGTCACCTCTGGTTTTTTGTTTTTGCGCCATAGCTCCAAGCCGTGAGCAAGTTCCTGCTCAATTTCGCCGACGGCCTTCAAAACGTGTTCGCCGTCAACGCCATCGCTGGCGGCCGCTTCCTTGCACCGCTTCAAATAGCTGTGCAGAGCTTCGGCCTTCCACAGCGTGTGTTCCATCGTCTCGGCCGGCCCGACGTCCAAGATGAGCCACTGTAAAAGCAGGCGACGGCTGGACTCGCGTTCCCGATCCAAATCGCGCAACGCCGTGGAATGTCCCACTAGGGCGTCGTGCAGGTCGCGCTCTAATTTGCCGATGTCAACGCGCAACCGCTCGGAGTGCTGAATCCAGCGATGGAGCAGTGCCTCGTGATCTTCTCGGTAGACCAACTGGAAATGCCGACAAAGCCAGCGTCTGATGTAGATGGCCCTCATGACATTTGCTCCCAAGCGTCAAAGAGTGCGCTGTAAAGGAAGAGCAGGTGCGACCCGAACTTGGCTCTTTCAATGCGGCGCCGAATACCCACCACAACCCAACCCCAATAATTCCGTTGCTCCCATCTGTGACTCGATCTGTTCTGGCCGTTGACCTTTCCAGCACAGTGGGATCCGAAGCTTGGAATTCACGTGACTTGAAGTCGCGGC
>JADMIO011409246.1_pt1 | contig 115970 bp, 99 predicted proteins | sample 8958161 | NCBI WGS metagenome assembly JADMIO01 (sample SAMN16585339, study PRJNA669376) | soil metagenome | isolation source: Crop rotation soil | place: USA: Cullars Rotation, Alabama | collected 2011 | reverse complement strand
CGACAACTTGTCCACGTGGAATTCTAAGCTTAGGATCCCAATGTGCTGGAAAGCAACAATTGCGGATGAAAGAGCACGTCAGAATTCAGCACGACAAATCCCTCGGCCAGGTGCTCACGGGCCAGCCATAACGAATACAGGCTGCTGGTTTGAGCGAAGTGTATATTCTCGACGAAACTGATGTCGCTATCGCATTCTTTACGGATACTTTCAGCGCCAAAGCCAATTACTAAAACTATTCGCTCAATGTTTAGTTCACGCAACGACTCGACTTGTCGCTGCAAGAGAGTTAGACCACCGATCTCGACCAAACATTTTGGCTTCACCGCCGTGCCATCGAGACGCGTTCCTTTGCCCGCCGCTAATATGATTGCTTTCATGAGAGCATGCCCAGCTCGGTTGGAGACCTGGTAACTGAGTCTCGCCTGAAAATTTCCTTTATTTTGTTAAAGTACCAATCTCGCTCATTCCGCTTAAGCGCGAAGAGCAAAAACAATCCTGCATAGATCAACGCCGCCACCAGTGATTGCAAAATCAGAAGCAACCAGGATCCCTGAATCCTGCCTCGGGTCAGCACAACGAAAATACCCATCACGATCGCCGGCCAGATCGCCGGCCAAACACTCGCCCGAACCACCGTCCACACTGAAAGACCAACTCGCCTGCAAGCCTTGGGAAACACCACAAACATAGCCATTACGACCATCGGTATTAACGTTCCCACCGCAACACCGATTAAACCGTAAACACGCACCAGCAAGACGCTCAAAACCAGATTGCTGAGCGCCATGCCCAGATTCGAAAACGCCAGGAACCGATGGAGCTCCGAACCCTTCAGGATCACCGCCGACGTTGCATTTCCTACGCGCAGCGCCACTACCACACTAAGAATATAAATTACGTTGACGCTCTCAGCGAACTGCGGCCCCACCCAGACCATCACCAGTGGACGCGCGGTCAAACCCAAAACAGTGGCCAAAGGCACGACCATCCCTAACGACAAACGCGTACCCTGAACCAGTATTTTTTGCAGCCGGTCGACTCGCCGAACAGTCGAACTATCAACCACTACCGGAAAAAGAACGGCGTTGAGCTGGTCTGTGATTCGTTGGACAATTTCAATCAGCCGTTGGCCAACCGCCCAGATCGCGACCGCGCTCGTGCCCAGGAACGCGCCAACCACGATCGCGTCAGTCGAGTAGTTTAGCTTGTTCGCAATGTCAATAATGAGAATGAAGACACTGAAGCCGGTAACTTCGCGCAGTCGCTCGCGTTTGATAAACCGCGGCCGGATGCGCAACGCCGGAAATACTCGATAAGCGTTCAATGCGTAAAGGAGATAACTCAGAATGCGTACTCCCGTGGTCGCTGCCACCAGTCCGGCAAGTCCGTAACCGGAGAGCAGCACGATCACATTGACCGCGGCCACGGCGATTGCCGTGCCGAAAGCCACGATGCCATTCATGTACTGGCGCTGGAAACCGTTTACTATTCCACCAAAAACGCTGAAGGGAAATCCCAAAGCGACATAAGCACTGATGAAAAGCAGGACTATTTGCCCGGTTCTGAGCTGTTCCGCGGACAAAGGAAAGACCTGATCAAGATTTAGAGAGATCAGGATTGCCAGCGCGAATGCAACCAGGCCCACGCCGCCAAACATGAAAAACATCGTGCTTGCGATTTCATTCAGGGCTCTCGCGTCGCCTTGTGCGCGGTACTTGGCCGCAAATCGGACTTGGGCGACACCATAACCCAAGTCCAACATTGAGAAGTAAACAGTGACTGAGGCCACGAGTATCCAAAGACCATATGCAGATTGCCCCAAATGGAAAACGTTGAACGGCAGCATGAAGATGCCGATTAAAAGCTCGGTGCCTGCTACTAAATAGTTCACCGAAACGTTTTGAAAGATGAGCTTAGCTTGGCTGGGGCTGTTTGGTATTGGCGCGACCGGTAGTGACACTTAAGAAACTCTTGAAAACAGAACTTAGCAGGGTTTACAGGATGATCAATTTAACTGCCGATCTTTCCAGCGTTGCCTGACAATGCCGGCAAAAAACCAGATCCAAAGTTCGTCTTCAAACCGCGCGATTGCATCACGTCGCACGAGTGCCGCCCAGCTCGAAAAGAATTTTTTTATGCAGGTGCGAAACAAGTACCGCGGCACACCTGCGATGTGGGGAACTTTAGAAAAGTCGAGTGCCGTTCTCTCCGGCGACTCCATATCGAGCCGGTTGTTGTGATACAAAATCGCGCGACTGATTCCGTGCCAATAAAACCATTTCCGGAAGTATTTCTTCGTCAGACGATCCTGCGGAATAACGTGGTGAACGATTAGATCGGGTGAATAAAAACCTCGCAAACCGGCGGCCCGTCCGCGTTGCGCCCACTCACGAACCTCCTGACCCAGGAGAGTGCCGGCTTTTCGTCCGATACTATTGTCCCACAAGCCCGCACGAGCAAAGCAGTCACGCCGGAAAACCATATTCACGCCAAGTGGCACCTTCTCACCAAATTCAATGGGCTCGGGCCCGTAATCGAGCAGAGCGATCACGCCCCAGTGTTTGCCACCTCGGTTCGGAAGCCAATTGGGTAGCTTTCCGCTCCAGATCGGAAGCGCCTTGCCGCCGACGTAATCGCAGCCGAGAGTGCCCAGCGCCTGTTCGGCGTTCTTCAACCAATGCGGATCGACGCGGACGTCATCATCGGTAATCGCCAGAATCTCACCCTGCGCCGCACGGATGCCAGCATTCAGTGCTGCCGACCTTCCTTGCTCTTTTTCAATGATGTAGCGAAGCGGAACAGGAAACGACTCAACGCGCTTCACCACAACCTCGCGCGTGTTATCGGTAGAGTTGTTATCCACGATAATCACTTCCCATGGCTCGGACGATTCGAGATTTTTCAAACTCTCGAGGGTTTCGACCAGTTCCTCTGCACGATTGTAAGTGGCAATAATTACTGAAAACTTCATCGTAATCCTGAAAGATCTTACCAATTGCGTCTATATTACAGATTGAAATCTGCAATCTAGACGGAATTCCGTTTGCTGTCCAGAATCTGAACCGGAAATTTGTGGGTAAAGCGTTAAAACGCTTGGCCTGTGTATTGCATCCGAATATGCACTCGACACAGCTGCGTGAGCTTAACGTGAGCGCGCCAAAAGTGGAAGGTTTTGCGCGTTACATCACAGAGCCGGATCCATATTGATATAAATGTCGATTAAAACTTGGATTTAGTTTTCTCCCATCCAGGGATAATCGCCCTCTCGCAGCGCTTCAGTTATCTACAGAACCTTGATTTAGCTGTTCTCTTTTTATGCGCGCAAGAAAAATACATGTTGTATTAGCAATCATCCTGGTCACTCTGGTGTACACCCAAGCCCAGTCGCAGGATCGTCTCTGCGATACTGCCTTTGAAGACTGCCGGGAGCCGCTGTGGAGTTTGATCGACCACGAGACTGTCGGAATCGATGTTTCCTACTGGTTCATGCAGGACACGTCGATCGCCAACAAGATCATCGCCCGTTGGCAGGCAGGAGTTCCGGTCCGAATCATCGTCGACCCACGCGCGAACCCCACCTACGCGGGCAATGAGGCCATCCTGAACCAGTTCAAAGCCGCCGGCATTCCCATGCGGTACAAAAACGGCGGCGGTATCAACCACCGGAAGCTGATGCTCTTCGTCGGCCAAAACCAGCTGGAGTTCACGGGCGCCAACTATGGTCCGGCCTTCTTCGTACCCACGACGCCTAACTCCAACTACATCGACGAGGCAATATACTTCACTGACGACGTCTCGCTGCTTCAGAGTTTCAAGACGAAGTTTGATGATGCCTGGACTGATACTGTCAATTATTCCGATTACGGCAATATCACCGGCCCGCTGACGCGTAAGTATCCAACATTTCCGATTGATCCCGAGCTGAACTTCCCGCCGAGCAATGACGATAGCGAGGATTACTACGTTCGCACGGCGCAGAACATGAATCAGGAAACGCAGAAGATCGACATCATCATGTACCGCATTACTAATCAACGGTATACCGATACTACGATCGCGGCGGTCAATCGCGGCGTTCCCGTGCGTCTGATACATGAACCTGACGAATACCGTAATCCGGCGCGACAGTGGGATTCATGGAACGTCGACCGGATGTACATGGCCGGCGTGCAGATCAAGATGCGCAAGCATATGGGCTTGAATCACCAGAAGTCGTTAATCCTGTACGGCAAAGGAATGACGATTTTTGGCTCGTCAAACTGGACTGGGCCGTCGTCCAATTCACAGGCCGAGCACAACTACTTCACACTTAAGCCGTATTTCTTTAACTGGTTCGTCGACCAGTTTGAGCGCAAATGGAACTCGACGACTGAGAATAAGCCGTTTGTGCCACTGGGACCGGATCAACCGGCGTATTTATCACCAGCAAACTCGGCAACGGGACAGCCAACAACTCTTACTCTCTCCTGGGAAGGCGGCCGCTGGGCACATAAGTACGACATATACTTCGGCACGTCACCGAATCCGCCGTTGCTGGTTGCGGACGTCAGCACTGCTCAGAGTGGTGCTGTGAGCGGTCAGCCGCTCCTCGACAGGGGCTCAGTTGATGACGGGGTTACTGAAAGTTATACGTTGCCCATCACCTTAACTGCGGGTACTACTTACTACTGGCGAGTGGTGGGCAAGACCATGGCCAACCTCAGTGCCGCTGGACCAACGTGGAGTTTTACAACATCGGGCACGGCGCCAAGTCCCACACCAACGCCAACTCCGACGCCAACTCCGACGCCAACTCCGACGCCAACTCCGACGCCAACTCCGACGCCGACTCCGACGCCAACACCAACTCCGACGCCGACACCAACTCCGACGCCGACTCCTACACCTACGCCGCCATCAGCGCCGGAGTCTGCGAATAACACGCGCGTGCCACCAGCGTCTCAGATTGTCGATAGCACCGGTGCTGTTTGGACTCGTACTAGTAATGGATCGATCTTGCGCAACGGTGTAAGCACAGGCGGTGTCGGTCCTGAAATTCTTTACTGCAATCACATCGTGTATGCGTTTGGCACCGATTCCCAATGGTGGCGTTGGAGCAATGGCTGGACACCCATAGGACCTAATGATCCTTGTGCCAGCCCGACGCCGACTCCTACTCCTACTCCTACTCCTACACCGGCCCCGGAATCTCCGAGTAACACGCGCGTGCCACCAGCGTCTCAGGTTGTTGATAGCACCGGTGCTGTTTGGACTCGTACTAGTAATGGATCGATCTTGCGCAACGGTGTAAGCACAGGCGGTGTCGGTCCTGAAATTCTTTACTGCAATCACATCGTGTATGCGTTTGGCACCGATTCCCAATGGTGGCGTTGGAGCAATGGCTGGACACCCATAGGACCTAATGATCCTTGTGCTAGCGCGGCCCCCGCACCCGCTGTGAACAGTGTCACACCAGGTTCCGGCTCGACCGTCGGCGGAACGTCAATAACGATTACAGGCACTGGTTTTCTGGCCAATGCGACGGTCTCTATCGGAGGAAGCCTGGCGTCCAGCGTATCTGTAGCTAACAGCACTACGATCACCGCATTGACACCCGCTCACACGGCTGGAGCGGTTGACGTACTAGTCACAAACACAGACGGGCAAAGCGGAACGAAGACCGGAGGCTTCACGTATGTTGCGCCTCAAGCCGGCGTACCGCTGTTCGATCGAGTTTTCATCGTGGTTGCAGAGAACCAGAGTTACAGCAGCGTTGCCGGCAGCTCATCGATGCCTTACTTGAATGCCCTTGCGAATCGCTACGGGCTCGCTATCAATTACTTCGGCAATACACACCCATCGATCGGCGACTACTTCTGGTTGACGACCGGACAAAACATAACCAACGACAGCAGCTTCTCCGACACTGTTAGCGCTGACAATATCGTTCGCCAGCTCAACTTCGCCGGCAAGACTTGGAAAGCATACGCCGAGAGCTTGCCTTCCGTTGGCTACACTGGAGGCGACGCGTACCCCTACGTCAAGCGCCATAATCCTTTCGCCTACTTCTCCGACGTGCTCGGGAATACAGATCAGGCCAATAACATGGTGCCGTTTTCTCAATTCAGTTCGGACCTGGCAAACAACCAATTGCCGAACTACTCGTTCATTATCCCGAACCAACAGAACAACTCTCATGATTGTCCAGCGGGATTGTCGACCTGTACTAACGATGACAAGCTGGCAGCAGCAGACCAGTGGCTGAGGACTAATATCGATCCGCTAATCGCGAGTGCCGCGTTCAGGCAAAGCGGGCTGCTCGTCATCACCTTCGACGAATCAGTCGATGCTGATGCTGTGAATGGAGGCGGGCATGTTGCGACAGTAGTTATCAGCAGCAAGACGCCGCTGAACTTCCAATCAAATACGTTCTTGCAGCACCAGAGCACATTGCGATTGTCGGCTGAGGCTTTGGGGCTGACGAGTTTTCCGGGCGCTGCCGCAACCGCTCCAAACATGTCGGAGTTCTTCGGAGCAATAACCAACACGGCGCCGAAAGTTGATTCGGTTTCGCCGTCGTCTGGTCCCGTTACAGCAGGCACACCAGTAACTATCTCGGGCTCGGGGTTTGCCACGGGCGCGACAGTGACGTTCGGTGGAACAAACGCTTCGGCTACCGTCGTGGGCAGTACGACGATTAATGCGGTAGCTCCAAGCCACGCCAGTGGAGCAGTCAACGTAGTTGTTACTAATCCGGGGGGGCAGTCAGGAACACTAACCAACGGTTACCTGTACGCCGCCGCGCCGCTGCCGGCGCCGAGTGTCAGCGATATCACGCCAACCTCCGGCCCGACCGCTGGTGGAACATCGGTAACAATCAACGGCAGCAATTTTGTCTCCGGCGCAACGGTAAGCATCGGCGGCACAGCAGCCACGGGCGTAAGCGTGACAAACAGCACGACCATCACGGCTACCACTCCGGCTCATGCAGCGGGCGCTGTTAACGTAGTAGTGACAAATCCCGACGCTCAGAGTGCGACGCTCACTAACGGCTTTACCTACACGTCACCACCAGGCGGCGAGACGGTGCTCCTTGCCGACGACTTCAATAACGCGGCTATCGATGGCAGCAAGTGGGTCGCAAATAATCTGTTCAGCGGATTCACGGATGCCACGGTCGCGGTCCAGGAGACGACGATGCTTCAGGTTGGACCACTGAAGCAGAACGTCGACAACTCACACTACAACGGAATCAAGTCGGCAACGGCGCACAACTTCGTTGGCGGGTATGCATACGTACAACTCGTTCAGGCGCCAGCGTCAAATACCGCGGCTGACGCGTTCTTCACGCTGGGTCTCAACGTGGATAACTGCTACCGAATGTACGTCGAATCAGGGAGCTTGATCGTGCAGAGCAGGCTCGGCGGAACAAAACAAACACTGCTGACTGTGGCTTACAACCCGACCAATCACGCATTCTGGCGCATCCGCCACGATGCAGTGTCAGGCCAGGTTTTATTCGAAGTAGCACCAAATAGCGGAGGCGCGCCCGGCTCCTGGGTACAGCTTTTCGCGCAAGCATGGAACACTACGGCGGTCCCACTCAGTTCGGTATCGTTTGAACTAAAAGGCGGGACCTGGAGGATTGAAACCAACAATCCCGGCAGCGTAGTGTTTGATAATTTCAAAGCTGCGCGGCCTTAAGAAGAAAAGCGAGCCGCAGATAAAACGCGGATAACGCAGATTTGATCTGCGTCATCCGCGTTCATCTGCGACTCGCTTTTTAGTCTTACCGGATATCGAAATTCGCGATCATCGGATTATGATCCGAGGGCCTCACGCCCTTGTCGTCCGTCGTTCCCAGGTAAACCACGACATTCGTATTGTTCAGGTCTCGCGTATCCGGAATTTGCGTACCCCTTAGGAACAGGTTTCCTGAACCCTTCGAATACCACACGTAGTCGATCCGGCCGCGCCGTGTTCTCGTCTGCATGTACACCGGATTGTCAGGATAAGCTACTGCTGTTCCGCCAGCCATCGCCTGCATCCAACTATCGTAGTACGCGCCCGTCATACTCACAGACTCAGACGTATCAGGTCCGGCATTGAAGTCTCCCACCACGATCCTCGATTCAGAGAAGTTAGAAGCGTAGCTCATAAGCTCTCCGGCCTGCGCGTAACGCGTGCCTGAAGAATCCGGATCGAGGTGCGTGGCGAAGAAGTTGACCGTCCTGCCGGCAACGTTGATTGTGACCTGGGCTACTGAGCGATTGCCACTCAGGAATTGTCCCCCTGTGCTGCTGAAACTGTATTTCGACAGAATCAGATTTCCTTCGGTGGTACCGTTGTACTTTGGAATGAAATGCGTATACCAGGTACGCCCAGTCCTCTGATTGACCAGACTGACGAAAGTAGAGATCCACTCAGACGGCATCTCGCACAAGCCTGCGATATCGGGATTGATCTGGGTAATCCATTGAGCCATCCGATCCCAATTCTGTATGTTGTCAGTTCCTTTTCCAAAAGACATGTTGTAACTCAACACGCGCAACGTTCCCGTACTTGAGGGCGGGGGCGGTGGTGAACTGACGTTGATCTGGACCGTTGCGCTTGAAGCACCTCCCTGATTGTCGGTCACCATCAAGCGCGCCGTATAAATTCCCGGTGAAGAGTAAGTATTGGTCGGATTTGGAACTGTGGAACTGTTGCCATCTCCAAAGGTCCACGAATAGCTTTGAATGTATCCATCCGGATCGCTGGCCGCCGATGCAAAGTTCACAAAAAGCGGACTGTTTCCTGATGTCGGAGTTGCAGAGATGCTGACTTGAGGTGGTTTATTCGTTGGTGTTGGTGTTGGTGTTGGAGTCGGCGCCGGACCACACGGATCAGTACCTCCAACAGGTATCCACCCGCTGATCCATCGCCACCATTGTGAATCGGTGCCAAGTACATACACGATGCGGTTGCAGTAAAGAATTTGAGAACCGATGCCGCCTGTGCCTGCACTGTTGCGCAAGATCGCTCCGTTACTAGTACGAGTCCAAACAGCAAGGGTGCTATCGACAATCTGAGTAGCTGGTGGAACGCGCGTATTATTCGGAGACTCCTGGCTCGGAGGTGGTGGCTGACCCACGTTGCTTTCAAGAATCGTAGTGTCGTTTTTATTAGAACCCGGCGACGAGTACAGATACGCGTAAGACGACAGGACGATCTGATCGATCGTAAAACCGTCCTCGCGCGTTTGGATGCGGAGCGTTTGTGGACCAGTCGTTTGGAAGTAAACGACCGGGCCCAGCAAATTAACTCCCCAACCATCATCCTGCCAGCCCCAGTTCTGGATTCCACAGCCAGAGCAGTCTTCAAGATTGATGCTAACCGCGTCAGTAGTGCCAATTCGATAGGCTGGTGTTCCAACGACGTTGAGGCTGCCGGAGAATTGCGCGAACACCGAATCGTTGCCCCAGTAATCGCCGTCAGCGCGCCCACGCACCCAGAGCCGGTAGGGCTTGCCAGCCTCAGCGTTGAAGGTGATGTCAAAATAATCTACCGGACTGGCTAACGCTGTCGAAAGCTTTGCGCCGCCCCGATCCGGGTTTCGTAAAGCAATCTGACCCGCGGCAGAACCGATACCTTCTTTAAACCAATTTCCACGAATGCCGGTAGACGGTACATTCGCCGCCCAGATAACGACATCGGGCGATGAGGTTGTTGGCGTTGGCGTGGGAGTAGGAGTTGGAGCCGGTGTGGGAGTGGGTGTTGGTGTCGGAGTCGGCGCCGGTGCGCTACCGCTTGATGCCGGTAGTATGACAGTGTCGTTCTTGAGAGCTCCCGGCGAATTAAAAAGATAAGTCGAAGGTGATATGACGATCTGGTCGATCGATAAACCATCTTCGCGGGCTTGTATTCGCAACGTTTGGGTGCCGCTGGATTGGAAAAATATCTGTGGTCCCAGCCCTCCCCAACCGTTGTCCTGCCAGCCCCAGCCTTGCACTCCACAATTAAGACAGTCTTCGAGGTTGATCTCGATTGATGATGTAGTGCCGATCCTGTAGACAGCGCCGCCGCTACTGTTCACACTGCCGGAGAATTGGACAAAAATGGAATCGTTGTAATACGAGTCAGACTGCGCTTTACCACGAATCCAGATTCTATAAGGTTTACCTGCGGAGGCTGTGAAAGTAACTTCGGCGTAGCTTGAGGGGTCTGCGAACGCCGTCGCTAATTTGGCCGCGCCGGCATCCGGATTTGCTAATCGTGCACCACCTGCTGCCGTTGAATCAGAAACTGCGGACCAGTTGCCTACCTTCACCGGAGCCTGTGATGCGTAAAGGACTACTTCCTGAGCGGAAGAAACTCGAAACGAAGCAAGTAATAAGAGTACAGGGATAAATATGTAAACTGGAACAATCTGTCTAAGGGTCACTTTTCAATTTCTCCTTTTGACATGGGTAGAAGTCGGGGCAGGACAAATCGGGGGAAGGTTTTGTGGGATAGCGGAAAAGTCCGGCGAGTAGCGATGCTTGCCAGACACGGCCCATGGAGCCTGAGTTCGAATAGGGAGACAGGAATCGACACGACCCATCTTCAATTAGGGTTATGAATCGGTTCCCTTGCGTTTCGACTGACAAAAACACACTGGGACACAATCCAACACGGTAATGACACCCAAAGTTTTTGGCTCGGGTGTGCCGCAGAACGTTCTAGTTTTAGTGTTTTCGATCTCTCTGCCAGAGATCCGGGAAATTAGAACGGATGGAACTTTGTTCTAACCAGGGCGCCTTCTTGTACGGGGATTGAAAAACCGGGCCCTCTTTCCGGTTGCCCGCACAGTCAGACGAAGCCGAAGATAACACGCGAACAGAATGCTGTCAAAAATTCGGGACACTTGTAACCATTCGGCAACGGAAACGTCACACTTTACGGAGCTCTAATAGTAATGCGCACAGTGTTAGTAGTAACGCCTCGTATGCTGAGTGTTGTTAACATATCTCCGTTGATTGTCTGATCGTCAGGCAATCTCACAAATACCGCTGTTAACCAGGCGAAATTAGGGACTTTTGCTACTTGCTCGACCGCCAATCCATAAGAGATGCCGCGCGAATCCGTGGCCCGCACCGTCACCGACGCAACAGTTTCACCTGGTAGCAAATCCAGTTTTGTAGCAAAGAGAATTATCCTCGTCCGGTGGTCGTTGCTGAGATTTAGCGGCGAGCTAATCTGGAACGGTCCTCTGGTGAACAAGGTTGAATGCAATGCCATAGCTTGATCCGTGCTTCCCTGCGTCTGTAGTACGGGCACGGTAACCGGAGTTGGCGTTGCTGTCGGTGTTGGTGTCGGCGTTGGCGTTGGCATCGGCGTTGGTATCGGCGCCGCCGGCGTCGACGTGCCCGAGATCACATCAAAATCCACGACTACCAGATTGTGATCCGATGGCCTGACACCTTTGTCGTCGAGTGTGCCGAGTGTAGTCACAACGTTTGTGTTACTGAGATCGCGAACGTCAGGAATGTTGCTGCCACGAGTTGTGAAAATGTTCAAGTCGGAAGAGTACAGAACAAAATCGATACGCCAGCGACGTGTCCTCGTATTAAGCCAGACAGGATTATCTGGATAAGCCTGCGCCGTCCCGAGAGTGAGAGCGTCGACCCAACTATCGCGATAGACATTCAGCAGGCTAAGAACTTCCGGGGTGTCGTTTGCCGCATTCATGTCGCCCGCAATGATTCGTGGCGTAGCGAATCCAGAGGTCCAACTTATTAACTCCTGTGCTTCAGTCTGGCGCAAAGCTGACGAAGTGTGATCGAGATGCGTAGCAAAGAAGTTGATATTTCTGCCGCCTACATTGATGGTAGCCTGCGCAATCGACCGGGTATAGCTCAAGTAGAGCGACGATGTGCTGGAAAACACGTAGGTTGAAAGGATCAGGTTACCTTCTGCTATGCCGGGAGCCTTCGGCACAAAGTGGGAATTCCAACTGCGGCCGGTCTTTTGACTCAAGAGACTCCTCAGCGTCGCAATTTTGTCAGGTGGCATCTCGCACAACGCGATGACATCCGGATTCATTCGCGCCAGCCAGGTTGCGATTCGATCGAAATTGGTAACACCGTCCGTACCCTGGCCGAAGGCGACGTTCCAGCTAAGCACTCGCAGTGGAGTGTTCGCGTTTGCTGAAATTGAAAAGAGAAGAACAAATAGAACGACCGACAGGGGACCCAAACGTTTCAACATATAGACACACTCTTACCGATGCACACTTTCGGGAAAGCGTGATTACAAATTTCGACTTGTTACTTGAGGTACAACTCCGAGGGGTCTGGTCTTCCCGGAATTGCCCAACTAGTTATTGCTTCGATCAAGTTTTTGAGCTAAATGCCCTTTCGTTGTTTCGAAGACTGGCGAGGTCCAAGCGGGGTTCAAATACTGCAACGCTTAAGACGTGAAAAACCTTACACGTCTAAAACAGTGCTGTAAATACTCCGACACAATCTGAAAATTAATTACAACCGAACTGCAATGAACTGTCGCGAACTAATGCGGTTGGAAGGATTTAAGGAGTTGTCTCTGTCGTTGGAGAAAGAAGCCTCGAAAGAATCTCAACCGACACTCGTTGACGAAAGCGGCGTCGGGGTTTCTTTTGAGAATACTGGCGCACCATCTAAGTACCTGCAACGCAGTCTCCTTGTAGAGGTGTGAGGGGACACCGGCTAAAGAGAACTTTGAACGCTCCCACTCGGGATCGTTGAGCACCGCATAAAAATGGCCGTGCCCGGTGTGCCAGCGACGGTGATAAGCCTTGGTCAGGCGCTGCGGATCGACGCCGGCCCACGTGATCAAATCGGGAATGTACAGGCCGCGTTTGCCGGCGCGACAGATTCTTAGCAGGAACTCGTGATCCTCCATCGATCCGATGCTACCTTTCACGCGCTGTAGTGAAGGTAAGAAGCCGCCGAGTTGGTCAAACACTTCTTTTCGAACTGCGATATTGGCGGTCAACAATCCGAGCGGTGTTTGACCGCTAATCTTCCGTTCTTCTGTTCCATAGTCGAGTAATGCAAGTGGAGCCCAATGCGACGTACTTAACCACGAAGGAGGGTCACTCTCCCAAACAGGCAAAACTCTTCCGCCTACAAACGCTAGTTCAGGATCTCGGTCGAAAGTGGATTTAATGTTTGAGAGCCAGTTTTCGTCTGCTATGCAGTCGTCATCCAAAAAGGCAATGATGGAAGCTTTGGCTTGTTCGACTCCTGCGTTTCGAGCGTAAGCATTGCCTTGTCTGGTTTCGCGAAAGTAACAGAGGTTAACGGGCGACTCGGCTTTGAGTGCTTCAACGGTAGTTGGTGTGTCGTCAGCGGAGTTGTTGTCGATGACGATTATTTCGTACGAGCGTTTCTCCGTCTTCTGCGCAAACAGACTCAGCAATGCCCGCCGCAGCAACGCCGCGCGATTGTAAGTACAAACGACAACTGAGATATCCGGTCGGCTCATCCGCGTCCATCCGCGCGATGAAAATGTTTGCCGTAGAACAACCCGAGGAAGTCCCACAACGCCAGTTCTGACGCAAATGCCTCAGGCTCCTGCTTCGGCTTTACAACCAGACTGCTGATCCCGATTAAAAGTCCGCGGGCCGCGGTTCGGTATTGCCAGCGAGGCACGCCGAACAAATACGGGCAAGCCTGTTTTCGTGTTCTCTCCAGCAAGCCAAGAGACACGCCACGCCAGAAACACCAACTGCGAAAATATTTCTTCGTGAGTCGCGCCGGTAAGATCTTGTGATGAATGATTAGACCAGGTAAGTAGAACCCCTTCGCTCCGGCCGCGAGCAAACGATGATACATATCCTCATCCTCGCCGGATAAAAGCCCCTTGTCCGTGCGTCCCAACCACGTCTTGTATGAACCAACTTTCGCGAGCATCGAGCGGCGAATGACGGCGTTCCCGCCCATCAATATGCCAGGATAGTTTTGATCGAACGGGACCTTCTTTTCCCCACCGTCAACCCACCCGACAACGCTGCCGTAAGACGACGGTATCCATTGCGGGCACTCGCCCGGCCAACTCGGATGGTATGGCCCACCCACAAAATCAATCTCAGCACTCTCGAACGCGGAGTAGACGGTTTCGTACCAGTGCTCGTCAATCTCTTCGTCGTCATCGATCATGCCAACGAGGTCATTGGTGGTCGCGGCTATGCCGGCATTCAAAGCGAAAGAGCGTCCCTGGTTCTTCTCGAATACGTAACTTACGCGGCCCGGAAACCGTTGCGCATAATCTTCGACGACAGTACGCGTGTCGTCGCGCGAGTTGTTGTCGACGACTGTAATCAGAACCTGCATGCCGTCGGGTATTCCAGCTCGAAGCAAACTGTCGAGAGTTTGCTTCAGGCCATTGGCCCTGTTGAAGGTCGGCACGACTACATCCAGCTTCATTAGCTTAATCCAAACCGGAAAGCAGCGCTTTTTCGTTCTTGAGAAATAATCGCCGCCGGAGACTGATCGCACATCTGACTACCTGCGGCGCCCGGCGCAAAACCCAAACAGCTACGCTCAACTTCCGGCTTCGCATATGAGAATTTGCCAGCGACAAATGCACGATGGCTTTGTCCGTGTCTTTAACCATCAGTGCTCGTTTGCCTTCAATCAGATTCAGCAGCGCCTGGTTCCGTTCTGTTTCGTCGACGATCGCCGCCCTTTCTGCAGCGCTTAGATCGAAAGTCGAGGCTTTGGTTAACACTTGCAACAAATTTTCCAGCATGCGGGCACGATCGGAGGAAAGACTGTTAGGGGTTCTTCTGTACCGAACCAGCTTCCGGCGATGATAGCCGATACGACCGCCGAACTTTATAAATCGCAACCAGAAGTCGAAGTCCTCGGTGGTCGATAGCGATTCGTCAAACAAGCCGGTCTTCCTGATCGCTTCCATTCGAGCTGTTACGCTCGTCATCACGAGGCATTTCTGTCTGACCAGGTTTTCGAAAGTCGCTTCACCATTCGAGGGACACAGATCCATGAATTCCAGATAGCTGTCCGAACCCTCCGTGAACACCTCCGCGTTCGGATAGACCAGATCTATCGATGGGTTTTGTTCCAGGAATTCAAGCTGCGTTTTAAGGTAATCGGGTTTCCAGGCGTCGTCCGCGTCGAGCTGCGCATAGAAGCGACCGCGCGCGATTTTTAAAGCCGCATTGCGCGCGCTACTGACGCCGCGATTCTCCTGCTTGATGTAGTGCAGTCGATCGCGAAAAGGAGCCAGGGCCTGCTCGAGCTCATTTGTATCAGTTGAGCCGTCGTTAACGACGATCAGTTCGAAGTCTGAGAATGTTTGCGCTAAAACTGAAGAGACAGATGCGGCGATGTATTTCGAAGCGTTGTAGACCGGTATCACCACGCTTACTGTCGGACTCTCACTCACCAATCGTCCCCCTGTATCCACAGATTACGCAGATTGTTATTCAAGAATCTGTGTAATCTGTGGATGAAGATCCTCAGAGCGGCTCCTCGTGAGGGACGGGCCGCGAACTAAACTGCAAACCGTTTCCCAGTCGTTCGTATAGGTGCAACCAGTCGTTCCGGACCGCGGACCAGCTGTACTTTCCTGTCTCAGCATAAGCACGTTCTATTATCGCTGCCGCGAGGGCCGGATCCTTCAGCAATCGGATCGCAGCGTCAGCCAGAGCCTCATGATCGCCGCGCGGGACTAGCAGCCCCGTCTTCTCGTGCGTCACGATATACGGAATGCCGCCCGCATCAGTCGTGATTACCGGCAAGCCTGACGCAAACGACTCGAGTATCGAGCCGGGCATGTTGTCGATGTTGGAACTATTGAGAAAGATATCCGCCTCGTCATAGAGCTTCGGCATTTCCGAAGGCGCGACCAGCCCCGTGAATGTAACGTTCTTCAGCTGGAGCTCCCATGCGAGTCGCTCCAGGTTGGCGCGCTCGCTGCCATTACCCGCCAGCACCAGACTCGCATCCGGAAACTCTTTCTGAATAATCGCAAACGCCCTGAGAATGCACGCAACGTTATAGAGCGGAAACAGATTCCGGTTCGACAAGAATCGCGGTCGCAGCGAACTGCGTTCACGAAAGATGAATTGCCCTTCAATGACGTTGGAAATCGCGCGCGCAGGTATGCCGAACTTCCCAAAAACCTTAACCAGATACTCCGAAGGCACCGTAACACTATCCGCGAGCTTGACCAGCGGTATCGACGTGCGTGGCCACCAAATGAAGTGATCCTCCGCTTCGCCACTGTGATAATTCAGAATGCACTTCTTCCTGAACAGCTTCGCAATCAGCATTGCCGGCGTCGGCGCAATCAAAAACGAGAAGTAAGAAGCCGAGAAAATGTGTATTACGTCGTATCGCGGAACGCGCAGCATGAGGAGCGCGCAATAAAGAAGTGAGGTGACAATCGTCCTTACATATTTGATCGACTGCAACCAGCGAAGCGGTCGCGGCAGCGCGGGATTATGAGGAACGAAACCGACCTCAACAGTAGCTTCATCCTTCAGATGTCTCCAGAGGCACGCCGCCTGAAGGGCCTGCCCGCCGACAATTCTTACAGATGGTGCTACTATTAAAACCTTTACCACGCCGCTCTCCACTCGAAATTTGCAAACTACTCGTCAGCGCATTCAGCCAATGCTGACTTCAAATCGATCGCGCAAGGCAATCCGGTCTTGGCCGATTCGAGCATCCGCAAACACGCTATCGTTGCCCGAGCGCCATCTCGAACTGTCGCTTCAAGTGGAGAACCATCCCTTATGGCAGTGAAGAATGAGGCAAGTTGAGCCTTGTAACCTTTGTCAGGCCACCACTTATTCATCGTCCTTGAACCCTGTCCCTGTAACGAAACTTTCTTGAAGTCTGACGCGGCCAAAGTCATGCTGGACGAAAAAACTTCAACCAATTCGCCGGCAGATTGCTTTGACCCAACGGTGCAGTAAGTCAAATTTCCGATCGAACCATCCGCGAATTGAAAACTCGCAACCAGATTATTCTCGCCGATGTAACCTTTACTGTCCGTCGGCAGACCAAACGCAGAAACTTTTACCGGCTCCGATTCGAGGAGCCAATACATTAGATCGATAAAGTGAACAGCTTCACCAATGATTGCGCCGCCGATCGTGGGATCTGCCATCCAGTAAGAACCGGAGATCCCGGGAGAATGAACGCGGCACTGAATAACTGCGGGAGCGTTTCGTTTCACAAGAGCTTGTTTTTGCGCGACATAAAAGGGCGCGAAGCGGCGATTGAAACCGACGGTCAACTGCTTGCCGCTTTCCGCGACTGCACGGCACAGTCGCACACATTCTTCTTCGGAAAGCGCCATCGGCTTCTCTACGAATACATGTTTGCCTGCCTGCAATGCCGCCAGAGATTGTGGAAAGTGATGTTGGTTTCGGCTGAGGACAAGAACCGCATCGATGTTCTTGTCGGCAAGCATCTCGTTGTAGTCTGAAGAGCAATACGCCGCGCCAAAACGGCGCGCATATGTCTTACCTCTCGCGCCACTCGCCGAAACAATCGCCTCCAGCTTTACATTTGGCACCGCAGACAGCACCGGCAGATGAGCCCAACGCGCAATGTTGCCGGCGCCTACGACGCCGACACGCAGCTCCGATCGCTTTCTCTCCGTGCTTTCATGTACGGCGACTCTGCGCGCGGGCTTGAATGTGCCAGAGCCATTTTCGTGTACTTCCGGTTTCGGATATTCGAGTACGACGGCAACGCTGTTGGAAGCAGGACTGAGAATCGTTTCGTAAGCTCGCGCGGCATCGACTAACGGAAATTTGTGACTGATGAGCGAGTCAATGTGGAGGCGCCCGGTCCCGATTAACCGCAGAAACTCCTCCATGTTCCGGTTCTCGGTCCAGCGAACGTAGGGCAGGGGATAGTCCTGGCCTTCGCGTTCGTAGCTTGCGTCGTAACTGCCTGGTCCATACGCGCGCGACATGAAGAGCTGAATCTCTTTGAGATACATCTCCTCCCACGGGAAGCTGAGCTCGACAGCGCCTACAATTACCAGCCTTCCGCGATCGCGGCACATTCTCAATGCCTGATGGCAGACTGTAGAAGATTTGGACGCCGCCGTTACGATGACGCAATCGACGCCGTGGCCTTCAGTGATCAAGTTGATCTGACTCTCGAGATCGTCTCCGGCGAGCAGTCCGTAGTCAGCGCCGAGCTTGGTGGCGAGGTCTACGCGATCTTTCTTCAGATCGATCGCGATTGCGATGCCGCCTTGTAGCCTGACGAGTTGGGCCACGATCTGTCCGATGACGCCCAGGCCGAGAATCGCGACCTTGTCACCCACGCCGCTCGCGGCAGTTCGGATCGCATTCAGAGCAATACTTCCGAGTGTCGTGAAAGATGCTTGTTCGAACGAAACCTGATCCGGGACGCGCGCGACGAGATTCCTGCCGGCAAGTATTGTTTCTGCGTGACCAGTGCCTTCACCGCCGTAAGCGACGCGATCGCCGATTTGAAGATCGGTAACAGAATCGTGCTTATCGACAATTACTCCCGCGCCCGCGTATCCAAGTACCGCATATTCATTCAGCTTCGCGCGCACCTCGGCGATAGTCCTGATTGGACCAGCAACCCTGAATCCCGACCAGACTTTTTTCAGGTGCGAAGGATTGTCGGCAACTTCTCTCACAAGACCCGCCTGATGAATGCTGGCGGTTTCCGTACCACTGCTAATCACGGAATACGAAGGTCTGATCAATACGTGGTGAGGGATAACAACCGGATCCGGCACCTCGTCGACGATGATGTCTTTTATCCCTTTTCTAATAACTTGCTTCATATATTGTTCTTAACAATCCGGCGTCATTTCGCGGTGTGCAGAATCTCGTCGTTCTCTTTCCAGTTGCTGCCGGCCGGCAACTCGGCGGCAGATGACTTCACGTTGGCGAGCTGTTCGTAAAGCGTTAACCATCGTTCCTTGATAGCGTTTCCTGTAAATCGCTTGCTGGCTTCACGAGCGTTGCGCGCGAGTTGGACCGCGAAGTCCGGTTCCGCGAGTAATCGCAATGCCGCGGCTGCCATTGCTTCGTGATCGTTAGTTTTGACGATGATGCCCGTCTCCTGGTCCGTCATGATGAACGGGATAGCGCCGCCCCCCGGCGTCGTCACTACGTTCAGGCCACTGGCCATGCATTCCGTGATCGAGCTCGGCATGTTGTCGATGTTGGTTGCCGTCAGGTAGATATCAGCCGAGTCGTACAACTTCGGCATATCGGCAAAAGGAACAAACCCGAGAAACTTCGTATTCGCCAGGCCGAGACTCTCCGCAAGCTTTTCGAGCTCGGGGCGCAACCAGCCATCAGCAGCAACTCTTAGAGACGCTTCCGGATAACGTTTCTGAATCAACGCGAAGGCACGCAGGACACACGGAACGTTATAGAGTGGTTCGAGCAGCCGGCTGGTTAAGAAGATCGGTCGCAGCGTTTTCCGTTCGCGGTACGCAAAGCGATCGAGCTCGACGATGTTGAAGATGAAGCTCGCCTTGAGATTGAAACGCGCGAAGACGTCGACGAGATAACCTGACGGAACGACGATCTGATCCGCGAGCTTGAGTGTCGGGATTGCGGTACGCCAGTTCTCGAGATGGTCCTCCGCCTCGCCGCTGCGGTAATTCACGATGATCTTTTTTCTGAAAAGCTTGCCGATGAGAATTGCCGGTGCCACGCAACACAGGTATGAGTAGTAAGACGCTGAAAAGATATGAATCAGATCACACTTGGGAACTCGCGCCAGCAGCAGGAAGCAGTAAGCCACGGTTGTTACGAGCGTTCGCAGGTACTTGATGTTTTGCAGCCAGCCCAGAAGACCCGGAAGCTCGGGGTTATGCGGCACGAACGAAACCTTCACCGCCGGCTCGTCCTTGAACAGACCCATCAGGCGGATGGCTTGTCTGGATTGTCCGCCGATGATACGCAGCGACGGCGCGGCGAGCAGGACGCGAATTGGGTTGTGTGTTTGAGTTTCTGTCGGCATTGACGGCTCTAATATATCAATAAAGGAGTACAAAGCAGGAGGCGGGGGCCACTGATGAAATATATATGTCTGACTCTCCACAATTTCCGCATTTTCTTTAGATTGCTGATATTCGGATCACTACGGGCGGGGGCAAGGCCCTCTTCCTGACTTGTTCTCGGGGTAGGCGCTCAAGAAGAAATAACAAGTCAGGAAGAGGGGCTTGCCCCCGCCCTTAGAAGACGATCGTAGAGGTTTTCGACTCTTTCTAACTGGCGGGTGGTGGAGAATTGGTTGGAGGCGACGATACGCGCCGCGCGGCCCATGGCTTGTGACTTGTCCGGGTTCTGCAGGAGAAAGATTACGTGCTCCGCCATTTTTTGGTAGTCTCCCGGCTCCACGAGGAAGCCCGTTTCCTGCGTGATGGCTTCGCAGGCGCCGCCAACGTCCGTCGCCACCACCGGCTTGCCGGCCGCCATGTACTCGAGAATCGAATTTGAAAATCCCTCAGACGCGGAACTGAGCACACACACTTCGGACAACGCCAACATGTCCTCGGTCCGGCTACAACGCCCGAGAAAAACTACGCGGCTCGCAATCCCGAGCTCGCCGGCAAACGCCCGCAAACTCTCGAGCAAGTCGCCTTCGCCAGCCAGCAGGAACGCCGCCTCCGGAACCGCCTGATTCACGATCTGCATCGCCTTCAGAAACGTTCGATGGTCCTTTACAGGCCGAAGATTGGCGACTATGGCGACGAAACACGCCGAGGGCTCGATATCGATCCCAAGACTGGCCAGCACTTCTACGCGGTTAAAGCCAGAGCGAGCCGCAAAACGTTCCGTATTCAATCCGTTATAAATCGTAACGATCTTGTCTTCCGCGACGCCTTCCGCGATCAGTTGCTGTCGAACACTGTCGCAGTTAGCAACTACCGCGCGCGCAAGCCTGTACGCGCCACGTTCCACTCTTCGTTTGTACCCGGCCCGCTTGGACGACTCGCGCCTCGAAGCAATCGGCGCCGGAACACGTGCTAATGCCGCCGCAGTCATGCCAAAGATGTTCGTGTAAAAATCGTGAGTATGAACAACGTCGATCTTCCAGTCTTTCAGCAACGACGAAAAACGGCGCACCTGTTTCGCGGCAGCGAGGTTGTAGAAGCTGCTGAGTCGAAACTCGGGAATCTCTCGAAACCCGATCTCCTCCAGCTCCGGCTTCAACACACCGCGGCTGCTAAGACACGCCACGTGCACTTTAAACTTTCCACTCTCGTGAAGCAGTTTGGTGAGCTGAACTGCCTGTCGCTCTGAGCCGCCCTGGTCGAAGCTATCGATTAGTTGCAGAACATTTCTCATCCGAATGACAGTTTGCGGGTCCGCTGCTTGAGAGCCAGTCGCTCCTCGTGCGTCATCACCTTCAATATAAGAATCAGTCCGCCGAACACGACGCCAAAAACCGCTGCACAAATGCTCAGCACGACGAACGGACGCGCAGGCAGCACGACCCCGCGCACTATCCACGTAATCGCGGCCGCAACCACTGCCGCAAACAAAATCTTTCCAACGTCTTTCAGCAACACGATATCACGGGCTTTGACCCCGAGAACATGAGCTGACTTGGCGGCGGAAATCGTGTTCTCCAGCAGCACCACCGAAACCACCGACATCACCGCGCCCACGAGCCCGAACCAACGGGTGAGAACATTCAGCAATATCAACAGGACCACCAGCAGAATCGCTCGCAGCTTGATCAGAAAGAACCTGTACTCCGGATAAGCGCGCACCACCGGATCGTAAGAGAGTGAAAGTAACGAAAGCGGAATCAGCCCCAGGTTGATAGCGAAAATGGGCCAGCTGGCAAGATACCTCTCGGTGAACAAAAACGCGATGAACTCTCGTCCGGTAACAAGCAGGAAGAAGTAGAGCGGCAGGAACAAAACGGCGACTTTACGAAGCATTCGTGCCAGTAATTCGATGATCTCACGACGCTCGCCCAGCGTCGCCAGGTAGTTGATGCGCGGGATCATCACGCTGCCGACAGCGTCAGTCACGATGTCGGTGAAGATAATATTGAAGCAGCCGATGGCGTAGATCGCGTAGTCTGCCGCGGTGAATTTGTAAGAGACGAAGTAGTTGTGCAGATCCCCATGCGCTTTTATCAGGAACGCGGCCAGCCCGAGCGGTAGCGCGTAAGCCAGTTGCCTCCTCATGGTGGACCAACTGAAGTGAGTCCAGAAGGGGCCAAAGCGCGAGATCAAGTACCAGAGGAATACGCTGACCTGAAGGAGGCCGTGAATCGTGCCGGCGTAAATTATCGCGCGCACCGATCCGATCGAGAGCGCCGCCATCAGCAGCAGGGCGGCCTTGCTCAGTTGCGCGCCAACAATGATCACCGTAGCAAGCCGGCTTTCGTTGTTGGCGATTACCACGGTCTCCAGCGGCGCCGACAGGATCCAGAAAAAACAAACGAGGCCGATTAAAGGCGCATAACCGACGACGTCAGTATTGCGAAAGATAAATCCGAGCAACTCGGGATAGAGCAGCAACGTCAGTCCCAGGGTTGCTGCGATTGCAAAGTAAAACAAAATGATGTTGAAGACGATTCTGGCGCGAGCTTCTTCGCGCGGCAGGAAATAGTAAGCACTCATTCCGAAGCCCATTGGAAGAGTGATGACGGCAGTGCCTACGATCAGGAAGACCTGTTTGTAGAGACCGAATTCATGCTGGCTGAGCCTGCGCACCAGCACGAGAGGTAAAGCAAAATTGAAAGCGTACGCGATCGTCTTCGCACACATGAACCAGATCGTGTTCGCTGTTAGAGAGGTACGCTCCTCTCGGACGTTTGACATAAGACCTATTTCTTACGCTCCAGCACGAACTCGTTACATCCCAGGCCAACTCCGCCGCAGCGCATTTTCGCCAACGCGAATCCGCGCGCTTTGTAAAACTCAAAAATCTGCTCCGGTGTCGCGACCTCGTATGGATAGCCGCCAACCCAATCGATCATGTCGTGCCAACGATTCATTCCGCGTCGCTTGTCGCGCCCGCCGGAGCCCAACATCGATGAGATGACTGACTTGGCTTCACCCGGCGCCGAGACTGCGAGCGCGAACGGTACCCGCAGAAACGACGGCAACTCGTTGTACGTCTTCTTGATCCAGAGCCAACGTCTGGCCTGGCTGCCGGTGTCGTTGTAGATAGCGATAAAGAGTTTGCCGCCCGGAGCTACTGGAAGCTGCGCATTGTCGAGCGCCGTCCACATGTTGCCGGTATGATGCAGCACTCCCCACGAATACACGACGTCAAACTGTCCCAGTGAGCGAACGTAATCCGCATCCAGCGCGGATCCTTCCGCAACGTTCCACTGACTGTCGTTCGGAAAGTAACGCCGTCGAAGCTCGGCAGTGCAAGCAACCGAATTAGGATCGTAGTCGAATGACTGGACCGTGGCGCCCAGCCGACGAGCAGCGAGGCTAAAGAGACCGCTTCCGGAACCAATGTCCAGAAATCGTTTCCCTTTCAGATCCTGCATTTCGAGCATCGCGCGCAGCGAGTCTTCAGCAGAGGCGATCTTATTCTCGTCGAGAGTCGACAAAAACCGGCTCCAGTTCTTGCCAAACTCGAACCGCTCGCCGCGGCTTACCTCGCCTGCATGCGCGCTAGTGGTCAGTTCCTCAACCATGGGCTTTTCTTGCCACCACAAAAATTCCGTCGATGATTAACTCGCGATCCGAAAGCGTTCTGAACTCCGGCGCCAGTTGCTGGCGAATGCCGCCGAGCAGCGCGGTCGCTTCATCGCGGTGATCGAGTGCTTCGAATTCCACGGGCGCCAGATCCCCTTTTCCACTTCCACCGATTATGTCCGTCACCAGCACCTTTACTTCGTAACCCAACGCTTCGAGTTTCTGCTTGTAGTAGTTGAGCAATTTACGATTCGAACGCCCCGAGCCTTCGGCCATCAATCGATACTGCCACTCCGGAATCGTCAAAAACGTCAGCGGGTGCATGCCGCGATCGCGAAACATCCCCTGATCGCTCAAATCGATCTTATGTAACATAAACCCGCCGGGCGCGAGCAGTCGATCCATTCCCTCGATCGTCTCATCCGGATCGTAAATCTGCTGTAACACGGCGCGGGAGACGACGAGATCAAAAGGCTTCTCCTGAGCCAGTTGCTCCGCGTTTGCGACGTCTACTCCATATACACATTTAATCCGCTCCGGATTGAGCGGAAGTGTGCCGGTCAGATCGATGGCCTCGTCAAAGCGAGCCTTCGACGCATCGTCCAACGTGTCGCGCAGGGCTTCGTAAATCTCGCGTTCCTGTTCGCGATTGCGGTTGGCGTAAAACTTGTCAATGCAGGCCACGAACGCCGCACCTGCAGCTATGAATCTTAACCCAACTCCAATATTGTCACCGAAACCAACTTCCAGAACGCGTTTGCCCTCGAGCTCACCGGGCGTGATGCCGAGATGGAAGAGATAGTCGTTAAACTGCGTATCGATATAACTCAAACTCTGCGACAGGCTCTTTCGCGAGTGAGTCGAGCCCAACGACGACGACGCATTGCCGGACCGGAAGCGCCGCTTCATCCGCCAATTCTGATAGGCCGCGAAAAGAATCAGGGCGTTCTTCGACTGTTTTGCACGATCCTTCAGACTCATCTCACGCACCAATCATTGAAACACCTAAGCAACGCAATATTTCAGCCCAAGCACGGGCGGGGGCAAGCCCCTCTTCCTGACTTGTTCTCTGGTAGAGGCGCTCAAAAAAAGAACAAGTACTTGTTCTCGGGTTACGGCGCTCAAGAAAAAGAACAAGTCAGGAAGAGGGGCTTGCCCCCGCCGGTGCTTGGGTGTTCTCAACTTGAACAGAGGGCGGCCCTGGAGTCGGTTTGTAAAAGGGTGGGAGTCGAGTCCAGGTATCGTCGGTGCCATAGTTCCAACATGAAAAGGGTCCACAGAGCCTTGGAATGATCGCGCCGGTTGCGCTCGTGTTCATCCAACAAAAGCTGAACATACGAAGAGTTGAAATAACCTCGCTGGCGAGTTAATGGATCGTTCAATACCTCCCGAATGCGCCCGCGCAGCTCCTGGTTGATCCACTTCGGAATCGGAATACCAAACCCTTGCTTCGGCCGCGTCATGATCTCTTCAGGTATCAAATCCTTTACGGCTCGCTTGAGTATGTACTTGGTCTCGTCGCCGACGATCTTCAGCGCCGCCGGAATCCGCGTGACAAAATCAATCAGCTTCTGGTCGAGCAGCGGAGCGCGCGTCTCCAGCGACGCCGCCATGCTCATCCGATCAACCTTGGTCAGAATGTCTCCAGGCAAATAAGTCTTACTGTCCGTGTAGAGCAACAGATCGAGATCGTCACCCGTCTTTACGCGTCCGGGCCATTGCAAAAACTCATCAGCTACAGTCGGCGAGCCCGTCAAACTGTCCGTGAAATCCTGCGAATACAACAACCTCCTGTTGATACTGGTAAACACTGAAACACTGTCGAGATAACGGTCCATCGGATCGAGCGCGAGATTGTGCAGGAGGTTCCGTCCGCGCGCGCCGTGCGGCAGTCGCGTGCTCAACGGCGCCATCACGTTCTGACGAAAAACCTTGGGCAACTGGCTGAACATTCGTCGATTGCGTTCGACTAGATAACGTTCATAACCGCCGAACAATTCATCTCCACCGTCGCCCGAAAGCGCTACAGTCACGTGCTGCCGCGCCAGTTTTGAGACCATGTAAGTCGGGATGGCCGACGGGTCCGCAAAGGGCTCATCAAAGTGCCAAACCAACTCGTCCGCAACCTCACAAATCTCCGGCGTGACAAAAAACTCGTGATGGTCCGTGCCGTACTTTTGCGCCGTCAGCCGTGCGTAGTGCAGTTCGTTGTAGCTGTCCTCACGAAAGCCGATGGAAAACGTTTTAACCGGCTGGCCCATCGATTTCGCCATCAACGCCACTACCGTGCTCGAATCGATTCCGCCCGAAAGAAACGCGCCCAAAGGAACATCAGAAATCAGCCGCGCCTGGACCGCGTCTTCCAGCAGGTAACGCAGCTCCTCAATATAAGATTCCTCGCTGCGAGCAGCTTCAGGCTCAAAGTTGAAATCCCAATACTGTTGAGTTGTTATCCGGCCTTGTTTGTAAGTCAGCGTATGACCGGGCGGCAGCTTTTTGATGTTGCGGAAGATACTCAGCGGGTCGGGAACGTAACCCAGAATCAAGTACGCATCGAGCGCTTCGAGATCGATCTCTCGCTCGACGTGAGGATGCTCGAGGATCGACTTAATTTCCGAACCAAAGACAAAATCGCCCTGGGCTGTTTGTGTGTAGTAGAGCGGTTTCTTGCCGGCACGATCGCGCGCCAGAAACAATGCTTTTGCCTTGTCGTCCCAAATCGCAAAAGCAAACATGCCTCGCAAATGCTTCACGCACGACTCGCCAAACTCTTCGTAAGCATGAACGATCGCCTCAGTGTCGGAATTGGTTTTGAAGACGTGGCCGAGCGATACGAGTTGTTCTTTCAACTGGCGAAAGTTATAAGTCTCGCCGTTGTAAACGATCGTAACCGAGCCATCTTCACCCGAGATCGGTTGATGACCACCCGCAAGATCGATGATGCTCAAGCGACGCATTCCGAGCGCCACTGGACCATCAACCATAAACCCCTGATCGTCAGGCCCGCGGTGAATTATCACCTCACACATGCGCGTGAGAATTGCACTGCGCTCGTCGCCAGTGAAGTCACCTTGATCGATAAATCCCGCGATACCACACATGCTCTTCTCCAATAAACGCCGAAGGCGTTGGCTAATTTCAGCCCAGGGTTGGAGCGCAGCGACAACCCTGGGAAAGATCACAAAAACAAATTATTAACCCTGAAAGGGTTTGTTCCATTTTCAATAACCCTCGCGTTTGAAACCCTTTCAGGGTTGGAGCGAGTTTGAAATTACTGACCCAAGGTTGTCGCTACCGCTCCAACCTTGGGCTGAAATTAGCCAACGCCTTCGGCGTAATGCCGAATCAAAACTTTAAACCTTGACTCGTCCTTGCCATCGTTGGTTGATTGATCAGTTTCGCTTTCGCTTTCTCTTCTTTCTCCGCTCTCTTTGTCGCCTTCGTAAACGGTGTCTCCCAGGAGACGTGCGCCAAACTCGGCGTCTTAAACAAAAACATGCGGTGCAGACAAATAGCGTATCCCACCAAATAATAGACGTACCACTGGTAAGCTACCGCGCCAAAGAAACTGCTCACCATGTAGCCGATGATCGCGCCCTGCAACCCGATCGACATGAAGAAAAACCACCGGCTCTCTCTGTCTTTACTTTCAGCCGACGTCTTTTCTATCTGTCGCAGCCTCTTCAACGGATAGAGCAGGAACATCATGTAAACCACAAACGCGGGGATTCCGATCTCAGAAGCCACCTGCGTGTAGGCGTTGTGAGTTCCCAGCTCCTGGAATGATTTGTGATGAAAGTTGCCGATGCCGACGCCGGTTAGCGGATAACGCAACGCCACGACTATCGAACGCTTTAACACCTGCGTCCGTTGGCTCGATGAGCCACTCAAATCTGAAGCGGAGTCGAAGATTGTGCCCAGGCGATCGCCGTAAGAGCCCGGAGCTAACCCTACGAACAGGATAAACGCCAATGCAAGGACTGCGATAGTCACCGGCTTGTTGCGTTTGCCGAACTTGTAAGCAAAAAGAAGCGTCACGCCGATCAGACCGAGAAATCCGCCGCGCGAGAAAGTTACGACGATAGCCGCCGCCATCAGACCAGCCGCGGCCCAATAGATGATCTTGCGCAACACTCCCTTGGTGGTCAGGCCAAGACACACCGCGATCGGAACCATCGTGACCAGGTGAAGCGCCAGGTCGTTCGAGTTCTTAAACAAACCTCCGATGCTCCCGCCGATTCGCGCCAGGTCTGCTTTTCCGATTATGAAGACTCCGTTTCGATAATCGGATATCGCGTTGACACTCAGATATATGCTTACCGCAATCGCAACCAGGATCAGCATCATCATGCGCGTCCTGGTGCGTACGACGTTGACCAGGACGATGAACATCAACAGGGCCTTGATGAGAATCTCGCTGAAGTCGCCCCACGCCTCATTAGGATCGATCGCCAGCGGTATCGAAAGAAGGGCTAACAACCCGAATAAGAGGACGAGTTTTACTTCTCTGAGGGGAGCGGTGATGTTTCCTTCGGCGATTATTTGCGAGATCAGATAGGCGATCAGGGTAAACAACCCGATATAATACGCCATCTGCAGCAACCCGGAGAGCGCGGGTATGAGCTCGTAAGGGCGGAAGTAAAGAACTACCGTAAACAGAAAAAATCCGGCGAAGCTGATCGCGTGCCCGCGCTTGCCGAGCCGGAGATTCGCATGGTTTGAGTCGACTGGTTTCGACGTCTCGACGACCGTGCCGTTATCGTCCGCGGCATTCGTCAGGCCTCGCGCGCGTTTCTTGAATTTATCCCAACCGCTCGAGTCGTCGTCCGCGTCGTCCTTGCGAGCGACTCTGCGGACACCCTCGTAATCAAGTGCGTCAGGTTTATCCGACGAAGCGAAATGCAAAGATTAGTCTCCTACAAACAGCCTAACCATGACAGAGTATTACAAAGCCACAAAAAAGCACAAAAGGCACTGACGATCCGATCAAAACTTTGTGCCTTTTGTGCTTCTTTGTGGCAATCCTGTTACCACTAATGCCAATCCCCTACACAACTACCTCTTTCTCTTCCAGGTCAAACATCATCGCCTTGACGTGGTCTCTCAGGGCCAGCTCAAACTGCTTGGCCTCTTCGACCTCGGTGAAAGAGAGCGCCCGAAGCTCCTGCTCGATGCGCCTGCGGTAGTCAGACACCAATGAATCAGAAACGCCCAATACCGCCGCTACTTCCAGTTGCGTCGAGTGATCCGGACTCAAATAGCAGTACCAGAGAACGCCGATAATCCGGTTGTACTGTTTTACTTTGCCTCGTACCGCCTCGTTCAGGCTGGCCATAAACTGCTCGACAAAGCCCGCGGCTTCCCTTTCAGACTCGCGGCGGACCAGGCCTTCTTCAGGATTTTCGCGCTTATCGACCGGCTCGTAACTGTTGTTGTTCTCGTTGTCGCTGTCGTCGCCGTCCAAAGGCACGAGATAGATATCCATCACCGGCAGACGCGACATCACGAGGCTCCGCAAAGTGCGCACGTCGACCGGCGAATCAACTGCGTCCAGAACAGAGACGATCAAATCTTCGAGGTCGGCGTTGCTGATGACAATCTGTGAATCGCCGGTGCAGCCGACCATGCGTGTATCTCGCTGCCGGACCGGGATTATCTGCACGCGCAGCTCGACGTCGTGAGAGCCGCGGCGCGACTTGTCGTCTTTCCACTCACTCAAACCATAAACACGATCCGCCAAACGCCGGTGCGGTTCGTCGTCGATTCCGCTCGTATCAAAACGCCGGAAATTCGGGCTGGATTGAATCAGAGTCGAAATGCGACGGGCCAGCCGGTAGCTCTCCGGGTGGCGTTTGCGTAGCTCGGCGGTCAGTAAATTCGTCAGCTCGATCTGGCTGATTTCACACTCAATCTCGTAGTCAGTCATGGCCGTCTCGAGGTAATGCTCGAAACGGTTCTTGCTCAGCAGTTGGACAAACAATTCCTGCGTCAGATCTGTGTAGGCGGCTCCGGCGCCTTCTTCGACCAACAAGCCGGCGCTGCGCGAGGCGCGGACCAGCGGATGGTGCGAGACTATGCGGTGCAGGTCAGTCCAGAGACGATTGACGTCTGAAGCCCGAAGACTTTCGACCCACTTCGCAGTCTTTCCTTGCCGGTCGTTGCGGCGCTCTCGGGGCATGGGGCGTTTTTCGCCAGCTCCGAGGTCCGCTGCTTTTTTAGGATCTTCACTTATGGATTTCACAGGATTGTCCGTGTTGGTCCTACTCTTTTGGGAGTTTTGTCACTGAGATCGGCGGGTTTTGCCCTTGTTCTGTGTTGAATTGTCTTAATTCGTATAGCCGAAACTGGAGGGTGAGTCCTGGAGAATGCCGACAGGTTAACCGGTTCTGGCACCTGACTAACGGAAGGCATGGTAACAAGATATTAAAGAATGAGCAACATTTTTTTACATTTGAAGGAAATAGCGAAATAGCTGAGAAAAAAGTGAGAAGAGCTTCTGGAATGTAGGTGGGATTGTGTGTTTTGTTACGTTGAACTCAGGAGACGGATGAAAACCTCAACGAGAACATTGCCTTTCTTAAAAACAGCCGCTTGTCCTGCGTCAGCGACTCTGCTCTCGTTTCGTACAGGTGGTCTCTCGGCGGGAACGGCGGTCCTCGTCAAGGGTCACCTGGAGGAATGTGATTTTTGCAGCGCCGAACTGCCGCTGCTGGCGCATCACTCGGCTGCTGAGCGTGGCCTCAAAGCGCCGGAAATTCCCCTGGATCTACGCATCCTGGCGGAATCAATTCTCAGCCGCAGATGAACGCAGATGAACGCGGATAAAGACAGGGTTTAATCCGCGTTTGTCTGCGTTCATCTGCGGCTAAGCATACAGTTCTTCGATGATGTCGCCGTAGCGCTCATCGATCACCTTGCGTTTGACTTTCAGGGTGGGTGTGAGCTCGCCGCCGTCGATGGTGAACTCATTGGGCAGCAGCGCCACGCGGCGGATGCGCTCATAGTCAGCCAGCTCGCCAGTCAGCCTGGCGATGTCTTGTTGCACTATCTTGATCGCCGCCGGATCCTTGCTCAACGCGTCGCGGTCCTTTGACGTCTCTTCGCCCGCTTCCGCGAGGGCCTGTTTCAGACTTTCCCATTCAGGAACGATCAGCGCAACCGGCTGCTTTCGACCAGCTCCAACCACCACCACCTGACTCACAAACTCGCTCTCCTTCAAGAGACTCTCAATCAACTGCGGCGCCACATATTTTCCGTTCGAAAGCTTGAACAGATCTTTCTTGCGATCGGTGATGTATAAATGACCGTTTTTCTCGAGATGCCCGACGTCGCCCGTGTAGAACCAACCATCCTTCAGCACCGCGGCAGTCGCTTCCGGCTGACCGTAGTAACCACGCATAACGTTCGGACCGCGCACAAGTATCTCGCCGTCGTCAGCAATCTTGATCTCAATGCCTTCGAACGGTATTCCCACCGATCCGACGTTATTGTTGCCAGGCCGGTTTGCCGAGACGATGCACGTCTCCGTCGCGCCATAACCTTGCAGGATCGGTATGCCGGCAGCCAGGTACGAGTACGACAGCGTCGGCGAGAGCGGCGCACCGCCCGAAACGAAGTATCGCAAACGGCCGCCCACACCCTCGCGCCACTTCGAAAATACCAGCTTACTGGCAAGCTTCTGCTTGATTCCCAGTCCCGGCAAGATCCACTTTCGTTTGTCCTTAAGCTCGCCGTAGCGTTGGCCCACGGCGAGCGAGCGCATGAAGATCGACTTCTTGTAGCCCTTCTCGGCCATGCCCTTCTTGATGATGCGGTGATAGACCTTTTCAAACAGGCGCGGCACGGCCGTCATCACGGTCGGCGCAACTTCGCGCAGGTTCTCGCCAACCTGCTCCATCGATGCGGAGTAGTAAACAGACACGCCGCAATAACAGAAAACGTAAAACCCGTCTCTTTCGAAGATGTGCGATAGAGGCAGCACTGACAGCGCCACGTCAGTCGGCCCGATCGGCAAACCCTTTCCGATCGAGATCACGTTTGACATGAAGTTGTTGTGCGTCAACATCACGCCTTTCGGCTCGCCCGTGGTGCCTGAGGTGTAAATGATCGTCGCGAGGTCGTCCGGCCTGACGGCTTGCAGGTAAGCGTCAAAGGCGCCGGGACGTTGTTCGGCTAACTTACGACCTTTTTGCTCCAACGTGTTCAAGTCGAAGCCGTGTTCGACGTCTTCGGCCACTTCGGTATCGAAGAAGATGACGTGCTCCAAAGATCGTTTCGCCAGCACCGGTTGCACGTGCTTGTAGAGCCGGCGAGTGGAGATGAACATCGCTTTCGCGCCGGAGTCGGAGAGAATGTATTCAACCTGGTCCAGCGCCTGCGTGGTGTAGATCGGAACGTTGATCGCGCCGAGACTAAGGATCGCGAGATCGGCGATCGACCACTCGGGACGATTCTCGGAAAGCAGGGCGATGCGATCTCCGGGTCGCACGCCGAGATCCGAAAGGCCGAGAGCAACATTCTTCACACGTTCAATAAACGCAGCCGCGGGGACCTTGTGCCACTTGCCGTCAGCGCGGTAGTTCAGCGCATCTTCTTTGTTGTGAAGGGAAACTGCACCAAGGATTAATCCCGGAACGGAAGAGGCCATTAGAATTTACGTCCTCATGAAGAGATCTGCTGTAATCCGCGTTCATCTGCAGTCCTGCTTCGCCGGTGTCGCTTGCGCGGTGCGTTTTCGACGCGGCCGTTGAGCGTCGCCAATGCGGCCACGACCAGGAACAGCAACGCATTCGACGTCGTGTGCAAAGTGAAATCGAAAAAGCTATGCACCAGCACAGCAAAGCAACCACTCAGCGCCGCCAACGCCACACCACGCCGGAAATCATCCTGCGATCGGGCACGCTTCAAAGCCAAATAAAACAACAACACCACAAAGCTTAGCGCCACAACACCGCCAATGATCCCGCCGTCGGAAAGCACCTGCAGATAGTCATTGTGTGCCTGCTCGAGCCGGAAGAAACCATTCCGCGTGTCGTACTTCGTGTAAACCACACCGAACGCGCCCAACCCGGTTCCGACGTATGGATGTGCCTGGATAATGTCCAGCGTCACGGACCAAAAATGCGCGCGGCCGGTAGTCGGATCGTTATAGTTGACGCTGTCGATGAAACGATAGATCGAAAACTCACCGCCGAACGCCATCACGCCGATAAACAAACCAAACAGCAGCGCCGCCGCCATTCCAACCCGCATGCCGACGTGCTTTAACCGGTTCGAATGCGTCCTGCGTCGCTCATTCTGCGAACGCCAGATCACCGTCACCACGACCAGAAACATGATCTCCGCGACCAGGCTGATGATGCCGCCGCGCGACGCGGTCATCACGAGCGCAATACCCATCATTCCGGCGATGAACACGTAAAGCAGTCGCTTGTCTTTATCGACGCCGCCCGCGAAAAGCAAACCCAGCGGCAGCGCAATCGTCAGTTCCATGTAACCCGCGAAATGGTGCCGGTTGATGAAGGGACCGAAAGCAGTGCTCTGGGGTAACTCCCGCACCCCGTAAACCTTGGTCGGACTGATGAACGATTGTGTCAACCCGAATATCGCGAGGCAAAACCCGAAGATCATGATCGTCCGCACGAGCACGTGCAAACGATGTGGCGTGTCGACAAACACGAGCGTCGCCGCAAAGTAGATCAGGAGTGTCGCCAGTTGGACCAGCACGAGCCGGGTCGAGTAAGGATCCAGCGACAAGGTGTTGGCGAGGCCGAATGCGGTGTCAGACGTCACTGCGCGGAGTGGCAGCAGTTGCACTAAGCCGAGCGCCAAAGCTCCGAGCAAAGGCAGTTGCAGCAGGTTGCGGCTGACTCTGAAGTTACCGAGACGCCACGAGTCGACCACCCACAAAACCAGGACCGTCAGTCCGCCGAGATTGAACAACGCGAGTGCCCAGTAGTGAACGGTGCCGTAAGCGAGCGCCGAGAGCACGATCGCGATACAGATCACGAGAAACGCAAACCGGCTGGCCAGCGTGTGCCTGGGGCGATGAGCGCGATGTTCCGGAGAGCTCGTTCTCGCCAGCGGCGGCGTGCTGTCCGTAACCGCGATGCTAGTGTCGTTTGATACTGAAGTTGTCATACCAAACCGAACCAAAAATCGGACAAACCGGTGTTTCTTCAGAGACGCATGAATTACGCACAATCCTCACAATCACAGCTTCAGCTTTTTCACCTGTCTTGAAAGTGAAGCTGACGCGGTTCCAGTTGTTCGTGCCGCGCGGCGCCGCCGGCGAAGCAACGATTGTCTTTTCATCGATCGGATCGACGATATCGATCAGCGGCGTGCTTCCACTCTCGAGATTCTCAGTGCTCACGTAACCTTCAAACTCGTACTCCGTCTGCGGCTCGACCAGCACAAGCTGCGCGACCTGAACCGGTCCGATGTTCGTGCGCACCTGGAACACCCAGTGCAGGCTTTGCCCGCCCTGTTGGCTCCTGTTTGTATCGATGTCGATTGCCACTGACGGCGCGCCCCTGTCCTGCCAGCCAAAAGGCATGTCTGACCCGTAAGTGCCCGCCTCTTCGAAACTGCTATCGAAGATGCGGCCTACTTCCGCGCGAAGGCTGTCGCTCGCGATGTCGTTCCACAGTTTGAGTGCATCGTGATAACGGTGCTCGTTCTTGAGACTCGCGATGATCGATTGGCCGCTCACGAGGTTGGCTTTCCGATCGTCGATGCTCATCTCGTTCCAAAACTTGAGCCCCTGGTCGACCTGTTTCAGCGCGATAAGGTAGACCGCGAATTGGGCCTGCGTGGTTGAGTTGTCGCCGATGGCTTTCCTGATTGCTTGTGCGTCGTCCTGGTGGATCTGCCAGGCCAGGTTGAATACCTGCGGTTGAAATTCCGGCTCTGCTTTGCTGGCGAGACGCAATTCAGCAAAAGCCTCGTCGTACCGGCCATCGCGCACTAACAGGTTGCCGAGATACCAGCGCGGGTAAGCGTAAGCCGGAGCAAGTTCGACTGCGCGTCTCAGCGCATGCTCCGCTTTGGCGGTCTCGCCGAACTGTTCGTAGGCGGTTCCGAGCGACATCCAGTAACGATAGTCGTTAGGAGAGAGACTGACAGCTTTTTCGTATTCCCCGATCGCCCGAGCCTGTTGTTCCAGCGAGAGGACTTTCTGTGAAATCTGGCCCATGCGCCAGTGCGTCGAGGGATCGTCCGGCCCCATCGAAACCGCCCGTTGCGCAGCCTCGACGCTGTTTGTCTCCGTGTTGAAATACTCAGCGAACGTATTTCCCAGATACCACCGCACAACAAAGTACGACCAGACAGCAGCAACCAGCACCAGCAGGATCAAAACCACCCTGACCAGCGGATTCCTAACGTTTACCTGGACTAAGTCGTTCGCCATTCCTTTGCAAAGATGCCACGGGCTTGCCCCGTGGTACTTCACGATCGCTGCTAATAATCCCAAAAAAGCAAAATACTAGATGCCACGGGCTTGTCCCGTGGAGTCCTCACGTTTGGAGCTACTTAGCTCCGAACGTGAGCCTCCACGGCGCAAGGCCGTGGCATCCAAACGGCTGTTATAAGTACTTGCATAGCATCAAAACGTGAGACTCCACGGGACAAGCCCGTGGCATCTCTATTGCGAGGTCAAATCTTCAATCGTGATGCGCATTCGCTTCACGACGATCTGCTTCTCCGTGCAGCACAGCAGGATCTCCTGAATACGCTCCTCACTCATCTTCAAGCTGGAGATCACTATCTCATCAATCTCGTGCTGAGCGCACACCGCGCCGAGATCTCCGTTCCCCCCAAACACGCGCAGCCCGTGAATGACCTTCCCGCTCTTCGCCGGATCGTCATCCAAAAAACCGATCGGAGCAAGTTGTAACTCGCGATTGTTCCTCAACTCGCGCAACAAAAGCTCACCGCCGTCACCCGCGCCATAGATCAACACCCGCCGTCCATTTTGTTTACTGACAGCAGGCACGAGCTGCCGGAAAAGCCGGAACGCCATGCGACTGCCCGCCAGAAACAAGAACATGCAGATCGCGTCGATGATGAATACCTTGCGCGAGAACCCCTCAAAACGAAACGCAAACAGCAACACCAATATGCTGCCCACGGAGCTCAGCATCACCGCCTTCGCAAACACGATCAGATCGCTCATGCTCGTGTAGCGCCAAAGCCCCCGGTAAACACCCATCACCAGAAACACCGACATCTTGATGAACAGGAGCACCGGCAACGTCCGAATAAACAGGTTCCAGGCGCCACTGTTCGGCGGGAAGTTGATCGCGTAAGCAGACCAGTACGAGAGCGTGATCAGCACCACGTCCAGCAACACTTCGAAGATGCGGCGCTTGTAAGAAACGTCGACGAGGAAGGCGTAAAGCGGCTTGTCTTTAAGCGCCATCTCCTCTTCGCTCGCGTCGTAAACCTTGACTCCGGCGAGATAGACGCCGATCAGCGTGAGCACGATCGTGAAGCCCGCGATCGCCGCAAGACTGACGTCCAAACGCGTCCTTTGCACGACGATCGCGAGCAAACCGGAAAGCGCGGCAAAGCCGTAGAGCATCAGCACCGCACGCCGTTCCGACATTCCCAACGCCACCAGTCGATGCGACGTGTGATCGCGCCCGCCTTGCGACGCTGCGCGCCCGGAAAGTTTGCGCAGCACGGTGACAAACGTCGTGTCGAAGATGGGAATGAAGAGAACGAGAATCGGCACGGCAAGCACCGGCAGGAAATTTCTCGATCTGCCGCCGCTGACGTGCATCAACGACGTGCTCGCCAGGAAGAAACCGACAAACATCGAACCGCAATCGCCCATGAAGATCGACGCGGATTAGAGTTGTAAACAAGGAACCCGAGCAGGCCGCCGGCAAAGACGAGCATGATCATCGCCTCGGTGTACTGTCCGCTGTGTACAAAACTGAGCGCCAAAAACCCGGCGGCGATGATTGCGATGCCGGAGGCGAGGCCGTCCATGTTGTCGAGCAGGTTGATGGCGTTCGTGATGCCGATCAGCCAGAAGATCGCGAGCGCCATGTTCAGCAGCACAGAGCCGGTCCAGGGCAGCGATAATCCGTAGTAGACGACGTACGCCGATCCGAGAATCTGCCCGATGAGTTTTTGATAAGGCTTGATGTGGATCAGATCGTCGACGAGCCCGACGAGAAACAGGAACGTGCTGGCGAGCAGGATCTGTAGACCGTAAGTCGTGTGCAGTGAATACACGAGCACGGGGATTGTCACCGAGAGCCAGATCGCGACGCCGCCGAGCATCGCGGTCGGTTTTTTATGCCAGCGATCGGTTTTTGGTTGTGCGACAAACCCATAGCGCCGGGCGATTGCTCGCACCACAAAGGTGAGAATCAGCGCTAAACAAAAAGATGTCGCAACTGCCAGAATCGTGCGCGGGCTAAAAGGCATAGGAGTGAAGCAAAACTATGCCACAAAAAGGCACAAAAAGCACAAAATGAATGAGCAAGAACAAGTTAGGGGAAAGAACAAGTCAGGAAGAGGGGCTTGCCCCCGCTCTCTCAACTGCGGGGGCGAGCCCCTCTTCCTAACCTGTTCTTTTCTTCGTTTTTATTCTTCCTTCTTCATTTTGTGCTTTTTGTGCCTTTTTGTGGCTTCAATCGGCGGCGGCGGTGCGGCGGCCGATTTGGTAATCGACCACGCTTTCCAGGATGCCGTCAAGGCTCATACTGGGCCGAAAACCAACCAGTTCGCTGACTTTCCTGATATCCGGAACGCGCCGCGGCATGTCTTCAAAACCTTCCTCGTAAGCCTCGTCATAAGGAACAAACACAATCTCCGACTTCGACTGAGTGATCTCTTTCACTCGCTGGGCCAGCTCGAGTATCGAAATCTCTACGTTTGAACCGATATTGAAGACCTGCCCCACAGCTTCAGGCGTGTCCATCAACTTGACGAGTGCGCCCACCACGTCGCCGACATAACCAAAACATCGACTCTGCTTGCCGTCGCCATAGACAGTGATCGGCCGTCCCGCGAGTGCCTGCTTCACAAACGTCGGGATCACCATCCCGTACTGGCCCGTCTGTCTTGGACCAACTGTATTGAACAATCTCACGATGATCGTAGGCAGCTTCTTCTCGCGCCAGTACGCGAGGGCGAGGAATTCGTCGATCGCTTTCGAGCACGCGTAACTCCAGCGCCCTTTCGTCGTCGCACCCATCACGAGATTGCCGTCCTCGCGAAACGGCACGTCACCGCTCAGCCCATACACTTCCGAAGTTGAAGCAACCAAAACTTTCTTCTTCTTCTTGTTGGCGAGCGAAAGCACCACCTCGGTGCCGCGAACGTTAGTCTCGATCGTGCGCACCGGGCTCTCGACGATCAGCTTCACCCCAACCGCCGCCGCGAGGTGGAAAATAACGTCGCACTGATCGACCAGCTCCGCCGTCACGGGATGATTGTGAACAGTGTCGATCGTGTAATGAAAACGTGGATTACTTTTGAGGTGCTGGATGTTTCCGATCGAACCGGTTGATAGATCGTCAATAACGTAGACCTCATCGCCTCGCTGAAGATACGCGTCAGTCAAATGAGATCCGATGAAACCGGCTCCGCCTGTGATTAGTACTCGCAAACGTTATGCTCCTTTACAATTCGATCTAGCCACAAAAAATCACAAACGAACTGCGGGAAACATTTGTGCTTTCTTTGCCTCTTTAGGGCGCAGTTCGTCGTACAGACCCTTAATGTCTTCGATTAAGCGTTCCTTTGAATAATTCACTTCCACAAACTCGAGACCGCTTTCACCTAACTCCTGGCGCAGCGATCGATCGCGAATGATCCGGCTTAGGGCGGCGACAAAGGCTTCTTCATCGCCGGCGGGCACGCCGATGCCACGACGACAGACCTGGTATGGACCATCTTCGACTACATCGCCGAGAAGATCCACCACGCCCCCAACCTGAGTCGCAACCACCGGGCGCGCATTCGCCATCGCTTCAATCAACGTCAGCGGCGTTCCCTCGTTAAGTGAAGTAAGCGCGACGACGTCGAGCGCGGGATAGAAATACTCCGGATCCTTTCTGCCGCCAACAAAGATCACGTCTTTATCCAGTCCCAACTCCTGGCTGCGCAACTCCAACCGAGAACGCAGCGCGCCGTCGCCAATCACGATAAAGCGTACCGCGCCCTGCCTCCAACACGCGGGATCGATCGCTTTCAGGCGCGCAACCACGTTCAGAAACATCTCGTGGTTCTTGATCTCCGTTAACCGGCCGACGATGCCGATCAGCGTCGTATGATCCGGAATACAAAGCGCGTGACGAAACTTCGTGCGCCGCGCAGCATGATCGGCAAAGATGCCGAGATCCAGTCCGAGCGGAATCACCTTGATCTGTCCCGGCCGGCCCACGCGAAATGTCTCACCAATCTCCGTGCTCTGCTGCTTGCTCACGACGATCAGTCGATCGGTAACCAGCCTCGCCAGCAGTCTTTCGATCGCGAGAAAGAGTTTCGTACGGCGTTCCCCGTAATAGCTGTGAAAGACATGTCCGTGATACGTGTGAACAAACTTGCACTGCCGCGGCTTTCCGACGAGAGTTCCCAACGTCAACCAGCGATATAAGAAGCCCGCGCCGCGTCCGACAGTTCCCGCCTTGGCCGTGTGCGTGTGAACGATGTCGGGCCGCTCGCGTCGAAAAAGTTGGAACAGTTTCCAGACGGTGGTGATGTCGTTCAAAGATATCTCGCGGCTCATCTGCGGAATGTAAAGCGGTGTCACTCGCTGATCCGCCGCGAAGTAGCTCATGTCTTCTTCACCTTCAGGCACCTTGCCTGCGACCAGTAACGAGTTGTAACCCGCTTCCAGCAAACCTGATGTCAACCAGACGACGTGCTTCGCTGGACCACCTACGTTCAGGCGAGCGATGATCCTGATCACTTTTGTGGGACGTACATCAGACATGAGTTGCGGGATTGCGTGCAACTACCGTTGGGCTTCGAAATACATTTTGTTGGCGCCCGTTTCAGCCACGAGGTTCGAGGCGCGCAACAAGCTCTCAAACGTTCCGGCGTCAGTCCACCAGCCTTCAATCTCTTCCCACGTCATCGCATCGCGCTCGATGTAAGCATTGTTCACGTCGGTGATTTCGAGCTCGCCGCGACCGGAAGGCTTCAGAGATCGAATGATGTCGTAGACCTCAGCATCGTACATGTAAATGCCGATGACTGCGTACTCAGATTGAGGCTTCGCGGGCTTCTCGTCGATGCGAACAACGCGACGGCCATCGAGCCGCGGCACGCCGAAACGCTGCGGATCCGGGACCTTCTTCAGGATGATCTTCGCGCCGCGACCCTGCGCGCGATATGCGTTAACGGCAGAGAGTACGTTTCCTTCGATGATGTTGTCGCCGAGGACGACGCAAACCGGACCATCGGCGGCGAAGTGCTCGACGAGCGAGAGCGCTTCGGCGATGCCGCCCTCGCCTTCCTGGTAAGCGTAGTTGAGATGTTTCAGGCCGAACGCTTTGCCGTTTCCGAGCAGGCGCAGGAAGTCGCCGGCGGAGTTGCCTCCGGTCACAACCATGATGTCGGTGATGCCCGCGTTCACGAGAGTCTGAATGGGGTAATAGATCATCGGCTGGTTGTAAACCGGCAGCAAATGTTTGTTTGTGACAGAGGTCAGCGGACGCAATCTCGTCCCCAACCCACCGGCTAACACCACACCTTTCAAATCATTCCTCCATTGCCACAAAAAGGCACAAAATAAAGAAGGAGAAGGAAGAATAAAGAACTCAGAAAAGAACAAGTCAGGAAGAGAGGCTTGCCCCCGCTGTTGGAATTCGATAAGCGGGGGCAAGCCTCTCTTCCTGACTTGTTCTTTTTTCTAACTTGCGTTTTTTCTGACTTGCTCATTCCTGACTTCATTTTGTGTCTTTTGTGCCTTTTTGTGGCTAATCAATAAAGCGGTTGAACCACAATTCGAGCATTAAGAGGGTCCAGAGTTGATGTGAATAGTCGCGTTCGCCGCGCGTGTGCAATTCAATCAACTGCCTGACTGTCTCAGGCTTGAACAAACCTCTTCGTAAAGCTTTTTCTGAAAGAACGACCTCGCGCAGGAACGGCTGCATCTTGCCACGGAACCAGTGACCAATCGGAACTCCAAACCCCATCTTCCGCCGGTTGAGATTCTCGCTTGGCAACAACTTGCGCAACACTTTCTTCAGCAGGTACTTCGTCGTCAGCCCGCGCAGCTTGAGATTCTGCGGCAAGCTTGCCGCAAACTCGATCACGTGATGATCCAGAAACGGCGAACGCGCCTCGAGCGAAACAGCCATCGTCGCGATGTCGACCTTCACCAGCAGATCGTTCGGCAAGTAAGTCATCTGGTCCGTCAAAAGCACCGCATCGAGAATACCGAGGCCGTTGACCTGCTTGAACCACTTTTCCAGCAGTTCGGTTGCATTGGCTCCGTTGGTTTGCTGCCGGAAGAAATCAGAATAGAGCGGCTGTTTGGTTTCGTCGTTGAAGACACTCACCCAACGCATGTAGCGCGCAACTCTAGGCAGCGAAACAACTCCGAGCATACGTTGAGCGGTTTTGACTCTGCTGCGCCCTGTGCGTGCACCCGGGATCAGGTTCACCGCTTCTTTGATCACAGATTCGCGCAGGAACGACGGCACCTTGCGATACTTCTCTGTCAAACCCAGTGCGATGTATCGTTCGTACCCTGCAAACGACTCGTCGCCACCATCGCCGTTAAGTGCCACAGTAACGTGCTTGCGTGTCTCTTTCGCGACGTAATAGGTCGGCACCGCCGATGAGTCTGCGTACGGTTCCCCGTAATGTTCGACGAGTGTCGGTAAAACTTCGAGCGCGTCAGGCCGCACGATAAACTCGTGATGATCGGCACCGACGTGCCTGGCAATACGCCGGGCGTGATGAAGCTCGCTGAAGTCCTGCTCATCAAAACCGATCGAAAATGTTTTAACCGGTTCACTCAACTCCTGGCTCATCAATGCAACAACGGCACTGGAGTCGATCCCGCCGGAAAGAAAAGCACCAAGCGGCACTTCCGACATTAAGCGCACGCGCACCGCTTCACGCAGTATCTCGACCGTGCGTTCACCGGCCTCTTCTTCGCTGATCGCCAGCTTCTTAGTGAAATCGGGTTGCCAGTAACGCTGTATCTCGATCTCGCCCTTGCGCCAGCGCAGCCAGTGTCCCGGCTCGAGCTTTCGAATCGCCCGGTACGCAGTTAAAGGCGCTGGGATGCACATGAAGGAGAGGTAATAATCGAGCGCTTCCGGTTGAATGTCGCGACTGACGTCAGGATGAAGCAGCAGCGCACTGAACTCGGAGCCGAAGATAAGATCCCCGTTCACGTGCGCATACAACAGCGGTTTCTTACCGACGCGATCGCGGGCGAGAAACAGTTCCTGCGTTCGTTCGTTCCAGATCGCGAAGGCAAACATGCCGCGCAGGTGTTTTGGACAGTCAACGCCAAACTGATCGTAAGCGTGAACGATGGCTTCGGTGTCGCTGTTGGTATAGAAGGTGTGACCGAGCTTCTCCAGCTTTTCGCGCAGCTCGAGATAGTTGTAGATCTCGCCGTTGAAGATAATCCAAGAGCTGCGATCGCGATTGTGGATCGGCTGCTGCCCGCACTTCAGATCGATGATCGCGAGACGGCGCATCGCGAGTCCGACCGGGCCGTTGACGTAATAACCATCCTCGTCGGGACCACGATGACGAATCGCGTCGTTCATCCGCGTCAACAACTGCTCGTCAACCGGTTTCCCGTCATTTCGAACGATGCCAACGATTCCACACATAACTACGCCTTGTTCTGCCTCTCGCGTTCTTCCCGCTTCTCTTTAACGAGCACAAACCCGACTGCGACAAAGATGAAATAAAAGACCAGCAACTGCGCGCGCTGGCGATACGCCGTGCCGACGTTTCCCTGAAATATCGAATAAGCGATCGAGAGCATCGTGGTGAAGATCAGAATCGGCGCGATCTGCCGCAAGCGATACTTGATTGAATACCAGATGCCCAACACCAGTAACGGAAATGAGCACCACCAGACGATCATCTCCGGAAAAGTGATGCTCTGCCGGAGTGAAGCGAGCTGCCAGGGAAAAGGCGCGAACAACAGATAGACCAGGCCTATCGGAATGGTCGAGAGCGCGCCCCCCGTCGTCGACACATCCACTTCCTGACCAAAACCCGAGCCGGCGCGCGACAAGTCACTCCGGCTTCTTTGCAGTGTCTCCAAACTGCCGAAACGATCGAATTGCTGGGTGGCGTAACGCGTCACGCCAAGATAAGTAAGTGAAACACCTACTAAAAGAATGACGACAAACTGCCGCACGAAGTTTGTCGCTGTAAATTTCTGGAACCCGATAATAAACCCGCCCGCAATGGCGGCAGTGATCATGTAGAACACGTAAAACCGTAAACTGAGAATCGAAAACAGCGCCACGATCAATATCGCCGCATGCTTCATTGACAGTTTTTCATTGAGACGAAGGCTCGCAAGTATTGCCAGGGCAAGGAAGAAAACTATCGGCGCATCTTTCAAGCCCTGCGCGGACCAAAGAACGAGCGACGGGAAAAATGCGACGAAAACAGCAGCGATTCGCGCGACGCGGATGTTCTTATAAACGTGCTGCGCGCAATAAAAGACCAGCACTGCCGTAGCAGCGCCGATGACTGAGTTGACAAACTGTATCGCGAGCGTGTTGCGTCCGATGATCGAGTAGATCACCGCGATGATGTTGACCATGCCCCACGCGGACGCCTGCCCCGATGTAAATCCATCGGCGATGACTTTGTAAAAAGAGTCTCCTTGCCATGCTTTCATTTGCGCGTGGCCGAAGAAGTCGTAAGTAATCGCGTCGCCGCCGAAAAATTCCTGCATGTTGAAAATGAAAATGCCCGTGGCCACAAGCACTCTGATCAGCAAGGCCCACCCAAAGAGTTGCAGCAGGAAAGCGCCATGCTCTTTGTCCTGGTAAACGAAATAGCCGGTAACGCTGGCGAGGACCAGGCAGACCAACACCGCCTGACCCGCGTCGTAGATCGAGAAGTTTGCGTAATCGGGAAATTCTGAAACTATCGCGGGCACCGACAGGATGATTACGGCGCAAACGATCAGATACGCGATTAATAACAGGATCTTCATTTACTGCGGTTGTCGCACGACGAGATTGTTTTCCAGTACCAGCGCATCGAAGCTCGCGCGAGTAAAGGTATTGATCGCGTCTTGCGGCGAAAGCACGATTGGCTCCTGCACGTTGAATGAAGTATTGAGCAGCAGCGGCACCCCGGTTAACTTTTCAAACTCGCTGATCAATCCCCAGTAACGCGGGTTGGTGTGACGGCTGACGGTTTGCGGACGCGCGGTGCCGTCCACGTGAACCACCGCTGGTATCTTGTCGCGCTTTTCCTCGAGCACGTTCAGTACCGTGATCATGAACGGATCGTAATGAGGATGGCCAAACAGATCGTCCGCGGCTTCTTTCAGCATCGACGGCGCGAGAGGCCGGAACCATTCGCGCAGCTTCACCTTTTTATTCAACAACTCGCGCATGTCTGAACGGCGCGGGTCCGCAAGGAAGCTGCGGTTACCGAGAGCGCGCGGTCCAAACTCCATCCGTCCCTGGAACCAGCCTATGATTGCGCCGCCCGCTAGCAATTCGGCGACGCGCGGCAGCATTTGTTCGTCAGGCAGCGTTTCGAAACTTAATCCGGCGGCGCGCAAAGCGGCGGCACAGTCTTCCGAGCTGAAGCCCGGACCGTAATAAGCATGCTCCATGCGGAACTTTCGCGGCTGTTGCAAACGGCTGTGCCAAACGAGTAGCGCCGCGCCAAGCGAGCAACCCGCGTCACCAGCGGCGGGTTGAATGAAGAAATTTTTGAACGGCGTTTCGGTCATGATGCGACCGTTCATCACGGAATTAAACGCGACGCCGCCGGCCATGCAAAGATTTTCGGAGCGGGTTTGTTCGTAGAGTCCGGAGAGCAGGTGCAGCGCAGTGTCTTCGAGAACTTTCTGCGCGCTCGCTGCGACGTTCCAGTGTTTCTCGGTGAGCTCTTCGCCTTTTGCTCGCGACGGGCCGAGCTCGTTCGTCAGTGCTTCGCTGAACTGGTAATACTTCGCGAGATGGTGATCTAACACGCGAATGTCGAGCTTGAAGTCGTGATTGCCGTTTACCGAGAGTACGCGCTTGGCGAAGAAGTCGTAATACTCAGGCTTACCGTAGGCAGCGAGACCCATCACTTTCCACTCGTCGCCTTCGAACATGTCAAAGCCGAGATAGTTGGTGACCGCGGAATAGAACTGGCCGAGTGAATGCGGCAGCTTGATTCGTTTCAGCGTACGGATCGTTTTATCGTCGCCGCGCGAGAAGAGGGTTGTCGTGTCTTCGCCGGTTCCGTCCCACGTCATTATCGCGGCCTGATCGAAACCCGAGACGAAGAAGGCGCTGGCGGCGTGACACTGGTGATGTTCGAGAAAGTGAAACTTGAAGTCGCTGTTGCCGAAGTGGTCGCGGATCCGGCGCGGGTGCCGCAACATGCCGAGATAGCTCTCGCCCACCTGTGCGACGCCGCGATCGACGCGCGCCTTGAACATGTCGCGCGAGATGACGGCTGACTTCAAAGCCTGCATGGCTTTGTGACGCAACACCCAGGGCTTCCAATACAAACCGATGTGCGCGACGTCGGCGATGCCGATGCCTGCTTCGTCGAGGCAGTACTGCATCGCCTCATAAGGGAAGCCGCTATGGTGCTTGCGTCTGGAGAAACGCTCCTCCTCAGCCGCAGCTACGATTTCTCCGTCCTTTATGATTGTTGCGGCCGAGTCGCCGAGTGTGGTTAAACCAACGATGTACATAATGAACGGTCAACTATGCCACAAAAAAGCACAAAAAGCATAAAAGACATGGCCACAAAAAGGCACAAAAGGCACAAATATTTCATTTCATGATGCGTTAATAACTGTTCTAAACAATGGCTCTTTCTTTTGAGCCTTTTGTGCCTTTTGTGGCTAATATGTTTTTGCGGCTTTTAGTGCTTCGGCTAGCTTGGGGGCGTGGGCGTCGATGCTGTAGTGCTGGACCGCGAAGGTGCGGCCACGGTTGCCCATGCGGCGCCGCAGGGGTTCGTCGCTCAATAATCGCAAAAGATGCGTGTACCAGTCGTCGTCCGTTCGGGCGACGAAGTGTGTTTCGTTTGTCTCGGCGATGTCCTGGCATGCTCCAACCGGGCTGACGACAAAGGGAACTCCGACCGCCATGTACTGAACTGCCTTGAAGCACGATTTTCCGACGGACCAGTTGTCTTCGACAATCGGGTAGATCCCGATGTCGAGCGATTGAAAATCAGCGATCTCGCGGTTTAGCTTCCACGGCAGGTTCTCGATTTCAACGCCAGGGATCGAGACGTTGTTTTCTCCAGTGCCGACTAAGCGCAGCCGGAATCGATAATCACGCGCCAGTCGCTCCAGCACGGGGAAGATCGATTTCACGTATGGAAATGTCGAGTGGGTACCGATCCAACCGATAATCGGCACATCAGCAGTCTTGCGTTCGGCTAAAGGTCGAAACTGCGTCGTATCAACAACCGTTGGAATCACGACCGCCTCTCGTCCTTTGCTCTTCACATACGCGGCGATCTCGCGATTACCACACGTCACGAGCCGCGACCAGCTAATCAGATCGTTCGTCTTGCTGAACCACTTCAACATGCTGCCGAGACGTCCATACGTCGGGCTCTTGTACGAGACATACGTCGCGTCATCGAGATCGAGCACCATCGGACAGTGGTGCAGGTTTATCACGAGCCATTCCATCACCGGCGGCCCAATCATCATCGCCTCGCGTTGCACGAACACCACGTCCGCCTTGCGCGCGCGCCACAATTCGCGGACGCGACGAACCGACGCCAGCGCCAATCCCGCCGCAGTGCGAGGCCACTGCGAGCGGTTGTAGAGCGATCCGTGCAGTCGTGAATCGAGAAAGGGATAGACGGAAAGTTCAATGCCCTGCCTGGCGAGAGGCTCGATGAATTGGATCATTCGGAACCGGGTTGCCGCGGCCTCAACCGGGTATGTGGCCAATCCCAACACTCTCATGAGGCATAGCTTTCCGGTTTTTGACCGGTTCCGAGCCAACCGAAATTGGGAATCACCTGAAACTTCTTCAAACCCGCGCTGCTCAGCCACGCCTCGACTTCCGTCTTTGTATAGCGGTTTTCTATCGGCGCTGAAAAACGATCGAGTTGATCGTTTACACAAACGCGGAAAGGAAGCACTGCGTACTGTTTCATCGGCATGTTCGCGGCAACGGAGCGGAGCGCGGGCACGCGCTTCATGATTTGGTACGGCCAGACGAAAAACAGAAATGCCGCGAGCGCGCTCGGATACGCGAGCGCGTGAACCGCCCAATGCGGCAGTCGCGTAGTCAGGTTGCGCGTCGAATTGACCGCACTCAGGAGTGCCGACTTGATCGATCTGCGCTCCGGTTGCCAGTAAAGATAGATCTGGATCTCGCCGCCCGGTTTTAAGTAGCGCAAGAGGTTTTGAAAAGCGGCTTCGGGATCGGGCAGATGATGGAGCACGCCGATCGAGTAGATGAAATCAAAACTCTCCAGGGGAAACGGTGGGTTGTGCAGGTCTGCCTGGACAACGTGGACGTTATCGAGTGAAGCCGTATTTTTTCGCGCCACTTCGACTGCCGGGCCGAGATCGATGGCCCACACTTCGCGCGCGTACTTGCCGGCGTAGTACGCGAAGCGCCCGTTGCCACAGCCGGCGTCCAGGACCTTCTTGCCCTTGAAGAAGTCAGTGTTGTGCGGCTGCATGTAGTCGAGAAACTGCTTTTCCCACTCCGCGTACATCTCAGGGAAGCGTTGCCATTCGTAGCCAAAGCTCAGGGCAGTCTTTGCTTGCTTGGCGTCGAATGTTGAGGCAGCGTCGTTTTGGAGTGCCGCGCGGATGGTAGGCAGTAGCATGCGGGGGATGCCGTTCTCGACTGGAAACGAGAGATTGCACGAGGCACACCTCAGGTTTGAATCAAGAGTGCCATTACAACTTGGACAGCGAAGAAATATTTCAGCCACGGATTTACGCGGAAAAGACGGATTTATATAAATTCTCGTAGCGCTCGGCGCCGACGGTTTCCAGATCGAATACTTTTTCTGCGACGGAGCGGACTTTCGCTTTGATCTCCGGATCGTTAACTAGTTGCTGCATTGCTGCCCAGGCGCCGTCAAACTCTCGATCATTGAAGTCGTCAATCATGACTCCTGCCTGCGATTCGTTCACGAGGGCATCCGAGTCTCCGATTCCGGAGTTAATTATGATCGGCAGCCCGCAAGCGAGGTATTCACCATTCTTCGTTGGAGACGAAGCCATTCTGGAGAGACCACGTTTATTCAAACAGATGCCGGCGTCGGCGGCAGCTAAATACGAAGCCATTTCCCGCGGCATAACTGAGCGAACAGAAAAATGATCTTCAGCAATTCCCCGCTCCGCCATTAGCTGTCGCACTCGTTCATGACTGCCTGTGACCAACCAAAGAAGATACACGTTATTCCGGCTCCGGAAGATATGCGCAAAGAAGTCGGCTGTCTGCTCGGTCAGGTTCCATCCATCCAGCGAGCCGCTATATACGAAAGTGAACCGATCACCGAGTGCTAACTCAGTCCTCACCCGTGCTCGCTCCAGCTCGGAAAACTTAAACAATGAAAGATCCACGCAGCACGGTATGACCGCGTGATGAACATCGCGACCTTTCAAGCCGTCCCATTCTTTAATGATGGGCCAGATCCGCTCAGTCAACGTAACAACCGCATCCGTCGCCGCAAAAATCCGTCGCTCAGCCGCTTTCGTAATGCGGTATCGCAAGCCTCCTTTTGGCCAATGCCCCGCATCGACATACTCTTCAGCCATCAAGCCGCGAACGTCGAAGATCATTTTGATCCCAAACTTTCGCTTCAAAGCAAGCGCAATCACCGCTGGTATGTACGCGCGCGCGTGTACCAGCTCGATCTTGTTTTTCCGCACCAGGCGGCTTGCATAACGGATGCCTACTAAAACGTCGTAAACGGTTGCCGCCAACGATGCTCGCCGATGATATCGCAGCCAATGCCATTCGATTCCCTGTTCCGACAGTTCTCGCTTCAGTTGCTCACAGGCACGCTGTCCTTCCGGCGTGAAAGCTTTGCCCTTCTCAAAACTGAGGAGTGTGAATTTCACACCGCGTTTCGCCAGCTCGCGCAGATATGGCAGCACCTGCGTCTGGCCTAACGGCTCGAGCATGCCATTGTACGAGATGAACAGAACGCGCCGGTTTAGCATTATGAATATTTAGCCGCAGATTTACGCGGATAAACGCTAATCAGAATCAGTGTTCATCCGCGTAAATCTGCGGCTAAAACTTGCTTTTGTACCTTTTGAGCTATCCAATGGTAGGTCCGAGCTAATCCTTCCTCCAGTGAGATCGATGGTTCCCAATTCAGGACCTCGCGCAGGCGAGTATTGTCGCTGTTGCGCCCTCTGACTCCCTGCGGCTTCGTCACGTCGTAACGCTTGCCAATCTTTTTACCCGCGATTTCCGCGACGATATCAACCAGCTCGTTGACGGAGATCATGCGGTCCTGGCCGAGATTCAAAGGCTCGCGGTATTCGCTACGCATCAACCGGTAAATCCCCTCGACACAATCGTCGATGTAACAGTAGGAGCGCCGCTGCTCGCCGTCTCCCCAGACCTCAATCTCGTCGCCGTCATTCGCCAACGCCACTTTGCGACAGATCGCTGCCGGTGATTTCTCACGCCCGCCGTCGTAAGTCCCGAGCGGGCCGAAGATGTTGTGAAATCTGACGACGCGCGTATCGAGACCGAAGTCTTCCGTGTAATGACGACAAACGCGCTCCATGTAGAGCTTCTCCCAACCGTAACCGTCTTCGGCATCGGCGGGATAAGCATCCGTCTCCTTCAACGGCGCAACGTCGGTTCCACTTTGCAGGTGCAGCGGATAAATGCAGGCGCTCGACGTGTAGAGATACCGCTTAACGCCGCTGAGGCGCGCGGCTTCGATCGTGTTGAGATTGATGAGCGTGTTGTCGCGAACAATTACGGCCTTGTTGTTTTCGATAAACCCGATGCCGCCCATGTTGGCCGCGAGACCGTAGACTTCGTCGATCTCGTGCGTGGCGCGCAAACAGTTCTCCGGCACGGTCAGGTCGAGCAAAAGAAACTCATCCGCGCGCGTCGAATCAAACTCCGGCGTCTTGATATCGACGCCTCTGACCCAATAGCCGTGATCGACGAGGTAATTGATCAAATGGTGTCCGATGAACCCGCCGGCGCCGGTCACCAACACTCTGGGCTGTTCTGACATTACGGTTTGAAGTCCTGGATTGAGTGTACGACGTATTCCTGTTGCTCCGCCGTGAGCTCGGGATACAGCGGGAGAGCGAAAGTTTCGCGGGCGGCTTTCTCGGCTTCCGGAAACTCGCCTTCCTTGTAGCCCAGGTATGCGAAGCACTCCTGCAAGTGGAGCGGAATCGGGTAATAGATCTTGGTTGCGACGTCGCGCGCTTTCAAATGCTCCATCAGCGCGTCGCGATGCTCGGGAACGCGAACGACGTATTGATGAAAGATGTGACGGTTCTCGGGCTTGATAAACGGAGGATCGAGCGTGAAGCTTAGCTTCGCTCCCTCCAGCAGGTGTGAATAGTTTTGCGCTTTCTGCGCGCGCGCGTTGGACCAGCCGTCCAGGTGCGGCAGCTTGGTGCGTAGCACAACGGCCTGAAGCGCGTCGATGCGACTGTTGAGTCCGACCTCGATGTGTTGATACTCGGTTAGACCGCCGTGTAAGCGCAGTCGTCGCACGCGGGCTGAGAAATCAGGATCGCTCGTCGTGATGATTCCCGCATCGCCGGCGGCGCCAAGGTTCTTAGTCGGATAGAAACTAAAACAACCCGCGACGCCCATCGAACCCGCGCGCCGTCCACGATCTTCAGCGCCGATAGCCTGCGCCGCATCTTCGACCACGACGAGGTTTTTCGATTTGCACAGCGCGAGGATCTGATCCATGTCGGCACACTGGCCGTACAAATGCACCGGAAGCACGACGCGCGTTCGTGAAGTGATCGCCGCCTCGATGTAATCGACATTCAGGTTGTAGGTCAAAGGATCGATGTCGACAAAAACCGGTCGCGCGCCCAAGCGTGCTATCGCGCTGCCGGTCGCGAAGAAACTGAACGGCGTCGTGATGACCTCATCACCCGCACCTACGTTCAATGCCATCAGCGCCAGCAGCAACGCATCGGAACCGGAGGCACAACCGATCGCTTCCTTCGTCTGGCAATACGCAGCGACTTCCGCTTCGAGGGCCGCGACTTCCGGCCCCATCACAAAATGCTGCGTCTCGAAAACGCGATCAACCGCGAGCCGCACCGCCTCCCGTATCGATGCATACTGCGCCTGTAAATCAATTAATGGAACCTTCATAAGACGGGACACAGATTTACGCAGATCTGTGTAAATCGATTAAGACAGATCTGCGTAATCCGCGGCTACTATGCAGTCTCTCCTGCTCGTTGATCTGCATCCGAGTCGGATTCGTAGTAGTGGGAATAGTAACGAGAATAGTAGTAGTCGTCGCGCGCGTCGACCTTCACGTTGTTCAGCACCACGCCAAACACATGCGCGCCGACATCGAGTAACTGCTGCTTGGCGCGTCGCACCACGGCCCGCGAGCTTCGACCGCCGTGGACCACGAGAATCACGCCGTCCACCATCGTCGAAAGGATCGACGCATCTGTAAACGATATAGCCGGCGGCGAGTCGATAATGATGTGATTGAACTGCTCACTCAGAATGCCCAGCAGTTTCCGCATCTCCTCAGAACCGAGCAGCTCGGCAGGATTCGGAGGCACCGGGCCAGACGTCAATACTTTCAGGTTCGGAGCTTTGTCACACTTCTGAATCAGAACGTCGAGGTTTTTCTCGCCTGATAACCACGTGGTCAGACCCTTCGTGTTCGGCAGCTCAAACTGCGCGTGCAGCCGCGGGCGTCGCAGGTCGCAGTCGATCATCAGCACTTCAGCGCCGGTCTGCGCGAGCATGAACGCCGTGTTGATGCCGGTTGTGGTCTTTCCTTCGGCCGGTTGGCTGGACGTGATCAGGATCGTCTTCGGTGGTTTGCCGGCCGACGACAACAGCAACGAGGTGCGCAGGTGTCGATACGATTCAGCAATCGGCGAACGCGCATCAGTGATCATCGCCAGCGCGGTCGTGTTCGAAGGCGCGGGCGGTGGACCGCCACGCAGCGCTCCCTGCAACCGCGGCGCGCGATCGCCGCCCGCTGGAATCAACGCCAACGCGGGCAGATGAATATAACGATCGACGTCTTCGACTGACTTAACTGTGTCGTCAAGGAAGTCGAGCAGGAACGCGAGGCCAATGCCGCCACCGAGTGAAAGCAAGAACGCAATGACGATGTTTCGCAGGCGTGGTGGACCAACGGGACTCTTCGGCAATCTACTCGGAGTGGCGATGCTGACTTCGTTGCCGCCGTTTCCATTCGCCACGTCGAGCTCGCGCTTTCGTTGCACCAATGTATTGAGCAACTGCTTGTTGGTCTCGAGCTGGTGCGTGAGCGCCATCAAATCAATCGTGTCGCGCGTTTGCTGAGTAGTGGTCGCTTTCTGCTTTTCGTAAGAGTCACGCAACAGCCTCTCTTTCGTGGCCGCAGCTTCGTAGCGTCGCTGGATCGAGGTGAGAATCTCCGCCGGCGCTTTTAGCAGCTCGGCCTCAAGGCCTTTGATCTGCACGTCGAGCTTCTTCACCGCGGGCCATTCGGAGGTATAGGTGACCAGCAGCGCGTCGCGTTGCTCTTTGAGCTGCGAGATGCGCTCACGTAGTTTTTCCACGCGGCCCGACGTATTGACGTCGGGTACCGAAAACACATCCTTTTCATTCCTCGCTGCTTCGAGCTGCGCTTGCAATTGCTTCCGGTCGTTTTCCGCTGTCAGCAACTGAGCGCTCAGTGTTTGCAATCTCTCGGCTTCCAGATTTCCGGCGCTTCCGGTGGTCAGTGGCAGGTTATGGTTCTTCGCGTAGTTCCACTGTACTTCCTGATCCTGGTTAATCTGCGACTGGAGCCTGGCGATCTCGTTAGCCAAAAGATCTTCAGCCTTGGTCGATCCTTCCGTCGCGATCGCGAGGTTGTAGTTTTTGAAGACTTCAGCGAGCGTGTTGGCGACTTTCTGTGCCAGTTCCGGATCGGAATGGCGGTAGATGATCTTGACGAGATTCGTGTTGGGGATCGGCTCGATTGTTTCACCCGAGATGATCGCGTCTTCGTAAGCTTCTAACTTCTCGATCTCCTCAGGCGTCAACTTGCCCAACGCACTCTGCGATTCGTTGTTGACAGTCAAACCGCCGGGAACTGTGCGCTGTTGCTGTTGTTCCGTGCTCGGCTTCGGCGACGGGCTCGTAAACATGCGCCGCAAAGAATCGAAGAAGCCCGTTTGCGACTGGCTACCGAAGAATGAGGGGTTATGAGGTAAGTCGAGAGTCAGCACGACCTGGCGTGCGAGCGCCGGGTTTTGCAACAACTTGAGCTGCGTGCCCCAGAAATTTGGGTCGCTCTGTCCGATAATGATCTTGTCGCTCGATTGGAGGACGTTTGGTTGTTTTTGTTGAATTCTAATCGTCGTCTCACCCTCGTAGATTGAGGGAGACCGGAACGACTGAATTGCAACCAGCGAGGTGATCACCAGGACCAGACTCAAAATCAGCCACTTTCGCTTGAGAACGACAAATAGATAATCTTTTATGGTCGCGGGGTCGTTGGCGGAAACGCCGTAAGGTTTGCTCGGGGTAAAGTCCGCGAGGGGCCGATCCAGTGAACGGTCCAAACCCGTAACTGGAATTAATCGATTATCTTGTATAGACATAGTTCAGCCTCTTGTTGAAATCAGGACTGGGGCAAGAATAATAACAGAGTGTTCGAATCTCGCAAGGCGGAAGCACGGATTTCCACGGCCCATTTTGTGAAGTGAGGATGATTGACCTAGTATTTGGCCCGAATGGATTACGTTTCACGCGTAGTTGAAGTGCTCAAGATCGCTGCCGACGCTCTAACAACGTCGACTGAACGTCTCGAGCCGAAGCAACTGGAACGCGCTATTCAGTTACTTGCCAACTGTCGCGGGAAAGTTGTCGTGGCTGGTATCGGGAAGTCGGGTCTGGTAGCGCGGAAGATTGCCAGCACGCTGACCAGCACGGGAACGGCCGCTGTTTATCTTCACCCGGCAGATGCCTTACACGGCGACCTGGGAATCGTGACTTCAATGGATGTGGTGGTAGCGCTCAGCAACAGCGGGGAAACTGACGAGTTAATCGCGATGCTGCCGCACTTGAAACACAGGAATGTTCCCATCATCGCTATCGTCGGCGGGATAAAATCCACTCTCGCGCGTAACGCCGACGCGGTCCTGGATGCATCGGTAAAGCAAGAGGCGTGTCCACTTAATCTGGCTCCGACTACCAGTACGCTTGTTGCGCTGGCGATCGGTGATGCGCTGGCGGCGACGTTGATTCAGGTCAAGGGAATCACGTCCGAAGATTTTGCGTTGAATCATCCGGGCGGACGCATGGGCAAACGCCTGACGTTGAAAGTCAGCGACCTGATGCATGGCGGCGCCGACAACCCGACCGTATCGCCTGACGCGTCATGGACTACGATAGCCAGCGGTATCACTAAAGGTGGATTGGGCGCCGTCAACGTCATAGACGATGCCGGCCGGCTGGAGGGAATCATCACCGATGGCGACTTGCGACGCTCCTTCGAGAAGGTCAAAGCGGTAAACCTGGAGAAACTCACCGCCAGTCAAATAATGACGAAAAATCCGGTCGCAGTTTCACCCACTCTGCTCGCTTATGATGCTTTGCAATTGATGGAGAATCGGCCGCGTCAAATCGCCGTGCTGCCTGTAATCAATGAAGATCGCACTTGCCTGGGATTAATTCGAATACACGACATCGTCCGATCAGGACTTTAATCCTGAAAATCTGTGGCTACAAACTCTTCGAGCGCGGCTTCCCAGTCGCGAAGGGGTGGGAGGCCGAGCTTTTCAGAGCGCAGGCAGCGCAGGCGAGAATTGCGGGGGCGTGGAGCGGGACGGTTTAGGGTCTCTGATGAAATCGGTTCCACGACCGCTTCGCTATTCCCGATCAGCGCAACAACCTTACGCGTAAATTCTTCGAAAGTGACGCCCGGTCCACTGTTCGCCACGTGGTAGACGCCAGGAACTTTCAACTCCGCCAACTGTCGCAACCGCTCAGCCAAATCCGTTGCAGACGTAGGTGTTCCATACGTATCCGTTATCGCCTTCAGCTTCTCGCCTCGTCGCGCACGTTCCACAACAGTGCTCAGGAAATTAGTTCCGCCACGACCGAAGATGTATCCCGTGCGAACGACGATCGCACGATCGTAAGCCATTAAAGAAAGGCGCTCACCTTCAAGCTTTGCGCGCCCGTAAACGCTTTGAGGATTGGGTGCGTCGTCCTGTGTGTAAAACCCCTCTTTGGTCCCGTCGAAAACATAATCAGTCGAAATCGTTACGAACGCCGCGTTGAAATCCCGACTCGCACGCGCAAGGTTTTCGGGCCCACGAGCATTGACGGCAAATGCCCGTTCGACGTCTGACTCGCAACCATCAACATTGGTCCACGCGGCGCAATTTATCACCGCATCCGGTTTATCGTTGCTTACCGCTCGCCAGACACCCTCCGCATTCGCAATATCCAACTGCGCGTGAGCGTAAGCAAAAATTGTATCGCCGCTCGCCTCGCAAAATTCACATAGCGCCCGGCCAACCATTCCCGCCGCGCCTGTTATCAGTATTTTCAAACTGCGCCCACCTCGGTTCCATATTGCGTGCGGTAATAATCCCGGTACGCACCGCTGCGCGCCCGTTCAAGCCAGTGATTATTCTCGCGATACCATTCAATAGTCTTACGTAAACCACTTTCCCAGGTCTCAAGTGGTCGCCAACCCAATTGACTCTCAATCAACGTTGGATCGATAGCGTACCGGCGATCGTGTCCGGGACGGTCTTTGACGAATTGAATCAAGGATTGCGGTTTTCCAAGTGTGTCAAGAACCGACTTAACGACGTCGAGGTTACGACGTTCATTGCGCGCGCCGATGTTATAAACAGCCCCCGGTTCGCCGTTTTCGAGCGCTGATAATATTGCGCGGCAATGGTCGTCGACGTAGATCCAGTCGCGCACGTTTTGGCCGTCGCCATAGACTGGAATCGGTTCGTCATTCAGTGCGTTAGCAATAATCAGAGGCAAAAATTTCTCCGGAAATTGTCGTGGTCCATAGTTATTGCCGCAACGAGTGATGATAGTAGAGAGGCCAAATGTGTGATGAGCCGCGCGCACAAAATGCTCAGCCGCGGCTTTGGAAGCTGCGTACGGACTATTCGGCGCAAACGGTGACGCTTCAGTAAAAAACCCGTCTCCGTTTTCCGGCAAGCTCCCCATAACTTCATCCGTAGAAATATGGACGAAACGTTTTACGCCACGCTCGCGACTCGCATCGAGTAAAACCTGTGTGCCGGTAATGTTTGTTCGCAAAAACTCGGCGGCATTCGTGATGCTCCTGTCAACATGAGACTCCGCCGCGAAATTTACGACTACATCCGTCTGTTCATCCAGCGCGGCTAAGACCGCGCGTGGATCAGCTATGTCGCCCTTTACGAAGCGATAATGGTCCGTTTTTATTCCGGCGAGATTGTCCGGGTTTCCGGCGTAAGTAAGATTGTCAAAGTTAGTAACAAAACTCGACGGAAACGCATTGATAGTAAGGCGGACGAATGCGGAACCGATAAAGCCCGCTCCGCCGGTTATGAAGATTTTTCGCATTTGAGTGGTAGTCTGGACCGAAAACTCCGCACGGAAATTTTAATGAAAATATATCTTGACTTCTAAAAGCAGATAGATTAAAAAGGCGCCCTTTCTTGAGTCAAGGTTACTGCTTTTTGATTCCACAGTGAGCACGCCGACTCCCATTACGTAGTGGCGTATCTTCTGCCTTTAGGAATACTAAACGTCTTCAAGTTGCCACACTATACCTGCAATTTGAATGGTCCACTGAGTAAAACCCGAGCGGTTTGACTCTCGCCAGCAAGAGTTACGGAATTTTAGATTTTCAGATCCATGGTCCAACCGCAAAGGTTGGGTCACGGATTGAGCAGTAATCAAGTTGCTGTTCAATGTTCTTCGAGAATGGCTTCAATCGGTTCCTTCCACCGCCCCGCACATCCCCCGGCACCAGGCGGCGGAAGGGCAATTCCAACCGCGCATGCCCTGTATCTGAGCACACAAGGAGACATATGAATCAAAGAAGCGCACCCCTATCGCATTTTTTGCCGACGAAGTTCATTCGCATCTCTATTGCTGCTGCTGTTCTTAGCTTCGTAGCCCTGGGCGTGTCTTATACACCACGCTCCGCTTCATCACACGCAATAAAAATTCCGCAGCAAACAAAAATTTCTTCCGCTAGTGAGCCAAAGAGAACCTCGATGGCTCAAAATTACGCGTTAGGGGATGTGACGGACCACGCCATTCTTTCCCAGCCCTTGTCCTATTTATTCAATGGGCCACTGGAAACAACGCCGATGTTCGCTGAAAGCGTGACGCTCTATGCAGCCGATTGCGTTACGCCAAAGACAGCGTTCAATCTGGGAGAATCGGTTTGCGCCAAAACCGACGGAATCGATCTTAGCGTTGCAAACAACCACTACATGAACTGGATCGATTCCAGTTTGAATCAGACCAATGGGGGAACCATTACACAGAATCCCCAGTATTTTCTTTTCGTTCCTCCGTCCAGTGGAACCTGGAAGGCGACGGTAGGAAGAGTGGCCCCTGCGGATTCCTCGATTATCGGCACGCCACCGCTCTTCACGGTCAGCGACGGACCGGCGATTTCTACTTATGCGTCCAACTGCACGACGCCCCAGACTACTTTCACTTTAGGCGACACGGTTTGCGCGAAGGTGTCGGGCGTTGATCCGGCTTTCGGTCGGCGATTCGCCTGGTTAGATCCGGCTAATAACATCCGCTCGACTGCCGCGATCACGACGGATCCGCAGACTGACATTTTCTTCTTGCCGACGGATGAGATCGATCCGACATTGGGGAATGACAATCGCGGCGTTTGGAGAGCCAACGTGATTACCAGCCGTGGTTCAGTTGTACTTACCGCGAGATTCCTGGTACAGGCCACAACGCCTTCAACAGATCTCTCAGTAGCCAACCTCCTGGTAGGTTCTGTCCCGACAGGCGGTGATAGCGTGACGTTTTCTGTTTCCGTCTTTAACCGCGGGCCAAACGACGCGCAAAATGTCGTGATCACCGATCTAACGCCGGCGAACGCAACGTTCGTGTCAGTCACGCAAACATCCGGACCGGGTTTCTCTTGTACTGGTTCCACCACGGTGACGTGCACCAGTCCAATCCTGAAAGCGCGCGATACGGCGATCTTTTCATTTGTCTACACAGCAGGCGCCGCAGGATCAACCATCACCAATTCGGTTTCTGCTGTTAGTGATACTCAGGAAATCGAGAACGCCGATAACAGCGCCACGGACGGTCCTTACACGATTGGTCAAGCCAACGGTGGAGGTGGTGGCACGTGCACGGTCGCATGTCCTGACGACATCACGACTCCGGCAAATACTACCGAGAGCGGGAACGCCGGAGCGATCGTCCACTTCTCGGCGCCGAGCGGTAATGAGGAGTGCGGCACAATTACCACCGATCACTGCAACGATTGCTTCTTCCCAGAGGGGACGACCGTCGTAACCGCGACCTCGACAACAGGCGATAGTTGCAGCTTTACAGTAACAGTCACTCCGGCCGGCAGTTCGACAACGATTAGTTGCCCCGGCAGTAAGACCGGCAACGCGGATGGCAGCTGCGGGGCAAGCTTTAGCCTGGGCACCGCGTCCGCCGCAGGCCAAAACGTCACGGTCGTTGCTTTCCGCAACGATGGCAAACCGGTGTACACGTGCGACGAGTTCGGTAACTGCACACGTAACAGTTCCGATGGGCCATTCAACGTCGGCACCACCACCGTCACCTGGTTCGCATATGCTCATGACATCGCGGGGCCGTTTAACGCAGGGACGGGCGATGAAGAGAGCCATCGAATCGGCAGCGCGACATGCGTACAATTGGTCACGGTAAATGATGTTACCCCGCCGAACATCGGGGCCGGTAACACCACCGTCGCTGCCGACGCGAGTTGCCAGGGCACCGTGCCCGACTTCAGTAGTACCGTCAGCGATAATTGCGCGTGCTCTGCATCTGACAATTCGGAAGAATGCCAGAATCACAGCGACATCGCCTACAGCCAGTCACCGGCGGCCGGCACCATACTTCCGCTGGGAAGTTACACCGTCCACATCGAGGCGAATGACGGCACCAACAACGCCACGAAAGACATCACTCTGATCGTGGCCGATCAGACGCCGCCCACGATCAGTTGCCCGACTAACATTACCGTTTACCTGCCGCTGAATACCACGGCCACGTCGATGGTCGTCAACTACACGGCGCCCACCGGGCAGGATAACTGCACCGGAGTGACGACGGCCCGAACGGCGGGTCTGGCGAGCGGTGCTTCATTCCCGGTGGGTACCACCACCAACACCTTCCGCGCGACGGACGCTGCAGGCAACACTGCCGAATGCAGCTTCACCGTGACGGTGTTGTACAACTTCACCGGGTTCTTTAGTCCAGTCAGTAATCCGCCGACGCTGAACAACGTGAACGCCGGTAGAGCGATCCCGCTGAAATTCAGCTTGAGTGGTAACAAGGGACTGAGTATCTTTGCCACCGGCTATCCGGTGTCTCAGCAGATTGCGTGCGACAGTTCGGCGCCGCTTTCTGAGGTTGAAGGAACTGTAACAGCGGGCGGCAGCACGCTCTCTTACACTACGGACCAGTACCACTACAATTGGAAGACGGAATCGTCCTGGGCCGGTACCTGTCGGATGCTAAACGTCAAATTGAACGACGGGACCGAGCACACGGCGCTGTTCAAATTCAAGCCGTAATTTTCCGGTTGGAGCGCTGTATTTTTACAGCGCTCCAACCGTTGTACTTCACGTTAGCTTTTTATATGACAAGCAATGCTTGGCACCAACTCGGGAAACTCGGCGCAACAGTGGGCGGAACTGATCCGTGTTCTACTGGCGGCCATCCCCAACTTTCAATTGGAAAAAAAGGAGACTCCAAATGAACAAGTTTCGGTTCACGATTAAGCTTCTGGTAATCGCGACCTTCCTGCTCGCGTTTGCCTCTATTGCCCAGGCGCAGGCGACCCGCACCTGGGTTTCCGGCGTCGGCGACGACGTTAACCCCTGCAGTAGAACTGCCCCTTGCAAGACATGGGCGGGCGCAATCTCCAAGACCGCCGCCGGCGGTGAAATTGACGCGCTTGATCCAGGTGGTTTTGGCGCAGTCACTGCCACCAAATCGATTACCCTCGACGGCACGACCGGTGCGGGCTTCGGCTCGATCCTTTCTAGCGGCGTCAATGGCGTCAACGTCAATGATTCCGCGACGGCAACACCGAACACGATTATTGTTACGCTGAGGAACCTGTCCATAAATGGCGCCGGAACAACACTCGGTCTCAACGGCGTCAATTTCACGTCCGGAAAAGCCGTACATGTTGAGCACTGCCAGATTTTTAACTTCTCGCAGAATGCCATCAGCATGAATGTCAACAACACCGGCGGCAGTCTGCTCCACGTGGAGGACACCAGCATTTACAACGTCAACCAGGGCATCCGCGTGGCCAACGCCGGTACCGGATTTGCCGTGGCGGTAATCGACGGCACCCGTATCAGCCAGATTACCGGGTCAAACGCGAGCGGGGTACGACTTGAGAACAACGGGTCCGCTGAGATTCGCGATAGCCAGATCTCTTTCGCCTTGAACGGCGCTACCGCCAACGGAGTCAACGTAACCACGGCGAACGGTAGCGTTTCGCTTATTAACACCAAAATCTCTCGCTGCCTGGTCGGCATAAACATTGCCGCTGCCTCAACAAATCGGATCACGCATTCACAGGTGATCCTAAATGGTGTCGGCGTGCAGTTTGCCGGCGGTGGCATCCTGCGATCATTTGGCGATAACGTTTATGATCAGAATACCAACTTCGCAGGTGGCGCGATTTCGCCTCAAGGCCAGCAATAGCTGAGGCGTTTTCCTTCCCCAACCAAGCCCGCCGGTAAAGGTTACCGGCGGGCTTTTTCATCGTCGATAGACCTGACCGCGTCATTTGATCGACCGCTAGACGGAAGTGACTGGTTTAAGTTATTAATAATCTGCGTCAACGGAAGTCTCGCAACGGCATCGCTGCCTGGGCGATTGAGAGGCCGGCGAGGCTTTTTTTACGCGCGCTCGAATTCGATGAACACCATCGCGCAAGCGACACCGCCAAACAGCACCGCAGAATCTGATTCGAAGCCAGTGATGCGCACGGTTCCAATTGTGCTGGAACCGACGACATCTTTGATTCCGGTCAGCCTCGGCGAGCTGTGGGCCTATCGGGAACTGCTATACTTCCTGATCTGGCGTGACCTCAAGGTTCGCTATAAGCAAACCCTGCTCGGGGTAGCCTGGGTGATCATGCAACCCTTGATAATGGCGGCAGTGTTCACGATCTTTCTTGGCAGGTTCGCGCGCATACCGTCTGCCGGAGTGCCTTATTTGTTGCTGGTATTCAGTGGACTTGTTCCGTGGACGTACTTCTCTACTGCTGTGCTTACCAGCGGCAACAGCGTCGTAGGAAACGCTCACCTACTTACCAAGGTTTATTTTCCGCGGCTGATTGTTCCGCTCAGTGCGATTGGTGGGCGGCTGGTAGATTTTGCCATTTCCTCCCTGGTGCTGGCGGGCCTCATGGTTTATTACCGTGTCGACCTCAGTTGGAAGCTCGTGACAGCGCCGGTCTTCATTTTGCTGCTGACAGCTTTGGCGTTTGGTGTCGGCACCTTAACTGCAGCCTGGAACGTGAAGTATCGCGACGTCAGCATCATGCTGCCGGTAATCGTGCAGGTGTGGTTGTTTGTTACCCCGATAGTTTACCCGGTCGACATTGTGCCTGAGCGTTGGCGATCGCTTTATTCCTTGAATCCGCTGGTGGGATTGATCGAAGGTTTTCGTTCCGTTTTGCTGAATCGTCCCTTGAATTTGAACGCCCTGCTGATTTCGACGGTCATCACCGGCGCATTGGTGATATACGCACTATTCGTCTTTCGCCGGATGGAGAGAGATTTTGCCGATGTAGTTTAGCGTCTCAATGTCTGATTCGATTATTAAAGTTCGGAACCTCAGCAAGCAGTTTCGCTTGGGAGCGAACTCTTATTCAAATCGCACCCTGGGCGAAGCTTTTGCGGCGCATCTGCGTGCACCGCTGCGAACGAAGTCGAGTAAGAGCGAGGAGTCAAAGCGAACTGTTTGGGCCCTCCGTGATGTTAGTTTCGAAGTCAAAGCCGGTGAGGTCGTTGGAATTATCGGGCCAAACGGAGCCGGAAAGTCGACACTGCTGAAAATCCTTTCGCGCATTACCGAGCCTACGTCAGGCCGTGCTGAGCTGTACGGTCGCGTGGGTTCACTTCTGGAAGTCGGCACAGGTTTCCATCCCGAGCTTACCGGACGGGAAAACATTTTCCTGAATGGCGCGGTGTTGGGAATGAGACGCGCAGAGATCGAACGCAAATTTGACGAGATTGTCGCTTTCTCAGAGATTGGCCGGTTCCTGAATACACCGGTTAAGCGGTACTCGAGCGGAATGTACATGCGGCTCGCGTTTGCGGTGGCTGCGCATCTGGATCCGGAAATCCTTTTGGTTGACGAGGTGCTGGCCGTTGGCGACGCACAGTTTCAGGCGAAGTGCATGGGCAAAATGGGTGACGTCGCGCGCGGCGGTCGCACTGTGCTTTTTGTCAGCCACAACCTCAACAGCATTCTCACTCTGTGTCGCCGGTCAATTCTCATCAAAGATGGAGAGATAAGTTACAATGGTCCATCGTCTGAAGCTGTTAGTCGATATGTCGCATCCGGCACGAGAGAGTTCACGGGCGAGCGAATCTGGCGGGATCAGGCCACGGCGCCAGGCAATGAAAAAATTCGCCTGCGCGCTGTGAGAATAGTGTCAGGATCCAAAATCACGACCGATGTCGATATCAAGGACGATGTTCGGATTGAGATCGAATTCTGGAATTACCGGCCAGACGCTCGGATCACTGCGAGTATTCACCTTTTGGACAAGCTAAAGACTGGCGTACTCGCGTCTGCTAACTTACCTTCGGCAAATCTGGTTCAGGATCAGTGGTGCGACAAGTTATATCCGGCCGGTGTTTTTCGCACCGTATGCACCCTCCCCGGCAATTTCCTGAACGAAGGGCGTTATCACATTAATGTAATCCTGCTGACGAACATCACGAACATCGAGGTTTTTCTCGAGCAGGCAATGACTTTCGACGTTTACGAAAGTGGCGCTATGCGAGGCGATTATGGTGGCGATTGGTTAGGAGTCGTGCGCCCCAAACTTGCCTGGCAGACCGAACGGTTAAACGCCAACGCAGTTGAATCACAGGAGCAACCGGCTTGAAAGTTGTGATCCTTTGCGGGGGTCAGGGCACGCGCCTCCGAGAAGAGACGGAATACAGGCCCAAGCCGTTGTTGGAAATCGGCGGTCGCCCGATACTCTGGCACATAATGAAGATCTACGCCCAAGCGGGCTTTCGTGACTTCGTACTATGCTTGGGCTACCGGGGGCAGATGATTAAGGAGTATTTTCTTAATTACGAAGCAATGAACAATGATTTCACCGTCTGTCTCGGCCAAAAACAGCGAATCGCCTACCATAACGCTCACGATGAGCAAGACTTTAACGTGACGATGGCGGATACAGGTTTGGAAACTATGACCGGGGGCAGAGTTAGCATCGTCAAAAAATACATCGATGACGACAACTTCATGGTGACCTATGGAGACGGCGTCGCCGATTTGGACGTTCGGGCGGTGTTTGACTTTCATATGTCGCATGGTCGGATCGCAACGGTCACCAGCGTTCGTCCGACTTCCCGGTTCGGCATCCTCGATCTGTCCGATAAGAGTGAGGTTCGTGGCTTCGTCGAAAAACCCCAACTGGACGGGTGGGCGAATGCGGGCTTCATGGTTTTCAACCGTCGCATATTTGATTATCTCGGCGGTGACAACTGCATTCTGGAGCGCGAACCGTTGGAACAACTCGCGCGCGAAGGAGAACTCCTGGCTTATCGTCACGAAGGCTTTTTCTACGCCATGGATACCTATCGCGAATACCTCTATCTCAACGATCTGTGGAGCTCCGGGAAAGCTCCCTGGAGAATTTGGAAATCATGAACGGCTTCTGGCGCGATCGTCCGGTATTCGTAACCGGCGCGACTGGCCTGGTGGGCGCGTGGCTGGTGCGCTACCTCGTCGACGCGGGCGCTGACGTAGTCTGTTTGATACGCGATTGGATACCTCAAAGCGAAGTGATACGCGCTAAGCTGATCGAGCAGGTAAAGGTAGTGAGGGGAGATGTGCGCGATCAGGCGGTTGTCGAACGGGCATTAGGCGAGTTCGAAGTGGTCACCGTTTTTCACCTCGCGGCTCAAACAATCGTAGGCATCGCCAACCGTAATCCGGTTTCTACTTTTGAGAGTAACGTCCAAGGCACCTGGTCGTTGCTCGAAGCTTGCCGTAGAAGTCCTACGGTCAAACAAATCGTTATTGCCTCTTCGGACAAAGCTTACGGTGATCATGACAAGCTGCCGTATGACGAGGAGGCGCCGCTGCAGGGCCGGCACCCGTACGACGTAAGTAAGTCTTGCGCCGACTTAATCGCACGCAGCTATGCTGATACTTACGGCTTGCCAGTGGCGATTACCAGATGCGGCAACTTTTATGGTGGCGGCGACCTGAACTGGAACCGCATTATTCCCGGATCCATCCGCTCAATCTTGTACGGTGAGCGACCAGTCATTCGGTCCGACGGTTCCTACATTCGGGATTACTTCTACGTCGAGGATGGCGCCGCGGCCTACGCGCTTCTTGCGGAACGTCTTGCCGAGCGCCCGGAACTCGCAGGTCAAGCGTTTAACTTCTCGAACGAGATTCAGGTGACGGTCCTGGAGTTGGTGCAGCGTTTGTTGGAGCTGATGGATTCCAAACTCGAACCTGAGATTCGTGATGAAGCAAGCAATGAGATTCGCCACCAGTATCTTAGTTCAGCAAAGGCTCGGCGCGAGTTAGCATGGTCTCCGCTGTTCAAACTGGACGACGGACTGCGAAGAACGATTGATTGGTATCGAAAATTTTTGGCGTATGACTGATCGTGCCGATGAGTTGCGTGCGCGGATCCGGGATTTAGTTGCCGAGTACTTTGACGCAGCTTTTGCCTCGCGCGAATTCATTCCCGGTGAAACTACGGTCCCGGTGTCGGGCAGGGTTTTTGACGCGGCGGAGCTGCAGTATTTGATGGACGCCAGTCTCGATTTTTGGCTGACGACTGGTCGTTTTGCCGCGCAGTTTGAAAAGGAATTCGCTGCCTTCTTCGGGCTGCGGCACGCGCTGCTCGTCAATTCCGGTTCTTCCGCCAATCTACTGGCGCTCACATCTCTTACTTCGCCTACCCTTGGAGAACGCGCCTTGCGCCCCGGCGACGAAGTGATTACGGTGGCGGCAGGCTTTCCGACAACTGTAAATCCGATTATTCAGAATCAGATGGTTCCGGTTTTTGTCGATGTCACGATTCCAACCTACAACATTGATTCAAGTCAGCTCGAAGCGGCGCTTAGCACTCGGACGCGTGCGGTCATGCTGGCCCATACACTCGGAAATCCCTTCGACCTGGCCACGGTCTCGGCGTTCGTGAAGCAACATAACCTCTGGCTAATTGAGGATTGTTGCGACGCGGTCGGCGCTACTTACAAGGGACAACATGTAGGATCGTTCGGCGATTTAGCGACGGTCAGCTTCTATCCTGCGCATCACATCACGATGGGAGAAGGTGGCTGTATCCTCACCGATCGTCCCGCATTGAAAAAACTGGTTGAGTCTTTTCGTGACTGGGGTCGTGATTGCTGGTGCGATCCGGGAAAGGAGAACACCTGCGGCAAACGTTTTGACTGGCAATTGGGTGGTCTACCGCATGGTTACGATCATAAATACATCTATTCTCATGTCGGATACAACTTGAAGCTGACGGACATGCAAGCCGCTGTTGGTGTCGCGCAGCTACGAAAGTTGCGGGACTTCATCGAGACGCGGCGCAGCAACTTTCAAACCCTCTTCAAGGGACTGACGGACTTACAGGAATTTTTCATCTTGCCGGAGGCCACCGAGCGTTCGGAGCCGAGCTGGTTCGGGTTTCCGCTGTCTATTCGGCCCGACGCGCCATTCTCGCGGGACCAACTGATTCGCTACCTGGAAGAGCACCACGTCAGGACACGATTGGTGTTTGCCGGAAATCTCGTGCGGCAGCCTGCTTATCGCAACGTGCAATATCGTCTTGCCGGAAGTCTGGAAAAAACTGACTTTGTTATGGCGCAATCCTTTTGGATCGGTCTGTACCCTGGTCTTTCCCGCGAAGCTCTAAGTTATACGGTAGACACCATACATCGAGCCGTAGAGAAATTCCGCAACTGACGATTGCGACTGAACACGAGTCCCCACACTTGCTTTCGACGGCAAGGTTAACTTCGCAACCGCAATGACAAAGCCGGCAAGACATCGGATCATTGAAGAGGACCTGGCACTGATTGCGGCCGCAGACCTCCCGTGGCATCTGTTCCGGAAAAAAGCGGTCCTCATCTCCGGAGCAAATGGCTTCTTGCCTGCTTATATGGTCGAGTCGTTGCTGCGTCGTAACGAAGTAGAGAACGATTTACAAGTCAAAGTAATCGCCCTCGTCAGAAACCAGGAGAAAGCCTTTACCCGGTTTGCTTCATACCACGGACGGCACGATTTGGAGTTTATTGTCCAGGACGTGTGCGAACCGATCTTCACTGATCGCAAAGTTGACTATGTGATTCACGCTGCGAGTCCCGCCAGCCCGAAGCAGTTCGGACTTGATCCGGTCGGCACAATGGGGGCAAACCTTCAAGGCACGCAGAGTCTCCTTCGATTTGCCAGGGATCAGAAGGCGGAACGATTCCTTCTGTTTAGCAGCGGTGAGGTTTACGGCGAAGTCAGCGCCGCGAATATTCCTACCAAAGAGGACGCATACGGCTATTTGAATCCGACGGCCCTGCGTTCTTGTTACGCTGAAAGCAAGCGCGCTGCTGAGTCGCTGTGCATCGCCTGGTCTCATCAGCATCATGTGCCGGTAACGATCGTTAGACCTTTTCATACGTATGGACCAGGCATGAACTTAGAGGACGGCCGCGTTTTTTCTGACTTTGTCGCCGACATCGTCCACGGCCGGGATATCGTCATGAACAGCAGCGGGAGCGCGCGACGGGCCTTCTGTTATTTAGCTGATGCGACCCTCGGTTTCTTTACCGTCCTTTTGAAGGGTGAAAACTGCGAAGCCTACAACGTCGGCAACGACCAGGCAGAAGTCAGCATAGTGGATTTGGCGCATTGCCTGGCGCGGCTATTTCCGCGGACGCAAGTCATCCGCCACGCGCCTGATCCGAGTTCAACTTATCTGCCAAGCACTGTTTCAAGAAGTTGCCCTGACATCAGTAAACTCTGCGCTCTTGGGTGGCGGCCCACCACTTCCATCGAGACTGGTTTCAGGCGAACGATCGAGAGTTTTCTATGAACCTATTCAGCATCAACGAGAAATATCAGGCCGGCTCGATTTCCAAACCAGACTACATTGACGAAATGCATAGTGTGCATCGAATCCTGTTTGATTACGCTGAGTTCATCCGGCACACAGATATTGCTCGAATAGAAATCACCGACGGCCTGGTGGTAATGACTTCGCGCAACGCGGGCATCAAGGTTGTGTGTAACTCGACCGACAAACGGATCGCGCCGATTGAGATTTTGAACTTTGGCCGCTATGAACCGGCTGAAACGGATATGATCCTGAAACTTATTGAACCAAATCACAATGTTTTCGACATTGGCGCAAACATAGGATGGTACTCGCTTAGCATAGCGAAGCGTTTTCCGGCGGCGAAAGTGTTTGCCTTCGAGCCTGTCCGCGCGACCTTTGAATACCTGCAATCCAATTTGCGACTAAATGGGCTGACGAACATTCAGCCCTACAATTTTGGGTTTTCGGATCGGGAAGCTGACCTGGTCTTCTATTACCAGGCTGACGGGGCGGGCTCAGTTAATGCATCAGCCGTAAATCTGTCCGATAGCGCCAGTGCCCACGAGGAAAAATGTCATGTGCGAAAGATGGATGACTTCATCAACGATATGGGTGTGCGGGCCGACTTTATCAAGTGTGATGTTGAGGGGGCAGAGCTTTTTGTGTACCTTGGTGCGTTGGAGTGCTTGAAAAGAGATGCGCCTATTGTGTTCACCGAAATGCTCCGTAAATGGTCGGCCAAATTTGGCTATCACCCCAACGAGATCATTCGACTGTTAGCGGGCATTGGTTATCGATGTTTCGTGGTAAATGGCGATGCGTTAACCGAGTTTCGCGAAATGGACGATGAGACCACGCAAACAAATTTCTTCTTTTTGCACGCTGAGAAGGACGCTTCCAAAATCGACCGTTATCTCCAGGACTCGCCAGGATAAGCAGAAGCTAGTCCAGCGTAGGCCGCGCACGTGAGCATAGTTGTCGCGGACGCTTAAACTGAATCGTTCGCTTCTGGGCGGGAAAGTTTACAAATGAAGGTTTCCGACTACATCGCAAGGTTTTTGGCGGCCCAGGGCGTTAAGTACGTCTTTGAAATGTCCGGCGGAATGATCACGCACCTCCTCGACTCTATGTATTCCCTGGGCTCTCCACAGATCGTTAGCATGCACCACGAGCAAGCGGCAGCCTTCGCAGCCGATGCCGTCGGCCGTCTTACCGGCGTGCCGGGCGTGGCGCTGGCTACAAGCGGCCCTGGCGCGACTAATCTCCTGACGGGCATCGGCAGTTGCTATTTCGATTCGTCGCCCGCCGTTTTTATCACCGGCCAGGTTAATCGGGCTGAGCAAAAGGGCGAACGACAAATCAGACAACTTGGTTTTCAGGAGACGGATATCGTCGCGATGGCAAAGCCGATTACAAAGGCTGCGTGGCAAGTTCGTGACGAATCCGAGCTGCCGGAAATGTTGGCGCGGGCATTTAATGTTGCGACGACTGGCCGGCCTGGTCCGGTTCTGCTCGACATACCCATGGATGTGCAGAGAGCAGACGTTCAAGCTCCGGTCACGAGGCAGACCTTGGATGACCAGGTCCACAATCTCATGTCAGACGATGCGTTATGGGATGAGATGTTCGGCGCGCTGAGAAATGCCGAGCGCCCTCTCGTATTGGTTGGTGGAGGAATTCGCGCGGCGTGGGCAACTGAGGCCCTGCGGACTTTTCTTCGAAAGACTCGGCTGCCGGCGGTCAACTCGCTCATGGCGGTCGATGTCTTGCCGTGGGAAGATCCACTGAGAGTTGGCATGATCGGCAGCTACGGAAATCGTTGGGCCAATCTGGCTATTGGTGAATCTGATTTCCTGCTGGTACTTGGCAGCAGGTTGGATGTGAGACAGACCGGCTCTGAGACAGCAGCTTTCAAAGGCGACCGGGTCATCTTTCACGTCGATTGCGAAAACGGCGAAATCAACAACCGGGTGATTGGGTGCCGGCCAGTCGTCTGCGGCCTAAAGGAGTTTCTGGAAGCCGCAGTTGCTCGCGCTAACGGGTTAACGTTCGAGGACCGCACGACATGGGTGGCGAAAATAAGTGGCTTGCGCAAACAATGGCCTGACACTAACGAGCTTGACGTTCCCGGCATCAACCCGAATGAGTTCCTGCATCAGTTGGCCCGGGCATCGCAACGAGCAGCCGCTTACATTGTCGATGTGGGCCAACATCAGATGTGGGCGGCTCAGTCTCTGGAGCTACAACCGGAACAAAGGTTCCTGACGTCGGGCGGCATGGGCTCGATGGGATTTGCATTACCGGCGGCAATTGGCGCCAGTCTCTGTGATCGTTCGCGGCCCACGGTGTTGATTGCGGGTGATGGCGGTTTTCAGTCGAACATTCAGGAATTGCAGACCGTGGTTAGAAACCAACTGCCGATAAAGATGGTGATTATTAATAACAACTGCCATGGCATGGTGCGACAGTTTCAGGAAAGCTATTTCGACGCGCGCTATCAGTCCACGCTTTGGGGATACAGCGCTCCGGACTTTGCCCGAGTCGCAAAAGCTTACGGGATCGACACGCAGACCGTTAAAGACAATGCGGAAGTCGAAGGGGCAATAAGATGGTTGTGGGAGTCACCTTCCGAGCCCGGTTTATTACAAGTTATGGTCGATACTTATGCCAATGCGCTCCCCAAGATCGCGTACGGTCATCCTATTACCGAGATGGAGCCTTTCGCTAAGCCGCTGGAAATGGAAGGAACCTGAGCGAAGTTCGGGCGAGGACTGACGCTGAGGCTTACATGGCGCCAATACTTTCGATTTGCATATTCACCTATAACCGGGCCGCTCTGCTTAGATCGGCGCTTGGTTCGCTTGTTGCTCAGGTAAAAGAGCTCGGTGATGAGGTCGAACTGGTCGTTTCCGATAATTGCTCGCTCGATAACACCAGGGAAATTGTAGAGGAGATGAGCCGGCGGTGCCCGATTCGATATCACAGGAATGACGAGAACATTGGCTCGATCCGCAACGCCCGGCAGTCGGTCGAAAAGCTGGCTCGCGGCGAGTTTTGCTGGCTTCTCGGCGATGACGAGTTGGTGCGCAAAGGGGCGCTGCGCGCAATCGTTCAGGCGCTAAAGACTCACCCGGAGCTGGACTATTTTTATGTCAACTATTCAATGGATAGCTTCGAGCGCCGCGAAGGTATCTCAGTGGAAGCCGATGATTTTCCAGAGTGGACGCAAACTGGTAGCAAAAACCTTGAAGAGCGAACGGTCAATCGTTGGGAGGAACTGATCGCGGAAGACTTCAACGGGCTAACCGCAATTTACAGCTCGATCTACCGGCGTTCGGCCTGGTTGCGCGCGGCGCCAGGCTTAGTAGAGGGAGAGTTTTGCTCGTCTGTAGATCAGACTTACCCGCACACGGCGATCTTCTCCAGGACAATGGTTGGCAAACCCGCGTGGGCGAGCGGGTACCCATGGACCATTATGTGCGGGAAAGAAAGCTGGTCGGAATTCATTCCGGCAGTGATTCTGCTCCGCTTTCACGAGCTGCTCGATCGCTATATCGACGCGGGGGTTCATCCACGCTTTGTTGAAGCACATAGGAGACGTATGCTCAGGTATGCGTCTGAACCGCTGTGCCGGCTGTTTACAGGCGAGAAGCTGGCGGGTCTTGAGGAGTTCTCTGTCCTGGCCTTCGCCGGCAAGCACTGGCGTTACCCCGAGATGTGGCGGGCTTTGCGAAACGCCGCCACGTCCGCGCCTCTGCGCCGCGTCGCGAAGTGCTCTCTAACGCTGGCCGCACTGGCTATCCCAGGCAAACTCTCGCACCGGGTTGGAACGGGATTGGCTAAGTTGCGCGGTGGGCAGGCCGCGCGCGGCACGAATAGCCTATGAGTGATCTGTCCCCTTCTTTGTTTACCAGAGTCAACTTTTCCCTGTGAACATACCGCCAGAGCTTCGCTGTATACAGCACGGATTGCGGCTGTCCACATTTGATGCGGGACCAGTCGAGACAGCGCGCGAGTTGGTATGCTCCGAGGGCTGCCGCGTGCCCGTGGTCAAGGGCATCCCGCGCTTCATCGAGCAAACCAGCTACGCCGATGCGTTTGGCATCCAGTGGAATGCCTTTCGCAAAACGCAACTCGACTCGCATACCGGCACAACAATCTCAAGAGATCGTTTGACGCGATGCTTTGGGGGTTCATTGCGAGTCGTCGAGGGAAAATCTGTACTGGAAGTTGGTTGCGGCGCGGGGCGGTTCACCGAGCTGTTGTTAGCGGCGGGCGCGCGCGTATTTGCGTGCGATTTGTCGTCTGCCGTCGAGGCGAACTATCTGAATTGCAACCACGCAACCGATTACTTTGTTTGCCAGGCCGACGTTCGCAGTCTGCCGGCGGCGAGAAATGCGTTCGACTTTGTTATGTGCCTGGGTGTGATTCAACACACACCTTCGCCTGAAGAAACGATGAAGGCGCTCGCGAGTTATGTTCGACCGGGCGGGATGTTAGTAATAGATCATTACACTTCCGGTTACCCGCAAAACTTCCTGCAGCGAAACATCCGCAAAGTGTTAATACGCCTGCCGCCGCGTCTGGAGAAATCGCTCGCCGTAGGTCTCGCGCGTGCGCTGTTGCCGCTGCACCGACTGACCTGGAAGAACCGTCGCGGTTTGTGGCGCTTGCGCGAACCGCTGTTGCGACATTCGCCGCTGCTTGATTACCGGGACATCTATCCGGAATTGGGTGAAGAGCGGCTCGCGGAATGGTCGATTCTCGATACCAACGACACTTTAACCGACTATTACAAACATATTCGGACTGCGGAAGAAATCCAGGCGGTGCTGCATTCGTGCGGACTGGTTGATCTTGAAATCGCCTGCGCGGGAAATGGCGTTGAGGCACGTGCTAGAATGCCCGCCGCCGAAAATCAAAACACGATCAGAGCGTAAGAATCAGGAAATGTGTGGCATCTGCGGAGTGTGGGGCAAAGAAAACGGCGACGTCGTTCGCGCGATGGTTGCAGCCATGCACCATCGCGGTCCTGACGATTCCGGCATCTTCAACGATCCCCACGTATCTCTCGGTATGACGCGGCTGGCAATCATCGATCGCACCAGTGGCGGACATCAACCGATGGTCTCTCACAAAAACGATATCGTCGTCGTTTATAACGGAGAGCTATACAATTTTCAGAGCGAGAAAACATTGCTTGAACAGCAAGGCTACTCGTTCGCCTCAACGTCCGACACCGAGGTTGTGCTGCGGATGTACGAGCACTATGGCGACGACTTCGTCACGCGAATGCGCGGCATGTTCGCGCTCGCCGTTTACGATCGGCGACGTGGGCCGGGACGCGAGCGGCTCTTGCTGGCGCGTGATCAAATGGGGATCAAGCCGTTGCTGTACGCGCACGTTAACGGAAATCTGGTATTTGCTTCCGAAATAAAAGCTCTCCTTGCCGGCGGTTTAGTGTCTCGGGAAATCGATCCGGTTGCGCTGCGGCTGCTTTTAACTTACGGTTCGATCTATCAACCCCGCACAATGCTGCGAGATGTGCGCATGCTGCTGCCGGCACATCGTCTGATTGCGGAAGGTGGACGTGAGCGAATCGAACGTTACTGGTCGCTCAGTACGAAGCGACACAAGTATTTGCATGATCTACCGTACGAACAGCAGGTCGACATAGTCGCAAGCGCTCTGGAGGAATCCGTACGACTTCAAATGATTTCCGACGTGCCGCTGGGAGCGTTTCTCTCTGGCGGCATCGATTCCTCTCTGCTTGTTGCATTGATGGCGCGCCAGGTCACTGGAAAACGAGTCAAGACGTTTTCAGTTGGGTTCGAAGCCGAAGGACGCGCAATAGATGAAACCGATGATGCGGAACGAACAGCGCGATTCATTGGCACTGACCACTCACGGGTCGTCGTATCCGGAGGGGAAGTACGAGAACGGATCTGTCACATAGCCCGCGCGTTGGACCAACCGTCGGTAGACGGAGTGAACAGCTATTTCGTGTCGTTGGCTGCGCGCAGTGCCGTCACGGTTGCCATCTCGGGCACTGGTGGCGACGAACTGTTTGCGGGTTATCCCTCGTTCATCAAAATGAAGCTCCACATAAAGGGCAACGGGAATGCTTCGCGGATGGGCGCAATGCGCGGCAAGCTTAGCCATCTGGCGAACAAGTCCTCGTTTGATCGTTTGGTATTCCTACGTGGAGGTTGGCGTATCGATCGTTTACGACAAGAGAGTTTTCTGAATCAGTATGGCTCGATCAACATAGTCTTCCATACAAATGAGGCAACAAAGTTAACTGCGCCGCACCTTAGAAAAACAGCTCAGGCCGGCCGCTCATTCCACCAGGACTGCATTCAAATAGACGAGCTGCCAACTGCTGACGTAATAGAACGTACGAGCGCCCTCTGTTTGCGTGGCTATACGAACAGTCAATTGCTGCGCGATATTGACGCAGTGTCAATGAGCCATTCGCTGGAAGTTCGCGTACCTTTTCTCGACCCGGTTATTGCTGACATTGCGATGTCGCTGCCGGACCATGTTAAGCTGGGCAACCTGTCAGCTTTTTCCAGTTTTGGCGACGCAGTCGCAGGTTCATATCGTGCCACCGGTGCGAAACGTATACTGCTCGATATCGGCAAGAAGTTCCTTCCATCCGACTTCGATCTCACTCCGAAGCGCGGCTTTGGAATGCCTTTCGGTGATTGGCTGCGTGGTCCGCTTCGTGACGTGCTCGAAGATACATTGTCAGTCGACGCCACACGGCAGCGTGGATTACTCGATCCCGCCGGCGTCACGGCAGTGAAAGACAATTTCCAAAATAATTCAGGTCCCTGGTACGAACCATGGCTACTGATGATGCTTGAGCTTTGGGGGCGCGAGGTACTTGATCGGAGTTCGACACCGCCCGACCTTTATTCTCAGACACAACCGAACTGCACTGCGTTCGTCACCGGTGCGGAAAGAATATGAGGAGTTCTTCATTTGATACCGACGAATTATTGGGTAAGCCGAAGATTCTCTTCATTGGGCCCGGTGAGAGTTCACACACCCACTCCTGGATCGATCTCTTAAACGGAGCCGATTTCAACGTTCGCTTGTTTTCTTTACCGCAGGGTAGTCCACCCTGCGATTGGCCGATCAAGACTTACCTCACAGAGTATGGGCAGAGAGAGATTAATCCTTCGAACCGCCTCTATGTTTTTGCTTCCGGCAAATTGAAACGGTTCGCCAAAAGAAGTGCCGGCGCCTTGTTGAGGCAGGCATGGACACCTGACCCGGTTATTGAGACCTGGCTGGCAAAAATCATTCGGCATTGGCAACCCGACATCATCCACACGTTAGGAATGGAACATGCCGGAGAGCTTTACTTTGACGTGCGCCGTAAGTATGAGCTTAATGGTTTCGGGAAATGGGTCCTGCAACTGCGAGGCGGTTCTGATCTCGCACTGCGCCGTTTCGATCCCGAGCAGACGCCACGCATCGCTGAGCTCTTACGCTCATGCGATTTACTTGTCAGTGACAACAAACAAAACTTTTGTATTGGCCGGCAAATGGGTGTACGTGAGGATCAGCTTGCAACGATTTCTCCTGTTCCTGGAACCGGCGGAATCGATGTTGACGCTTTGGCGGCACGCCGGCTCGGGCCGCCATCGCAAAGCAAGTTGATTCTCTGGCCCAAAGCCTATGAGTGCCCCTGGTCCAAAGCGCTGCCCGTTTTCGAGGCACTTAAAATCTCCGGCGAGCAGATTCAGCAATTCGACATTCATATTCTGGCTACAACCCCGGAAACTGAAGCATGGTATCTGGCGCTGCCACCGGAGGTCAGGAAGGTTTGTCACATGCATGGGCGCGTACGCAGGGAACAGGCGTTGGAGTTGATGACTCGAGCGCGAGTAATGCTTGCACCATCATTGGTTGATGGCGTCCCCAATTCGCTGTACGAGGCAATGGCGGCGGGTGCACTCCCGATTGTCTCACCCCTGGAAACAATTAAACCCGTTGTCGAGAACGAGCGGAACGTGCTGTTTGCTCGTAATCTTTATCCGGATGAAATCGCCGCAGCGCTCCAGCGCGCGATGTCAGACGATCGGCTTGTAGACACGGTCGCCGAGCAAAACCTGCCGCTGGTACGCCGAATTGCTAACCGCTCAGCAATTCGCCCGGTTGTAGTAGCCTTTTACGAAGAGCTCGCCAATTTGTCGTAAGTTGGGCCGGCGTCTTTACGATTGGAGCGGAAGTCTTTATAAAACTACACTCGATTTACTAAAACTCAGAATAGGGCTCAATAAATGCGAATTCTTGTCACAGGTGGTTTGGGAATAGTCGGTACAGGATTAATTTCAGAGTTGCGTTCGCGCGGCCATTACGTCGTCTCGTGCGATCTTTATCATCAGCCTGATGAAGTTGGTTTTAGCTTAGGCACGGATGTCGAAAAACCACTTTATGCTCGCTGCGACGTAGGTGAGTTTCGTCAAATCGAGCGCGTCTTCGAGCGCATGGGTCCTTTTGATTACGTTTACCATTGCGCCGCTGAATTTGGCCGTTGGAATGGCGAAGACTTCTACGAAACCCTCTGGCGCACAAACGCGGTCGGGACCAAGAACATTGTTCGATTGCAGGAACGACTAAAATTCAGGCTGATCCATTTTTCTTCATCTGAGGTTTATGGCGACTGGCCGGAGCTCATGGTCGAATCCGTCATGGACGAACATGAGATCAAGCAGATGAACGATTACGCGATGACGAAGTGGGTGAACGAGATGCAGATCAGAAATTCTGCTATTCAATATGGCACCGAGTCAGTAGTCGTGCGTCTCTTCAACACCTATGGGCCGGGCGAATACTACAGTCCCTATCGATCGGTGAACTGTCGCTTCCTGTATTGCGCGCTCAATGGTCTTCCTTTCACTGTCTTTCGCGGGCACAGTCGCACGTCCACGTTTCTTGCCGACACTGTGTACACGGTGGCTAACATCAGCGAGAACTTCAAGCCCGGCGAGACCTACAACATCGGCGGCGTCTCTCATCACTCTATTGAGGATCTCGCTACTGTCGTGCTAAAGGTCACTGGCGCGGACCCGAAGCTTGTTGAATATCGCGAGTCGGAAATATTAACTACTAAGATTAAACGTGTGGATATCTCAAAGGCCGTACGTGATCTCGGTCACAAGAATTCTTACGATTTGGAAGAGGGCATGAAAATTACTGCCAACTGGATGAGAAGCGTATACAAACTCAGATCGTGAGCACTCCGGATCATCACCTTACATGAGCAAAGCACTGGTTACAGGCGGGGCGGGGTTTATCGGTTCGAACGTCGTGAAGTTACTCGTCGACGAGGGATACGACGTTCTCGTAATCGATAATCTTTCCTCCGGCTATCGAAGGAATTTGGACCAGCTCAACACCGTCCGTTTTATAGAGGCTGACGTTCGTGATGAAGCGGCCGTTACGCGTGCGATGGAGGGGGCGGAGGTTGTTTTTCACCTCGCGGCGTCAGTCGGGAATGTCCGTTCAATCGAGCAGCCGATCGACGATTCCGAAGTTAACCTCCTGGGCACGATTCGCGTGCTCGAGGCAGCGCGGCGTGCGGGCGTACGAAAGTTAATATGCTCGTCTTCAGCCGCGATATTCGGTGAATTGCGTCGTTTGCCGATTCCCGAGGATCATCCCACGGAGCCTGATTCACCGTACGGGGTCAGCAAACTGGCGGAAGAGAAGATGTGCCTCGTGTATTCGAAGCTGTATGAGCTGGACGCGGTGTGTTTGCGGTACTTCAATGTTTATGGTGTCAACCAGCGATACGATGCTTACGGTAACGTGATCCCCATCTTCGCGCATCGTTTGTTGCGTCGCGAACCTCTCATTATTTACGGAGACGGCGAGCAGACGCGTGACTTCGTAAATGTGGCTGACGTCGCACGCGCCAACCTGTTGGCCGCGCGCTCGTCCGGAGTCTCGGGGGCATTCAACGTCGGCTTGGGTGTTTCCATTAGTGTTAACCGGCTTGTCGCAATGATGCTGGACGCTTCAGACATTTCAGTTCCGGTGCAACACGTCGAACCACGTAAAGGCGAGGTGCGCGATAGCCGTGCCGACATTTCAGCGGCACGCGAGGTATTGGGTTACGAACCCACGGTCAACATTGAGCAGGGTCTTGCGGAATATATGGCATGGGCCAAGACTGAATTGGCATGAGCAATCCGGCTGTCAGCGTCGTCATCCCCGTTTACAACGGAGAGAACTATCTGCGCCTGGCCCTCGAGAGCGTGATCGGTCAGACGTTCCAGGATTTCGAAATCATCGTCGTTGACGACGGCTCGAAAGACTCAACTCCCGATATCGCGCAGAGCTTCGGCGACCGCGTGCGCTACGTCAGGCAGGAGAATGCGGGAGTGGCCGCGGCCGTCAACCACGGCATAAGCCTGGCCCGTGGACGCTATTTCGCGTGGCTCTCGCACGACGACCTCTGGGCCCCTGAGAAACTTTCCGAGCAGTTGCGAGCGATGCAAAGTGTCGACGGCCCATCCGTCTGCTATACCGACGTCAAGTTTATAAATGGAGAGGGTAAGGTCTTCGATGAGAAGGAAGCGCCTTTGCCCGACCGGAACGCGATCGTGAGGGCGGTCCTGCAAGGCGATCCCGTCTTGTTTGCAGCCTACTCGCTCGTATGCGACTTGCGCTGCTTCGAGCAGGTAGGACTTTACGATCTGAAGAAGCGGCACACGCAGGATGCAGACATGCTACTGCGGCTCGCGCGTGCCTTTCCGTTCGTGCGCGTGCCGGAGAAACTCATGTTCATCAGAGACCACGGTAAGCGCGACTCCAAGAGCCCGACCTTCGCAGCCGAAGCCAGCGCGTTCTATGGATTGTGGCTCGACTCGTTGACACCCGCGGAGCTTTCCGAGAGCAACTCCGCGTATGCCCGCGCGATGTCGCGGAAGGAACTGGCCGACGTGTTTCTGGTGCGCCGCACGGAGCCTTGGACCGGACTGGCGCGCGCGCAGTACCGGAAGGTCCTCAGCGAAAGTCCTCTGGCGTTGCCGGCCGTATTCGGCTCCCTCTTCTGTCACTATTTCAACTTGCCTCACCAGTTCTACCGGGTGGGTGTGCGTTCGTACTTGCGGAAGAGGTTCGGCAATTAGGCTTACAGCTTTACCACTAAACGCATAGCATCTATGAAGTCGATTCGGGCGAGTATGTCGGAAACGGACTGAGCCCGTGAAGAGTCTGAAAAGATTTCTTGACACCTCCGTCGCAGGTTGGTATATCAAGCCGTCCCAGTTCGGCCTCCCCCTTAGCGTAAGTCCTTCTTCTGAATCCTCGTTTCAGATCACGGGTCTTATTCACCTGTAGGTTTGTGTCCTCGGCGTTCAAGCCGATTTTCAAAAGGAGATTCCCCAGTGAAAAATGTAAAAAGCGTACACGCTTTTGTGCGTGTGATATTGGTCGTTGCTTGCTTCCAAATGTTGGCCTTCGGACAGGATGAGACGAACAAAGGGGTTTCAATTAGTGGTAGTGGATTAACCGTCAAATGGGACGTTGCCGTTCCGCACTCTGAATTAACACTTACGATTTCGGCACCTGACGGACAAGTCTTTCGCAAAGAATTTAAAGGCAACCGCGCTGCCGACTTCAGTCTTACCGACAACAAAGGCGAAAGATTTGCTGACGGTCAATACTCTTACGAACTTCGCGTTACGCCTCCAATTCCGGCTGAAGTGCGAGAACAACTCGCCGCGGCACGCGCCAAAGGTAATGGCGCGGAAGTGCAGCGCGACCTGACTAAACGCGGCGCATTGGCAGCTCAGCCGCTCGTCGTTTCAGGAGGATTCGCGATCCTGAACGGCTCGGTTATCGTTCCGGGAACCTTGGAAGAAGGAACTCAAGTAGCAAGTGTGCAACAGCCACGAGTCTTCCGGCCCGCGAATGCTATCCGGCCCAATCCTAATGCTGCGATGACTGGTTTCCGACGCCATCATGCGGTAATTAATCCTTTCTTTGATTTTGTTATTGCTGACGATCTGATCGTGCAGGGAAGTGCCTGTGTTGGACTCGACTGCGTGGACGGCGAAAGCTTTGGCTTTGATACGATCAGAGTGAAAGAAAACAATACTCGTATCCAGTATGACGACACCAGCACTAGCGCTGGCTTTGCCACCAATAACTGGCAGATCAGGGCAAATAGCTCGGCCAGCGGTGGCGGCAGTTTTCTCGCGTTCGTAGACCAGGGAGCCACCGGCAATTCAGAGACAGGAACGCTTGTGTTTCAAGTCGATGCCGGAGCGCCGGCGAATTCGTTGCGCGTGAGCAGCGGTGGCAACGTCGGCATTGGGACGGCAACACCGGTGTTGGATATCCACGATAATGCAACCGACACGCCTGCGATTCGACTCGAACAAAATAATACCGGTGGCTTTACGGCTCAGACATGGGACATCGGCGCTAATGAAGCCAACTTCTTCATTCGTGATGTGACGGGTGGCTCACGTCTTTCGCTCCGCATCCGTCCCGGCGCACCGACCAGCTCAGTCGACATCGCGGCCAATGGCAACGTCGGCGTCGGCACGGCCTCGCCCAATGCCAGAATCGATCTCAAGCAGATTGAAGATACTTTCATTGGCGCACTCCACCTGAGGCGAGCCACCACGAATGACACGTGGGCCGTCGCCAACGGCTCCGATAACAACCTGTACTTTGCCTATGCTACCGATGCCTCATTGGCGAACGCAGCAGCCGACTTCACAGTAAATCCACTCGTGCTCACATCTACCAATGGCGGGCGAGTCGGTATTGGCACCAACGCGCCGGATCAGAAGTTGTCCGTCAATGGCGATGCCAGCAAGACTGGTGGCAATACGTGGCTGGCATTCTCGGATGTAAGACTGAAAAACATCCGCGGGACTTTCAACACTGGACTTAAAGCCGTGATGCAGTTGCAGCCGTTACGCTATGAGTATCGGCCCAACAACGCTATGGGCGTTACCCCGAATGGTGAGCACATCGGCTTCGCCGCACAGGCTGTGCAAAAAGTAATTCCGGAAGCAGTCACGGCTAACGCCGACGGGTACCTGATGGTCAATGGCGATCCAATCATCTGGACGATGCTCAATGCGATTAAAGAGCAGCAACAGGAGATCTTGAAACTGAAAAACGAAGTACGCCGGTTACGCGCAGCTTCGCGCAGGCGGAGATAAACAGTAGACCTTTGTTCGCCGAGCGGGCGAAGCTCGAACTCGAAACTTCATTGAGTTACGCCCGCTCGATGTTATTTAATAACAAGCTCACGGCGATGTCGCTCAGGCGCAGCCGTGAGCTTCAATTTTGCCGGGACCTGAAGTTTCAATGGATCCGATCGTTCTTTCGCTTGCTCGACGAACAGGCTTTGCACGAAAAGTGACGTTTGCACGAAAAGTAAGGCTCTTGCACGAAAAGTCTAGTTCGGGCTTGATGCGGCAGACGGTCTAATCTTTGGTTGCGACTTCTCTTTTAACTGACGCTCCCTATCTTTCACAAGCGCCTCCGTGTTCTCAATCAAGTCCATTAACTGTTCAACTGGAATAGCAATCGCTATCCCCATGTTGAGCATGATAGTAGCCGAACCGTGAGAGCCGAATTGTACCTCTTGCGCGCCGGGATAAAAGCCTTGAATGATGCCTATCAGTCGCACTTGCTCAGATTTGTCTCTAAGGATAGTGCGGTTACTTTCGTCTATGTGTGCGCGAAGAAAAATAGGCGAGCCGCTTTGTCCTTTCCATGCCGCGATCTCAATGAGAAAAGCCTCGATGGGTGTCAAATCGTCGCTGGGCGGATCGCACTCAGCAAAGATCTGCTCTCCCTTTTTGGGCTTTAGCGCAATATGACCAAAGCGAGCAACGGGCTGTGCTCGCTCTCCAGTATGGCCCTCGAAAAGCCCCATAGTGAACACTTCATCACCCGTCGCGTAAATGTTTCTTAACTCTTGCATTGTCGGAGATATCTCGACAACATCAAGCGCGTATCTATGCTGCGCAAAGTCCGCTCTTTCAATAGGCCAAACCTCATAATCGGCAAGCGGAAAATTGATCGGCAGCACAGCCAGATCCGTCGTGAGACTTACAACCCAATCGTTCGGGTCGATAGGGATGTCCCGCGTACCCCCACCCTGTCTAAAATTGAATCTAATAGACACCTGTTTATTCTTAACAGAATGGCGCGTAGTAACGGCATAATGCGCGAAGTGGTTTGAATTGCCCAACGGCCACTTAACGAAAAACACACTTGAATCTGGTTCGTCGTTGTAGATGAGGAAAGCTGTCGAACTTATTTCAGACGGATTTATAAACACACGGAGATGGCCCCACTTCTCAAGAATCGGCCCCCAACGCCAGCTATGCCATCTCGGGTCACGGAGGCACAGTATCGCGGCGGGCGTCACATTTGGCGCTGTCATCGCTGGCATTCCCCGTAGTAGAATGTGACCAGCAATCTCTCGCTTGACCGTTAGGGATTCTAAAGTAAAAAAGCCTGCGGAGTCTAAAACATACCGCAGGCTTTTTACTTTGTGGCTGTGCTGGCTTCTACGCCGCTTCACTCCAAAACTCGGGCGTGACATTCAACTCATACATAGACTGAATCACAACGCAGAGATTGTGACAGAGAACCTTACAGAGCGCTTCGTTGACTTGCGCTGTCTCCGTCTTGCTTTTCAATCGCTCGCCAAACTTCGCTTTGATCATCTGAAACGTGGTTTCGACGTTTGAGCGTTTGTGATAGTGGGCCAAAAATTCGGCGCGATTGTAGTTGTAGAAGTAGAACATCCGCGACCATACATCAGTGCCCCGGTCTGCTTGCGTATTCGACTTAAAGGGAATGAAAGGCACTGCGCCGTGGTCTTCCGTGGCCTTGAGATTCTTCATGCTGATGTAACCCTTATCGGCTGACACTTCCTGCATCTTGAATCCGGCCTTAGCGGTCTGCTGGAGCAACGGCTTGAAGTACGGGCTATCGTTCGCCGTGGCGCGGCTGATCTCTACGCTCGTGACGATGTGAGTTTTGACGCCGCACATAAGGTGCATCTTTACCCAATCGTGCCAATCTTCGTTATTGCCGTACTTCACATCAAACCATCGCACATAACTGGAAGTCGAAAAGCCCGAACTATCAACCGCGAAATCTGATTCAATCGACTTGAGCGGCAATGCGCTCTCAGCAATCAACTGTTTCAGATAGGGCGTGAGCGATTCCATTTGCAGATAATCAAAGACGGAATTAAACGAGGGCGCTTTTGAAACATAGCCCCTTGCCAGCGCATCCCGCATGTCACTAGCAAAACGCCGTGCGCTCAGCATTGAATAGATCTTGTACGTGACTGCAAAGAGAATGTCTTTGAGCGGGAGTCGCGGGCGTCCCATCGTTTGGATCGGCTCCTCAATCTTAGAGCACAGTTCATAGAGCAACGCGAGAAAGTGAGACTTCTCTGTTTGCTGTGCCGCGTTGTAGCTCTGCCAGTCCTGCTTGTATTTCGTCTTGACCGTATCCGCTACGGTCTGAGTCGGCGCGTTGCCTGTGACCTCACGATTAAGCGTGATTTCAACTGCATAGATATGCTTGCATCGCGTTTGCAGCGATTCAAAATCAGGGCAAGTACAGCGTGGCGTTTCAGAATCAATCTCGACGGTGTATTGCTTCGTGCCTGTTTGACTAGGGACGATCCAAAACTTGCCTTTGCGAGTTAGGTTTGTACGGGCTGCGATTTCGAGGGCTTTGGCTTCGCGTTCACTGAGTTGATGGGTAGTCATTGTGTCCTCTTGCCTTTTCGTGGGGCGATGGCTCACAATGCAGTTGCTGAGACTTGATGCGAGCAATCGCGTTTAGGTTTCAATGGCCCTGTCGGTTGTTTGCGCAATCGATGGGGCTTAACTTTTTCAATGCGCGTCATGCTATCTTAGGTAGCATATATTGTCAAGCAATATGTTACTTGACAGAGCATATTATTTTAGATAGCATGCCGCGCATGGCGAGAATAAAAAAACAAGTCTGGCTTTGGGTGTGTGAGCGATGCGAGCATGAGTGGCTACCGCGTGAGGCTGACGTAGAACCAAAACGCTGTCCAAGCTGCAAAAGCCCTTACTGGAACAAACCGCGAACCAGAACACCTAAGAAGTAGACCGCCTTATGGCGGCTCCACCTCAATTAAGAGCGCGCCTGATGCCAGTCGCGTGATAGTGATCGTGGCGAAGGGCGTGAAAAGTATTTGTTGCTTTCCGTGAGGGCGTCGCGGTAGTATGAACACACGACGGGCGTCCCGCGAGCGGGCTGTTCGTTTACGCATAAAAAATTGTGAGTCTTTCTGAAAGAGTCCGGGATTAGGCCCCCGGCCTTTTTCGTTTTGGGGTTAAGATCTATCGGGGATTGATAAAGTCTCCGATCTACTTTGGTGAGGCAAGCACGACCGCAAAGGCGTGTTGCTGCTATCTAGAGTGATATACTCATTTAAATAACACTTGTGTCAAGATCTTTTTTTCGCACCTTGCTCGACTTGCGTGGACGACCAACCTTGCGAACCTTCACGGCGTCCAGATCTTTCGGATCAATCAGCCATGCGCCGCCGATCTTAACTGCCCTTAGACGCCCGCTCATAATCAGTGCGCGTACTCTGGCGTCACTAATTCCTAATCTACGTCCCGCCTCTGTTGTGCCGATGATCTTCATGTAGTCCGAATAAAAACTATTACGGAATCGTAAGAATTATATTGACAAGCGAATTTCCTGTCTCTATAGTTGCCGCACCCACTAAAAGAGCGGGCTGACAAGTGCGTCTAACACTCGCCAGCCCTACACAGCCGACTCCTATCCCGGTTAAGAAAGAGGAATCGACCATGCAGAGCCATACTATCACGAGCACTCACAACAAAGGCGAAACGCCTTACGCCACAGTCAACCTATTTCCTAGTGACATTACGCCGCGAGATTGGGCCTTTCTGAAACAGTGGGCCGAAAAACTTGGCGTGTCGGATCAAGTCCTACTACATCGCATTCTAGTCGCGGCAGTAATAGGCCAGCTTTACGCCGAAACGATTCCTGAAATTTGAGTTTGAGATAGCCTCATGCGGCGTCCTGCCTACTCCGCTACTCCGCATGAGGCTCGGGGCGTTTGAGCGCTCACGTGCCTCACCACGTTGCTCATCACATAGTGACCTCACCACATGCGCGCATCGACGCCCCACTAAGCTTGCGTTGTCGATCCAATTAGGCCGGGATATGACAACGCTCAAAGGCGCTAGGGACTGGTGGGTGTCCTTAGCGCCCTTGCCATTGTTGACGATAGTATCTTGCGAGTATTCGGCGCTAAAGCCATCAAGCCGCCTTCTCAGCTATCGTATTCTCTGTAACCATTTGCCAGTCGGCTTGCGCCTCCGATGTAAGCCAAACAGAAACACGCTCGCGGACTAATTCTTGCACCTCAGTCGCCGTTCTGGTACTAAAATCGTCATCCTGTATTTCCAGAATAGCGGGCGCAACCGAGACAGCAATTTTCATTTTCGTATCACCTCAAAAGGAGCAGCTATGTGGTCTCAACACTTCGGAACGGGCAAACTTGATACGGCTAAAAAGTGCATCGCGGACAATCTCCAGCGTTATGTTAACACCGATGCCCGAACCAACCCGGCGAATTTTAACCTTTATAACGCGCTCAAAGGAATCATTGAAGCGGTTGAAGAATTGGAGAATAAGACCAACCGACTAAAGAGGGATCTAGAAGATGCGAACCGTGAGATCGATGACTTACAACGCCGACTCCGATCATGAGTGCCAAACAGACTTTTCGTGCAAGATCGGCGTTTGCACGAAATGTGTTCATCTTTCGTCACTTTTCGTGCAAAGCCCGACGAACAGTGCTTGCCCGATATGTACCGCCGAGGTTTACCATCTCGCGACGAGGGAGCGTAATTCGGTTTGAGGATCAGCATCTATAATGAGCCCGCCGGCAGCGGGATCGGTGGTTCGGAATTCGTCGCCGCATTACTCGCCGAAGCTCTCGCCAGGGATCATCAGGTCGATTTGTTTCACCGTATTCCGTCGATTACAGCGGAGAAGTTTGCGGCAAATTCCGGCACCAACCTGGATAACGTTCGACTCCATTACGTCGATAAACCCGACAGTCAGCCACAAGTTTCACGCCGCCATCCACTAGCTTATTACCGCGAGTTGCAAAAGATTCAGGCAGAGCTAAGCGAGGGTTACGATATCTTCGTTGCCATCGTGCACGATGTGCCTCCCTTTTCGCATGCTAAGAAAGGAGCACTCATCGTGCTGTTTCCGGTGCCAACCGCGCCGTACGTGAAATCCGAAGGTGGAGTCGACGCAAAGCTCGCGCGGAAACGTCCCGGAGGGTATATCTACCAGAGTTGGGCGTGGAAGAAACGAATGGAAGGCTACGGATTCAAAACAGCTATTTCCGATTTTTCTCGCCTGTGGGCCAAAAAACGATGGGGCATTGATTGCACCGTCGTTTATCCGCCGGTCAATACCTCATTCAGCCACGTCGATAAAGAAAAGATCATTCTCAGCGTGGGACGGTTTGCTCTTCGCGGTCACGGACATAGAAAAAACCAGGAAGAGATGCTTGAGACCTACGCCCGCATGCAGAGTGAACGTTTGCGCGACTGGAAATACTTTTCTGTGGGAGGGTTAGGCGAAACATCCGCACATAAAGCTTATTTCGAACAGTTGTCGGCTCTCGCTGCTACAAGCGGCGCCGCAGTCGTCGCAAATCTACCGCGCAACGAACTGAAAGGTCTTTACGAACGCGCCGGCATCTTCTGGCACGCGTCGGGATACGGGGAAAATCAAAACGTTGAACCTGTACTGGTCGAACATTTCGGAATATCCACGGTGGAAGCGATGGCCGCCGGCTGTGTTCCGGTTGTAATAAACAAAGGCGGTCAATCGGAGATCGTAGAGCATGAGGTCAGCGGGTTTGTTTGGGAAACATTGGATGAGCTCCAGTCCTACACCGCCCGGCTTATTGATGATGATAATTTGCGACAACAGATGTCTGCTGCCGCCCGCAAACGTGCGCAGATATTTAGTCGTGAGAGATTCCTGACGAATTTTATCGGACGACTACTGGGCACTTTGAGGGAAGAGTGAGTGAAGCTGCGAGTCTCGCGGGGATGTCGTGGCAAGCACTAGCGTACGCGCTCAATACCAGACACCAAGATTTGTTAAAGTATCGGCTTCCAGCGAAGCCCGTAAACGCAAGGAAGGGCCAAGATGAATCTTACTGTTAAAGAGCTGGGCGGTGGATAAAGATCAAAGAACGTTGCATGTGTAGCGCCTAAAACGATTTTTCGCGCAAGACCGGTTGAATGGGTTGAACAATTATCTTATGGTGATTACCGAGACTAAACTTAAAGGGGCGTTCGTGATTGAATTGGACCGTTTTGAAGACGCGCGAGGATTCTTTGCGCGCGCCTGGTCAGACCACGAGTTTGCCGCCGCAGGCCTAACAGCGTCATTCGTTGAATCGAATCTTGCGTTCAATAACAAGAAGGGCACCCTGCGAGGCATGCACTACCAGTTACCACCCTACGAGCAGGTGAAACTGGTACGATGCACGCGCGGAAGTATCTACGACGTGATTATCGATCTGCGACGCGACTCTCCGACCTTTAAGCAGTGGTTCCCCGTTGAGATGTCCGCCGACAATCTTCGCATGCTCTATGTGCCTGGCGAGTTTGCTCACGGTTACCTGACACTGGAAGACAATACGGAAGTGGCCTATCAGACCTCGTCTTACTATGCTCCCGAACACGGGCGCGGCGTGCGTTGGAATGATCCGGCGTTTAATATCTCCTGGCCCGCGGATCCGCTCGTCATAAACGACAGGGATCACACGTATGATGATTTTCCTCCTAATAAATAAAGCAAACATAGGATGACAACTTGATGGTTAAAAAAGCTCTCATCACCGGCATCACCGGTCAGGATGGAAGTTATCTTGCCGAGCATTTGCTGTCGCTTGGCTACGAAGTTCACGGATTAGTGAGACGAGTTGCGCTCGAGGATCCTCAGGGACGTTTTACACGCATCGGCCACCTCCTGGACAAGATAGTGTTGCATCCGGCCAGCCTCGAGAGTTACCCGTCAATATTTCATGTAATAAGTCAGCACGAGTTCACGGAGTGTTATCACCTCGCGGCGCAGAGTTTCGTGGCGGAGAGTTTTCGCGATGGTTTCTCAACGATGAACATAAACATCAATGGGACACACTATATGCTGGCCGCACTGCGTGAGTTGCGCCCCAGTTGCCGCTTCTATTTTGCCGGGTCAAGTGAGATGTTTGGCAAAGTCCGAGAAACTCCGCAAACCGAGTCCACTCCATTTCACCCTCGTTCGCCCTATGGCATCAGCAAGGTCGCCGGTTTCGATCTAACCAGAAATTACCGCGAAGCCTACGACATGTTTTGTTTGAGCGGTATTCTCTTTAATCACGAGAGCCCCAGGCGGGGTCACGAGTTTGTAACCCGCAAGATTACGTCAGGGGTGGCGCGCATCAAGCTCGGCCTGGCTACCGAGCTGCGGCTAGGCAATCTGGAGGCCCGTCGCGACTGGGGCCACGCGAAAGATTATGTGCGCGCAATGCATTTGATGTTGCAGGCTGAGCCCGACGATTACGTAATCGCGACCGGAGAGACGCACACAGTCCGAGAATTCTGCGAGCGTGCGTTTGGAGAAGTAGATCTTGACTACCAGCAATACGTTCGGACGGACGAGAGATTTCTGCGTCCGGCCGAAGTTGACCTCCTAATCGGAGATTCCACAAAGGCCCGGGCTGAACTGGATTGGAAACCGGTTTACACATTTGCCGAGTTAGTGAGTGAAATGGTGCAGGCTGATTTAGCCGCGCTCCAGAATCAAGCAACGACGCACGCCGGGGCCTATTAATCCTGGAGACCAGGAGAAGCAAGCGGACAAAATTGGGTTTGAGGATTAGCATTTACGACGAACCCGCCAGCAGCGGGATTGGTGGTTCGGAAGTCGTTGCAGCGTTGCTCGCTGAAACCCTCGCCAGGGATCATCACGTCGATTTGTATCATCACATTCCCTGGCTCACTACCGAAAAACTGTCGGAGAGCTGCGGGACCGATCTAACCAATGTTGGCCTCCATTACGTTCCGACGAACGGAGGGTCATCACAGCTCTCACGTCGTAACCCTTTCAATCACTATAAAGACTCGCGAAGCCTCAACGCCGGGCTGAGCGAATCCTACGACCTTTTCATCGCCATCGTGCACGGAGTGCCGCCCTTTTGCCACGCTGCGAAGGGCGCATTAATCGTGCTTTTCCCGACTCCCACAGCGCCCTATAGGGAACCGCAGGGCGCGCTCTCGCTGAAATTGGCCCTGAAGCATCCCGCCCGATTTCTCTATCAGCAGTGGGAGTGGGCCAGACGAATGAAGAGCTATCAACTCAAGACAGCTATTTCCGATTTCTCTCGACGGTGGACGCAACGACGGTGGCGCATCGATTGTCAAATCGTGTATCCCCCAGTCGATACTGACTTTGGCAGGGTCGACAAAGAAAAATTCATTCTTAGCGTTGGGCGCTTTGCGATTGAGGGCGAAGGATATAAGAAGCAGGAGCAGATGCTCGCCACTTTTCACCGAATGAAGGAAGAAGGGTTGAACGGCTGGGAGTATGTTTGCGCCGGAGGACTTAGTGAGACGCCCAGGCATCAATCTTATTTTAAGAATTTGTCCACTATCGCTGCGAGTAGTGGTGCACAACTGATGGCCAATATCGGGCGAGAGGAACTTATATCCCTTTACGAAAGGGCAAGTATCTTCTGGCACGCTGCCGGATATGGTGAGGACGAGAACACTCGACCCGTCTTCCTGGAACACTTCGGCATGTCGACTGTTGAGGCCATGGCGGCAGGATGTGTACCAGTGGTAATTAACAAAGGGGGCCAGCCCGAGATCGTAGAACACGGCGTCAGCGGTTTTGTTTGGGACACGCTGGACGAGCTTAGGGAGTACACTCTCATTCTAATGAATGACGATTCTTTGCGTGCAAAAATGTCTGAAGCTGCGCGGGAGCGCGCTCAACTGTTCAGCAGGGAAGCATTTATTGCGAGATTTCTCAGCTTTAGTGCTGCCGAGCTAAGGACGCACGAGTCGGTGGTTAAATAAGTTTTAGGAGTAACGGTCGTGCAGCCTCTGGTTAGCGTAATCATGCCGGCTTACAACGCTGAGAGGTACATTGCTGAATCGATTCAGTCGGTGCTTGACCAGAGTTATCGAAATTGGGAACTAGTGGTCGTAGACGATGGGTCAACGGACAAGACCGCTGAGACTGTGCAGCGGTTCGCAGCGGGTGATAGTCGTGTTAAATGCATCTTTCAGCAGAACAGCGGGCAGGGTAAAGCCAGAAACACAGGTATTGAGAACTCCAGCGGATCGTTGATAGCGTTCCTGGATTCCGACGACCTGTGGTTGCCGGAAAAACTTGAGCGTCAGGTGCAATCTCTGATCGACACCAAGGCCGACGTGGTCTATAGCGACATCATTATTTTCTACGACCACGATACCGATCTCGGACCCACAGAATTCCCGACTGCGACTGGACAATTTGAAGGCCTCAAGATGTTTGATCTGCTGCTACTCGAAAACCGCATTCCGGTTGCGTCCGTGATACTGCGAAAGGAGATTTTCAATGTCGCAGGGCCCTTCGAGGAATCACGGACTTACCAGGGATGTGAGGACTATGACTTGTGGCTCAAGCTAGCCGCACAGGGCGCCTTGTTTTATGGAATGCCGGCAAAGTTGGTTAAATATCGCCGCCACTCGATGGCGATGACACATAAAGAAAGCAAAGTGCTCAAGCCGATGCTAAGGGTTATCCGCCGTCACATCGATAGCGGCAATCTCAACGAAAAGCAAAAACGGTTCAGGATCAGGGGCCTTTATCGCAACCTGATCGGAGCACTGCTTTCAGAAGGTGAGTTAGACGAAGCTCGGGAGTACCTCAAAGAATTCGCCGATTGGGATAAATCAGGCGTAGTCACTTCTCTGCAAACGAGGCTAATAAAGATCTCGCCGCGCAGTTTCAACAGGATCAGCAGAGAGTGCCTTTACAGGGCCGAGTGGCATCTGGCAAGGCTGACGGGTAGATTAAATCAATGATTGCTGCGCCACTGGTCACCGTTATAGTTCCTACTTACAACCGCCGGCGTTGGATTGGCGAATGCCTTGATTCGATTCGCGCGCAAACCTATCCCCATATCGAAACCCTGGTAATTGACGATTGTTCCTCCGACGGCACGGCAGATTGGTTGGCTTCGGATCCAAAGTACGCTTTTGCTCAAGTTCACGTACAACCGCAAAATGGCGGTGCATCTGAGGCACGTAACACCGGAATTCGGATTGCGAGGGGTGACCTGATTGTTTTCATAGACAGCGACGACTTACTCGCGCCGCACCACGTCGAGAAAGCAGTCGAGATCTTTCAGCAGCACCGCGATCTTGGCCTTTTCTGTTGCGACTCGACAATGATCGATGCAGATGGCGAGATTCTATTTAACGGGCGCACCTGGCACCAGATCCAAAGTGAGTTGAGAAAGCTGCCAGTGCAAACCGGCTCCCGCAGCCTCAGTGACATCTTTGAGTTTTCCCACTGCTTTCCGGGTTTCACTTTGCCGAAAGCGGTGTTCGAGAAAGTCGGTTATTTCGATCAATCAATCTTCCCGATGGACGACTATGACTTGTCACTGCGTGTAGCCGGCGCCGGTTTTGGAGTCTATTACTGCCATGAGCCACTCGCTCTGCGGCGCGAGCACGCAGGCCAGTGTTCGGGCGTCGCGAATTCAGTCGATACCTGTCGAAAGCAAATCCGCGCACTGCACGCCACTTTGCAGCGCAATCCGGAACTCTGGCAGACATCTCCTTCAATAAAACGGCGGCTCGCATCCGCGAAGATGGAGCTCGCGGTCAGTCGCATGATCTCGGGTGAAAGGGCCAGTGGTTTTGGCACGCTCCTGCAAGCTGTCGCCGCGGATCCCGCTCAACTTTTCCGCGTCGCGCATCTCGGACGCCGTCGCTTACGCCGCCTGGTCGCCTCAGCCTAACATGCGTATCTGTTACCTCGCCGACGGACGCTACATTCATACCCATCGTTGGATGCGATACTTCAGCAACCAGGGTCACGAGACGTTTCTCTTCTCGTTTGCGCCCGTCACACCGGAACATATCGACGCCGTGAAGAAAGCCGGCGGCAAATATATCGGCGAGCTAAGTCCTTTTTATCTGAAACGGTGGTGGCGCACGGCGGCGCAAATCGCGCGCCTGCGGCGGTTCCTGCGAAGAGAGAAGATCGACGTGTTGCACTCTCACTTTGTCGGAGCAAACACGTGGTACGGCGCGCTGTCGCGCTTTCACCCAAACGTGATCACTGTGATGGGTGGCGACATCCTTGGCGAAGACTGGAAACCCGGAACAGACATCCGCGAACGCTGGTTAACTCCTTTTGCGTTACGCGATGCTGACTTGATCACCTGTTGGTCAAACAAACTGACTGAAATCGTCAGGCGTTACAGTCGACCAGATGTTCCGATCGAGGTGGTCCATGGCGGGATCGACCTGGAACGTTTTTCTTCTGACGGCTCGAAACCACAATACCTTTTGGATCGCTTGAACCTGCCTCGCGATGCGCGCGTGATTCTCAGCCCGCGGCTCATGCGTCCGCTGTACAACCTGGACAAAATCGCGTCGGCGGCAGATGCGATCTGTACCGCCGTCCCGCAGGCATACCTCGTGTTTGCGGTCTTGCCGGTATCGACAGTCGAAGAATACGAGGCAAAGGTTCGCGAGATTCTCGCGCGCGGGGCCGCGCGAGATCGGGTTCGCTTTGTCGGCGCCATCTCGCACGATGAGATGCCCGACTATTACCGCCTCGCTGACGTGACTGTTTCCATTCCAAGCAGCGACGGCACGCCGATGTCCGTACTGGAATCGATGGCTTGCGGAACGCCTGTGCTGGTCAGTCGCATTCCAAATTACGACGCGCATTACATTGAAGATCAGAGAACGGTAATGATGGTGGACCAACGCTATTCGGGCGCCGTAGCCGCGGGATTGATCAAACTATTGCAGGACCGTTCGCTCGCCACACGTCTCGCTAATGAAGCGAAGCGAAGAGTCGTGGCGAGCGCCTCGTATGAAGCGCAGATGGCGAAGATGGGAAAGTTGTATGAAAAATTAGCCGCGGATAAACGCAGATGAACGCGGATTTTTGATCATGATTCATGTAGCCCACGTCATTGAGACACTTGGTCCAGGTGGCGCGGAAAGACTTTTGTACACGAACCTGAAACACTTCGATCCGCAGCGAGTCCGTAGCACCGTCATCACTGTTTACCCGCACGGCACTCATTTTCGTGAATCGATTACGGAATTGGGTGTGCCGGTTGTTAGCTTAAACTGTCGGAGCACGCGCGACATTCTCAAAGGAGTCAGCCGGCTGCGAGCTCTGTTGCGAGCTGACCGGCCGGACCTTGTTCACAGTCACCTTTGGGCGGCGAACGTTATTGGACGACTCGCCGGGCGCATAACTGGTGTTCCAGTAGTGAGTTCCGTACACAACCCGGATCATGAGCCACAAGCGTGGTCGGATGGGGCGGATGTGAGTCTAATGAAGCGTCATGCGGTTAAAGCACTGGACCGTTGGACTGCGAACCTGGGCAACACCCGGATGATAGCCGTTAGCGATTATGTCAGGAAGAGCGCCGCTCGCGATCTACACTTTCCGCTCCAGTCGATTGACTTGGTTTACAATCCTTTCGACGTGGATTTGATGAAGGCGGCGGTTAAGGATCGGGGCGAGCTGTTGCGCGAGCTCGGGCTGCCGGATGACAGCCAGATACTGCTGAATGTAGCGCGCGTCGCTCCGCAAAAGGGTTTGCTTTATGCGTTGCGTGCGCTGCCGGAAATCCTGCGCCAGTATCCTTTAGTGCGTTTGCTTTCCGTTGGCGCCACGAGTGATGCTCGTTGGACCGCGGAGTTGAAACGCGAAGCGGAAGAGATGGGCGTCGCCGATCATTTTCACATGCTTGGCGCGCGCGCGGACGTGGTTGACTTTCTCCGCGCGTGTGACATTTTTGTTTTTCCTTCGCTGTATGAAGGGCTGGGGATTGCGCTGATCGAGGCGATGGCGGCAGGATGCGTCTGCGTCGCCACGAACACCGGGCCAATTCCTGAAGTTGTGCAGGATGGCAAGGATGGTGTACTTGTTCCGTCTGCCGACGCGGAGGCACTTGCTCGTGCGATCTGCGATCTGTTGGCCGATCCGGCCCGGCGATCACAGTTAGCGACAGCTGCTAAGCAGACTGCATTTAGCAAGTTTCAGCCAAAGGAACAGGCCGAGCGATTGACGCGCGTTTACGAGTCAGTTTTAGCCACAAAAAGGCACAAAAAGCACAGAATGGCTGGCTGAAATTTTTGAGCCTTTTGTGCTTCTTTGTGGCTAAAAAATTTGTGGCAGGTTAGGAGCTGAGATTGTCGAGCGTAATTTCCAGTATAGATAACCGGTGTCTTTCCGTTGTCGTGCCGGCCTACAACGAGGCGACAACCATCGAGAGCGTCGTCGAGAAACTGCTGCAAATACCTGAGTTGCTCGAGATCATCATCGTCGATGATTGCTCGAGCGATAAGACCGCGGAAATCACGCAGCGACTCGCAAATCAACACTCGTCGATAAGAGTCACCAGGCATCAAAAGAACTCCGGCAAAACGGAAGCGCTCAAAACCGGTTTCGCGCTAACACGCGGCGATGTCGTGATCGTGCAGGACGCCGATCTCGAATACGACCCGCGCGACATACCGTCAGTGATCAGGCCGATCATCGAAGGCGCTGCCGACGTCGTTTACGGCTCGCGTTTTCTAGTACGCCGCGCCACGCGTGTTCTTTACTTCTATCACTACCTCGCCAACAAGTTTTTGACGTTCACTTCGAATCTCTTCACCAACCTGAACATGACGGACGTCGAGACGGGTTACAAAGCGTTTCGGGGCGAGATCATCCGTAACATGATCATCACTTCAAGTGGTTTCGGCTTTGAGATCGAAGTGACGGCGAAAGTGGCAAAGCTCAAATGCGCTATCTACGAAGTACCGATCAGTTATTACGGTCGCACGTATGAAGAGGGAAAGAAGATTGGAGTTATGGATGGCGTGGAAGCGTTCTGGCTCGTCTTTCGATTCAACCTGTTTTGGGGTTTGAGTTCGTCATTCCGGCAAATGCCGCAGCGAAATGCTCGCAGCGAAAGCTTTGCCTCGAACGAACTCGAACAGATCTCAAAATGAGCCCGGCAAAGGCACAAAAGACACGAAAGGTACTGTATCTTATCGGGCTCCTATTGCTCGCTGTTGCGTTTAGACTTTACGGCGTGTTGTCACACCCAGCCGTTCCGAGCGGTGACGCTCCGGATTACCATCGATTGGCAACCGGTTTGGTCGAAGGTCAGGGATACGTTAACGCTGCGGGCACACCCACGGCCTGGCGCCCTCCCGGTTATCCCGTTTTCCTCGCGGGCATTTACAAGATCGTTGGCATTAGCGTCCTGCGGGCCACAATCGCGCAGGCAATACTCGGCGGGTTGACTGTATTAGCGCTGACGGCGCTGGGCGCAATGATAGTAGGTTGGCGCCGTGCGCTTATCGCGGGAGCAATCGCGGCCGTGTATCCGGCGTTCATATGGTTGCCGCGGCTTTTGATGTCAGAGAATTTGTCGCTGTTTCTGCTCTTGCTGTCGCTCCTCTCGGTGACGCTGTATCTCCGCACACCGCGAATAGCGTGGATGATTGTGTTTGGTGTGCTTTGCGCACTCAACTCACTTGTCCGCGGCGCAAACCTGTTCGTCCCGGTCGCTGTAGCTTTAGGACTCCTGGTCGTCCAGCGGCGGAAGCAGATCGTCGCGCCTCTATTAGCCATGACCGTCGCGTTCATCGTCACGCTCCTGCCATGGACCATCAGGAACTATCGCGTCTTCCACCATGTGGTCCCGGTCGCCACACAGGATGGAATGGCTTTGTACGCCTCCTATTTTCCGCCGCAACGAAATAGCCGACCCATTTGGGGAACACTGCCGGGCGACGAAGACCCGGCTATGCGGGCAGCCGAGCAAACCGGTGACGAAGCATCAGCGTCCACGTATCTAAACCAACTCACACGACAACGCCTGCGCGAGAACCCCGGTTTTTTTTTCGCCTGATTCCGTCAAAACTCGCTTCGTTGCTGGTGCCGCTTGACTGGGAAATCTTCGCTCATGCGCCCGGCACCACCCGCTCTCTCAACATCGGATATCTGTTGATACTCCTCCCGGCGCTGCTCGGCTTTATCTGCATGGTGCGCGAGCGGGCGCCGTACCAGTGGCTGCTGTGGCTCGTGCCTGGGATGGTGTTGCTACAGGCGATTTTGTTTTATGGTTCGCCGCGATTTCGACTGCCGGCGGAATTGATCGCGATTATTCCCGCGGCCGCCGGCGTCTGGGCCATTTGGGAATTTCTCAAACAACGCGTAAGGTCTTAAGATAGTCCGCACCAATCATCAAGCGAGGGGAAAGAATGAACATACTGGTTACGGGAGGCGCCGGTTTCATCGGCTCTCACATTGTCGATGCGCTGGTCGAGCGGGGTCATCGTGTCAGAATTCTGGACGCGGTGGTCGAACAGGTCCACGGTGATGCTGGTCCGCAATACCTCAATCCGGACGCCGAGTTTCTGCAAGGTGACGTTTGTGACGCGGATCTGGTGAAGCGCGCGCTCGAAGGAATCGACGTTGTTTATCACAAGGCGGCTGAAGTTGGCGTGGGCCAGTCGATGTACGAGATCAGTCGCTATGTTCGGGCGAACGATCTCGGAACCGCGGTGTTGCTCGAAGAGATCGTCAAGCGTCGTCCACAGGTAAAGAAACTGATCGTGGCCTCGTCGATGTCGATCTACGGCGAGGGCGCTTACGAGTGTGACAAGTGCAGGCTCATTCAGCCTAACCTCAGACCATTGTCACAACTCCTCGAACGCGACTGGGAGCTCAACTGCTCTAAGTGCGGTGCGAAGGTCAGACCGGTTCCGACTAATGAGGACAAGCCGCTCTTCCCTTCATCGGTTTACGCAATCTCAAAACAGGACCAGGAACAGTTTTGTCTCGTCGTCGGCCGGGCTTACGAGATTCCCGTCGTCGCGCTGCGGTACTTCAACGTCTATGGTCCACGGCAAGCGCTCTCGAATCCCTACACCGGCGTGTGCGCGATCTTTTCGGCACGCCTGCTAAACGATCAACCGCCAATGGTCTTCGAAGACGGCGAACAAACGCGTGACTTCGTACACGTCAGCGACATCGTGCAGGCAAACCTGCTGGCGTTGGAAACCGACCGCGCGAATTACCAAACGATGAACATCGGAACGGGCTCTCCGATCTCAATCAACGACATCGCTTCAATGCTCGCGCACGGTTTAGGTAAGAACATCGATCCGGAAATTACGGGCAAATACCGCGAGGGCGACATCCGCCACTGCGTCGCCGACATCTCTCGCGCACGGACGCTGCTCGGCTACGAGCCAAAAGTGACGCTGGCTGACGGTATTCCGGAGCTTCTCGAGTGGGTGCGGCAACAACAGGCCGCCGAGAAAACCCAAATCACCGAGCTCGAGCAACACCAACTAGTTCGATAGAAAGTAAGATCCATCCACAGATGCACTACCACTTAATCGGTATTTGTGGAACTGCGATGGCCTCGCTCGCCGGCATGCTTCAGGCGCGCGGCCATCAAGTTACCGGATCGGACAAAGACGTCTACCCGCCGATGTCGACGATGCTTCAGTCGCTCGGCATCAGCGTCGCACAGGGCTTCCAGCGCGAACATCTCACGCCCGCGCCTGACTGCGTCATCGTCGGCAATGCGATTCCGCGCGGCAATCCCGAAGTTGAAGAAACGCTCAGGCGCAAGCTTGTCTATCGATCGCAAGCGGAAGTCGTTAAGGAAGAATTCATACGGGGGCGCCATTCTCTCGCAGTCGCGGGCACGCACGGGAAGACGACCACCACCAGCATCGCATCGTGGGTCATGGACCAGGGCGGTTTAAATCCGAGCTTCCTGATCGGCGGCGTGGCGCAGAACTTTGGCAGCAGCTTTCGCGTGACTGACAGCGATTACTTCATCATCGAAGCTGACGAGTACGACACTGCTTACTTCGACAAAGGTCCGAAGTTCATGCACTACCTGCCTGAGCTCGCCATCGTCAACAACATCGAATTCGACCACGCTGACATCTACGCCGATCTCGAAGCAGTGAAGCTCGCTTTCCGTCGTTTTATGAACCTCGTGCCGGAGAATGGCAGGCTGATCGCGGGTTGGGATAGTCCAAATGTCAGAAAAGTTGTCGAATCGTTCGGCGAGCGGCTGTTTACACGTGTCGAGACGTTCGGCACTGACGCGAGCGCGAAGTGGCAGGTTCGCAATGCTGATTTCAGCGAGGGACTGTCGCAGTTCGAGGTGTTTTGTGAAAACCAAATCTGGGGAGAGTTTCAGACGCCCCTGTTGGGAGAGTTTAATCTGCTCAACTGCCTGGCGGTGATTGTCGCTGCTGATGCGTGGGGAGTCGGCAAAGAGAAGATCCGGAGCGCACTTGTCAGCTTTCAGAACGTTAAGCGCCGGGCGGAGGTGCGTGGCGAAGAGCGTGGCGTCCTCGTGATCGATGACTTTGCGCATCACCCGACGGCGGTTCGCGAAACCTTGCGCGCGTTGCGGACGCGATATAAGGATCGCCGTTTGATCGCCGTCTTCGAGCCGCGTTCGTGGTCGTCGCGCCTGGCCGTGTTCCAGCAGGACTATACATCTGCGTTCGCCGCGGCTGATTACGTCGTGATTGCGGCGGTTTTCGATAGCCAGAAGGTCACAGAAAAGGGACGGGCGCTTGATACCGACGAGCTAATTGACGCCATTTCGCGACAGGGCAAGCCTGCTTTGGCCTTGCCCAACGCGGACGAGATCGTCGCCCATCTCGCTCCTCAGCTCCGTTCAGGCGACGTGGTGGCGATTATGTCAAACGGCGGCTTCGGCGGAATCCACGAAAAAATCCTGACTGCCCTGAAGTGATTGTCTGTTCCCCCACGTACACACTTTAACGAACTATTCGTAACTCTCTCGCAGTCTTCGTCCGTTACAAGGTCTCTCCGGCTAAAGCAGGAGGCCCCCCGCAGTGAAGACCTTTTCTATATTTGAGCAAGCTCTTAAGTTCTCCGGCGTCGATCACATCGAGAACATTGGTGAGGTTGCGAGTCTGGCTCGGCGTGACTTTGTCGCACGCGAGAGCTTTGTCTGTCACACCACCACAGCCTCAGTTGAGTATGGGTGCTTGATGATCGAAAACGCGATTCTGCTGCGCACGAATCGCTCAGGCAGGGTCTATGCCGGAGTCGAGAAACTTTCAGCACTACAACCAATCATCGATCGCTACATGCGAATCGCTGACGTTTCGGAGTCGGTGTTTCTCTTTGGACAAGACGATTGGAGACCGCCGCGACATCCAAACATCAGGCTAGTCACTCTGAATCCCGACTTCCGCCTGGCGCGCGAATGGTTCGTAATTACACATTCTAAGTCGTTGAGCTGTGCTCTCGTGGCTTACGATGAAGCTGGTAAGGAAACGCTACCGGAAGAGATCAGATACTGGGCTTTAAAAACGAGTAATCCGAATCTCGTTATGAATCTTGCGAATGCAGTCGAAGGTGTGATCGACTGGTCGCTCGCAGCTTAGTTAACAGTCTCCGATTCCGCTGCAGCTCGTTCAATCAGTAACGGCACTGCCATCGTCTCATTCTGTTTACTCGGAGCTTTCGGCGCTTCAACTCTCGACGTCAGTACACGTCTTATCTTCTTCGGAAGCAACCGCCCCGCGATCAATGCAGTGGCGCCAATTAACTCCACCACGTCGCCGCCGCCGCGCCAGTGTTCGCGCACGACACGCGGATCGGCAACGTTCATCAAACGCAGCAACGTCAAAGCGATCAGGTATGCATCGTCAACCTGTCCGACAAACGGCAGCATGTCGGGAATGAAGTCGAGCGGCATGAACGCGTAAACGATCGCTCCCGCAACGAGTAGTCGCTCCTTCGCCGGCACGCGCGGATCGACCATCAGCCGCGCACTCAGGAAAAGAAGGTTCGGGATGACGAGCAACAGATTCGTCATCCGACTTCGCAAGCTTGAATCTGACATGCGAGGATTATACAGAACCGTGCTGATCCGTGTAATCTGTGGCAACATTATCGACCATGGACATCCTCGAACGAATTCGACAGCGAGCCGCGTCAAGGCCGCAACACATCGTCCTTCCTGAAGGCAACGATCCGCGCACGGTCGCCGCCGCCGCGGACGCGACTGCCCGCCGCATCGCGCGCATCACGCTGCTGGGCGACGACGAAAAGATCCGCGCAACCGCGAGAGACAATCATCTGGATCTGGGGGGCGTCGCGATTATTAATCACCAGCGCGCCAATGATTTCGACAAGATGGTTTCGCTCTTTCACGACCTGCGCCGGGCGAAGGGTCTCATGGCTGACGAAGCGCGCACGCTTGTGTCGGATCCTTTGTATTACGGCAACTTGATGGTCCGATCCGGACTGGCAGACGGCTCGGTCGCAGGAGCTACCAACACCACCAGTCACACCGTACGTGCCGCGCTTCATTGCATCGGCGTCAGATCGGGATTCAAGCTGGTTTCGAGTTTCTTTTTGATGTCGTTGCGCAATAGTGAATTCGGGCATGACGGCGCGATGATCTATGCTGATTGCGGTGTGGTGATCGAACCGAGCGCGGTCGAGCTTGCGGAAATTGCTTTGGCTGCGGCGGATTCGTGTCGCGCACTGCTGGGCACGGAACCTCGTGTCGCGTTGTTATCGTTTTCGACAAAAGGAAGCGCGAAACATCGATTGATCGACAAAGTCGTCGAAGCGACGCGTACCTTGAAAGCACGCACCCCCGAGTTGTTGGTCGACGGCGAGCTCCAGGCTGATGCGGCGTTGATTCCCGGCGTCGCTCAATCAAAGGCGCCCGGCTCACCAGTCGCGGGACGCGCAAACGTCCTGATCTTTCCCGATCTGCAGGCAGGAAATATCGCGTACAAGTTAACTGAGCGATTGGCGGGCGCGACCGCGATCGGCCCCATTCTGCAGGGCCTCGACAAGCCGGCAAACGATCTTTCGCGAGGCTGCACCGCAAACGATATTGTCGACGCCATCGCGATTACGGCCGTCCAGGCACAGGCGCGAAAAGAGACTTGAGGCAACGCATGATTCCGGAGGGCATCCAACAGCCGAATCCGTAAAATGTCCCGGCTTAGACGCACAACTGGGCTTCTGTTGATGGCAGCGCTCTTCGCAGTCGGCGCCACCCGAAGCTTCAGTCAGGAACCCGCCAAGCCGCAAGCTACGCCCTCTCCAACCCCCGAAAAAGAACAGGACTCCGTCAAAGTTTTTACTGAAGAGGTCCGGCTTCCGGTCATAGCGCTCGACTCTTACGGCCATTACGATCCCACCCTCGAGCTCGACGACATCCTCGTCCTCGAAGACGGCGTCGCGCAACAACTCCGCAGCGTGCGACACGTTCCGGCAAATGTTCTGTTCCTGCTCGATACAGGCGGCGACGGTACCGGGTTGGGCGGCATGTCGAAGAGCACGAGCCTGACGCGCACCGTCGCAGCGCAGCTAGTGAGTGGGCTTCAGGAAGGTGTTTCGATCGCGGTCATGCAGTCGGGTAATTCGACTGAGATGGTGCAACCATGGACCACTGACAAGGCGGCCGTCCTTCGCACGTTGAAAACGAAGCTCATCTCGACTAAACGCTCGCGGATCTCTGAAGCGATCGCGAATGCCAGCGTACAACTGAGGGAACGACCGGAAGGAAGCCGTCATGTGGTGATGATCACTGACGGTGTCGACTCACCCGGCAGCAAGATCGATCGCGCGGAAGCAATGAAGAGGCTGATCGCAGCACGCGCCACCGTACACATCATCAGTTACACGGAATTCGTACAACAGAAGCGAGATAACAAGTCTTCGTCAATCGGCACCGGACAGCGTCCAGTCAGTTCCGATCCGATCACGGCGACGGATCCGACACTACCTCCTGGCGCCACTCGTTCGCCGTCGTACGGCATCAGCGTCCGATTCGATCCGGCGATGCGCCGGGTACGCAAAGCTTACGAAGCTGAAGTGAAGAAGAGTCAGCAGGCTTTGAAGAACGTCGCGGAAGAAACCGGCGGGAAAATTCTGCTACCGCTGAACAGCGAAGAGATGTTGGCCCAGGCAAACGAAGTCGCGCGCGCAATCGGCGCCGAATACGTCGTCACCTATCGGCCGAAGCGCGCGCTCGCGGAAGCCACGCCCGGCGAATACCGCCGCATCGAAGTGGCCTCACGCCGAGTCGGCCTCAGCCTCCAATCACGCCACGGCTACATCGTACCTCAAGAGAAAAATTAGCCACAGATGGCTAAATATTGTGGTTAGCTGACTGCGACTTCGAGTGACGATTCCACTTGTGGCACCAGTTGGCGAACGTCAAACTGATCCGGCTTCCGCAGCAGTGACTGCCGGTGCAACTCTTCCCAATCTTCTTTCGGCACTCGATGAAACGCTTCAACCACCTTCGGATCGAATTGCCTGCCGGCCCAATCGTCGAGCTCCTGTGCCGCTGCTTCGTACGGCTTGCCGCGACGATATACGCGATCGCTCGTGATTGCGTCGAACGCGTCGGCGACGGCAAAGATGCGCGCGCAGATGTCGATATCTTCGCTGCGTAAGCCGAGCGGATAACCGGTTCCATCCCACTTCTCATGATGCTGCGCCACAACTCGCGACGCGCCTTGCAAAAACTCAATACCGCGCAGGATCTGTTGCCCGTGCAGCGGATGCTCGCGCATGCGCACCCATTCTTCTTCCGTGAGCTTCGCCGGCTTGCGCAAGATCGAATCCGGCACGCCGATCTTGCCAATATCGTGCAACAGCGATCCAAACTCCAACGCCTTCATCTCGTCGCTGCTCAACCCGTACTCACGTCCCAGTCTCAAACTGTAACTGACCACGCGTTCCGAGTGTCCATGCGTTTCCGAGTCTCTCGTTTCGAGTGCCGCAGTCAAAGCTTTAAGCGTGGAGCGATAAGCGCCTTCCAGAGAGTTCAACGCCCGATCAAGTTCGGCAGTGCGCTGTTCGACTAATTCTTCGAGGTGGTTTTCATAACGCTGCTTGGCGACGACGAGATCGTGGTGTTCGAGCGCGCGTTTAACGACAGCTTCGACCTGCCGCAGGTCGAAGGGCTTCATCAGATAGTCGAACGCGCCGACGCGCAGCGCACTAATCGCGCTCTCGACAGTTTGCATGCCGCTGATCATCACCACGACCGTGTCGGGCGCGAGTTCCTTGACGTGCGGAATCATGTCGAGGCCGCTCATGCCCGGCATCGTGATGTCGCTGATTACCAGCTGGAACTCGTCATCACGCAAGCGTGTGAGCGCATCCTCGGCGGAGCCGGCTCGCGAACAGTCGTAGTCTTCGCTGAGCAGGTCCGCCAGGATCTCCGTAATCTCGGCTTCGTCGTCAACTATCAATATTCGGGGCGACACGGGTGTCGGCATTGGTTTCTCCTGAAAGGCAGGACATGGCGGCAAGAAAAAGTTAGTAGAGCTCGGCTCGTGAGTTTTCGAGGAAGGTGCAATACACCTCGCCACGTATGCGGCTCAGGCATTCTACCTTTTTGGCCCACGCGTGGCAAACATGTTTTTACGTCAGCGGTAAACTGCCGCTAAAGAACGATTTAGCTGCGACTCTTACAGGCGGAACGCCACACTTTGTCCCAACATGTGATTAAAACGGGACTAATGGCGGGCAGTGTTGCGCTCCGCACGAAACCCCCTTATGATGTGCATCCTTCTTTGCCGGAGTGGCGAAATTGGTATACGCACCAGACTCAAAATCTGGCGTCCGTCAAGGACATGTCGGTTCGAGTCCGACCTCCGGCACCACCTCAAACCAAGGATCAGGCAACTTTAGACCGCAGATAATCGCCGCCGCGAAGAAGTTTCGCCTTACCGGGAGGTCTGTTGTAGACGTAGATCCAACCCTCGCGACTGCTTCCGTTAGCCATTCGGATCTTCGCTCTCTTGCGAATGAAGAGGCTTCTCTTCGGAGCCAGTGGGTCAAATTCCTCGTATCGATCCAGGGCATCCAGTATTCGCCCATCAGATGGCAAGGCGACCAGTTCTCCATGAATCATAGTTCGCGATAAAGGATCCAGTACTGCACCGGGAAATTCCCCGAAATCGTAAAGTCTTCCACGAACCTGTGCTGACCCAAGTCGTCGAAGGCGCTTAACAATAGAAGCAATCTCTTTGGGAGCTTCAGTTGGAAGCAAAGTGCCGTACAGGAATAAGTGTTGGCTCATATCCTCGACGTCAATAGGTTTGCCAGGCCTTCGTAGCCATTCTTAGGATTCGATATGTACTGCTTCACCCGATCGTGCCTGTTCAAACAGTCCAGATAATAACCGAATAGCGCTTCTATCTCTGAGTCTTTAAGCTGGTTCGACGTCTTTAAAAACGCGATGAATTCGAAAAAATTCAAGTAGTCAGTAAAAGCCGGTTCTTCTCTAATTACTATCTCGTTCACCAAGTCCAACTCATTTGAGCAATCAGGCCTATCTCTCATTTGCTTTAGAGTTGTTGCCTCGTAGAACTTCTCGTAAAGACCTGACGCCCACTTGGCTCGTTCAAGAGTCGAATTGCGCCGGTAGACAAATGAGGCGAAGCCGGCTGCAAGCGCAGTACCAACGGCAGAGATTGTTGCCGCCGTCATGTAGACGATCTCCACACGATCTTTCCAAGTCATGTGACCTCCTATTACTGCCTGTATGATTTGGGATATGAGGGGTGAGCAATTTTGCGGCACGCACACAAACAAAGCAAGAGGAAATCTCTTGCCGTTTACCGAAGGATGCTGAACGACCCCAGCAGCAGCCAGCGGCGGGCGGTGGATTGCTGATCGGGCTTGCCGGCGAGGGGGGTGGTGTAGTGCCAGAAGGGCAGTTTGTAGATTGAGACGCCGCCCTGAATATTAATATCCACGATCTGAGAGAAGTGGCCGCGCTCTTCATAGACGAGGTACTGGTGCGCGACCGATTCGTTGGTAAACATGAGGTGGAAATCGACAAACCCGTCCTTGACGTATTCGTTCTCGGGATGGTGATCGTTGTGAGGGCCGACGTAGTCTCCGTGTTCATAACAACTAACCTGCAGCGTTAGGTTCGGATCAAGCTTGAGCCCGGTGACAGCTTCCGCGAAACTAATGAACGTGCTTGACTGCATCATCTGTAACAGCCCGATCTTTTCCGCCGCGCGATAGGAGCGAGCACTGCTCCGGCGGAAGAAGGCTGTCTTGATGTGCATGGTCTTGTTCAGCCGCTCTTCATAATTCTCTTTCATCCCGGTGATCGACTCGGGCGGAATCTTTCTCTGCTCGACCGCGAGATACGGATAAAGGTGAGTGTCGAGAATCTTTACCGAGTCGTCTGCCTTACGCCTGTCAACCACTCCATCGAAGACCGCGAAATATCTCTTGCCGTTAAGAAACAAGGAATTGTTAGCCTCGCCTTTGAGGATGCGCCGGCCCTCGGGCGTCAGCATGTCGGAAAATTCGTGAGGAAAGGTTCTCATCTTAGTTAGTCCTTTCGTGTGGGAGCCATTTGTCGATTGCTTCGGCGAACATCCGCGGCGCATGAGCTGCTTCACGCAGGTACATCGACGGCTCGATCAATTCCAACTCCACCACCGCAAATTCATCGTTGTCCGTACGCACAAAATCGACTCGCGCGTAAAGCGGCGCCGGTAAAATGTGCTGCATGATCTTCGCGCCTGTTGCCAATAAGTTCGCCGACGGTTTCGTCGCCTGGATTATGCCGCCGTGCTCTTCCTGGACTCGGAAATCACCCGTTTTGGGAGTTTTTAGAATCGTGTGACTGTATTCACCGTTGAAGTAAAACAACGAGAATTCGCCTTCTTCCACAATACCGCGCATGAACGGTTGGACCATGTAAGAGCGTTTCTCGTAAACCTTACTCAACTCACCGGCATCGACAGCGCCGCGCTTCAACCGGAAAGCGTGCTGTGCATTTGCGCCGATGGTCGGCTTGATAACCATCTCATCCGTCTGTAGCTGCTCAAACCACGCCTGAATCTGCCCGCTATCGATTTTGCTATCGCCCCAGATCGTCGGGACTATCTTGCCGCCCCGCTTTTCAATGTCCTGAAGATAGATCTTCTTGTCGGCATTCCATTTCACTAGCTCCAGCGGATTCGCCAGGCGCGTCTGTGTTTCGATCTCCTGCAAGACACGTAAAAACTCGGGCAGATGGTTCTGGTAATCCCAGGTCGTGCGGATAACCACGCCCCCGTACTCTTGCCACTTGACCGCGGCTTGCCACGACACAAATTCGGCCTCATGACCCAGGCCACGCAATGGCTCAACCAGTAATTCATCATCGGCAACAAAATCACTCAGATCCTCGATCGAAAGCAGAGCTACCCTCATAGACACCAGCGACTTTTTCAGAATTGGAGAAATGATTAACAGGCAGAGAATCGAGTCGCCGGGGGCAGCGCATCAAGATCTCCTAAACGAGAGTTAGAGGTTTCAACAACCAGACTGACCACTTGCGAGAAAACAGGCGTAGCTTATGGCCGTTCAGGATCGAAGTCAATAAGGTGTAAGGTTTTTCAATCCAGCACGACAAACAGGAGTACACAGGAGGATTTGTACTTTTGGTTCAGCGAAAAAAGTAAACCAGGGCGACGACGAGAAAAGCAACTACGATTACGGAGGGCACAAAACGGCGCCAGATAAACCGGTCGATCATGCGTTCGGCATCTATATTTCGCGCGCACCGCGGACAGCCGCGCGCGTTTTGCTCAAGCACATTGCCACAGTCTCGACAGTTTTTTGTGCTCATGCTATCACTACTCTACTGGTCCAGAAATGAACGCAGCACACGGTAAGTTTCCCGATAAATCTCCCGATCCTGGTCGTTGGCTGGACGACCACGGCGATTATCTTTTCAAGTATGCCGTTTTTCGACTGCGCGACAATACCGCCGCCGAAGACGCCGTGCAAGAGACTTTTCTCGCGGCGCTAAAGGCTTACAAGGAATTTGAAGGCCGCGCCTCAGAGCGCACCTGGCTCGTCGGGATTCTCAAACATAAGGTCGTCGATCATTTTCGGCGCGCCACGCGTGAAGCTCCGCTCGGCGAAGAATCTGACGAAGCCCCTGAGCACCGCGAGTTTTTCGAGAGACCTGGTCCATGGCAGGGTCATTGGAACACTGATTATGCGCCAAACGATTGGCATGCAACGCCGGCGGAGCTAATCGAGCGCAACGACTTTTGGAAAGTATTTAACGACTGTCTATCGCCACTGCCGCAACGCACCGCGAGTGCTTTCACGCTGCGCGAGGTTGATGGTCTTAAGAGTGAAGAGATCTGTGAGATCTTGAGCGTTAAAGTGAACAACCTTTGGGTTATGCTGCACCGCGCTCGGCTGCATTTGCGCAATTGTCTTGAGTTAAATTGGTTCAGACCTGAGTAGTTGAAATGGCGCTGAAACTCTACGACAAGCTGAAGCACTCAATTCGGTACTGGCTCCTTCGGACCTTGCCTACCTGCCAGCAGACTGTCGAAAAGATCTCACAATCAATGGAGCAATCGCTGAGTTTGCGAGAACGAATCAACGTGAAGCTCCATCTATGGATTTGCGTTTGGTGCCAGTGGTACCTGGAACATCTGCACATCATCCGCGAAACAGCTCGTGCGAAAGCTGACGAGCCGCCTGAGTTCACCTCGGGTCTCTCGGACGTAGCACGTGAACGAATTCGCCGCCGCCTCACTAACCAGAACTAGAGAACGTGTAAGGGTCGAGGGCACACCTCCGACAACTGTCCGAGAGGACAGTTATGAGCACGTCTAACCACAATCACCAACACACTCCAAACAGATTTGGCGTGATACCGACAGCCGCCAGATTAAATGCAAATCCTGAATATACGGGCAAAGGCGTCACGATCGCGTTTCTGGATTCGGGTTTCTATCCGCATCCGGATCTCGTCGATCGCGTTATCGCTTATGAAGATCTGTCACAAGAGCGGCGCGATTTCTTTTCCACTGAAGCAGTCGCGTCGTGGCAGTGGCACGGGACACAGACTTCGGTCGCCGCTGCCGGTGATGGACAGCTCAGTAACGGTGTGTATCACGGGTTGGCCCACGAGTCGAAACTGGTGCTGGTTAAAGTAAGTGAACGCGGACGCATAACTGAAGAAAACATCGCCGAGGGCATTCATTGGGTAATCGCGAATCGTGAGCGTCACAACATCCGAGTGCTCAATATTTCTTTAGGCGGAGACGAGGACGTTCCCTGTTCGAGGAGCATTGTGGACCAGGCTGCGGAGGAAGCAATTAGTCATGGGATCGTAGTGCTTGCGGCGGCTGGAAACTCGGGAGCCGAAGGCCGTCATTCGATTCCGCCCGCTAACTCACCATCAGTGATTACTGTTGGCGGCTACACAGATCACAACCGGCCGAACGGAAATGAACTGGACCTGTATCACTCAAATTTCGGCATAACAGCGGACGGAACAGTTAAACCGGAGATCGTTGCGCCCGCAATGTGGGTAGCGGCTCCAATCCTGCCGGGAACTCAATCTTATGAACGTGCTGAAGCCTTATCGCATCTGGCTGCCGCCCTGGATTATCAACTTTCGGATCTGGCGCGCGAATTAAGAAACGCAGCCGAACTTCCCGAGCTCATCGCGAACGCAAATCCGACAGCAATTCGAGCGTACGTCGAGGCCGCTTTGCAGCAGGAGAAAATCGTAGCGGCGCATTACCAGCACGTCGACGGGACATCTTTCGCAGCCCCGATTGTCGCATCGGTTGTGGCCCAGATGATCCAGGCGAATCCGAGATTAACACCCGGCGCAATCAAGAACATTTTGATTTCGACGGCTGACCGCATCGTGACCGAGGCTGTGATTCGGCAGGGCTATGGAGTTGTAAACGCGAGGCGTGCGGTGGAGCTCGCGAAAACTGAGCGCCACGCACTGAATGTTGTGGGCTGCAAACCACCTCGAGTCGAGAATGGGCGCTTGATCCTTGTCTTTCATGACGACAACGCGCAGAGCGTTGCAGTTGCAGGTGACTTTAACGACTGGAGCAAGGTCGCAACGCCGCTCAAACGAAATTCTTCCGGACTTTGGCTCACAGAGATCCCCACTCCGCGAACCGGGCGTTTCGAATACAAGTTCATCATCAACGACCAACGCTGGATCGAAGATCCGAGTAACGGCATGAAAGCGCCTGACAATTATGGCGGCTTAAATTCAGTTCTCGTGATCGAGTGAAAAAGAAAAAAAACTTGAGCCGCAGATGAACGCTGATCTGCGCTGATCAGCGTTTACCTGCGGCAACTTGTAAGGAATAACCACAATCGGCGACTACCTACCAAATGTTCGACACGTTGAAGAAACATTGGCCGGAATACCTGATGGAAGCAGCCGAACTCGGGCTGTTCATGTTCTCCGCATGTGCCTTCAGCGTGCTGCTGTTTCACCCGTCATCGCCAATAGCTCAAACGATTCACGATGGTGTTTTGCGACGACTGCTGATGGGAATGGCGATGGGCTCGACTGCAATAGCAATCATCTTTTCACCGCTGGGCCAGAGATCGGGAGCGCATTTCAATCCGTCAGTGACGTGGACATTCTTTCGGCTGGGGAAAATAGAAGCGCGCGATGCAGCCTTCTACACACTGTTTCAATTTGCCGGCGGCATAACCGGCGTAATGCTCGCATCGCTCACCCTCGGTAGATTAGTCGCACATCAATCCGTCAATTATGCCGTAACGCTGCCCGGCCCAGGTGGACCACTCGTCGCACTCTTCGCCGAGATCGTCATCTCTTTCATACTCATGTCGGTGGTACTAACCGTCTCTAACACAAAACGATTAGCACGTTGGACCGGAATATTCGCAGGTGCTCTCGTCGCAACGTACATAACGATTGAGTCGCCAATTTCCGGCATGAGCATGAATCCCGCGCGGACCTTGAGTTCCGCGGTTGGCGCACAGTTTTGGATGTCGCTCTGGATCTATTTTGTCGCGCCGCCCCTGGGAATGCTGTTGGCGGCCGAAGTTTACCAACGATTGAACGCAGGGCGTGCGGTCGTCTGCGCGAAGCTGCATCACTACAACAACCAGCGTTGCATCTTTCGGTGCAACTTTGAAGCTAACCAATAAAGGAGAATCGAAATCATGAAACGTCGAGAGTTTGCAATCGCCCTCGCGCTGTTGACTGCCTGTTACCTGACTCAGTTCACAGTCGCAACCGCCACACGCAAAGTTGAAGCAACGAAATTCACAATTCGAGTTGAAAACATTTCCAACCCGGAAGGGATGACTGCTTCAAACGGTCAGAAGTTTCCGTTTGCGTTATCACCCGGCATGTTCGTGTTAAGCGACAAAAGCGCCGCGCTTTTCACGGAAGGAAAACCCGCGCGCAAGAACGGCCTCGAGATGCAGGCAGAAGACGGGGACCCGTCTGGATTAGTGGCCTCGCTCGTGACTATGCACCACACTTCAAATCTTCATGGCGTCTTCAATGCGCCGGTTGGGGCGATGGCCGCCGGTCCAATCCGTCCTGGTGATTCATACGAGTTCACTGTTACAGCTGCACCGGGAATGAAGTTCTTCATGACGCAGATGTTCGGCCAATCCAACGATTGGTTCTACGCGCCGGGCCCAAACGGCATCGCTTTGTACGACGCCAAAGGCATCACATTCTTTCCAGCTACCGGATACAAGCCAGCCGCCATGCTAACAATGGGTATCCCCAAGGAACTTGAAAAGACCGATGCAGTATTAGCATCCACGATCTCGAATTGGAACATCTCGTTAAATGCTGAACGACTGGAAGGGCTTGGAACGTTTGATACTCTTACCTACGCCGCCTTTGTTATTCCATATAGCGTATATCGCCATTCTTCCTCCAACTTGAGTGAATTTTCCGCAGTCTAACAGAGGGGTGTTTTTTAATGTTATGAAATATCTGGAAATCTAAGATGAACTTGAAGCATTAAATATATTTCAATGCCGTAATTACAAGTGCGGTTTTCGCAAAAACTTCCCATCCTCTGAACCGCCGCTTGAAATCAGCTTGTAAGGATCTGCCCGCATCCGCGACCAACAGTTGGTTACGAAATCTGAAGAGGAGAATACGAATCATGTCGAACAGATTGAAGGTCACTTTACTTGCACTGATTATTGCCGGTTTTGGCGCCTGGTATGCATTTCGGCCCGAACGGCTTTTCATCAACAACAGAGTAAACGAACAATTTCCGACTGCATCCGCAGCCAACAATCAACTCGCTTCCGGACAGTTTCACAGCGGCGCACATGAAACCAAGGGCATGGCCACAGTGTTTCAACTGGCCGACGGCAAAAAGACTCTGCGACTGACCAACTTCGAGACGTCGAATGGTCCGGACGTTCACGTCTACCTCGTCGCTACACAGGACGCAAAAGACAACGACACAGTTACGAAAGCCGGGTTCGTAGATCTCGGCACTTTGAAAGGAAATATCGGCGATCAGAATTATGAGCTGCCTGCGAACGCGGACCTCGCGAAGTATCGCGCCGTCACGATCTGGTGCAAGCGGTTCAGTGTGAATTTCGGCACAGCACCGTTGATGAACGATGCGATGCAATCGATGAACATGCAGTAACTCCAGCCAGCCAGACGGAGTCCACCATGACCAGCAACAATCACTACGACGTAATCATCATCGGCACGGGCGCGGGCGGCGGCACGCTGGCTTACACACTCGCGCCTTCGGGCAAAAAGATTCTTCTCCTTGAGCGGGGCGATTACGTCCCGCGTGAGAAGGACAACTGGAGCACGCGCGCCGTAAACCTCGAAGGGAAATACAACACCAAAGAGGCGTGGCGCGATAGCGATGGAAAGGAACTGCACCCGCATACCAACTATTTCGTCGGTGGGAATACGAAGTTCTACGGCGCTGCTCTCTTTCGTCTGCGTCGAGCAGACTTCGGTGAGATTCGCCATCACGGCGGCATCTCTCCCGCCTGGCCCATCAGCTATGACGAGCTGGAACCGTATTACACGAAGGCTGAGCATCTTTACCAGGTACACGGCAACCGCGGTGAAGATCCGACAGAGCCCTGGGCCAGCGCGCCATACAAGTACCCGGCTGTCAGTCACGAACAGCGCATTCAACACCTGCACGACGATCTCGAGCGCGCCGGGCTAAAGCCGTTTCACGTGCCGTTGGGGATTCGCATCGACGAAAAGAACGCGCGGAAGAGTCTCTGCATTCGCTGCAATACGTGCGATGGTCATCCCTGTTTGATTGGCGCGAAATCCGATGCGCAGTCGATCTGTGTTGACCCAGCACTGGAGCACGAGAACGTTTCGCTGGTTACGAATGCGAAGGTCATTCGGTTGAAGACCAACGGTAATGCGCGCGAAGTCAGTAAAGTGATTGTCGAGCGTAATGGCGTTCGCGAGGAGTACTCGGGCGATATCGTCGTCGTGTCGTGTGGCGCTGTGAATTCCGCCGCGCTGTTGTTGCGCTCGGCCAACGATAGTCACCCGAATGGCCTCGCCAACGGTTCGGATGTAGTCGGTCGTCACTACATGGGCCACATCAACTCGGTGCTGATGGCGCTGTCAAAATGTCCGAACCCAACAGTCTTTCAAAAGACACTCGCAATCAATGACTTTTATTTGGGTTCCAGAGATTGGGACTACCCGATGGGTCACATCTCGTTCGTCGGCAAGCTCGATGCTGACACGTTGAAAGCCGGTGCGCCGGCTGTAGCTCCGGGATGGACGCTCGATTTAATGGCCAGGCACTCGCTGGACTTCTGGCTGACTTCCGAAGACTTACCCGACGCGGACAATCGCGTGACTGTCGATCGCGACGGTCAGATCCGTGTCAGTTACAAACTGAACAATGTCGAGGGACACGATCGACTGAAAGCGCAGTTGCAGAAAGCAATGAAACAAACCAACTGTGACGTTCACGGGCACGAGTGTCACCAGGGTTTGTTTGCGCGGAATCTTTATCTGGGCCAACGGTTACCGCTGGCAGCGGTGGCACACCAGAACGGCACGGTGCGGTTTGGAAACGATCCAAAGACGTCCGCCCTCGACCGCAATTGCAAGGCACACGAGCTCGACAATCTTTACGTCGTTGATGCGAGCTTCTTCCCGTCGAGCGGCGCTGTGAACCCGGCGCTGACAATCATGGCGAATGCGTTGCGCGTCGGCGATCACCTGTTGGAGCGAATGAAATGAAGCGGACCAAAGTCACACTTCTCGGTTTACTGCTTGCGCTGGGTGTTTTCGTACAAACAACAGCCCAGCACCTGCCGACGGACGCGCGTGTACTTAATGTCGCGCGCGTCCCCCTCCTCGTCAGCGACGTGGCTGTTCCGTTGGTCGAGCAGGTCGGCGCGATCGGCATGACCGTTTCAGACATGGATGTATCCGTCGATTTTTATTCGCGAGTGCTGTCGTTCGAGAAAGTTTCGGATGTCGAGGTAACAGGCGAGGATTACGAACGGCTGCAAGGTGTCTTTGGTTTGCGCATGCGCGTAGTGCGAATGCGGCTCGGTGATGAGTTCATCGAGCTCACGGAGTATCTGGCGCCGAAGGGTCGGCCCGTTCCGGTTGACTCACGCAGCAACGACCGCTGGTTTCAGCATATTGCAATCATCACCAGCGACATGGATAAAGCTTACGCCCTCCTGCGTCAAAACAAAGTCGAACACGCTTCCACTGGCCCACAACGTTTGCCTGACTGGAACAAAAACGCGGGTGGCATCAAGGCTTTTTACTTCCGCGATCCGGACAAGCACTGGCTCGAGATTCTTCAATTCCCGCCTGAGAAAGGTGATCAGAAGTGGCAGAAGAAAAACAAGCTGTTTCTGGGAATCGATCATACGGCGATCGTTGTCAGCGATACTGAAGCGAGTCTGAGGTTTTATCGAGACGCACTTGGTCTGCGCATCGCAGGCACGAGTGAGAACTACGGCACTGAGCAGGAACACTTAAACAACGTCTTCGGCGCAAGGTTACGTATTACGAGTCTTCGAGCCGGCAGCGGGGGGCCAGGCATCGAATTTCTCGAGTACCTTGCGCCGCGTGACGGGCGGCCCGCGCCTGCTGATGCACGCGCGCCGGATCTGTTTCACTGGCAAACCAGCTTGATAGTTAACACCGCCGATACGTTTGCGAAGCGCTTGCTCGCGGAGAACTCTCGCTTTGTCTCGCCAGGCGTCGTGTCCCTTAACGATAAGAGTTTGGGTTTTAGTAAAGGCTTGTTGGCGAGAGATCCTGATGGTCACGTGATGGCATTGATTGAGAGGTAAATTTTCCGCAAAGGCGCAAAGAAAACTCTTAGAAACGCGGCAGCGCTTTGCGTCTTTTGCGCCTTTGCGGGAAAAAATTTGATGATGAACAATCGACCACTTTTTATTCCAGTCATTCTCGGCACGGTGCGGAAAGGCCGCGCCAGTGAAAACGTTGCGAAGTTTGTTTTCGAACAAGTGAAACAACGTGAAGGCGTCGAGTCGGAGCTGATCGATATCTGCGAGCTGAAGTTTCGCGGCGACGATGCCGGTGAGCAGATCAAAGACACACGATTCTCTGAAACCTGCGAGCGCGCTGATGGATTGGTCCTGGTTGTACCTGAATACAATCACGGATATCCCGGCATGCTCAAACATGTCCTCGATTCCAATCTGAAAGAATACATCCACAAAGCCGCCGGCATTTGCGGCGTATCGGCGGGCGGCTTCGGCGGCACACGCGTGATTCAGTCGCTGTTGCCAGTGCTGCGCGAGCTCGGGCTCGTCACCATTTTCTGGGATGGAAACTTTTCAGGCGCGCAGGGCCTCTTCGACGAAGCCGGCAACCTGAAGGACCGCGCAACACACGAAAAGCGCCTCGACAAATTTCTCGGCGAGTTGATCTGGATGAGCAAAGTATTACGATTAGGCCGAGAAACCATCTCCATCTAGGAGCTTTTCATGAAAATCATTTCAGTCAATGTAGGATTACCGCGGCTCGTGCTGCGGGATGATGAACCAGTGTCTACGGGCATCTTCAAAGCGCCCGTTGCTGGTCGAGTAAGGATGCGGACGTTGAATCTTGACGGCGATCGGCAGGCGGATTTGTCCGTGCATGGTGGGCCATACAAGGCCGTCTACATTTATCCATCAGAACATTACGACTTCTGGAAACAAGAGCTGCCAGGCATGGACTTGCCGTGGGGCGTGTTCGGGGAAAACCTCACTACAACCGGTCTATTTGAAACCGAAATCAACATTGGCGACAAGTTTCGAATTGGCACGGGCGAAGTAATGGTCACACAGCCACGCATGCCATGTTTCAAACTCGGAATACGTTTCGGACGCGCAGATATGGTCAAGCGCTTCCTCGTTAGCGAACGCTCGGGGTTCTATCTTTCAGTTTTGAAAGAAGGTGAAGTCGGCGCCGGCGATGAGTTCCAACTGCTCGAGAAAAACACTTCCGGTGTAAGGGTTGTGGACGTCACGCGACTATATAGCAGCGATAAGGAAAACGTCGATTTATTGCGACGTGCGATCGCGACTGAAGGATTAACTGAGAGTTGGCGAGAGCATTTTATAAAGCAACTCGGGAATCTGAACCATGAATAAACCAAAGCTGATTTGTCCGGACTGCGGAATTGAAATGAATCATCACGCTATGAAGATCGACTACCGCGGTGAAACTCCAGAGCTCCAGGAAGTCCATACCTGTCCGGGCTGCAGCCGAACGGAATTACGCCAAGCCGAATAAAACCATGATTGCGGAAGAAACAAGACTAGAGAAAGCGCGACAACGCACAAAGCACTGGAAGCGTTGGGGACCATATCTCAGCGAGCGCGCGTGGGGCACCGTGCGCGAGGATTACAGCCCTTACGGCAGTGCCTGGGATTACTTCCCGCACGATCACGCGCGATCGCGCGCTTATCGTTGGAATGAAGACGGAATCGCCGGGATCTCCGACCGTCATCAGAAGATCTGTTTCGCGCTCGCACTGTGGAACGGTCGCGATCCGATTTTGAAAGAACGCCTGTTTGGCTTGACGGGTAACGAAGGAAATCACGGCGAAGACGTCAAGGAATATTACTTCTATCTCGACTCAACGCCGACCCACTCGTACATGAAGTATCTGTACAAGTACTTTCCAGCACAGTGGGATCCGAAGCTTGGAATTCACGTGACTTGAAGTCGCGGC